>Ga0255053_10002266_pt1 | contig 10293 bp, 8 predicted proteins | sample JV7_2_22_MG_FD_188635 | JGI IMG/M metagenome (GOLD analysis project Ga0255053, IMG submission 188635) | Seawater microbial communities from Jervis Inlet, British Columbia, Canada - JV7_2_22 | ecosystem: Environmental > Aquatic > Marine > Inlet | place: Canada: British Columbia | collected...
CATTGCTTTTTCAATAATGGAAGATTCGGGTTATTTACCTCGTCTTGCTGCCATGTTGAATAAGGTGTTCCGTGCGATGGGGCTGAATGGTAAAGCGGTACTTCCAATGGTCCTAGGACTTGGTTGTGATACTATGGCCACCCTGACCACAAGGATTCTTGATACTCCAAAAGAACGGCTTATTGTTATCCTGCTTCTAGCATTGGGAGTACCATGCTCAGCACAATTAGGTGTAATTCTCGGGATGTTTGGCAAGTTGCCTATTGAGGCGGTACTTATCTGGGGATCATCATTAGTGTCAATAATAATCCTGGTAGGATTTATCTCTTCAAAAATTATACCTGGCCAGAGTGCCGATTTCCTGCTCGAACTTCCCCCAATCAGGTTGCCGCAAATTTCGAACGTTCTTGTAAAAACCCTGTTTCGCATTGAATGGTATTTAAAGGAAGCTGTGCCTCTCTTTGTGCTTGGCACACTAATTTTATTTGCTGCTGATAAGTTAGGAATATTACCGTATATTAGGGATATCTCCTCCCCAATCATTGTAACAGTACTGGGATTACCGGCAGAGGCTACGGAATCATTCATAATGGGTTTTCTCAGGAGAGATTACGGAGCAGCCGGCCTCTTTTCACTTCAGGAGCAGGGACTCCTGAATGCTGAGCAAGTGGTTGTCAGTATGGTAACCATAACGCTTTTTATCCCGTGTATTGCAAACCTGTTCATGATCATCAAGGAGAGAGGCATAAAGACAGCATTGATTATAGCAGCTTTTATCTTTCCGTTTGCGATCATTACCGGAGGCGTGCTGCACAGAGTGCTTTTATGGTTAGATATCTTTTGATTTATACCAGTTAAAATAGTTATTCATCCACAAAACATCATTCAATTTTTCAGATATGACATATATTAAGAAGGTAACAAAAAGAGAATCCAGGATATTCTGGATACTTACTGTCTCGTATATGGGCCTCATCTTTTTCCTTTCATCACTCCAGGGTTTCAGATTGCCGGAACTTCCCGAAAATTCTGACAAGTTTATCCATACGGTCGCTTACATGCCACTGGGATTTCTGTTTTACATGTCTCTCATAAAGAGCGGTTTCGGTCGATATGGATTTGCATTGGCTATGCTTCTTACAGTTTTATATGGTGTTACTGACGAATTTCACCAGGCATTTGTGCCTGGGCGGTATGCTACTATCGGCGACGTTATGGCTGACTCCATTGGGGCACTGTTTGGATGTCTCGGAGCAAACTTTATGAAGAAACGATAGATAATTTATTTTATGATCTTTTGCTGGGAAAGGTGTTCGGTCTTTTCCACCCGTTCCTCAGGATCATGAAAAAACTTGAACCTGAAAAGTGCATCTAGACCATGACAGTCGATACATACAAGGTTATAAGTATGCGGCCTGAGAAAGCTATTTGTTGCTGACCCTTCAATATTAATACCTTGCCCTTTAGCCCTGATTTTCGGATCCCATTGATGGACATTATGGCAGGAGGAACAGGAAATATCCCCGACTGACATATACGCACCCGAAATCCTATTGAATAGCGGGAAATAATTTAAACTGTCTTTAATATCTCTTCCCACATTTGTTATCAGCATGCCTTTGGGATGAGAATCTATTTCTGGAATTTTACTTTTGCCTGATCCGTTCCTTGAATGACATGAATTGCACATCTTGTCCACAATACTCGAACCATTAGCAAAACCCTGAGCCCAAAACTTCAATTTATTTGGACTATTGTGGACAAGATGGCATACCCCACATGTCCCTGATTCAGCAGGTGTCTGACCGGATACATTGCGCGATAAAGGAGCTGTCACCATGAGGTCATGATCAGTTTTCTCTATATTGATTTGTTCGGGATGACAATTTTTGCATAATTCCGCTGAAGGGTAATTCTCAAGTCTCAAAAAACTATTTTCAGAAGTTCCTTCAACTTTATAATGTTCATCCGTAATGATTTTAACCGGATCCCAGCGGTGAGGATCATGGCACGTTTCGCAAGTCATGAAACCTTTTGCTGATACATCTCCCATTTCATCAAAAAGCGGTAGAGTCGTCGAAAGCCCTTTTTCATATGGTGAGATGTTTACGGGGTGTGAAAACTCCTTTACCACTTTATCATTCGCTACCCCTTTTTCATTATGGCAGCCTATGCACAAGTCCTGCAGTACATTGCCTACATGCATCTTGATATTTCGAGCCCAAAGATAACCTTTCTGCCCTCCATGTACCAGGTGACACACCCCACAAACACCTGATTCATCAGGAGTCTGATTGAGGGAGTTCTTGATATCAGGTGCGACCTTATTCATATCATGTTTTGAATTTACTACAGAAAACTTTTGACTATGACATTCACCGCAAAGTGCAGGGGAGGCTTTTCTGAGAAATGATGTCTTGTTATCTCCTTTTACGTCCTTCCTTATTTCTCCTTCTGTTGAGTCTGATCTCCACTTGTGCGGGTCATGACATGTTGTACAGGTAACATTGCCATTAATATCCTGTATGCCATATTTGTTATAGAGAGGAAGATCCAGCTTATCTTTCTGAATGCCAGCAGTAGCTAATAATACCTGCAAGTTATCCTTCTGAAATGGATTGATATTTAACGAATGCCGATATCCTGTAAGAGCTGCTTCCTCTGCTATATCACCTTTCCTGTGACAACTGAGACATTGCTGCGCTATAAAATTTTCTCCATATAGAACCCTCCTTGCCTCGCTATGGGGCAAGTGGCATGGAGAGCATATACCAGCCTCAGAAACAGTCATACCTGCAAGGTTTTTCTCGTCAGGCGCGGAGTGATTAAGATTATGCTTGGTATCTGCAATATATTCTTTATCTTTGTGACATGTTCGGCAAAGAGTGGATTTATCATCTTTCATAATTAACAGCAGCTTTTGTTCGATTTTATTATTATGAATTTTGTGGCATGTCTGGCAGATTATTTCCCCGTTATATCCTAATTTCGCCCCCTTTGCAATTACTTCATCAGGGATTTTCACTTTCACAGGTTTTACATTAATTACATGCTGATGATTTCTCTCACCTTCTTTAGTAAAGATGTTTTTATCAATATGGCATCCAAGACAGAGCTGTGAATTTCTGGCACTCGCCACCAGGAAGCTTTCATTGGGTGAGCCATGCACAGTGTGACACGTTTCACAGATAATATGATTCTTGTTGTCTCCAGTCAGGGCTCCGTTGGCAATAAGTGCTTTAGGAACTGTCTTATCTAAAGGCCCTATAGGATGATTACCGTAAAAGGAACCACCATCTTTATCTGCATGACACATTACGCACATACCGGAATTATCGTTCGATGTTCGAAGAAAGATTGTCTTTTCCATTCCCATTTCACTCGGAACGCCATGGGCAGTATGGCATGTATAACACTGCATGTTTCCATTATCATCAAGGGGGAATATTTTTGGGATTTGCATATCTTGTGGTGGCGGTTTATTCACTGCATGTCTGAAGTCATTATAAATCCGTGATCTAGAATCAACAACACTGCCATCGTGACAGGAAAAGCAGATATCAGGCGTGGCCACCACCTTTTCGGACTCGTACTCAACAAGTTCTGTGCCTTTTCCATCTATGAAAAATGTGTCTATCCATCTGTAGTGACACACTGCGCATTCTTTTGCCGAGTTCGGGTTTCGTGGTGCCTCAACTTCCGCATAGGCCACGTTCAGGGATAGCAGAAAAACTATAAGTAGATTGAAATATATTGTTTCCTTCATTGTTAAAATACGTTAGACGCGTTCATTCAGAATCTTGTCCCATTTCATAAACGCTCACTCTTTCAGCAAACATTTCGACTACATACAGCCTGTTTTTATTGTCTACAAAGATACCTGTCGGGGTCTTGAATTTTTTCAATTTATTCTCTTTAGTATCGCCAAGAACAGAGTAAAACTCCCCGCTAGCCTTAAATATCTGAATCACACCTATATAACTATCGCTAATTAATATTCGATTATCCTGATCAATCGCTACTCCTTTCGGTCTGAAGAATTCCCCCTTTTCAACTCCCCATCCACCGATAAATGCAACAAACTTACCAGAAGGATTAAGCACTTGAATCCTTGTATTGATAACATCAACTATATAGAGATAATTATCTCCGTCAAGAGTCATCAGGAAAGGATACCTGAACTGAAGCTTTCCATCCCCGGGCGAACCAAAAGTTTCCAGGAGCTGGTGAGATGCAAGATCGTACACAAGAATATAATGATTGTCGTTATCAACAACATACATATGATTGCCTGACTCATTAATAGCTATATCCGTAGGGTCGGATAACTTGCCATCTTTAGAATGCATTTTAATCTGCGAGTAATATTCTCCGTAAGGGTTAAATATCTGCACCCTATGGTTGCCGGAATCCGCCACATAAACCTTGCCATTATTATCAACATCAATGCCTAGAGGAAAGCTGAATTGTCCTTTTGCAGTGCCCTTACTTCCAAAAGCAAGAACAAATTTACCCCTTTTGTCAAACACATGAATTTTATTGTTTACTCCATCAACAATATATATTAAGCCGTCCTTTGATACTGAGACATCACTGGGTTGTTTAAAGTCGTGTTCTATATCAAAGAGATGATGAATATTCGTAAGTCGTATCCCATGCGCACTGCTCATAAATACAATCAGAAACATGAAGGCACAGAGGGAAATATTGAAATGGTGTTTTATAACGGCAGGTTTAATAATTAAAAATGGTTTTATCAAAGTCTGTAATAGCACATTTATCCATTATGATCTAATTAACAATTCTGGACATATAGCCATGGATACATCTATTCATCTACTGCAACAGCTTTTACCATATTATCAAGCGCTTTTTTTCTTTTCAGTTTTTTCTTTTGCTCTCTTTTTTGTTGAGACTCTTGAGGCAGGAGCATTTTGGGGATATAAAACTTCGTATAGTTTTTTATCATACCAACAACCTCTGTACTCAGGATTGAGTCGATACGTTCCTTGGGATACCCGAGTGATTCAAGGGATAGTAAAGGCTTTTCCTGCTGATGACAATCTTCACAAATATGGGGTTGCTTGCCAACAACCCTATGTATTGTTTTTATAGCCCGTGATCTCTGGGCCTCGGTCAGCTTTTTCTCTCTTTCCTTGTACTCGGAAGCAAAATCAACGCGCTCCTGAGAATCTATCCTTTGAAGATTGCCGTCCACAGATTCAATAGGCGATATTTTGGTCTTGTAGGCACCTGGTTCCTGTGTTCTAACAGGGCTTTCAACTATTTCACCGGTTTGCCTGTCATACCACTTGTATTCCACAACATTTTCTTCTACTTCTTTCGCAATATGACATGTTTGGCAGCCTATGAAAAAGGCATGCATATTCAAGAATGCACGTAATTCTTTAATGTTATCGTGCGGGATATCACCATGACATGGTATGCAATAAGATCGTTTGTCAGGACCGATGTCCATGCCAATGTGATGGAAATGACCTTCTATTCTTTTTTCTTCCAACACTCTATAACCAAGGTAATGTTTGACCTTTTCATCTCCCTCGAGGATGATCTTTTCAAAAGTTGTCTTTTCCTTTTCCTTTTCCTTTTGTTTTCCTTCTATAAACTGCGTTATTTCCAAGGCCTCTTGTCTGTTATGATATTCCTCAATGATATGGGCAAATGTAACTTTCCAGATTACAATAATAAAGAATACGGTCAATATCATGAAGCCAACAATATACAATTTGTAAAAATATTTTTTCATTATGCCTTGCCTTCCTCATGCGATGACTCCGCATGAACCCCATGAGGTAAGAGAATTTCATGTTCCAATCCTGATTGTTTCATGCACTCCACATAGTAATCATAGTGTTCCTCAATCATAAGCTCCTCGGGCAAATATCCTGTAATAAATGCTGTGCCCATAGGAAAAACAGACATGGAAAAATGAACATTGTACCAGTGCCAGATAAATAAGAACAGAGCAGCAAGAAGGGCCTCGTCGCTGTGCGCAATAAGTGAAAAATTTATGATTTCCCCGGGCAATATATGCGTTGCGATCTCTTTATTCCACATTACCAGTCCGGATAATCCAATTATAACCATGCCCCAAAATGGCGCCCAGTAATCAAATTTTTCTTTCCATGTAAATCGGGCACCATCAGGGCGTTTATTTGTCAAGAAAAAGAGATACTTCATAAGGTCTCGGATATCTTTCGCATCTTTGAGATTAGGAATAAGTGGAAGGCCTGCAAATATTTTCAGAATGTTGCCCGCAGTCAGCCTCCTTTTCTTTCTTAGTGGGACAATTTGATACATATAAATTAGATAACATAAATATGCAACATGATATAAAAACAGCACCAGTAATATTGATCCGGCAATTTTATGCACAATTGGTGCAGCTTTTATTCCTCCAAACAGGGAATAAATATATGGGGCCCAAGATGTATCATAAAACTTAAGCGGCATGCCTGTTAAGACAAGAGTGACAACTGCCAATGCAAGAATAATGTGCTGAATTCTCTGATTCATGGTAAATCTGTAGAAATATTTTTTACCATCTTGTATCTTGATGATAGAATGTTGTTCCATGCCTTATTTCCTCCTCCTTATGACAGCATCAGGGAATAATCTTCTCAGACAATCAAGGAAGATGATGCCCATTAAAGGAAGTAATGTGCCACCAGTGAGAATAATGAAAAATAGTGTGAAATAATATTGAACTGGGCTCTGGTCCAGATTAAATTCTGCATGCACTTTGTAAGAGGCAAGCTTAGGAGAAGACCCGGGATGACATTCCATATTGCTGCAAATGTTCGCCCGGTTGCTTTCGTGCGTCGAAGATTGAGGGTCTTCGTGACTGTGCATCTGGTGTACTGACTCTCCTCTATTTACATGACAGTCCAGGCAGTCAGGGACCTGCTCATCAAGAAAGCTTGCAGCCTTGCCATGATATGTTTCTCCATAGGAATATACAGCCCTTGTGGATAACTTATGTCTGGCAATTACCTGAGCATCATCATGACATCTCGAACAGACTTGCGCAATGTTTAAAGGGTTTCTGCTTTTGTGGAGTCGTGTCGTTATATGATTGTAAAACCGGTATATAAATTCCTCACTGCTATGACAAACCCGGCACCTTCCAAGGGAAGCCTCCGAAACTCCGTAACGTACTGTTTTGAAAAAAGATAGTGGCCTGTATAAGGGGTTATCATGACAACTCTTACAGGTAGGCATATCTTCAGCAAATTTCTTTGATTTCCCGGTATTATCAGTCTTGCTGTGAACACTTTTTGATAGAAAATCGGATGCATTCTTATGCGAGAACTTCTTCTCAGTTGATGGTTCTATGATATGACATTGAGTAAGACAGTCGACCTTTTTTACAGGTTGATGCGGAATTTCCTTGATCTCTGTATGACAGCCTTCGCATTTTACCTTGACATGAACGCTGTTGTTAAAAATACCTTCATTAACATAAAACAGTCGTAATTTCCCATCCTGATCTACTCTGCTAATACCAGGATACTTGTGGCAAAGAAGGCAATTACCGATATCAGCTGCGTAGGCTGTAGAAAAATGAATCGTAAAGATAATTAAGATTAGAAAATAGCAAGTAATAGTTCCGGCCCTTGTTAAAAACTTCATATTGACTCTCCCTAAGAAGTTCATAACCTTTCAAAAAATCAGCCACATCATAATTAATAAATACTACAGAAATGGGCAGTTGTAAAATAATTAATAGTTATATGCTTATTACTTAATTAGGGAGAATTCTTAGTGTTCTGAACTGATCAGAGCCTGGGAGATTCTACCCTGTCTTCAGGGTAATGAAAATATTTATATCGTATTAACGCATCTATACCATGACAGTCGATACATACAAGGTTATAAGTAAATGGACTGAAAACTTATTTATTGCTGAGCCTTCGATATTGATACCTTTTACCTGACTAAATATTACATTGCTTTCACCCGATACTATATATGCTATGTATAAGACCCTCAAATTCAAGATTTCAATAACCGCCTTCCTTATTATCTCCTTCATAATGGCTTTTTCTGCTTGGAGAGATATGAAAAGTACAGAACATGCCATATTGGAAGGACAAAAGGAAAAAGCCTCTTTATTTTCTGACAGAATTGAGCATGGCATTATAGTGCTAATGTTACAGAATAATTGGCAAGACTTACAGAAATTCATAGTAAACCTTGTCAAGACTTCAACTGAACTTGCAGAAATACGCATATTCAATCCAGATAGCGGGATTATTGCGGTATCTTCAAACCCGGTAGAGATTGGAGAAAAAATATATGCGGAAGATATGGATAAGATTCAGAACCAGGATTTTCATGATAGTTTCATAATAGAAAAAAACAGCAATCAATACGCTTCCAAATTGACCATGATAAATAATCTGCCTGCCTGTCACAGATGCCATGATAAAGAAAAGAAAGTCCTGGGAATCATGGATATAGAAATCTCCCTGACAAAGATTCAACAATCTATTCAGAATGTTAAAAAACTCCATTTAACTGACGCGGTTATAAGCTTCTTTTTTATTGGAGGAGGCATTCTTCTGGTAGTAGGAATCTTGATTGACAGACCTATAAAAGAGATGATACATACTATTAGAAAAATCGAAGATGGCGATACAACCGCAAGGATGAATGAAGATAAGAAAGATGAATTAGGTACGCTTGCAAAGAGCTTTAACAGTATGCTCAATTCCGTTGAAACCGCACACAAAGAAATAGAGGCCTGTCATGTTGAACAGATGCAAAGAGCTGCAAAACTAGCATCACTCGGGGAAATTATTTCAGGGATTGCCCATGAAATTAAAAATCCATTAGCAGGAATAAGTTGTGCTGTACAGGTTGTACAGTCAGAATTAAGTAAAGATGACAGCAATAGGGAGATAACTAAGGAAATATTGCATCACATCAAAAGGCTTGATAATACAGTAAAAGGATTACTGAACTATTCAAAGCCAAAGCCACCGCAGTTTTTACCTCAAAAAATCGATACAGTTCTGGATAAAGCGATATTTTTTGTTTATCCAGAAGCAAAAAAACATAACGTAATTATTGATACTGATATCGAGAGTGATCTGCCTGATATTATGATGGACCCTGACCAGATGCAACAAGTTTTTTTGAATTTGATAATTAACGCCGTCCAAGCAATGCCAACTGGTGGAAAACTAAAGATAACTATATCCAAGACCGAAAAATATAATATGGAAGTTGAAGAAAAAATCAAAGACCTGATCGCAACTGAAAAATTAGTAATGATAAAATTCGAAGATACAGGAAAAGGTATAAATAAAGAGAACCTGGACAGGATATTCGATCCCTTTTTCACAAAGAAATCAAAAGGAACAGGATTAGGCCTGTCTATAAGTCAACGGATCGTACAGGAACATGGTGGAGAAATTTCAGTTAAAAGTACAGTTGGCAAAGGCAGTGAATTCATAATATACCTTTCAGCGATGAGTAATTCATGATTTTTTTTATTTAGTAAGGAGGTAACTTGAGTTTAGGAAAGATTTTAGTCATTGATGACGAATCATTTATTACAAAAAGCCTTAAGCAACATCTTGAAAAAAATGGCCTTGAAGTACTAACTGCTGAATCCGGTGAAGAAGGTCTTGAAGCTTTCAGATCAGAAATACCAGACGTTGTACTTCTTGACCTGAATATGCCGGGGATGAATGGCATCGAAACTCTAGAGGCCATGCAAAAAATCAACAATGAAGTGGTGATAATTATCATCACTGCCCATGGTGATATTGAAACCGCTGTATCAGCTATAAAATCAGGGGCACATGATTTTGTAGAAAAGCCTTTTGAACTGGACAGAATTTCAGTTCTAATACACAAAGCGATGGAGACGGTTTGCCTAAAGAGAGAAGTTAATTATCTAAGAGAAGAGAAATATGAAGCCTATAGCTTCGATAATATCGTGGGTGTATCACCAGCAATGCAGGAGATAATATCTCTTACAAAAAAAATAGCTGAAAGCAATGCAAACACTATACTTATACAAGGGGAAAGTGGAACAGGGAAGAGCCTTCTTGCTCGCACTATCCATTACAACAGTCCTCGTGCCTCTGAACCATTCGTAGAAATCACCTGTACAGCCATACCAGAAGCACTTATCGAGAGCGAGTTGTTCGGTCACGAAAAAGGTGCATTTACTGACGCCAAAGTAGCAAAGAAAGGGTTGTTTGAATTTGCTAGTGGAGGAACAGTATATCTTGATGAAATTGGAGACATAAAACAATC
>Ga0255053_10002269_pt1 | contig 10288 bp, 5 predicted proteins | sample JV7_2_22_MG_FD_188635 | JGI IMG/M metagenome (GOLD analysis project Ga0255053, IMG submission 188635) | Seawater microbial communities from Jervis Inlet, British Columbia, Canada - JV7_2_22 | ecosystem: Environmental > Aquatic > Marine > Inlet | place: Canada: British Columbia | collected...
ACGCATCTCGATCAGGAGATCGAGTTCTCCGCCCTCGAACGGATGCGCCTCACCGTAGTGATTGCGGTAGGCGTTATTGAACGCTTCGTGGGCAATATGCTTGGCTTCCTCGTTGTGCCCGAAAAGTACTTCGAAGATGTCCGTGCGCGAAATACGCCGTTGTGCCTTGATCTTCGGATGTAGTTGCTGGTGTTCCCGCACATAATCCACAAGTCGTGCATCTTCGGGAGTCTTGCATTCGTCGTGCGGGATCAGCGCCTCCATGAGCCCGAGTCGGGGAAACTGCGGCAACGCGTCGTCGACGGCGTGATACATGGCGTCGAGCGTGTCGACGAGCGTTGCATGCCAGTCGAACAATACGACCCGCGGGGCAACCAGGGCCCGCGCTGCTTCATCGAGTTCGCGTAACATTGTTCGAAGGGATATGTTCGGTCGTACCGAGTGCCACCATGCCGTTAACTATAGCGCAGCCGATGCACAGGAAAACTGCCCGTACGACTGCCCACTCGTCTACCTGAGTGCGAATGCTCAGTGATCCGACTCTTAATCGCTCTCACGCTGCGTATGCCAGTCTGGTAAATTGCGGCAAGCGAAAGGCCGAACAACCTCCGATAACAAAACCATTAATAAGGAGTGAACCCATTGACCGTATCCACTGATTTCCTGATTCGTTTTTTACGGTGCGCCCCTTTGAGCCTGCTTCTGCTGGGCCAGGCGACCGTTGGCATGGCACAGGCACCTATCATTCAGCCAGGTGCGCCCGGCGAGTCAGCACGCGAGCTCAGCGCCGAAGAGGCGGTCGAAATCGCATACTTCGACCGCGGCCCCATCGACGCGGAGGATCTGATCGCCGGCGGGTTCTGGTCGGCCTATTGGTACAACGGCCGGATCTACGGTACCGAAATCGTGCGCGGACTGGACGTGCTGGCGCTGGTGCCCAGCGAACACCTGACCGAACATGAGATCGCTGCGGCGGCCCTGGCTGATCAGGGCGGTGTGTTCAACCCGCAGCAGCAGTTCCCTGTTTCCTGGCCCGCCGAGCCGGTTGTGGCCAGGGCGTACATCGATCAGCTCGAGCGCGGCAATGCGCTGTCGGAGTCGTTCGTTGCGGACCTGACTGTGGCGCTGGACCGCTCGGCATCGCAGCTTTAGGATGGCGCACGCGACAAAGACCTGGCCGGCGAACTGGAATCGCTGGCGGCAGGCCTCGACGAGGACAGTGGCGACACCATCACGGGGAAGCGGCTAACCGCATTGGCCGAGACATTGAGCGGGATTGCGGCGAGGCTGCGCTAAGCGACGGCGGCAGACGGTGAAACATCATGACTATTGACGAGCGAAATACTCGTTTAGTTCTTGTAGATCTTGCCACCCTTCATCACGAAGCGAACGTCTTCGAGCAAGCTCACGTCATCCAGCGGGTCACCCTCTACGGCGATGATGTCCGCAAACCGACCTGCATCGATCGCACCGACTGTATCGGGCCAACCGATTAGCTCAGCGGCATGCACGGTTGCCGCCTGGATGGCCTGCATCGGCGTCATGCCGTATTCGACCATATACCTGAATTGTTTGCCGTTATCTCCGTGGGGATAAACCGCGCCATCGCTGCCAAACGCCATGCGGACTCCGGCTTGAAAGGCTTTGCGGAAATTATCGCGTTGCAGTTGACCGATCTGGCGCTCTTTCTCGAGCGACTCCGGCAGCATGCCGACCGAGGCGCCATGTTCAAGGATGAAGGTGTCGTTGTAGATATCCATGACGAGAAACGTGCCATGCTTTTTCGCAAGCTGGATACCCTCGTCATCGATAAGGCTGCTGTGCTCGATGGAGTCAACGCCGGCGATGATCGCCGCCTTGATGCCGTCCGCACCGTGCGCGTGCGCCGCCACCTTGCGCTCATGTTGATGAGCCTCATCGACGAGCGCCTGCATCTCCTCGAGTGTGTATTGCTGACCGCCGACGCTGTCGCCTTTCGACAGCACGCCGCCGGTCGCACAGAACTTAATGAGATCGGCGCCATATTTAATGACTTCACGCACCTTTGCCCGCACGGCCCACGGACCGTCTGCAACGGCTTCTCCCTTGTCGCGATACTCTGGTGGCAGCAGGTTGTTATCACAGTGCCCACCGGTTATGCCGAGTGGCGGGCCGGAAACGCGAATACGTGGCCCGTCGATTTCGCCGTCGTTGATCGCGTCGCGCAATGCAACATCGCTGTAGCCGCTTGCGCCGACATTGCGCACTGTCGTGAAACCGGCGTTCAGCGTGATGCGCGCATTCAGCACGCCATACAGCGTCTCGCGTGGTAGTGAAATGCCAAGACCCTTGTAGCCGTGAAAGCGGTGGTCGCCCGTCAGGTGATCGTGCATGTCGATCAGACCGGGCAGTACGGTGTGCCCGGACAGATCGATAAGCTGTGCGTCGACCGATATCTGCACATCCGCTGCATTCGCGACCCGAACGATTCTGTCACCCTGAACAATGATTACCTGATCGCTTCGGGTCTCACCGTCGATCACGTCGATGAGTTGCCCTGCCTTTATATAGGTAAGCGCCTCATCCGCATGCGCACTCGCTGCAGCGAGCATGAAAAGTAACACGAACCTCAGGGTCAACATTCGCAACATCACAACACCTCAATTATCAATGGAGCAGAGCGCTTGCCAGTTAATCAAACTGCGACCGTACATTCTAGTGTTCTTCGATGATCTGGCCCGGCCCGGGGGCTGCGTTCGTTTCCTGATAACCAAACCGCTCCACCCATGGCTGCAGGACTGAAACACTGGATTCAAGCTGTTTTGAGTAATGCCGCCACTTTCCAATCGATCGGGTATGCAGTGGTTGCGACACCTGTTGATAGCTGGGGGTGTTGCTTGTATCACTGCCGCCCTGCTGCCGGTATTCCAGCATCGAATCGTGTCTTTCCAGAGCGAGGAAGTTATGCAATGCCGTGAGTTGGTCTTTCGGCTTGGCCACGAGATCTTCGTAACGCAACTGGTGCAATGGATTGCCGACCTGGTCCATGGACAGTGCCGCCAACTGCATAACAGCATCGTAATACTGTGCGGTTTGCTGGATATCGAGAAAGTAGGCCATCGATGCTTCAAGCTCGAATGCCTGAAAATAGCAGCTGATGGAGACGTCCATGGGGTGGCGCTTTAGAAATATGACCGGCGCTTCCGGAAACAGCCGGTGAATCAGGAAAAGGTAGGCCAGATTCAGCGGCAGCTTGTCAATCACAAGAGACCGCTGCGGCTGGCGCCGGTGGCGTGACATTTCCCGTCGGTAGACTTGACGGGCATCGGCGATCTGCGCTTCGTTGACGTCGGCCAGCGCTTCCAGCGTACCGGGTTGTGACCAGTCCTGGTGAAGGAAGGAGAACAGGCTTTTTTCTTCCAGTACTTCGATATCCGGATGAGCCGAAAGCATACGATCCAGCAGCGTGGTGCCGGACCTTGGAAAGCCGACGAGGAAAGCTATGCCGCCCGTGTCTTGAGCGGCCGGCTCATTCCAATCCGCCACAGGATTTTCCTTCAGCCACCCATGAATCCGGGCCAGGGTCTGCAGACCGTGCGGACCTCGTGGATCGGGGCGGGAGCCTGTGTGATGCTTCTTCAGGATCCGGTTGGATTCACCGAAGGCATCGAAGGCCTCATCCCAGTTCCCCTGACCTTCCAGGCACTGACCCAACTGATTCCAGGCGATGCTGCGGTTGATGGGGTTGCCAATTCCCGGGATCAGACTCCGGAGTCCTTGTACTGCTTGCGGATATTTGCCGCTGCGCCGATCCAGCGTGGCGCGCGTCATTTGTGCCGTCTCATTGGCCGGATCCATCAACAGCGCCTTGCCTGTCCAGTTTTCGGCTTCATCCAGCCGGTTTTCGCGCTCCAGCAATGACGCCAGATTGGCGGCTACCTGAGCATTGTCAGGCTGCAGCGCCAGGATGGCCTGGTACTGATCGATAGCCTCGGGTCTGCGCCGCAACCGTGCCAGGCAGGTGGCGAGTTCGTAGCGGGCCTGTACGGTAAGTTCGTCCTCGCCTAAGGCCGCTTGTAGTGGCGCCAACGCCTCTTCAAGCTTGCCTGCTGCCCGCAAAGATCGCCCCAAATGGTAGGCCGCGTGCAGGTACTCCGGATGATTGCCATGGACGATTTCGAGGTCACTGACCGATTGTGCGATGTCGCCCGTTTGAAATGTGGCGCAACCGCGCAGATACAGTGCCTGGATCAACCCCGGGCTCTCGGCCAGGATTTCATTGCATACACACACACACTTTTCCGGCGGGCCGGATTGCAGGTAGTGCAACGCCCGCTGCAGGGATTCTGGTAAGTCCATGTCTAAAGTTCTATGGAATACCGCTGCCGGATCTCGGGACCCAACGCTTCCTTGAGCGGATCGAGGTGAGCCTCGAAATTCCGCCACTGCTCGAGACCTTCCTTGTAGATCGGCTTGCGGACCTGTTCTGCGCTGGGAGTGCGTATGGCTCGGTCGGTTTCGTAAAACCTCAGGCACTGTTCTTCAAAATCCAGTTCGCAATAGTCCAGCAGCGCACGGATTTGCGCGTCGGTGTCCGCCACCATTTCTTCGTACTGCACGCGGTGCACCCGGCCAGGCAACGCTGCGTCCCAGTGGTCCATCACCTTGACGTAATCACGGTAGTACTTGCCGATGCCTTCCAGATCATAAGTGAACGTCTGACCGTGGGCGAACAGCTGCTTGAAGCCGGAAAAACAGCCGCCCATCGGGTGGCGCCTCGCGTCGATGATCTTGCTGTTTGGCAGAATCAAGTGGATCAATCCGATGTGGCGGAAATTGTTGGGCATCTTATCGATGAAAAATGGCGTATCAGTGCGATGGATGCGCGTGGTTTCCACGTAACTCTCGCCTAACTCCCGGAACTGGTCCCGGGTCAGCTCGGCAAGAACCTCCGGATACTTTCCCGCTGGGTTTTCCCGGTTCCGGTTGCCCAGCTTGCGCGAAATCGTGATGACATCCTGCAGTTCAGATGTGCCTTCAACTTGTGAGTGGCTGGCCAGAATCTGTTCCAGCAAGGTCGACCCGGCACGCGGCAAACCGACGACAAAAATCGGATCTGGCGTCTGGCAACCCCAACCCTCGCGTTGTTCAAAGAACGCCCTCGGCAAGGCCCGAACCTGCCGCAGCGAATCCAGGACATTGACTTTGGGGTTGTGGCCATGCGCAACTCGCCGGATGGCGTTGCCACGCCTGTAAAATTTGAACGATTCGTCGTACCCCTTGCAGTCCTCCAGTGCTTTCCCCAGGGCAAAGGCCAGATGCGACTGGTCATCGGCATCGCCGCCCTCGGTCGTTACCTGCCTGCGCATGTTGTCGATGTCTTCGTCACTGAAGCGGAAGGTCTTCAGGTTGGCCAGACTCCAATAGGCTTCGCCCACCTCGGGACTCAGACGGATGCATTTCTTGTAGGCCTCGATGGCCTCATCCAGCCTTCCCACTGTTTTTAGCGTATGGCCGTAGCTCATCTGGGCCCTGGCCTGGTTAGGGTAGTTCTTCAGTACCTTTTCGTAAATCTCAAGTGCGCCTGACTGGTCCCCGATTCGAGTCAGGACGGAGGCCTTGAGGGTCAAAAAATTGGGATTGTTCGGTTCCTCCGCCAGTAATTTCTCAGTCTCATGTATTGCAGCCTCCGGTTTCTGCTGCCGCATCAGGACCACTGCGTAGCTGTGTCTTGCCGCATGAAAACCCGGCGCCAGTTCGAGGCAACGCTCCAGCAGATGACCGGCATCTTTCAATTGCCCGAGTTTGAGGCCGATATCGGCCAGCATCCGAATGGCGGACACATCAGCGGGGTGCTTTTTCAACAAATCGCGAGCAATGCGTTCCGCCTTACCCAATTTGCCGTCGCGCAACAGTCTGCTGGCCTCGACCAGCTCCGGATGGGGGGTCGAGAGTTCAAAATGCCGTTGAAAAGCCTGGCGGCTGCCCTCTTCGTCACCGGCGACCGCCAACTGATGGCCGAGGCTCTGCCATGCTGCCGTATGCTTCGGGTCAATCGTGACTGCTTTGCGCAGGGCCCTGATGGCCTCATCACCCCGCCCGACGCCACCCTGGCATTGTGCAATTTCATGCAGGAAACCAGGAGAATCCGTGTGCCCGGCAAGCAGTGGTGCTAATACATCCAGCCCCTTTTGTGGCATTTTCTGCAGGCGAAAAGCATTAGCAAGTATCCGTTTGGCCTCAACAGTTTCGGGATACACCTTCAGAATCTCATGCGCTTGCTCTTCCGCCAATCGCGGATCGTGAGCGAGCAGATCAGTCGCATTCCTGAGGGCGATTTGCAGGTCACCCCTGTCGGTTTTATCGGCCATTGACATCGACGATATTATCCACGATTACAGCCCGAGGGGAGTGGTTTCGGATCGCGAGCTGAATGAGACTTAGTTGCATTTTTACAACACCTTTTCAGTTGATCCAGGTTGCGGATATCTTTGGAATTAGACTGTTGGAACGGTTTGACACATAATCTTCAGCATCTTGATACAACACTAAAAAACAATCTTCAGTATCTCGATACAACACTAAAAAAGAACTCTATTTTTACGGGAGGGGCCCCGGTGAAGAAATTCAATCGAAATCATTTGGCAAGGTCTGTTTCCCTGGCGCTGGCGGGTTCTGCCGTTTCCGCCGTGATTGTGGCGCCAGCGCCTGCGCAAGCTCAGAGCGATGGTGCAGGTGCGCTTGAGGAAATTGTCGTAACCGCCCAAAAGCGGGAACAGAATCTCCAGGATGTGGCCGTTTCAATCCAGGTGTTGGATAACGAGAAACTGGAAAACCTGGATATCCGGTCGTTCGAAGACTTTATTAATTTCCTGCCGACCGTGCAATTGGCCTCGGGCGGTGCGGGTCTTGGCCCTGGTTTTGGCCAGATTTACATGCGCGGCATCGTCAGTGGCGGCGACGGCAACCACTCCGCTTCGATGCCCAGTGTCGGCTATTACCTGGACGAGCAGCCGGTGACCACGATCAACCAGATCCTGGATATCCACATATATGACATTGCCCGGGTTGAAACGCTGGCCGGCCCACAAGGCACGCTCTATGGCCAGGGCAGCCAGTCGGGCACCATCCGCATTATTACCAACCAGCCGGTCATGGGTGAAACCGAAGGCGGCATTGACCTGGAAGCCAACGGGACCCAGGGCGGTGATGCGGGTTACGACCTGAGTGGTTTCGTGAACCTCCCTCTGGGCGAGCGCGCCGCAGTCAGGCTGGTGGGCTGGCACAAAAAGTTAGGCGGCTTTATTGATCAAGTGCCAACCACCATGACCTTCCCCGGGCCGCAGTCCAGTACGGTCGACAACTCCGCTCTTGTCAAGGACAACGCCAACGAAATAACGACCACGGGCATGCGAGGGTTGCTGAAAATTGACCTGAACGACAACTGGTCAGTCACGCCGGGCATTATGGTCCAGCAATCGGATAACGAAGGCTATTGGGAGCACAACCCGGACTTCTTTGGCGAACTGGAAACCGGCAGACTCTGGCCTGCGACTGGCGAAGATGATTGGTATCAGGCCTCTCTGACCCTGAATGGCAGTATCGGAGATATCGAAGTCGTCTATGCGGGTGCTTATTTGAATCGGCAGCAGGACTACGAGTACGACTACAGTGATTACACGGAATACTGGGCCTATCAAGGAGTAGATTATGCTGATCCAACAGAGTGGTGGTGTGTGTACTACAGTGATCGATTGCTACCGAACGATCCCATTTACCCAGCCGAATGCGCCGTCGGCACGCAATATGTAGCTGCACAGAATGAATTCCTGCGCACCAGCCATGAACTGCGCTTCCAGTCCGCACAAGACCAGAGCTTGCGCTGGATTGCCGGCGCGTTCTACCAGAATCAGGAGCACAACTTCGATTTGCAGTGGACCGTTCCTGATGTGGACGTCGCCAGGTCGGTGGTCGAGGGTGGCAACGTGGTGTGGCAGACATACCAGATCCGTGAAGATCAGGACACAGCCATTTTCGGAGAATTGGCCTATGACTTCAACGAGAAACTCACAGGCACCGTTGGTGCCAGGTACTTTGAATTCGAGAATTCACTGTACGGTTTTAATGGTTTTCTCGAGCATTGCACCGGCCAGTACATTAACGGCGAATTTGTCCAAGGGGACCCCGACAACCTCGGTCCAAACGACGAAATACAGTATCCCTGCTTCGACACCCGGATCCTGGATGACGTGGCCAAAGGCAATGATTGGGCCTTTAAGGCCAATCTGGAATACAACATTGATGATGACAAGTTGATTTATGTCACCTGGTCAGAAGGGTTCCGGGCCGGTGGTGTGAACCGTGCACGAGTTCCCGACATCCCCACGTATGATCCGGATTTTGTCACCAACTACGAGTTCGGCTGGAAATTGTTGCTTGGCGATGGCAGTGTGAGATTCAACGGTGCGGTCTATATGATTGACTGGGATAATTTCCAAATGAATTTCCTCGACTTCACTATTTCCAACCTGACCATTGTTCAGAACGTCGGTAACTCCAGTACCACGGGTGTGGAATGGGAGCTGACCTGGGCAGCCAATGACAACAACACGTTGACCTTCGCAGGCTCCTATAACGACGCTGAGCTCGAGACTGATTTCTGGCGCCTGGAGGAGGAACGTCTTGCGGGCGAACCGGCAAACGCGCCGAAGGGCACACCCATGCCCTATGTGCCGGAGTTCCAATTGACCGGTATCTGGCGGGGTAATTTCGAGATCGCAGCCATGCCCAGTTTTTTCCAGGCCGCTGTTGCCTACACGGGCGACCGGTGGAACGACCTGGACACGCTCAACGTTCCCGCCAGGCGGGAGATGGACGCATACAGCCTGGTGAATCTGTCCGCGGGTACCCAAGGCGATAACTGGGCGGTCGCCTTATACATCAAAAACCTATTTGATGAGCGTGCAGAAATCGATATCAATGACCCTGGCTATGGCGGATTGGCGAACCTGCAACGGCCACCGGGACATGTCTGGACCCAAGGGACCAACCGGCCACGGTCGTATGGAGTTTCGTTTTCCTATAGATACTGATAGCGAACGACGCACAAAAAGGGGGGCGGATTATTCCGACCCCTTTTTTTATGGCTCTTGATAAGAAAAAAGGCTTTGTCAGGACAGGCTCAAGATTACTCACCATCACTCAAGTGATCGGATAGCGCTCGAGAACCGGGCCGAGCGCTTCCTTTAGTGGACCAAGGTGTTCTTCGTAGTTTCGCCACTGCTCCAGCCCCTGTTGATAGACGGGCTGCCGTACCTGTTCCGAGCTGGGCGTGCGAATGGCCCGTTTGGTTTCATAGAAACGCAAACACTGATACTCAAACTCCAGTCCGCAATAATCGAGCAGGCGTCGAATCTGCGCCTCGGTATCGTTGACCATATCCTCGTACTGCACGCGCAGTACCCGGCGGGGTAATACCTCGTCCCAGTGATCCATGAGTTTCATGTAGTCGCGATAGTAGTGGCCGAGCTTGGCGAGGTCATACGTAAATGTCTGGCCCCTGGCGAACAACTGCTTGAAACAGGAGAAGCAACCCGCCATGGGATGGCGCCGTGCATCGATGATTTTCGCGTTGGGCAGGATCAGGTGAATCAGCCCGATGTGTTGAAAGTTGTTCGGCATCTTGTCGATGAAATAAGGTTCGTCGTGCCGCTGCACACGGGTTGAGCTGATATAGCCCTCGCCCAGTTCTCTGCACTGATCCTCACTTAGCTCGGTAAGAACCTCGGGATACTTTCCTGCCGGGTTCTTGCGTGACGCGCGGCCCAGCTTGCGCGAAATCACGATGATGTCCGGCAGCTCCGCAGTACCCTCCACTTTGGAATGACTCGCGAGTATTTGCTCGATCAGGGTCGAGCCGGCGCGGGGCAGTCCGACGACAAAGATCGGATCGTCCGCCGGGCTACCCCAGTCCTGTCGCGTCGCGAAAAAACCGGCATCGAGGGTCTTGATCTGCCGCACCGAATCATAAATGTTCTTCTTCGGGTTAAATCGATGATTTTTGCCGCGAATGGCGTTGCCCTGTTCGTAATACTTGAACGACTCGTCATACTCCTGCCAATCCTCGAGCGCCTTGCCGAGCGCAAAGGCCAGGTGGCTCTGGTCATCGGGGTCACCAGACTCCGGCTGGAGTTGTTCACGCATGTTGGCGATATCGTCGTCATCGAAGCGAAATGTCTTCAGATTCGCGAGGCTCCAGTAGGCCTCTCCGGTCGCCGGCCGCAACCTGATGCAGGTTGCGGCCGGCGAC
>Ga0255053_10002270_pt1 | contig 10284 bp, 18 predicted proteins | sample JV7_2_22_MG_FD_188635 | JGI IMG/M metagenome (GOLD analysis project Ga0255053, IMG submission 188635) | Seawater microbial communities from Jervis Inlet, British Columbia, Canada - JV7_2_22 | ecosystem: Environmental > Aquatic > Marine > Inlet | place: Canada: British Columbia | collected...
CGGTGCCCCTCCGAGCCCGATCAGGAAGATCATGATCTGCTGGATGCCGCGGTGCTTTTCCCAGGATTCGCGGACCCGTTCGACGGTCGAAGGACCGATGCCGCGGATTTCGAGAAGTCGCTCTGGTTCCTGGTCGAGGACATCGAGAGTGTCGAGACCGAACTCTTCTACCACCTGCGCGGCCCGCGCTGGACCGAGGCCGCGGATCTTGCCCGACCCCAGAAATCGCCGTAACCCTTCGAGGGTAGACGGAGCGAGATAGACGTACGATTCAACCTCGAACTGTTCGCCGTACTTGGCATGTTTGACCCAGCGACCTGTGATCCGCAGCTCGTCGCCCTGGCGGACTCCGAGCAAGGGCCCGATGGCGGTCACCGAGGCGGCGTCCTCCGGCTGCAGGCGCACCGCACTCCAGCCATTCTCCTCGTTGCTGAACAATACGCGGCCGACGGCGCCCTCGATCGTTTCGCGTTCGCCGCGGATTTCTTCATCGGGCATGGAATGGATTGTACGGCAGATCGCCGTTTCGATCACTAGTGGAATGCGATCGCGAAGAAACCGAGCGGGATGTAAAAGCCGAGCTCGGCCGCCAACACCAGCCCGAGACCGACGGAGGCGGCCCGCCGCACCGCAGATGCGAAGAGAGTCCGTCGATGGCGAGTCGAGATCCATACCGCCGCCCAGACGGCGAGGGGGCCGGCAAGCCCCGCCACCAAACAGGACAGCACGGCGAGCTGTGCGGGAACAAGGTCCAGGAGGGTGGCGGCGAAGATGTGCCAGGCGGCGGCGGTGGCCAACGCACCGACGGCCCCGAAGAGGGGAGCCATCGCAAGGAACCTGAATTCGTCATTCATGGCAATCTCCAGTCGGGGGTCCAGCCCTCACCTGACAATGTAATCGCTGGAACGCCATTTGGCATCCCTGGAGATTCGAGATGATCTCGAGTTCTGAACTTGAGGCGCTGTTTACAGGAGAGGAGTTCGGTCTACTCCTGGACGTATCGGGGGTAGGTCGTTTTCGCACGATCTGCCTCCGCCAGATCCACATCAACAGTCAAGAAAGGCTCAGCCGAGGACGTCTGTCCGAGAATCTCTCCCTCTTCGGGCTCGACGATCCAGCCGACGCCGGCGAAGTCCCCTCCGTCTGTGGTTGTCCCGGCAAGGTTTGAGGAGAGACAGAAGGCCCCGGAGATCACCGCTGCGGCCTGACCGCCGGCGAGCCACTTCGGGGCAGTTGATGTTGGCGTGGCGCGGGGACAGACGATGAGATGGGCGCCCTGCCTTCCGTACTCACGCGCGTGCTGGGAGAACCAGAGCTCAGTGCAGATGAGAAATCCGATTTTCGCCCGTGAGGTATCGGCGATCGAGAAATCACCTTCTCCCCGCTGATACCAGGAGGCCTCCCAGAAGCCAGGTTCGTCGGGAAGGTAGTGTTTCGCGTGGATGTCCGCAGCCCCTGTCCCTGACTCCCAGAAGAATCCGACGTTTCGCGGTGTGCCGCCCTCGACCACCGGTCTGCTGGAGACCACCGTAGCCGGGGCTAGCTGGTCGAGTTTGCCGATCCACTCATCGTGAGCGCGCACCGCCCGTCGCCACTCGGCTGGGTCGACCTCATTTGTTTGCGACAGCCAGCGATAAAAGGGCATCTCCGGTAGGAGCACGAGGTCACTCTGGCGTGCGCCGACATGCTCGACCAGGCGCTCCCAGGCGCGGGCCAGATCGTCGGGCTCGTTCGGTAACTCGCAGACCGTCAACTTCATCTCGAGCCAACCCCTTCGCTGATTCCGTTCTGGCCCCTGGGCTCAATTCGCCATTTTGATCATCGCCAACTTGACGACGTTTTCGAGGTCTCCCGTGGTTCGAATCTCGAGGCGCACAGCCCTTCCCTCCGCGTACTTCTGAGAGCCCTCGATGACATCCAGGAGGTTCTGCGGCAGGTCGCTTTCGTGGGCGGCGGCGACTGCCTTTTCACCGAGCGCGAACCCGGCGTAGAAGAAACCGGAGGAAGGCGTCATGTAGAGCACCGCCCGCTTCTTGTGTTTCAGGCGCAGGGACCATCCCCACTTCTTTCCCGCGAAACCCCAATCGAAAGCCAACGGATCGTATCGGGACGCCAACTGATCCTTGAGATCGTTCCAAAGATCGGCTGCGCCAAGGAGCACGTCTGCAACCGCAGAGTTATCCGGTTCCCGAGCCTTGTCGTCGAAGGCGCTGAGCGCCATCAGTACGACCCTTGAGATGGCGAAGCGGTTTTCACGAATCACCGCCGTCCGGGACCAGATGTTCAGGCATCTGGACCGCGACCACTCTGCCGCGTGCACACACCGCGCCCTCGGCCGAAACCGTGACGTGGATGATGACCTTGCGTCCGGAAACCTCTTCTACCGACCCGCGAACCTCGAGCGGCCCCCCCAGGGGCGTCGGTCGCAGATAGTCCACGTGCAACGATGCCGTCACGAAACGAAACGGGGGGTCCGTGCCCATCTCGCGGTCTGCCTCGCGATAGGCCGCTGCCGCCGCAGTTCCCGTGCCGTGACAGTCGACGAGAGAGGCGATCAGACCGCCGTAGACGTAGCCGGGGATCGCGATGTGGTACGGCTCTGGTGCGAAGTGGGCGACCGTTTCGTCGCCGTCCCAGTAGCTCTTGAGCTGGTGCCCGTGTTCGTTGAGCCGGCCGCAACCGTAGCAATGAGCCAGCTCGTCCGGATAGTGGTCCTGGAAAGCGTCATTTTTCATGGGGTGATCCTACCTCGTATTCACGTCGCGTGCCGGCGTGCAGTGGTCTCGATCTACCACGGTTGGAACCCAAGCTGGAACATTAGCTTGTGGACCTCCGCGGCATATCCAAACAGGCCGAACAAGGAGAGCACGCCGATGGCGGCGGCCGTCCAGATGTTCCGTCTCACCACTTTGGCGAAGATGATGAAAACCGCCGAAGCGAGAGCGGCTACGGACGGCACGATGACAAGAAGCCAGAGGCTCCACTGCGGCCAGGGCCACACGTCCTCACCGAACAGAAACCTCCACAGCGAGTAGAAAACGAGGTGATAAATGAGGCAGTATGTGCCAAGAGCGGAGACAACGGCGGCCAACGCCCGGGTCCAGGTCGGTACTTTCTGCGGCTTAGCAGATCTGCGGGCGGTACTCATCTTTCGAACCTGTCATTCGCAGCGGTTTCCCTGCCTCTGACCTCGTCGATCCAGAAGCAGCGAACCTCGGTCCGATCGTCGAAATCGCGGACGTATGGCTTGATGTCCAGCACCGGCGTGCCGTCGAGAAAGTCGACGCCTTTGATCCGCAAGATTCGACCGTCGATGCCCAACAGCCGCACGACCGAGAGCCCGATCGGGTTCGGGCGTGACGGAGCACGGGTCGCGAAGAGGCCCCGGAGCTCGGTGTCCAGGTATGGCACCACCTTGAGCTTGAACGCCGAAGCCTTGTGCAGATGACAGATCACGATGATGTGCGAAAAGCCGTCGAGGTCCGACGGCGCCTCGACATACTCGTCCTCGAGCTCGATCGTGCCCTCTACGCCCTTTGCCCGGGACGGTTGGATCGGCGTTCCGCTCGCCGTCTGATGCGGGCTGCGTACGATCCCGATCGGTTGATACTCGATATTCATTTTTCTCCGTCGGTGCGCCCGACGATTCGGATGTTCCGCGGACCGACCCCCCCGCATCGTGTGAGGTGTCCGCTCGAGGGAGGTGTCAGACATCCGGTTCTGCGTCGAGCGCCATGAAAAATGCGCGGTCGGAAATGAAGTGCAAGCCGCGCGACGACGGGTCTTGGAGGAATTCCCCCTCCGCGTCAGCGGCTGCTTCGGTCCACGTGTCGACCTGTAGCTGGACCAACCACCCTGAGATCTCCGGTTCTTCCGTGACGATGGTCGCGAGGGCGTCTTCAACAAAGGCGACCGCTTCTGCGTAGCTCGACGCGGTCACGCCAAACAGCTGATAGTACCCGTTGGCCGAATCCAGGGAGTCCTCGTTTTCGTCGTCCAGCTCGAGCGGCTCCTCGAGCGCCATTTCGATCTCCACTCGAAAAAATCCTAGATCTTCGGCGACCACGTTGTCTCCAATCTACGAGTCTCGTTGTTATGAAGGTTTGGGAGCCAAAAAAAAGAAGGCTCAATGATGGCCAAGGCAGCAGGTGCCCACGTCGACGACCGATGATGAATCAGAGAGCACAGTCTGACAACAGAGACGGTGCCTCGTGTTCCTTCAGAAGATCAACCAGATCGCGACCATCGATCACGACCCTGACCTCGTCAAAGCGCCAATTCTCTGAACGCTTCTTGAATCGAAACTCGATGGAGTTCACCGGTCATTACCTCTCGCTGCCCGAGTCTACAATACCGGCCCGTGCGCTGCGCTCATTGGGTTCGCTGGAGTGAGGTGTCAGGCAATCGTATCCTCATCGGTACTCCTGACCTGGCAAATTCTGGGTCACTCCGGGAGGATTGGCATCGTCGCGCGGAGAACGACCGCCAACACCACCAATAGAGCCACCAGCCCATAGGTCGACACGCGAGCTCCACTGTGAGCCTTGTCGAATACGAACACCTTGACGTAGGCAAGAACGACACCGAGGCCAAAGATCGCGAAGACTTCCACGATGTTGGAAAGGCTTTGGGCACCATATCCTGAGGCCGTCACCGCAACCCAGACCGCGACCGCCGGAACGGGTGCAACGACGAGCAAACGCGATTCCGCGCCTTGCCGGCGGGATGCTAGATAAGCTGGGTATATTGCCGCACACGAAAGAGCAACGAACACCAGAAACGCGATCGTCATTTTTCTGTTCCCATTTGTCGGACTGCCTAACGGTCCGAGTTCAGCGGCCCAGACCCGGCACGGGTGAGGGTCCGCTGCAACGAGGTGTTAGGCGATCCATTGGGGGTGCCACCGACGTTTGCAGGCGGAACACCGTGTATGTTCGAAATGCTTCACGGTTGGATAGAACAGTATTAGCCAAAGCCAGAAAAACGAAGCCGCTTTCAAAGCGAGGGACCACTTGGGCCTTACTACGTCGCTTGACCCGCATTGCGGGCAGATTTCAAAAGGGCTAGGCGAAAGAGCCATCTCAGGTAGATCGTCAAGGCTACGCCCGTTATCGGTATCGAGGAGTTCGATTGCCCGGTCAGGCGTAGTAGTGATGACGACCAACTTTATGCCCCAGATAGCCTGCGAGCAAAACCAGTTCATGCCGACCATGTGCTCATCCAGCAACTCGGCATAAAGGCCGAAAGCTACCAGAAGAGCCTTGGCAAGGTGAGCGCTTGGAAGATCGCGAAAGGAAGCGACGTAGACGAAATCACCTGCCTCTGGCATTTCTGGTTCTATCCAACGCGGGTCCACGATCTCGTGTTCAGGTGTCGGTTCAGGTTCGGGTGGCGGGGGTTTCTCTTCAAGCTCCACACCGCACTTCGCGCAGTGCGAAACGTCCTGCTCGTATTCACCCCGAACCCCAAAGAGTGCGATATCCGGGCAATCGAGGTTGGGACAGGTTTTCATGTCGTCAACATTTCCAATGAAACACTACGCGATGAACTGTGACGAATTCCGGTGACCTGTCTAACGGTCCGAATTCAGCGGACCGAGGCCGCGCGACGCGCGGACTTGGGTCCGCTGGAACGAGGTGCATTTTGCCCCTACCCACTTTCGTTCAAGACAGGAGTGTGTTGAGTTTCCCGAGGACTTCATCGATCACCGATTTCGGAGCTCTACAAGCGATTTCCGCCCTGCGAGCTCTCCAGTCGAGACTCTTGATCTGATCGGCGAGGATGACACCAGTAACATTGAGGTCCGTAGGAAGCCCAACCTCAAAGGGATAACCCTTGGCGCGGCTGGTGACTGGGCACATCAGCGCCAATCCAACTCTGCTGTTGTATTCAACAGGTGATAGGACAAGTGCGGGGCGCCGGCCCGCCTGTTCGTGGCCAGCCTGAGGATTGAGAGAAACCCATATCAGATCACCGCGGTTCGGCGCCAGCAATTGATCTACCATTCTTCATTCCCGACCGCTCGGCCGTAATCCTCTTCAGTGTGCAGATTGTTCTCGGTTACCCGGTCGAGCAGTTCGCTGAGTTGGTATCGCGGAGCTGGCGATGGACGAACGACGAGATTGCCATCTTCCAGAGCGAGCTCAACTGAGGAATCCTGGGCCAAACCGAGATTGGCCGCGAACGCCTTTGGGATTCTCACTGCAAGACTGTTTCCCCATTTCTGGATTTGTGTTTTCATGACAGCTCCGTATCTACAATGAAGATACATTCGTAAGCCATAACTGTCAACCGGTTTTTTGCCTAACGGTCCGAGTTCAGCGGACCGAACCCGGCACGGGTGAGGGTCCGCTGGAGTGAGGTGTTAGGTGTCGTCACCACTATTCTCCGGTTTGGTTTCCGACCACACCAAAACTAGCCCGCTCAGGGCCATCGTACTGCCGACCGCGAGGATTACTGCCTGTGGCAGCCCTGGGGTGGCTGTGAACCCAGCTGCAAGCCACCCTATGAACAGCAAATTCGCCAGGCCGGTTAGATTCCGGGACAACGACGGTGCTGCTCTTTGCGAGAGACCGATATTGAGGAACGCGACGAAGATCCCACCCAATCCAGCGCCGGCGAACCAGATTGCCGCTTCGCTCAAACCGCCGTAGAAGAAGAACGTGCCGAGGGTATGGACCACCCCCACAGCGAGCACGATCCAAGTGGCGATCCTATGAATGGTTCTGATGAGCTTCATCGGGCCTCCACCAACCTAACGGTCCGAGTTCAGCGGACCGAACCCGCCGCGGGTGAGAGTCCGCTGGAACGAGGTGTTAGGCACGTCGGTCAGTTCCTTTTAACGCCAAATAACTTGCGCATTTCCTTGTCAGGGAAGCTGTTGAACGAACCCAAGTGTGGCATACGCGAAACGTCCAACTCAGCGTCTGACAAACTCAGCTGGCCAGTGCCTTCATGGTGGTCAGCAATCGCCTGATACTGATACACGATTGACTGTAGATGGCCAAGTTGCCTTCGATCGCGCGCACGGGCGTATTGAATCGGGGGTATTCTCCGCATCTCCGCGTCTATAGTAGGAAACGGGATGCCGAGCATCCCCAACAGATTCCCCACGCGAACCGCGAATAGGATCTCAATCTGGTTTCTTTCGGACTCGGGAATCGCAACAGAGACGAAGGTTCTCTCATTCGAGAATACAAAGAGGTTGCCGGTTGTGGTCCCGACGTGATTCGCGTACCAGTCACCTATCCTCGAAGTTGACGGTCTGGCGCACTCGACTGGTTTGACCCCAAGGATTTTCAGGAACCGGCGAGTACAGTGCCAGGTGATCATGATCAGCCTTCGGTTTGCCTAACGGTTCGAGTTCAGCGGACCAAAACCGCGCAAGGCGAGGACTTGGGTCCGCTGGAAAGAGGTGTTAGGCACACTTGTCACCGAATTTCCTCACCGATTGTCTCGGCAATCCGCCTTTGCATATAAATGAGCATTGCACCTTGTGGTCCGAAAAGGAGAGTCTCCAATAAGACGTCCACCGGATCACAACGACCCACATCGAACAGCTCTGTGGAGGGCGCTGGGACGACCGCTAGCAGTTGGAGATTTTGCACTGTGATGAAGACGCCGTTGCACGAACCACAGGCTTTGAAGGGGACAGTTTTGAGGGAGCCAGAACGAAGAGATGGAGCAGCGCATCTCGGACATGGCCGGCCCGCGGCCGGGCTATACAACTTGAAGTGAACGTCCGTCGGTATCTCCTCAATTCGATCGGCGTACGTTTGTCGAAATACCGCTTCCACCTCTCCTGGATCAAACCAAAGTGTGTCGCAGTTGGAGCAAACATCGACAGAGACCCCCGAGATTTCGTGTTCGCTCATGGGGCTTTCACAGCCGAGACAATTCATGGTCTTCACCATTGTTCGAATTCGAGGATTGCCTAACGTCCCTGAGCTCAGCGGACCGGCACGCGCGCAGCGCTTATCGGGGCCGCTAGAGCGAGGTGTTCGGCACCATTTTCCTTTTTTGTATGCTCTTCTGCCTCTTCGAGGACCGGCGGTCTCTCCACAAAGGTGCACCTTCTCAGGTCGGTTTCGGCCTTGATCTTTGTCATGTTCTCGATCCGGGGTCGAAACCCCGCCGGGCTCAGAACCCACGTTTGCTTAATGAAATACTCACCCCCCAACTTCAAATTCACGGTGACAAATGCGTGAAAGGTCCCGGCGGTTTCGAATCGTGTTATTCCTGGCTCAATGAATAGGTGTGTGTACTGGGCAGCGTCAAGCGCTCCGATCAGCTCACTGTCGAGATTTATGTTGCAGACACCGACAGTTCCGAGCGGTGACGGTGGCCTGTAGACGTAGACCACGGCCTTGCCACGAGGGACATCGTCACTCGACAGAAAACAAAACTCTCCCGCAGGCTCTGGGACGCATGAAACCTGAGCAGCGAGGAATACGATGGCGGAGAGGAAGATCTGAAGCTTAACCGTCATAGCAGCATCGAGCGGTGCCTAACGGTCCGAGTTCAGCGGACCGAACAGCGCAGCTGTTTGGGTCCGCTGGAACGAGGTGTTAGGCACGTTATCTCCCGAGTAGTTCTTCGAGTTCGCTTCGGGTCAGTTTCGTGTCTCTGAGAACCTTTGACAAAAGGCCTGGTCCGATGGTTTCGCCAGCATGGACAGGAACCGTTGTCACCCCGGCCATCGGAATGGCGTAAGAAATGATGGCTACCTCGGGTTCGGGTCACTGCGAATCCAGCGCGTTCCAGCGCTGCAATGAGATCTTTGCCCTTGACCCGAAGGCGTGGGGTCATGAGGCGATGCGAACCCGTTGCACGCCGATGAACTCGAGGGTCTCAGTCGGCCGGCCCTGCTCCTCGAGGCAGAGGGCGATCACCTCGCGAACTCGTTCCATGAGTTCGTCGAGCGACTGCGCTTGGGTATGGCAACCTTGGAGGGCGGGGACCGAGGCTACGTAGTTGCCATCCGCATCGCGTTCGACGACGACATCAAAGTCGGTGGTCATGCCGCAATCTTATCCCAAACGGCGTCATGTTGCCTAACGATTGAGCTAAGCGGCTCATAGCGCGGTTCCCGGGGGTGCATGAGGCTGGGCGGCGCGGACCGTTGCATGTCTACTCGTTCGTACGGACCTTGGTCTTGATGGTCGCCTTGCCGTCAGAATCGATGGCAACCGACCAGCCAAGATCGCCGCGAGGTAGCCAGACCCGTCCTCCGCGAGAGAGGAGCGCAATCACCCTGTCAAGGTCGGAGTCAGGGAGCTTCGCTTCGATGAGGTCTTTGCGCAGTTGCAGATCGTCGAATGAGAAGTTGGCCCCTTTGGGATAATCCGCTTCGAGCATCTCGAGCGTAGTGTCCCAACCGCATGCCAGCACCACGACGACCTGGCGGGCAGACGGATGCTTGGTGACCTCGTAGATCGCTGCTCCGGTTAGACCGTCCTTGAAGCTCGCGGCAACCTTAGGGCCCAGGGGTTCGAACGAAACGAAAGCCCTGGCATCCTGGCTGGGGTCGATCGTACCAATCCGGTAGTTTTCGTCAAAGAGCATGATCGGTCCGATGGCGAGGAGGTAGTTGCCTGGCGTAAGCGAAAGGCTTAAAGGGGTTACTCCCTTTAGGTTGGATTCATCAATCGCCTCATGTTTCTCTACTAGAGGCGTACCATCTTCGGGATCACGTCGTGCGGTCTTGCCGGCGTCGGCGTCCGGAGATAGGTACACCTTGAGACCGGCGGGTACGGTGGCGACAAACAACTCATCCTGAACGGTTGCTGCTGCCGGCGGCTCTTGGAGTGCGCCGCTCAGCAAGAAAGTGAGGGAAACGCAAACGACGAGTACCGGGTTTGTGGTCCGTCCTACCATGGTGAAACCTCCTTGATTGTGGCGAATCGAGTATTCAAATGACTGCGTAACTGTTGAAGGGGCCCTTAGTTCGTTGCTCCTTGTGAAAGTAGGTGTCTGCGCCTGCTCGTTTGGTGGTTCCGGGCTGAAGGTACTTCGAATGGTCTGGTTGCATCTGGATGACGCCTAACGGTCCGAGTTCAGCGGACCGAACCCGGCACGGGTGAGGGTCCGCTGGAATGAGGTGTTAGGTGTCGTCACCACTATTCTCCGGTTTGGTTTCCGACCACACCAAAACTAGTCCGCTCAGGGCCATCGTACTGCCGACCGCGAGGATTACTGCCTGTGGCAGCCCTGGGGTGGCTGTGAACCCAGCTGCAAGCCACCCTATGAACAGCAAATTCGCCAGGCCGGTTAGATTCCGGGACA
>Ga0255053_10002272_pt1 | contig 10278 bp, 14 predicted proteins | sample JV7_2_22_MG_FD_188635 | JGI IMG/M metagenome (GOLD analysis project Ga0255053, IMG submission 188635) | Seawater microbial communities from Jervis Inlet, British Columbia, Canada - JV7_2_22 | ecosystem: Environmental > Aquatic > Marine > Inlet | place: Canada: British Columbia | collected...
CAACCGTACGAACGGAGAGTTCCACGCCTCCTTCGGATAGCAGTTGGGTGATCTCGCCAGCGGATAAACGGTGTTCTCTCCAGTTGCAGATCTTCAATCGGATTTTGGAGTCGACCCGCCGTCTTGCAGTCTTACCTTCCGACACCGGTTCGGAGAAATCAATTTTGCCATGAATAAACTGATGTCTGAGAAGATGCATATAACTTGGCGAATATCCAAATCGTTCAGCGACAATCTTAGCTGGTAGACGCTCTACAAAGGAAGCCCGTAAGGCTTCGTAGCGCCGCTGCCAATCATGTGTAGGGTATAGGAAATATTTTTCATCACGCATACCATTCTTATATAAGATGGCGTTTATAATGTCAATACAAAATATGTTTAAACATTACATATTTGGAATGAGGTGTAAGCGCTCAATACACCTAATAGGATGTATCATGCTGTTATATTAGCTAATAATGCCATTTATGCGATATGAATGGCTCAAAATTATATTTTAGGAAATGTGTTTTGACATTGGCCATGTCGTTTTATAATCGCCACATTATATAAGATGTCTTGCCGATCAGATTAAATAATATAAAAGTAACTACTTGAATTTATGATATTTATTCACTAACATTAAAAATGTAGGCTATTTCTAAATCTCGGAAATTATTGGTGCGAAAATCGGTGTTAAAGGGAGAGTCCGCAATGGGATTCAAGGCCGCTGATGTCGTAAAAATCACGGGTGTGAAACGAACAAGGTTGCAGCAATGGCTGGAACGAGGGTACATCCACCCCTCGATCCAGGTTGCATCCGGCCACGGGACCCGTAACATTTATAACAAGATCGATCTTTACAATATCGCCATATTTAAAAAGATTACCGAATCGGGTTTTTCAAGAGAATTAGCGTCAAAATTCATATCCATGGGCGTGATTACAGCCGAGCAGGTTGATAAACACGAAACAGGGGAGGATTTGGCACTTTTCATGCTTTTCATGAGGCGAGACGACGAGGTCAAATCGCGGTTGATGTATTACGATAAAGAGGATGAGGTTGGCGTTTTGGACATTCGCCATCTTATGGGCGAGTTAAAAATGGAAGCATTTGATGATATTTACATAATCAATTTTCCTCTAATTAAAGATCAAATAGATCAGAGAATAGAGAATTATATGCTAACCGGCTAATTTTTTTTATATCAATAAAGCCATAAGACGTGACTTAGAGCTATGAAATATAAACAATATTTGTACACAAAAGACTGCGCGGATTTTTTAGGCAAGACTCCTGGCGCGATTCGAAACCTAGTCATGCGGCGGTTGATCCCATACCGCAAGCCTGGAGGTCGGCTAATTTTCTTGAGGTCTGAAATCGAAAAATGGGTAGAAAAAGCGCCGGGATTAAAACTTGAGAACCTGGAAGGGTAATGCATGGATAAGCTGAAATTAGGGGGAACATTCATTTGAAAAAACGTAAAAAAGGAACGACATTAAAACCGCCCGTAAAACCGTGCGATAAATGCAGAACGGTTGAGACCTGCACATTCGAGCATGATTGGGAGCTGTTTTTAAATACTCGCTGGTCTCCATCAACACGAGCATACCGACCGGCAGCCTGTAAAAAGTTTTTTGACTGGTTGAAGAAACTTAACAAGAACGCCGATCAGGATCATGTGTCCCAAAAAGAATTAATCAGTTATTCTGAACGTATTGATTCAGATGATATATATTCAAACGTAGACGACAGCTACCTATTAGATCAAATGATCCAGCAGGCGCCTTTGTGCGGTCCTTTATGTGCGTTGTCGGGCGAGACTTCCAGGGCCTATATGAAAGAAGACCTGATGATGGTGTCCACCGCATCGGAACCTGGTCAAACAGGTCATATATGGAAACAGGCGACCGAAAACCGATATGCTTATAGAGGTTTTGAAGCTCCAGAGTATATTGACTTCCCATATTTAACACTGCTCGAAAATAAAATTTTGAATTTATATTACATTGACGCCCTGAGTATTCGAGAAGTCGTCAGATCGGTCAACGGCGGGCGTCGTAAATTAACAGCCGTAAATTTGACGATTGATGCTGTAAAGTCACGACTGGCAAGGATTAGAAAGAAACTGCGACACCATTCCTCTAAAGGTAGAGGGGACTATCAACAAAAAATCACATACAGGAGTTAAAATAATGACAGCAAAAAAGAAATCATCATCGCAAAAAAAATACTTTGTCGGTTTTGAATGTAATGAAATCCAGTTTTATTGGCTTCAATATCAAGCCAAGATCCGGGGCCGGTCGCTGGAAGATTTAACCAAAGAGGGTTTGTCTATCGTAAGAAGCCTTCCAGAGGATCTCCTCCAATTAGCCTGGTTGACGTCTATGAAAAAAAATGTACTTTTGGGCGAAATGATAGGAAATGCCATTCGAGCATATTTAAAGCTCCCTCAAAAACGCCTGCAAAAACATGATTATGAAAAGGTGGAATTGACGATTCCAATCAATCAACAAATAGGAGAACTCCGCGCAAAGTTACTCCGCAAAAAACCTTTGAAATTATCGGGGAGCGCAAGGGTCGCAACCGATGCCGGAAAAATAATGGACACCCAGGCGCACATTCAAAAGGTGATCGGCATTGAGGAGCGCGTACAGGAGGCAAAAAAGTAGGCCATGGTAAATAAACCGCCGGCATTCCAATTTTACCCGTCTGATTTTTTATCTGATGAAAATGTGGTTTTGATGAATAATCGTGAGGTCGGATGTTATGTCAAGCTTCTTTGCTTTTGCTGGAAACAGGGATCGATCCCAGGTGATATAGAAAGGATAGCGCAATTATGCGGGGAAGGTGAGGGCGTGATGGTCGAATTATGGCGCAACATTAAACCCTGTTTTCGGTCGAAAGGAAATAGTCGATTAATTCATCCGAGATTGGACCGCGAAAGAAAAAAACAGCGTGAATGGCGAAAAAAAAAGTAGCGCAGGTGGAAAAAAGAGCGCAGAAACGAGAGGCGCAAAGGCTTATGAATAGGGGATTTAGCCAAGGGTGCTTGAACCGAAGGCCAACCAACGGGAGTAGGGTGGTTCAACACTTCAGTCTTCAGTCTTCTTCTTCTGTCTTCTTTCTTCATCTTCTTCTTTTTTTTAAACACAAACGGGCGGGACTTGTCCCGACCAGCGACCGCCAGGTCGCAACACAACCCCAAGGATCTGCTCAATTCTGCATGGTCACCTCGGTGCGTTTAAAAATGAAAAAAGAACCATATCAATGGCGACCATGAATACCAGAGAGCCAAAAGAGCACGACAGGAAAAACACAGTCCGGATGCCGCAATTTGATACAAAGCACTTAAAGGGGAGCAAGCCATGAAAAGAGAAAAAATCAAAACAAAGGAACCGTTCGAAGGGTTATTCCCGGTTGAAAATCATATCCTCAATGCCGTTAAAGAGGACATGAAAGCAAACGGGTATGACCCCAATTTTCCGGTGACGATCTGGAAAGGTAAGAACCTCTGTATTGATGGTCATACCCGGTTGATGGCGGCAGAAGTCACGAAAATAAATGACGTGCCGGTATTCGCAAGAGACTTTCCAGACGAGGATGCGGCCCTGCAATATGCTATACACTGCCAACGTGACCGCCGGAATATGACCGATGCGGATATCGTTCGATGTGTTGAGGTTGTGGACAAACTGAAACAGGCCGGGAGGAAGTCGGAAAAAGAATTGGGGTCAAGTGAACCCAATTTAGGTAGATCAGCCGAAACCACAGCCAAGATCGTCGGAACCTCTGCTTCAAAGGTTAAGAAAGTCAGAACTATCAACGCCCATGCCGACGAAGAAACCAAGGCGGCTGTGGATGCTGGTACAAAATCAATCCACAAGGCTTATACGGAAACGCAGAAGAAGCGGAAACCAAAGCCGGTTGATTATAGCGATTATGAAATAGGTCTTCAAAATCATTTTGAAAACTTGGAGAAAGGTTGCGAAGAACTTAGAGATGATATCATCGGATTTGAAATGAACTGCCGGGGTAAGAAAAGACTTTGGAAAAAATATTTACCTGAACTCCACGAGTTGACGGGAAGCTTACACGCTCATACAAAGATGTGGCTCGAACGTTTGCAAAAGGAAAAAGTCGATAAACAAAAGGAGAGTTGAAAACATGGCAGCAAAAACAACAGACGGACCTGTTTATTTTAATGTTGATTTACCCAAACAGGCCAATCCAGACAGTCAGGCGCGATATGAAGCGGTGGTTGACGACCACAAGGATTTGTTAAAAAAGTTGCACGAGAGTGTGTCTGCGTTATGTATCGATGGTGATTGCGATAGTTTATCTCTTCTGGTTCGTGCTATTGCTTACGTTGTACAGAGCGGCCAGCAGATCATCATTGATAGCAAGGTTTGTATGAACTGCCATCATCTTGATTGTTCAGCAGCCGGATCCTGCGACGGAGTTGTCCATGAGTCGTGAGTCGCTAACCGGTATGATGCGGGACGGTGATACTGCCCGGGTTGATGGGCTTGTTAGGCTCAATGCCCCAGCTTAAGGAATGGGCCAAATTTCTCATCAAGAACTTCAAACTGTGCCATGAGCAGTTTCTTGATTTCGCCTTGTTGCTGAACGTTCTTTTTTCTCTCATCAACGACACGAATATCCTTCAGCAAAGTATCCAGAGTTTGAAGCTTAACAGCATTTGTCCAAATCTGTTCGAAGAAGTACGTAGCGATATCGTTGTTTAACAACCATTTCGCTTCGCGCGTGCCGGGCAAGAATTTATTCAAGTCCTCATCATTAACCTTTCCACTGGTCATAATTGATGAGAGGAAGCCACGTGCCACGTCGTAGACTTGGAATCTTTTCTCGAACAAGTCGAGCTTCAGTTTGTTCTGAGCGATGCGCCACTGACGATAGGCAATTATGGAACCAAATACCAGGATGGTTGGGGTAAGCAAAGCGGTGAGCGCTTGTGTCCAATATGGTTCTGTCATTTGTTTTTCCAGAGCAACTAACGATAGAGCTAACCACGCGCCTGTTTTTGGCGTCTGGTTAAGCGATTGGTGTGAGTCTAAAATTTTGATAACATGTGTTTAATTTGAAAAGCAATAAAAATCATAAAACATCGTCAGCGAGTTGCAGAGATATCAGAGGGGATGGGGTATACCCCGTTTCATCGCAAAAAGATAAAAATTTTTAGAGCGATGTTTCAAGTAACCTCGGATTAACTAAGTAAAAGTTTAATTGTTTTCTGGAGTAACAATGAAAAACAAAATCAAAATACTGCGTGCAAATTCAGCATGGAGGCCGGAAGTTAAAAGATTTTGGTATGATGTATTGAATGAATTTGAAATAGAACCGTCCTTGTTAATGATCTTTAAAACGGCCGCCGATGCCCTTCAAAGGCTACTGGATGCCAGAGATTTGATAGATAAACAAGGCCTAACCTTTGAAACGGAAACCGGTATCATTCGGAAAAATCCAGCAACAGAAATTGAAAAGGTTTCACGGATCGGATTTTTACAGGCGTTCAAATCATTAGGGCTTGATTATAACGTGGATGATATTCCGAAACGGCCTGCACATCGACCAATACGAGGGACCGGATAAAGGAGAAATTATGCCAGCGAAAAAAACAAAAAAACTTGAAAAACTAACCGCCGACTATGTGGGCGGCTTGGCGTTACGGGAATTTATGACGCGGGACGGACGGGCTGCCTCCGGCTTGATGCCATTGACAGACGAAGAAATGGCTTTGCATGTAGAGGTTGAAAAAATCAAAGACGAGTACATAAGTCAGCATGGACCTCTTAAAGTACGCGCTGAAAACTGGCCTTCAGAAGTATGGGAAAAAATCAGAGCAATTTAAAAATGCCTAAAATTTTTTACTTTTTCGGATCATTTTTTTTGGTTTATTGGATAATTACCTACGCTTTCTCGTAGACACTTGAAAGCGAATTTTAACGGAACCTGAGAAACCATCGAGACCGATGGTGTAAAGGTCAAGCCCAAAGCGGATTTGATACCATTGAAGCGGCGGCGGACAGTGGAGACCTACTGGAATTCGAAAGGAATATCTTCAGTGGATATTTTGGAACAAATTAAAAAACACGAGGCGACACTTGAGGTCATGCGAAAAGTCCTGATTTTGGAAGATCGAGACCCATACGAAAGTGAAATCTCGAAGGCCAATTCAATCTTGAAAGAGATTGAATATTTAACAGACAAACTCCCTACACCGACGGCGAGCATAAAGCCAGATCCAACATGGGAAAACGGAATGCCAGGGAGTGATGACCATAATACAAGGAGTACTAGAAAAATGGAAAATGAATTTAGATCAGACGGCGAATTTTTTCAGGCCGTCGCTCATGCGTGCACAACGCAAGGACCCATTGACAAACGCCTCGAATCGAGAGCAGCGAGTGGTATGGGAACCGGAATTCCTAGCGATGGGGGGTTTTTTGTTTTTGAAGACTGGTCAAATAAAGTACTTTCCAACATTTGGGATAACAACGATCTCTTGAAGCGTTGCTTTCGTATACCAGTCAAATCCAACACCGTCAAGATCCCTCGGATCGTTGAAACTACCCGAACGGCGGGAAATCGTATGGGCGGAATTCGTGGATATTGGGGACCGGTCGAGGGAGGCCAGTACACAAAAAGCAAGCCAGGCCTTGGGTTGCTCGAACTCAATGTCAAAAAATTAACTGGGTTGTGTTATGCAACTGAAGAGTTGCTTGAGGATCAAAATCTCCTAGGTACGATCCTTACTAAGGGATTCGAGGATGAATTTTCATTCCTGATCCAGGATGCCATTATCAGCGGTTCCGGTGCGGGTCAAATGGCCCCTTGTTAATGCGAATTAGCAAAGCAAACTTCGTGAACTCAAGGGAAGCCGTAGCAAATAATGTTGCCGGTAATCTTGATCGAAGCCTTGAAATGACTGGGGGGTCTTTCAAGGAACGAGCAACGACCATTCCGAAAGGAAGTAGAGCCAAGCGGCTCGAAGCGCGAAGCAAATCGCAAAAGGGGCGATATGTGCAATGCGACTTGATAAAATGGTCTCAACTATGTCGAAAGGTATAGCAGTTTTGAAAAAAACGGGCAGTGGAGTAGCGTCCATTGCTGAAGATATTGCAACCACTATGAATCCTTAACAGTGGTGGAATTGTAAGTGTTGGAAAAGAAACCGGACAGGCAGCGAATACTATTACGGCTGAAAATATTTTTAAAATGTGGAGTCGGTTGCTCCCATCCAGCCAGAAAAATAGCGTGTTTTTGATAAATAATGATTGCTTACCACAATTATTTACAATGTCAGTCGCTGTCGGAACAGGCGGCGCTCCAATATTTTTGCCTGCAAATGGCGCGGCAGATGCTCCTTTTGGAACCTTGTTGGGGCGTCCCCTCCTGGCCATTGAACAGGCCAAAAGCATCGGTAACACCGGGGATTGCATGCTCTGTGATTTTACAAATGGCTACATTGTCGCGGAAAAATCATCTGGCATGAGGGCTGATATCAGCGTTCATTACAGATTTATCAATGGAGAAGCTGTATATCGGTTCCAGATGAGGCTCGATTCTCAACCTGTACTCGGGAGTCCCGTCACACCGGCAAATGGCACTAATACTTTAGGCCATTTTGTGAAAATTGACGATAGGCTTTAAACAACCAAACCCAGGGGGGCTTTCGGGTCCCCCTTATACTTAACCATGGCCTACTGAGGTCAACGAGGTCAAACGATCTCCGAGTAGTGTAGGGGGTATAAAGGATAAAAAGAGTATGGCCGACCTGGCTTCGATGGTTCTTCTTTAACCGGGATTTTTATCTCGATATCTTTCGATCTCGGGGAGTTTTCAGGCTGTCGGGTCTCAAAAGGGTTTTCCTGCCCAAAGGCCGGTACACAGACGGGCCTTCTTTCTTGGTCGTGGTCTCGCGTCCAGGAGTCTTTCACCCGTCGGAATAAGGGGCCAGTCAACTCTTGGGCTGGCCTCATTTCCTCATAATTGGGTGAAAGTAGCTTAATTGAATTCATTTGAGTTTATTCTTATGAAATGTCCTTCATTGAAAAATTGACATACGAAAAAACTTGACATCTTAATTTGATATGATACGTGTAATATTGTCAAAAAAAGGTAACCGGGAGGTCACACGTCAGATGGCTACTTTAATTTGTAGACCCTATCTTATTAAATTAGCGGAGATGCCTCATATCGTAAGGTACGGGGGAGCCTGTTACCGGGCTTTGACACATCTCCGCTTTTTTTATGTTTGTGGTATTAGCCGTAAGAGAGGGGGGAAGAACCAATGAAATACATACTGACAATTACAACGGTTTTTTTATTCTTGCTGCTGGCCACATCGCCCGTGTTCGCTCAAGGCGCAGACATTGAATGGGACATCCTTGATCAGGAGGTCAAGAAGCTTTATCGTATGGGCAAGTATGACCGTGCCATGATTATCGCCAGAAAGGCTCTTGAAGTTGCCGAGCAGAATGTCGGCCCAAATCATCCTGATGTGGCCACGAGCCTGATCGATCTGGCCCTTCTCTACCAAACCCAAGGCAAGTACGCGCAAGCCGAGCCGCTCTTAAAGCGCACGTTGGCGATTAACGAGAATATTCTGGGGCCGGACCATCCCTCTGTAGCTACCAACCTGAACAACCTGGCCGGGCTCTACAAAGACCAAGGCCAGTACGCTGAGGCCGAGCTGCTGTACAAGCGCGCTCTGGCGATAATAGTGAAGGCGCTGGGGCCGGACCATCCCAATGTGGCTTCAGGCCTTGAGAACCTGGCGGCACTGTATCGAACTACAAAACGGGACGAAGAAGCTGAAACACTGGAGCAGCGGGCAGCCCGTATCCGAGCGATCCAACGATGAAGAAAACGGCTAACATTAAGGCGCTGCACCTGACCGCTTTTTGTTTTTGAAAAAAAGGGAGAGCCAATGAAAACAGATATTTATATGAGAATAGTGCTAACGGTGATAGCGCTTTCTTAGGTTTGGATCTGCATTAAACCATTTGCAATTCAAACGGCACAAGCTGGCAAACAAGAGGCTGTTAATGTTAATATTTCATAGGACGGAAGTCGTTTTGTCGACAAGACGTTAGCAGTACACATTAAAGCAGACTAAAAAAACGTGCTCGCGGTGCTGTTTTCCTTCCGGGCATACGGGCTATTTGGGAGAATACCTACCTTGCCCATGCCGCGAGCACTTCTAAAAAAAGAAAGATGTAACAACCGAACAACTGGAATCGGAAAAACTTGACATCTTTGTCTGGATATTGGTTTGATGATTGGCGCTTATGTAGTCACGAGGATGGTTCCCTTCTTGACGAAAAACAGGAGGTAACTACTCAGAAAACAAATCGTTCGAGCGGACGGCAAAAGATGTCACTGCTTAACTCAGCGTTGGGCTCCTTCGTGGTCGAACGGGAGGATTATTTTATGCATTTAAGCGAAAAGCAATTATTAGAAGTTATCACCCGAACACCTCTTGTGTCGATAGACCTCGTAATAAGGGATCCGAAAAATAAGATTTATTTGGGATTTCGAACTAACGAGCCAGCCAAGTGCAAATGGTTCGTTCCAGGAGGTCGCATTAAGAAACACGAGGATATAGAAGAAGCATTCAAGAGAATTTGCCGAGAAGAGATAAAGGAGACCCACAGCAAGAGTGAAGCACGACTTATTGGCGTGTTTACACACATACACGACAGGAACTTCTTCCTAGCGCGAGGTATAAAAACACATTATGTTGTTTTGGCCTATGAGCTGCGTTTTGATTATGGCTTCGAATTAAAGAACACAAAACAACACTCAAAATTTCGCTGGTTCACCACAGAAGAAGTCGATCCTCGTAATGGTGAGAAGGCATACCCTGACGTGCATGAATTTGTTTTGCCTTACTTTCGTCATCCTTACCAGATGACACCCGAACAGTACGATGCGTTGAATGCCCGGAGGGATTCATTTAATAGCCTCTTGTGGCAAACCCCCGTATTGAGTCTTACAGCGCAAGCTTTCCTGTTCACGATAATATTTTCTAAAGGTGTAGGCACGTTTGGCCATATTGTTGCAAGCATTCTCTCGATGATCATTGCAGTTGCGTCACTTCAATTGTTGTCTAAGCACCGGTTCATGGAAAAGGAGCATGCAAAGATTCTTCACACATACGAGGATGCATGTACCCCATATTCCGGAAAACATTTAAGAAAACATTTTAATTCAATAAGTTAACTAACTCATTTTATGGGCAACACTATTTCATATGTGAATAAACCGGAGTA
>Ga0255053_10002275_pt1 | contig 10274 bp, 10 predicted proteins | sample JV7_2_22_MG_FD_188635 | JGI IMG/M metagenome (GOLD analysis project Ga0255053, IMG submission 188635) | Seawater microbial communities from Jervis Inlet, British Columbia, Canada - JV7_2_22 | ecosystem: Environmental > Aquatic > Marine > Inlet | place: Canada: British Columbia | collected...
GGATCCTTCCTATCGTGAAATGTATGAAGCCCTGTTCGGTGAAATTCCTGATCTTTCGGGTGACGGCGCAGTCAATGTGGTGTTTGCGAACATCGGCAAAGTCATTGCGGCGTACGAACGACTACTAATGCCAGGGCAGTCGAGGTTTGACGTTTACGTTGCAGCTATCATCGCTGGTGACAATGACTTGCAACGATCGACTTTTACTGATGACGAGATTGTCGGATTGCAGCTGTTCATCGACGAGGCAGCTTGCACCCAATGCCACAACGGACCGCTATTCACCAACCACGAATTCCACAACACGGGCGTTATATCATTTCCGGGGGAGGTTCCCGACAAAGGGCGGGTCGCGGGTGTGCGTCAGGTGCTGGCCGATCCGTTCAACTGTAGCGGTCCATACGCTGATGCTGCAGAAAAGAGCTGTGCAGAACTGGAGTACGCCCGGACCGGACCGGAACTCATAGGCGCCTTTCGCACGCCGTCATTGCGCAATCTCGAGAACACCGGTCCGTACATGCACAAGGGTCAGATTGCTTCGCTCGCGGCGGTTCTGCAACACTACAATGAGGCGCCGTTCGCAATGATCGGCCACAACGAAGCCAAGCCATTAGGTCTGAATAAAAGAGAGCTCCGCCAACTCGAGGCGTTCCTCAATACCCTGGCTGCACCACTTGCAACAGCCGAGGTATGGCTAGGCCCGCCGGCGCTGCGCAAATGAATCACCGATTGGCAGGAGCAATGAGACGGCTAGGCAAAAGAACTTCTGCATGATATTAAAGTTCCCTGATTGAGTATTTCACATTATGGAACACGCTTTGTGAGTGACGCATTACGAAAAGATACGCGGTCGATTGATGAGTTGATATCAAGCCAAAGGCCCGGTTACGCGTTGGAACAGCGTTTCTATACGGACTCCGATATTTACGATCTCGAGATCGAGCGCATAATTTCGCGAAACTGGATTTTGGCCGGACACCAGTCCGAGTTACCAGAACCCGGGGACTTCAAAGTTCTCAATGTTGCCAGTGAATCGGCGATTATTGTTCGTGGCAGCGACGGCATCCTGAAAGCATTTGCGAATGTTTGCCGCCATCGCGGCTCGCTGGTATGCCTGGACGCAGAGGGGCAGGTGAAGAAGTTCTCGTGTCCGTATCACGGCTGGATGTACGACATCGACGGCAACCTGACCGCGGCGCGTAGCATGCCGAGCGATTTCGACAAGTCAGAACATGGTCTCAACAAGGTGTCTCTCGAGACTATTCATGGTCTCGTGTTCGTCTGTTTTTCTGACGATCCGCCAGGCGTCGATAACGCCAGGCGTGATCTGGCAGAGCCAATGGCGATTTTCGATTTCGAGAATCTCAAACTTGCAGCGCACAAGTCGTACGACATCGATGCCAACTGGAAGCTGTCAATCGAGAATTACCAGGAGTGCTACCACTGTGCGACAGCACATCCCGAATACGCGCAGATGCATACGCTCATGGTCGATCGCAAAAAGCGTGAGCGCTTACAAGGTCACATGCTCGACAAGATGGATGCCTGCGGCATCAGGAATATAGAGGTCGACCACTCCGATACCGACGCAGCGCCGGGTCAGCTTGGTTACGCATACAGTCGAACGGCCTTGTTCGAGGGTTACCTGACTGGTAGCAAAGAGGGCAGGCCGGTTGCACCGTTGCTGGGCAATATCACTGACTACGACGGGGGCGCATCAGACTTCACGTTCGGCGCTTTTTCCTTCTTGCTCAGCTACAGCGACCATGCCGTGGCTTACGTGTTTACGCCTGTCGACATGAATAACAGCAAATGCGATATCTATTGGCTGGTGCGTGGCGATGCGAGAGAAGGTACAGACTACGATGTCGATCAACTGACCTGGCTTTGGGACATTACGACCGAGGCCGACAAAACGATCATCGCCAACAACTCGAAGGGCATTCATTCGCGTTATTACGAGCCAGGCCCGTTTTCGGAAATGGAACGCCTCGAACGACGCTACATCGAGTGGATTCTGCAGGAACTGCAACGCGCCTGATTTTTTCGCATCGTCATCCATGCAGCGATAAGGCAAATGCATGACAATTGAGAAACTCGAGCGTGCAGTGCACCTAACAATTGAGAATATGAGTAACGTTGCATGAAAACATATGACGCCATTGTTGTTGGCGCGGGCCACAACGGTTTGACGACGGCCGCGTATCTTGCCAAGGCTGGGCTCGACGTCGTTTGTGTTGAGAAAAATGATTATATCGGCGGAGCCGCAGTCAGTCGCAATCTCTACGAAGACTGGATGTACTCGAACTGTTCCTACGTTTGCAGTTTATTGCGCCCGGAAATCTTCCGCTCGCTTGAACTGCACAAGCATGGCCTGCAGGTCACGCCGTACGGCGGTTCCCTCACGTTCATGGAGAACGGCGACTACTTCGGCTCGTATCACGATCCAGAGGTCGCGTACCGGGAGATGTCGCGCTTCTCGACGCACGATGCAGATGCTTACGAACGCTATTCGGCTGACACGATGCGCCAATGCCGCTTTATTCGTGACTTCCTGCTGCGTACGCCGCCCGACCCGACGTCGTTCAAGCCGAAAGACATCATGGAACTCATCGCGATCGGCAGCAAGTTCATGGAGATGGGCGAGGACCGAATGTACGAAACGATCCGCTTCTGGACAATGAGTGTTGCCGAGTACCTTGACGAGTATTTCGAAACGGACGTCATTAAGGCATCGCTGTCCGGCAGCGGCATAATCGGCACGGCCCTCGGAATTCACTCTCCGGGCACAGCATACGTCCTGCTGCATCACTACATGGGCGATGTCGACGGTAATGTCGGCACGTGGGGTTTCGCGCGCGGCGGCATGGGTGCGGTGTCAGAATCCATCGCCGGTGCATTTCAGGCCTACGGCGGCGAGCTGCGGACCGAAGCAGGTGTGGATAAGATCATCGTCAAGGGCGGACAGACGACTGGCGTCGCGCTCGAGAATGGTGCGGAAATTTCCGGGCGCGTTGTTGTCTCGGCGATGGACGTCAAACGAACGTTCCTCAACTGTATGGATAAGTCGGACTTGCCCGAGGCCTTTTACAAGCGTGTCGAAAACTTCAAGATCCGCGGCTCTTCGGGCAAACTGAATATTGCACTCGATGGGCTACCGACGTTCCCGGCGTTGCCCGAGGGCAGTACGCTGTATCACAGTGATATGAACTTCATCGATTCCATGGAACGCATGGAGCGCGCCTACGATGACTGGAAGGACGGGACCTGGTCGCAAGATCCTTACGTCGACATGGTGATTCCAACGCTCGTGGATCCGACGATGGCACCACCGGGCAAGCACTTCATGAGTTGCTTCGTGCAGTACTGCCCACACAAGCTGGAGGGCCGGGACTGGACCGATGCGGAACGAGAGCAGTTCGCGAAATCGGTCATTGATCAAATCGCGAACTACAGCCCGGACTTCAAGGAGCTGATCCTGCATTACGAAATTCGTACGCCACAGGACATCGAGAGTGAAATTGGCATTACCGAGGGCAACATCTTCCACGGCGAATTGACGATGGATCAGTTGTTATTCAATCGACCGGTGCCTGGCTACGCGCAATATCGGGCTCCGGTGCCCGGTTTGTACATGTGTGGGTCGAGCGTGCATCCGGGAGGTGGCGTAATGGCGGCACCGGGAGCGAATGCGGCACGGGAAATACTTTCGGATCTCAAACGTCCAAACACCGTTCCAGAGAATTTCGGCGATGACTGATAAATACGATGCGATAGTTGTAGGGGGAGGCCACAACGGCCTGGTTTGCTCGGCGCTACTGGCCAGGGCCGGCAAGCAGGTGCTGGTTCTCGAAGCCAACGAGCAGGTCGGCGGAGCGGCCGTGACGCGCGAGTTTTCCGAAGGTTATTCTGTATCGGCTTGTGCTCATCTGCTGTACCAACTGCAGCCAAGTGTGCGCAAGGATCTCAAGCTGAGGACGAAACTTGCGTCCGAGGACATGACGACCATCGCGCTTGGCGACGATGGACGGCACGTTCGGATAAAAGGGAAATCGGTCGACGGAGTCGGTGATGCCGACGCCGACAGCTATCGTCGATTTTACAAACGCATGACGCGATTCGCGGACTTGTTGCGCAGGTATTTGAACAAGAAGCCGCCGCGATTGGGCACCAGGGATTTCGAGGATTTGATGACGCTTGGGCAACTGGGATTTGATGTTCGACGCCTCGGAAAATCCGAGATGCGGGAGTTTCTCCGTTTGATCGGCATGAATATTCACGACGAGCTTACAGAGCAATTCGAGAGTCCCTTGTTGAGAGGAGCGTTGAGCCTCGATGCAGTGCTTGGAACGCATCTCGGACCGCGCTCGCCGAACACGATCATGACTTATCTGTATCGGCTGGCGGGCAACCACGGCCGCGTCGCATTGCCGGCCGGTGGCATGGGCAGCGTCAGTGATGAGTTGGCGCAGGTCGCGCGAGAGTCTGGCGTTACGATTCGCACCGGCATGCCGGTCAGTCGTATCGTCATCGACAATGGTCGTGTGTCCGGTGTCGAAACCGAGAATGGTGAGCGCTTCGATAGCATGACCGTGATTTCGAATGCGGATCCAAAGCTGACGATCATGAATCTCGTCGGGGCGCGCCATGTTGAAACGGGCTTCACACGTCGCATTCATCATCTGCGCATGAAGGGCAACGCCGCGAAACTGCATCTGGCTCTGGATGGACTGCCGACGATCGACGGACTGTCCAAGGCAGACTATGCGGAGCGGCTATTGATTGCACCGGACGAGCACTTCGTCGAGCGTGCATTCAACCCCGCCAAGTATGGCGAGAGTTCGCCCGAGCCTGTACTCGAGATTACTTTCCCGAGCGTCTGCGACTCCTCGCTCGCACCGACCGGCAAGCACGTAATGTCGGCAGTCGTGCAATATGCCCCCTATGAACGAAAGGGTGGCTGGACGGATGCGGCAAGGCAGGAGTTCGAAGCCGCCGCGATCAGGATGATCGAACGATACGCTCAGGATATTGTGCAAAGAGTTACAGCAAGTGAATTATTGACGCCGGCCGATATCGAACGTGAGTTCCATATTACGGGTGGGCACTGGCATCATGGTGAGCTGACTCTCGATCAGTTTCTGTTCGTACGACCGGTGTGCGGCGCAGCACAGTACCGTATGCCCGTTGACGGACTTTACCTCTGCGGCGCGGGCGCACACCCGGGTGGTGGCGTAAGCGGAACCGCGGGTCGCAACGCCGCAAGAGCCATCCTGAGCCGGGAGAAGGCAGCATGACTATTCAGGAAGTACATCAAGGCAGATTGTGCTCGCCGTTCCACTCGCGGATTTCAGCGCTCGATACGGTCAATCAATGGCACGAGTGGAAAGGTTACTCGAGTGCCGATGCATTGTATTGCGAGGAGACGGAGTACTTCGCAATACGCAATGCAACAGCCGTATTCGATCTGACGCCGATGACCAAGTACCGCATCACCGGACCTGATGCGCTCGAATATATCAATCGTCTGGTCACACGCGACATGAACAACATCAAACCCGGTCGCGTGGCCTACGCAGTGTGGTGTGACGACCGCGGTCAGGTCATCGATGACGGCACGATCTTCCACCTCAAGGAGGGCGAGTATCGACTGTGTTCCCAGGAGCGGCACATGGCGTGGTTGCAAACGTCAGCGATGGGCTTTGACGTGTCGATCGTTCTTGAAACCGAGGATATTGCCGCTCTTGCCGTGCAGGGCCCGACCTCATTCACTGTTCTGAAAACGATGGGCCTCAATGGCCTCGAGGATCTCAAACCATTCGGTCTGATGAATTTTGACTTCGATGGTGCTGATCTGATGGTGTCGCGCACAGGGTTCACCGGGGATCTCGGTTACGAGATTTGGATCCAGTCTGGCAAGGCTGAGTTACTTTGGGACGCCCTGTTCGAAGCGGGCAAGTTGCACGGTATACGCGCGATGGGCACGCATGCGCTCGAACTTGCGCGCATCGAGGCCGGCTATCTCGCCGCTTACGAGGACTTTCTGCCGGCTGACGCAACAGTGCGGACTGGTCGTACGCGGTCGCCGTTGGAACTCGGACTGGACTGGCTCGTCGACTTCAAGAAACCGAATTTCAACGGTCGACGAGCTCTGGCCGAGGAAAAGCGTAGCGGTTCGACCTGGCGGCTCGTCAAGCTCGACATCGATGGCAACAAGGCGGCGCACGACTCGTATATTTTCTCCACGGAGAAGGGCAATAAGCGCGAGATTGGATTTGTGACATCGGCCGCCTGGTCACCAGTGTGCAAGCAGAACATTGCGATTGGCACAGTCAGGACGCCGCACGGCAAGATCGGAAGCACTCTCTGGGTCGAGATCTATTACCAGCGAGAAATGCACTGGTCGCGTGCGATGGCGAAGGCGAACGTCGTTGACAAACCATTCTGGTTCCCGCCGCGGCGTAGCGCGACGCCGCCCGGTCCTTATTGATCGGATGGCAAATGAGGCAGCGACTCGATCCGCTGCTTCGGCCCCGCCACGTGGTTGGGGTTTCATGCGTTAGTTGGAAATCAATCAGTGAAGTTCGGTCAGTAGATTACGAACATTCCGGTGCCAGAAAACGACACGGGCGGGTTCGATCCCTTGATGACAGGCCCGGTCTCGTATGTGTTGTGGCCCTTTAGCGGGCCGAAGTCGCCCCGTGCCTCCATGACAATGCCGTGCCCGTCCCAAATTCCGTCTGCACCATCCGGCCACACGGTTTTGCCTGCGCTTTCTCCGGCAAGGACTAACTCTCCGTCAACCCGTATTTCCCATCTCGCAGCTTAGTAGTTCACTCGGCCACCAGCATACGAGGTACTTGAAACTGGTGACGGTTGCACGAACCACCACTTCAATTCACCGGTTACGTCTCCCTTGATGGTTGCTTGCCATACGAGCAGCCTTCCCTGGTCATCTACCTCCTCGAGATGACCGACATACTGATAAACGACTTCGCTTGCCAGCGGCGCCCACGGGGCACTGCCTTTGTCCGCGTATACATTTGTTCCTACCAACGATACGGCGAAGACAAATAATAATGAAGTCAATTTGCGAACGGCTTTGAATCTCATTGACTAACTCCTTTTTACAAATACTTGTGTTCGACTTATTTGCTGCCTCTTATCACGCTGAGAATGGTCGGTATGAGGTGGGCCGGAAGAGTACGCTTCCACCACGCGTGTGGGATTCGCCGGATGGGACTCGAATTGGCGTTCGTGTCGCTCGCGGTGCTAGCCTACAACCTGGGCAGTCTCTGGCGCGCCCACTGGTCCTACCGGCGGCGGATCAAACACCGGTCGCTCCGGAGGCACCTGTCACATGAGACCCAGCTGCTTCATCAGGGTCAGCTGGTCGGCCACCGTCCATTGCTCGACGATCTTTCCGTCGACGATGCGGTGGACGGCGATCTCTGGTCTCGAGACAGCGTTGCCTGTGGGCTCGAGGCCGTTCATCTCTCCGGTGAATGTGCCGCTCGAAGTGAAATAAGTCACGACAAGGTCGCCTTCGGCCACGATATGCACGACGTCCTCTGTCAGGTCTGGGAGAGCCGTCCGCGCTTTGGTGACCAGCGTCTTGATGTCCTCCCGATCGGTGTCGTCTTCATCGCCCCAGTGCGCGACGTACTCCGGTGAGTACAGCTCGTCGATCACCGCCAGGTTCCCCTTGCTCCAGACCTCCTCGTGCGTGCGGAGGACGAGCGCCTTGTTCGCCTCGAGCAGATCGCCGTGTGCTCTCAGCCCCGCGAGTTCACCCTGCAGTTGCTGGTCGCTGCACCCGGCGACGAGCAGAATAGTAAGAGTGGCAACCCATGTACTATGCCTCATTGGCCAACCCTCCTATTAGCGTCCTATAGCTTTATGCGCGGACGAGAGAATCGCGTCAATTCGGGGATGTACATAGTCAACGGAAACATAAATGAGGTCTACTCAAGTCATCCCACCGACCAGTGCTAGCACAGACAACCCGACCCACAGCGCCAAGACCGTCAGGAGCATCAGCTGCGCCTTCCGGTTGCCGTAATTGAACGAATAACCGACACCAAAGCGCTTCTCGATCATCATCGATGGATCATCGGTGTTGTAATAGAACAATCCCATCAGCCAATGACTATTGTCCGCCAGACTGCCGGTGAGGCGCTCTTCGACCGATCCACTTTCTCTAAACGCCCCGCCCTGACCGTACCTCTTGACAACCCAGATCACGCCTGTTGCCGAAGCTACAACCAAAACGCCTGCGGCTACTCCCACGCTGACGATCGCATGAATCAACTCAATTTCAGACAAGCCGATTCGAACGATCTGCACGGAGAGCAGTGTCAAGAACGCGCAGAACAACAAAGCTGCCCCACTGACCAGGTTTGTGTATGCGACGCGAAAAGCGTCCTGTGCTTCCTTGGAATGACCGCCCGAACCTCCTCGCAGAGTAGTTTTCGCCCCGGCAGTCATTACCGCAACTAACGCCAGGAACGGGCTAACCGCCAGGTTGAGAAGCGGGATGATAATGAATGTAATGATCGATTTTTCACCCAAGACATCCGAGTCCGCCATGGTCGGAACCATGCCGGGCATCTCGAAATACGCTACGACAGCATACGCGACTGCCCCTAGCCCGGTACCAATACAAATGGCGCACGCCAACTTCGCGAAGCCTGCTTCTCTTGTGCTTCGAATCTCTAAAGACGCGACGGCTATCTCTGCTTGCCCCTCTGCTGTGGGAGTAACCAGCTTCCGTGCTTTTGAGTACGTTTGCAGATAAAGAACAAGCGCCACAAGCAAAAGTACAGCAGTACCTGTGAGGTTCCCTGCGACAGGGGCGCCGGCCACACTGATACCAAGACCGATGACCAGAGACAGCAGCATCGCGAGCAAACAACGGTGCCGCCAACTCCGCAGGAGTTGCCGTCCTGGTTGTCCCTTTACAACATCTTCTCCGACGTAGACCCCAAATAGCAGGCCCTTGCGTGTGATGTGTGGAATGACCAGGAGAATGGCCCCAACTATTAATACCCTGACCATGAGGAAAAGGTTGACTACAGTTGCTTCACTCATTGGTGGCTCCCTCGGATGTACCTATCACAGCCAGAAGTTCTCGTTGTGTCAGTCGCCGCAACTCATCCGGCTTCATGCCGGCTTGTCTCAGTCGGGCCAATGCTGTGCGTAGCTCGTGCAGCCCTGAGGCCCGCTCGGTGGGCCCAATGGCCTTGGCAGGCGCCGCCACGGAAACGCCCGCCCGCTCCCGAATGACTAAGAAACCCTCTGCCTTCAGCAAACGATATGCACGGGCAACAGTGTTCAGGTTCACTCCGAGTTCGGTGGCCAGCTGACGCACGGGTGGCAAGGTCGTTCCGGAAACAAGGGCACCAGACGCAACCAATTGTCGAATCTGACTTGCCACTTGTTCGTAAACGGAATCCTGGAGACTTCGATCTATTGTCACGGTTAGCATTTGGGTACTGTATACCAATAGGTATACAGTGTCAATGAAACTCGTTGCGATCATTGCCTTGCTAAGCGAGATCGCTTGAAGATTGACCCTGGTTTAAGGCGTCGTAACGCTCTTCGTTTACTGACAGATCCGCAGTATTTGCAAACTTAACGCGCCGAAGTAATCACTACCAGCAACGCGAATCCGTCGGGTCGGGAGTCCTGCGCCCCAGTGAATCAAGGGTTAACGTCGTACATCCGGTGTCACCTGTCTGGATGTCGTCCGGTGCCGCACTGGCACTGACAACATAGCTGGTGCCAATACCGGTTGCTCCCCCTGTGACTGTCATGATGTAGTGGCCGTTGTCTGAGTAGGCCGTGCTTCCATCAACCACCAACCCTAGCACCGTCGCATCTGATGTGTAGGTGCCGTTAGTACTGAAAAATCTCTCGAGATGATTGCTTGCCCTTGTCAATGCCGTCTGCGCGTCGGTTCGCTTGCTTTTCCGCACGCTTTGCATGAATGACGGATAGGCGATCGCGCTTAGCAAGGCAATGATCGCAACGACAATCATTACTTCTGTGAGCGAGAAACCTGAATTTCGACGCACACGGGAAGCACTCTGTATAGATCCCATAATCATAATTATAACCAGTTTGTCTCCAGCGCCGGATGAGATTCGGGCTTCGAAGGCTGGCCGGGCGTTTTGCCCGGCCAGCGCAATTACTCGACGGCCCGTTTACTCTTCCGGAATGAGTTCCTTCCAGTACAACCGGCCTGTTTCATTGCTGCCGCCGATCGTCGTATT
>Ga0255053_10002277_pt1 | contig 10273 bp, 5 predicted proteins | sample JV7_2_22_MG_FD_188635 | JGI IMG/M metagenome (GOLD analysis project Ga0255053, IMG submission 188635) | Seawater microbial communities from Jervis Inlet, British Columbia, Canada - JV7_2_22 | ecosystem: Environmental > Aquatic > Marine > Inlet | place: Canada: British Columbia | collected...
GCCTCCGCCATTTCTGCGAAGGTCTCATCTGACGCCAAGCGATTCAGCGATTCGGTTGCTGCCTCTACCAGACTCTTGATGTCGATCCGCCAATTTGTCAGGCGCGCCGCCAAGCGTGCGTTTACGCCGGCGCGTCCGATCGCCAGGCTGAGCTGGTCCTCCGGAACGACCACCGCCGCGGTCTTGCCGCGCTCCACGTCTTCATCCAAGAACACACCCGATACTCGGGCTGGGCTCAGCGCCTTCGAGATGAAAGCGGCCGACTCGGGATTCCACTCAATGACATCAATCTTTTCGTCATTGAGATCACGAACAATGGATTGAATGCGCACTCCCCGCAGGCCTACACAGGCGCCGACCGGGTCTACTCCATCGCGAGTAGCGGCTACTGCTACTTTTGCTCGTTTGCCAGCCTCTCGAGCGATAGCCTTGATCTCTACCAGACCTTGATTGATCTCTGGGACTTCCATCTCGAGCAATCGGCGGAGCATATTGGGGTGTGTGCGCGAGACCACGATAACCGGCCCTCGAGACGATTTCCGGACTTCTAGTACATAGACTCGAATCCGGTCTCGCACGTGAAACCGCTCGCCGGGGATTTGTTGATTTCTGGGAAGAATCGCCTCTGCCCGACCGAGGCCAACGGTAACTGCCTGCGGGGTGATCGAATGCACGGTTCCATGCACCATATCCCCCTCGCGCTCGATGTATTCATCATATTGCGCGTCACGCTCCGCCTCGCGCAAGCGCTGCAGAATGACCTGCTTCGCTGTCTGAGCTGCGACGCGTCCGAAGTCTTCAGGCGTCGAGTCGACCAATGACATCCCGCCCATCTCGGCCTCGTCATCGTATTTGAGGGCTTCTTCCAGCGTCACTTCCGTGAGTGGATTTTCAACCTCTTCAACAATCTCTTTCTCGGCATAGATACTGACATCGCCCTCGTCTGAGCCGATCCGAGCCTCGATTTCCTGCGCAGTTGATGCGTTTACCGAGCGCCGGTAGGCGGATACCATCGCGGCCTCGAGCGCCTCCATCACTGTTTCCTGCGAGAGTCCAAATCGCTCAGTAATTTCGTTAAATGCCAGCGTAAATTCGCTCTTCATGTTTCTCTTACCCCTTCTTCGATCTTTGATTCATCTGGAGGTGCCACCGGGGATTTGCGCTTCGTGCGCTTCGCGCACTGTGCCTATCTACGAAGAAAAGTGGGGGCTGCCCACTTCTCCGACCACCTTCCGCGACGAACAAATGCATTCTAGCACAGCGCCAAGGCGACTGCAAGCAACGGCCATTTTGGGCTATAAAATTGAGGGCAGCTATCCCTCGGGGAGCTCGTAGAAGATCCGATTTTCTTGCGTCGAACAGGTACACGCGGGAACAATCTTAGAGCCCTTGGTCAGCGTCCCCACATAAGGTACCCCGCTTCCATCCGCCACCCAACCATCCATAGAAAACGGCAGAGGGCCCATCGCCGGCAGCCATTCTCCGTTGAAGCGCCTGGCCATGTGAAAGTGAGTACCGGTAGAACGCCCGCCTTCGCAGGAGGGATGCCCCAGGAGATCGCCAGCCTGTACCCGCGCCCCTTCTTCAATCATGTTCTCTTCCGCTATATGGAAGAAGAACAAAACCCAACCGGTTCCCCCATAGCCATCTCCATCCAAGTCAAGTTCGACAATGGATTCTTCACTACGAAGGATTATCCCCGATGCCGGTGCCGTCACCCATTCAGATGATGGCACGCAACCAGTTTCTTGGGCGGGTGGAGCGAAATCAAGGGCGCCCATCGGCATGCTGGTTCCCCAGGCAAAGTGTGGACCACCAGTAAAGTCCCAAATACGATCAGGAGCAAATGGCAGATTCAGGGCAGGCTGAGCCAGCTGGCCAGGAATGTGGTCGCTGGCGAGTTCCCAGGGATCGCCCCACAAATTCTCATAGGTGGTTACGAAACCCTCCGGCCCCACGACCTGCTCAAACTGCTCGGAATCATACAGTCCTGCAAACAGCATTTGCAGAGCTACCGTGCCCGCGTTCTGCCAGGAGTCCGGTCGATAAAGCATTCCGTCTACGGTTTCAAACTCCCGCAAATCTCCGCTCCTCCATCCGTAGTACCCATCATTGAGTCGTTCGGCGGCCCAGAGCAATTGGCGAAACATCCCTCGATAGCGATCGTCGACGTGACCCATCGGGTAGGTCTCGAGCTCCTCGGTTGGAAAGGGATCGGTCAAGCCGGAACCTCGAAACTCCAGAAGGGCCAAAAGCAGGCGTGGGTTCAAGGAGTAATTGAGCGCAATGATTTCAATTACCTCCCAGGCCGGCCGATCGATTCGGTATGCGTAGTCGGCCGCCTCCGAAACGAAACCCGGGTACCCCAGCAGCTCCAGTCTGAGATCAAATTCCTCAGCGGTTGGCCCAAAGATGAATTCACTATTAGGCAGCATCTGGAATGGCGTGCCGGTCAGCGGCAAATAGTAGGCTGGAATTTCCAGCGCTTTTCCTGGTGGAAGGGTGGTGGTATCAGGCGATAGATCTGGATTCGCAGCCAGGATGGCATCTACAGTGGTGCTGAAATGTGCTGCTACGGCAGGAAGGGTGTCCCCACTCTGCGCTCTGTAGGGTACCAATTCCCCGGGTGGATGGGGGCCGCGGGTAGGCAGCGGCGTAACGTCGAGCTCAGGCTGGGAGGTTGCTTCCGGAGTCGAAATCTCGAGCGTTGGGCTGGTAGAGGAACACGCCGCGAGTAACAACGAGCCTGTCACAAGCAGGAGGACCAGGAACCGCAGCGCTGGGGCCCGGCAGGTCACCGAGAAATATTGGTTTCTCGACTGGCGCAGGTACAGGCTAAAACGACCTCATCCCCCTTGATCAGGGCCCCTTGATAAGGTTCCAGGCCGGCCTGAGCCACCCAACCACTTAGATTGAAAGGCAGCGGCCCATCGGCTAGAATCCACTCCCCATTGTACTTGCGGGCAAAGTGCAGGTGGGTCCCGGACGCCTTACCACCCTCGCAGGAAGGGCGTCCGATCAGGTCACCAGTTTCAACAAAATCGCCTTCTTGCACTTGTTTGTTACTCACGTGGAGATACAGAAGGTTCCAACCGGTCTGCTCTTCGCCATCCCCATCCAGATCCAATACGACCACACCCTCGCCTGTGCGCGCTACCACCCCTGGAGCAGCCGCAAGTGCCCAGTCATCGGACACGGCGCAGCCGGTTTCAAGCGAGGATGGGGCAAAGTCGACGGCGGCCCAAGCCGATTCTCGCTCCCAGGCACCATGGGGGCCGCCGGTAAGCGCCCATATCCTGCCCTCAAAGAATGGCAGGATCAATTCGGGCTGGTCGAGGCCCGCTTCATAAAGCGGGTGAGTGTAATCGAACGGGTCGCCGAAGAGTTGTTGGTAGGTCTCGATCACGCCTCCCGGCGAGAGAGCTTCGGCCCAGCTTCTGCCGGCGCCACGCAAGGAAAAGTAGTATTGCAAGCCGATCGTACCAGCGTTTAGATCTGGAGCTAGACGGACGATGGAATTGTCCGGAAATACGATTTCCGTCAGAGTTCCGGCCCGCCAGCCATAGAATCCAGTTCCGAGCTCATTTGCCAGCCAGGTGAGCTGTCGATAAAGCCCCCGCGCATCGGGCGCTTCATGACCCAGCGGGTACTTGAGCTCGTTGGCGGTGGGTTTGGTGGAGTCCGTGACCCAGCCGGAGTGATACTCAATCAAGGCCAGCAGCAGTCGCGGGTTGACGGAGTGGTCCCGGGCGGCAAGAGCCACGACCTCGGCACCCGATACAGAACGCTTGCCAACGATCTCCTCATACTGGCTCAAGTAGCCTCCTTGAGCTTCGACAAAGGCATGGATATCAAATCCTGCCGCATGTGGCGAATACACCAGCTCGCTGTCCGGAATCAGCTCGTCTGCCGGCCCGGTCGGGCCGAGACGTCGCGGCACAAACAGGATCTGGCCAGGAACGAGCAGCTCGTTTTGGGGAGGCAGCTGGCTGTCTGAAACGATGTCTGAAGGGAGCACTCCAAACCTTAGCGCGACGCTCCGCAGCACATCCCCGGCGCGAGCACGGTACAGAATGGTTTCGGTTGAGTTTTCTGCTGCCATAGTAGGAGTTGGAGGATAGGTCGGCGACACCAGCGGCTCAGGTTCGAGGGGTGCTGCGGTCGCTTCGGGCACTGAAGTGGGTGGTTCTGTCGTGCTTGCAAGCTCAGGCGTGGTTTCTGCGGGATCGGATACCACTACGAGATCATCGGGTTCGGGCGCGAGCTCGGCGGGATCTGGAGCCGCGGCCTCCGCCGCCAGTCCGACAATTTGAGGCGCCGGCACATCGGACCGGGTACACGCCAAAGCAGCCAACCCTAATGATGCGATAAAGGCCAGGATCGCGCCGGAAAATCGGTACGATATGCTCATCTTGCTATCTGCGGGAGGTCGGTCCGATGCGCTCATCGTGCGATCTGATTGAACGGCAAGCGACACGAACACGCCTCTAATCTGAGGTCGCCGCGCGTCAATGCCCCGTTGTACTGCGATCCATCTCCGGTGGAGGTCCATCCATCCAGGTCATACGGCAAAGGGCCGTCGGCCGGGATCCACTCTCCATTGAATTTCCGAGATAAGTGAAGATGAGTACCACTCGATACGCCGCCCTCGCAGGATGGGTGTCCGATCCGATCCCCCTGCTTCAGGTTTGTTCCGGCCGCCACCCGATCTCGGGACTCGACGTGCATGTATTGAATTGCCCATCCGGTACCCTCGTATCCATCTCCATCCAGATCCTGAACTACTTCTCCATCTCCGGCGCGAGTAATGAGACCGTCCGCGACCGCCACTACCCACTCATTGGATAAAACGCACCCCAACGCATTTCCAGGCGGAGCGAAATCCAATGCGGACCAGGCTGCCCAGCGCCCCCACCCAGCATGTGGTCCGCCGGTGAAGGACCAAACTTTGCCTGGTTCAAATGGAAGCTGTAGCTCCGGCTGCTCGAGAGTATCGGAGACCACAGTGCGCTGAGGCTCCGCGAATGGATTCCCGAAGAGGATTTCGTAGACTTTGTAGAAACCGTCTTCTCCCACGACCGTACGCCATGAATCTGGTGGGTAGAGCTGTCCAAACAGCCACTGTACGGCTGCAGTACCAGCATTGATCCCCGGCCCGGGCGGGGCGACCGAGCCGTCGACAAGGACATACGGTCCGGCCCATCCGGCCCTCCATTGGTAGTAGCCGCGATTGAGTTGGTCAGCCACCCAGGACAGCTGGCTGTAAAGCCCTTCAAAACCAAACTGTTCGTAGCCAAGTTCATAGGTGAGCCGGTCGGGAGCGCGTTCCGGCATCGTCAGCCATCCGCCTTGGTATTCAAGGATGGCCAGCAGGAGCCGCGGGTTTACAGAGTATTTCGAAGCCACTTCTTCCACGATCTGCGCACCTGAGAGTTCCGCTCCATTCACGAATTCAGAGTAGCGATTGAGTGCACCGTTCCAGGCTCGAATGAGTTCTGTGGCAGAAAAACCCAGCGCACTCTCTCCGTTGACCAATTCCGCGTTGGGGATGATCTTGAAGCTCGGCGATGGGGCCTGTGGCAGCGGGGTCGGCATATGCAGAACCTGACCCACTCCAAGGTAGTTTGCATTTGGCAGCCCGTTTTCGACCAGGATCTGGTTCGCTCCAACCCCCATGCGTCCGGCAATACCGTTCAAGGAATCACCGTACTGCACCGTGTACCACTCGGGGATGTCTTCACGGGAAGGCGGTTCGCGAAGTGGATCCGGCGTAGGCGTGTAGACCGGAGGCATAACCTGCTCGATTTCAACTTCTAAATCTGCAGGCGACTTGATACCAGAACTTCCAGGGCTGCCTGATAGCTCGAGCCCCAGGAATTCAAGCGGTTGGTCTCCACGCGAACATGCCAGAATGGCAATCATCAGCACAAGGAGCAGCAGCCGCGGCTTAACCGCGTCACGGTTATTCATACTGAATAAGCAAAGGAGTGGACTTCACACCCTGGCAGGCCGCAAGATCTGTGCCAGCGGGGTCCCTCCGGCTGATTGTGTACCAGGGTTCCCACCCTGGTCGTTGACCGTAATTGGCCTCGGCAGTGCCAGCACAGACTCTGGCACGGATTCGATGAAATGCAAGTGGGGGGTTGGGTGAGAGAAGCTTGTTCCGAGATTGGGATGGGTTATGGCTGAGATTTGCATGGATGAGCAACACCCAGGCAAAAGCTAGAGATTTAGCGGTCTAAAGCCACTTTTCCAGAACGAAGGCTGGCTCGCTCACTTCACGCAGCCTTCCCAGATGATCAAAATAAGACCAATCTCCAGATTCTTCTGTGAACACCGCATACCCTGCGCGCTCATAGAGTCGGCGGGCTGCGTCGTTTCGCTTGCCTACAGATATTACCGCTCGCAGAAATCCTCGCGAGACGAGGTTTTGCTCCGCCTCATGAAGCAGCTCACTGCCTACTCCACGATTGCGGGACATTGGTTTTACGCGAAAGGCGTACAGATATCCGGAGGAGACCCCCTCTGTTGAGATATTTGCTCGTGTCGTGAGCTGCATGAATATTTGCCCGACCAGCCGTTCATTTATCTCAGCAAGTAGGAGAATCCGCCGTCCGTTCCGAGCCTCTTCGATAGCGCGCTGAAATAGGCGGCGATAATGCGCGTATTCACCGTCCCACTCCAGCGCTTCGAGATCCTCGGAAGTGGCGAAACGAATTCGCAGTGGTTCATCACTGTGATACGAAGATCCTTTGAGCGTCCGCTCGACTTTATCCACTTTCGGTTGCCTCACCGACAAGCGCGGCTGCCATTTGCTGCTCATCCTCCGCGGATTCGAGCTCCCCATCCAGCCAGGCGGCTCGCAAGGTTCCCAGAATTTGCTTATAGGCTGGCCCCGGCACCAATCCAAGTTCACGAAGGCGGTCCCCATCGACCGTGGCATGCACCCAGCGCCATTCTGAAAGATAACTCTCAATAATTGTTTGACCAGCTTCTTGATCTGAGAGTGCCAGCCAGGTAGCGACCAGTGCGGCTTCTGGTACAGGATCCAGACATGCTACCCATTCGCTCGGGGATCGTTCCTGAGTGAGATCACATTCTTGGCGGCCGGCTTCAACAAACCTTGCGGCCTCACCCTGACTCATATGCAGTCGCTCGCAAATGGATGAGGCTTCATTCGAAGGAAGGCGGTATACCCACAGAGCGAGGAACAATTCACTCGGGGTTGGTTCCTGCTCGAGTTTCCATGAAGCCGGAGGCGAGAACTCGCGCGCGGCCTCGGTGCGCGCTTCGACCCAGTCGTCCCAATCGAGGGCCGGGTGTACTGCCTGGAGCAAACCCAGCTGTTTCAATCGATGCATGATGGGACCGATGTTCGCTTCCTTCACTATGGAAGTTAGTTCGCTCCGAATTCGCTCACCACTAACCTTTTCTAGTAAGGGCAGTGCTCTCTCAAGTAACTCAATCGTGCGAGATTCGATCGAGAACCCCAGTCGCTGTTCGAGCCGTACCGCACGCAGGATTCGGGTTGGGTCATCCACGAAGCTCAACGAATGCAAGACCCGGATCTGTTTGTTAAGCATATCTTTGCCACCTCCCCACGGGTCAAGCAATTGCCCATAATGGCGGCCGTCAAGCCGCAGGGCGAGCGTGTTGATGCTGAAATCACGGCGATGAAGATCCAGTTTTATACTCCCCTCGGTGACAGACGGTAGTGCAGTGGGATGGGAGTAAAATTCGGTCCGTGCGGAGACAAAATCGACCGTCTCCGGTAATTCGGCTCCTTCGATACTTAGCGCACGCTTCAGATCCTTATGGTCCGCATCAAGCTGCCACTTTGCGGTGCCGAATCGGCGGTGGCTGCCAATGTCCCCGCCAAATTTTGATGCCAGCGACTCGGCTAAAGCAATAGCGTCCCCTTCCACAACCAGGTCGAAATCGACGCTTGGCGTCCCGAGTATCAAATCCCGCACGAACCCGCCAACGATGTATAGAGCAACATTGGATCTTTCTGACTCGGCGGCGATTAACTGAAGGAGCGCCAGCCGCTCAGCGGTGAGTGCCTGCTCAAGTTTGTTGACCAGCTCCCTGTGAGATTGCGAATTTGCGCTGTTTCCAAGCGAATTCAGAAGGTCAGTTCGGGTCACAATTCCAATTACCTCGCCGTTGATAGGGTCGGATACCGGCACCTGTCCCCAGTTGTGCTCAATCATCACCCGCTGCAGGTGGTGGATTGAATCCTGAGGATGCACTGCCAGAGTTCCCGCTTCCATGATCTCAGAAACGGGTCGATCTAGCATCTCATGCGCTACCGCTCTGTCAACTGAGCGTCTGGTCAGCAATCCAACGATCTCGCCGCCGTCGGTAACCGGGTAACCCTCGTGACCGTATCGCTGCATCTGTTCAGCCGCAACGGCAACGGTATCCGACGAGTTCAACAGTTGTGGCCCGCGTGACATGATCTCACCGACGGTGCTCGGCGGTTCCACCGCTTCTTCAAGCAGCAGGATCAATTCGCTCTCGACCGTCTCCATCGATGAGTCTTTGATCAGCGCTGCAGCAGCTCTGCTGTGACCGCCTCCGCCGAGGTGCTCTGCAATTCCTCCTACATCGATTGACTCCGTATAGGAGCGCGCCACCAATTGAACGCGGCCGTCAAGGCCAACCACAAGGAACAGCGCGTCAGCATCATAGACATCGCCGAGCCTGTGAGCCAAGGTGGATATTTCATCTGTCGTTCCACCCGCATGACCTCTGGCAATTACGATCTGATGGCCTTGAATCTGGCTCACCACTGATCCCTCGAGCAGCTGCTCAAATAAGGCCTGCTGCTCGGCGGAAAGGGGCCGATTTAGGAACTCGGCCGCGATCCCGAGGTTCGCACCTTGGTCTAGCAGCCAGGCTGCAGCGCGAACGTCTCGAGCGGTCGTCCCCGGGTAGCCGAGCGAGCCTGTGTCCTCATAGATCCCCAACAACATCAGTGTGGCGGCAGTATCCGACAGATCTTTGCCTGCCTCGATTACGGCCTCGGTCAGTAGAGTCGTCGTGGCCCCCACCTTCTCGATTTGCAGATCCCAGCTTGGGTTCAATTCGGGCTCGATGGGATGATGGTCGATCACATTGACCTGCGTCTCCAGGCCATATCCCTTCAGGGTGACTGGGCTCTGGGAATCGACCACCGTCAGCTGGTGGATACTGTTTGCCTTGTGCTCGTCTCGCTCAATAAAAGGGAAATCTTGTCCGTACAGCGTCAGGTACCCACGGACATTGCGATTTATTCGCTGAGGCATTACCGGCGCGGCCTCAGGGTACAGCAAAGAGGCTGCATACAGAGATGCAATGGCGTCGAAATCCGCTTGTTCGTGAGAAAGAATCAAGTGCACTGCTGCAATCCGATCTGGGCCGAGGATTATACATCTGGCACTGCGGCGAGCTCGGCAATCGCCCGCTGCAGTGCGATTTCAACCGGAGTGCCGAGTACCGAGACCGCCCTGGCTGCTCTTTCGAGCACTTCAATATATTCCGCGCGGAGAATTGATGTGGGGAGTGCAGTTCCTTGCAGTAGCGCGGTGTGCATTTGCCCGACGTGCCCTGGGAGAGGCGGGGCTGATATATGGACCGGGACGTGGGCCGCGCCATTTGGATTGCTCAGGGTAAGCTGGGAATCTTCTGAAAGCAGAAACCCGACAAAATCCCAGGCTGCGTCGAAATCCTCGGGATCGAGCTCTGAAGAGAAATAGACATTTTCAGTCCATACATAGCCCGCCAGAGGCTCCCCGGTTGCCTGGTTCACAGGCCATCGGTCAATGGTCAGCCCCGCTTCCCCCAGGGCTTCGCTCAGCCGATCAAATTCCTGCGTACTGTCAATGAGCCAGCCGGCCTTACCCGACTCAAATAATTCAAGATCCTCATTTGAGTTGAAAAATACTGGTCCGGCAGGGGTCAGATCACGAATGAGCTCCAACCAACAGCGAGCAAGTGGGTCTTCCAAATTTGGCGCCAAACCATCGAGCATGAGCTGGCCGCCGCAGGCTGCCGCGAATGGAGCGACGATCGAAAGTCCGTAGTCCTGGGCAACGCCCTCATTGAAGGTGCCTCGAAGTGCCTCATCTGCCCGGACCAGCCCCTCCACGGTGCCGGCCGGAATCGGGGCCAGTTCACGATTTCGATAGAGTACATTTCCATGCATTTGAACCGGGATACCCAATACCTGCCCATCGTAGGTTGCTTGAGCCCACGGCAATGGGTGGACCAGTATTCGAAATTCATCCGT
>Ga0255053_10002281_pt1 | contig 10259 bp, 11 predicted proteins | sample JV7_2_22_MG_FD_188635 | JGI IMG/M metagenome (GOLD analysis project Ga0255053, IMG submission 188635) | Seawater microbial communities from Jervis Inlet, British Columbia, Canada - JV7_2_22 | ecosystem: Environmental > Aquatic > Marine > Inlet | place: Canada: British Columbia | collected...
CATGGGCGGGAACCAGCCCACGGCGCCCGCCTTCCAGCCCAGGTTCACCATGACGGTGTTGCCCTCCGTCGCGCCGTAGAACTCGATGATCTTGGGGATCCCGAAGCGCTCCTGGAAGGCCGTCCACACGTCGGGGCGCAGGCCGTTGCCGACGATGACGCGGATCGGGTGCTCGCGATCATCGGGGCGCGCGGGCTGGGCCATCAGGTAGCGGCAGAACTCCCCGATGTACTGGAAGCAGGTGGCCCGGTAGCGCCGCACGTCGTCCCAGAAGAGCGACGCGCTGAACTTGCGACGCAGCGCGATGGTGCCCCCTCCTTCGAGCACGCGGCCCACGGCCGCCACGCCACCGGCAGAGTGGTAGAGGGGCAGCACCACGTAGTCGACGTCGTCCGGCCCGGCCTCGGCGGCCCAGGCGAAGCCGTCTCCCGCCAGGAAGAAGCGCGCGTGGCTGATGCGAGCGGCCTTGGGGTTGCCCGTGGTGCCGGAGGTGTAGATGTAGAAGAGGTCGTCGGCGGCGCGCAGCGTCTCGCGAACCGACCAGGGGGGCCGCTCGTCGGACGCGTCCTCCAGCGCTGCCGCCAGATCCAGGCAGCGTTCGGGAAGCTTCGTGTCCGGGCCCTCCGGGTCCAGGTGGGCCCAGATGCGCAGGTTGTTCGTCACCTCGGCGGAGACGCCGGCCACGGAGTCCAGCAGCTCGGTCCCCACCACCAGGTGGGCCGCCTGGGACGTGCGCAGGGCGTGGTCCAGTGCGGCTCCGCCCAGGTTCGTGTTGATCAGCGCCGACACGATCCCGCGCTTGGCCAGGCCCAGCCAGATGACCAGGTAGTCGGGCCGGTTCTCCATCAGCAGCGCGACCACGTCGCCCTGCTTCAGCCGCTGGGTCTCGGCCCAGTGGGCGACCTGGTTGGCGGCGGCATCCACCTCGCCCCAGGTGAGGACCTGGTCCTCGTAAAGGACGAACGGCCTGTCGGGATGGTCGTCGGCGTGCTCTTCCAGCCGGTCGGCGACGGTGTAGACACTGTCGGGCCGATGCTTGAGGAAGACGCCGGCTCCGCTCAGCAGGTGGCGGATGCTGCGGAGGCGATCGAGCACCATCGAAACACGCTACCACGGTGGGGCCGAACGCGTGCAGCGGACCGTTGGGCCGCTGCTCCGTTCGCGGTCTACACCTGGGACCCGTCGGCGGTCCGTGGCGCCTGCTGGAAGGCGCGGGCATCAAGGTTCAGGACGACACCCGGCGCCCCGTCCTCGAGTTCGCCGCCAGCGCCCCCACTGACCTGCATTCGTGGACGTCCCCTTTCTTACTCCCCTCTCTTAGACTGGGGGCATGGCTCGCCTGGAGTTCTTCTTCGACTGTTCCAGCCCGTGGACCTACCTGGCTTTCCACCGCATCGAGGAGGTGGCCGAGGAGGCCGACGCGGAGCTGATCTGGCGTCCCATCCTGGTGGGGGGCGTCTTCAATCAGGTGAACCAGAGCGTCTACGAACAGCGCGCCAACCCGGTGCCGGCCAAGGCTCGCTACCACGCCAAGGATCTTCAGGACTGGGCGCGGTTCTACGGGCTGAAGATCGGCTGGCCGAGCGTGTTTCCGGTGAACAGCGTGAAAGCCATGCGCGGTTGTCTGGCGGCGGAGGAAGCCGGATGCCTGCCGAAGTTTGCGCGGGCCGTCTTCGAGGCCTATTGGGGCCGCGGCGAGGACGTGTCGCGCGAGGACGTGCTCGGGCCGCTGGCGGCGGACGTGGGTCTCGACGCGGCGGCCCTGCTGGCGCGGATCGCCGAGCCCGAGCTGAAGGCGAAGCTGCGGGCCAACACCGACGAGCTGATCGGTCGCGGTGGCTTCGGCTCGCCGACGATGTTCGTGGACGGCGATGACATGTACTTCGGCAACGATCGTCTTCCGCTGGTTCGCCGGGCTCTTCGAGAGGCGCGCTAGACTGCGCGCCCCATGACTTCCCCCGAACCCGATTCCCTGGCCGGACTCCTGAAGCGATTGACGCTCGAGCCGCTCGACACCGACCTCCTGTTGGGTGAGCCGGGACCGGGCAGCGGGCGGCTCTTCGGCGGCATGGTTGCTGCGCAGTCGGTGATGGCGGCCGGGCGCACCGTGGAGCGCGGCGCCTTGCACTCGCTGCACGCCTACTTTTTGCGACCGGGCCACCACGATGCCCCGTTGCGCTTCCTGGTGCACCGGATCCGGGACGGACGGACCTTCACCACGCGCCGGGTGGTCGCCCACCAGGGCGGAGAGGCGATCTTCAACCTGTCGGCCAGCTTTGCGGTGCCCGAAGAAGGCATCTCGCACCAGGACGAGCCCATGCCCGAGGCGCCGCCGCCCGAGGAGCTGCCGGACTCGGAGGCCGACCGGGCGCACCGGATGGGACACTCCCCTCCGCGGGACGAGAGCCCGATCGAGGTGCGCATCTGCGATCCGGACGATCCGGAGGGCGGACCCCAGCCGCCCCGCAAGCGCATCTGGTTCCGGCCCCGGGGCCCGCTGCCCGAGGATCCGCTGATCCACACGGCGGTGCTGGTCTACGCCAGCGATCGGGCGTTGCTGTCCACGGCCGCCCGGCCCCACGGGCTTCCCTGGAAGCGCCGGCGCGGGGCCAGCCTGGACCACGCCCTGTGGATCCACCGGCCGGTGCGCTTCGGCGACTGGCTGCTGTACGCCATGGAGAGCCCGGTGGCCCACGCGGCCCGGGGCCTCTGCTTTGGGTCCATCTACGGGTCCGACGGGCTCCGGCTGGCCAGCTCGGCCCAGGAGGCCCTGATTCGCGTCCCGCGGGGGGACTGAAGCCTCTCGTTGCCGGCGAACCTTCCCGGAGGCCCGTCCGTACTACGGGCCGGCGGCGACGCCGCCTTACCGGGAGGGAGCCCATGGAGAGCCGATCCAGCCACCCCCGCCTGCGAGGTCCGCGCGGCCTGCGCGATCCCCGGGCCTGGCACCGCGACTACGCGGGCCGCCGCTTCGCCGGGGTCTGCGCGAGCCTGGCCCAGAACCTGGAGGTATCGGTCACCGCGGTGCGCCTGGCCTTCGTGCTGCTGGCCCTGATCCACGGAATGGGCTTCATCCTCTACGCGGTGCTCTGGGCCCTGCTGCCCGGCGGCCCGGGCGAGCCCGCCGCCATGGATCGCTGCCTCCGCGCCCTGCGGCGTTTTCTGGGGGACGACGACGCCGCCGTGCGCACGGGCGCCGACTCCGACTTCCACTACGAGTACGAGCCCGACTACGACGGGGAGGACGAACGATGACCGCTGCCGACCTGGGCCGCATGGCGGGCGGGGCTGTGCTGGTGCTGCTGGGCACCGTGATGATCGTGACCCCGGGGCCCGGCATCCCCCTGATCCTGGTGGGACTGAAGCTCCTCGGCGTCGGGTCCGGGTAGCGGCGGCTCGCGTGATCTCCGTCACCGCCCCGGCGCGCTGACGGGCGTACGCTCCCGGGTGACGGGCGCGCGGGCGCCCCCACGCAGGAGGCTCGGGTGAGACGCTCCACCCTCGGTGCCGCGTTCCTCGTCCTGGTCGGACTGATCGCCTTGGCCGTGCCGCTGTCCGGCTGCGAAGTGGTCCGGGTCAGCGTGATCATCCCCGACTTCGACAGCGGCCGCGTCCAGGGCGTCACCTTCTGGCGCCACGAGTCCGGTGGCTACGTGGAGGACGGCCGGCTCCTGTTCGAGGCGGTGGAGTACCGGGGCGCCGACGAGCTGATCCGCTACCGCTTCCGCCCCTGCCACGGCGAGCCGTCTCGGATCGCCTACCGGGCCCGCCTGGAGCGCTCGGTCACCGATCCGGACGTGGTGCTGATCGAGCTGCTCTACCCGCGCCGCTCGCGTCCGGGCGTATTCCGGATCTCGGCGTTCAACTCCGGCGGCGAGTCGCCCATGACCGAGGCGTCGGTGAACCTCTAGCCGGCATCCGTGTCGAAGCTGCCGTGGCGGCCGGCGCCTCGGGCGAAGCGCGTCGCTCCCTCGCGGGTTTCGCCGCTGGCGATCGTCTCAATGCCCAGCTCGTACTCGCGGCGCAGCGCCGCCTCTTCGTCGAGTGCCCACTGGTCGTAGGCCGAGCGGCGGTCCCCACGCATGCAGAGCTGCGGGAAGGCGGCGATCTCCCGGGCCAGCTTCTCGGCCGCCCCTCGGGCCTCGCCGTCGGGGACGACCCGATCGACCAGCCCGATGCGCGACGCCTCGTCTGCGAGCACCGGTCGGCCCGTGAGGATCATGTCCAGGGCGCGGCCCATGCCCACGGTGCGCGGCAGGCGCACGGTTCCCCCGTCCACTAGCGGCACGCCCCAACGGCGGCAGAAGACGCCGAAGACCGCACTCGTCTCGGCGACCCGCAGGTCGCACCAGAGCGCCAACTCCAGGCCGCCCGCCACCGCGTGCCCGGCCACCGCGGCGATCACGGGCTTGGAGAGCTGCATGCGCGAGGGGCCCATGGGGCCGTCGCCGTCGGCGGTGACGCGGTTGGCGCCCTCACCGCTGGATGCGGCCTTGAGGTCGGCTCCGGCGCAGAACGTCCCCCCTTCGCCGAAGAGGACCGCCACGCGGGCCTCATCGTCGTGCTCGAAGACGCGGAAGACCTCGGCCAGGGCGTCGGCGGTGCGCCGATCCACTGCATTGCGCCGCTCGGGTCGCGAGAGGATCACCGTGGTGACGGGTCCTTCCTTCTCCACACGCACGCTCATGTCGTTCCTCCTGCGGATGGATCCAGCCAGCGGTCCACGGCGCGCTCCACCGGCGGCAGCGGCTCGTCCGGGGCCACCGCTCGCCCCAGGCGGGCCGATGCGTAGGCGGCCTCGAGGATCTCCAGCACCGCGACGCCGTCCTCGCCCGACTCCAAGGGCGGACGGCCCTCCCGGAACGCCGCCAGGAAGTCCTCCATCTCCTGGGGGTAGCCGTTGTCGAAGAGCCAGTCGGCGTTGTGCCGGCTCCAGCCGGCCGGGGCCCGGACCGAGGGCTGCGCGTCGGGTACGTAGAGGCGCAGCCCGGTCTCGTGCAGCAGGTCCGCGGCCAGCGTCCCGGCGCTTCCCCAGGCCTCCAGGGTGGATTGCATGCCGCCGTGCAGGGCCCAGGACGCCTCGCACAGCGCGGTGGTTCCGCCTTCGAACTCCAGGTGCAGCACCGCGTGATCCTCCAGCGCCGAGTCGGAGCGCCCGGCGCGCAGGTCGGCCCACACGCGGGTGCAGCGCGGCTTGCCCAGGAGCCAGCGCACGCCCTCCACCGAGTGGCAGGCCATGTCCATGAGCACGCCGCCGGCGGCTTCGTCCCGGGAGAAGAACCACGGCGAGTAGGGCCCGGCGTGGGCCTCGCGCTGGGTCACGTAGCGCACGGCGCCGATGGCGCCGGCGTCCAGCATCTCCTTGGCGCGTACGAAGCGCGGCACGTAGGGAAGCTCTTCGGCGTAGGCCAGCCCCACGCCGGCGCGACGGCAGGCCTCCAGCACGGCGCGTCCCTCGGCCGCAGTGGAGGCCAGCGGCTTCTCGACGATGACGTGGCGGCCCGCCTCGGCGGCGCGGATGGCCTGGGCGGCGTGAAGCGCGTTGGGCGTGTTGACGCAGACGACGTCGACACCCTCGATCAACGCGTCGAGATCGACAGTGACGATCTCCATGCCGAACTCGCGTCCGAAGCGTTCGGCGCTCTCCGGTCGCCGCGCGCACACGCCGACCACCTGCGCCTCATCGAGGCGCGCGAACGCCTGGACGTGGGTTCGCGAGATGTGGCCGGCGCCGACGAGTCCGATGCGGAACACGAATCCTAGGAGCCTGATCCGAGATGGAGTGCGCCGGCCCGGGCGTCGAGACGCCGTGCTGGCAAGGCGCGCGACTGAGCCATAGCCGTAGCTACGGCGCAGGGAGCGCAACGCAGCCAGCGCGGATGGATCGGCGTTCGGACGGTGTGCTCCATCTCGGATCAGGCTCCTAGCTGTAGCGCGCCTCGACGCCCCGGGCCTGGCCGGCGTCGCTCACGCAGGTGCGCAGGTCGGCCAGGAACGTCTCCACCACCTTGGCGTGCTCCGGGCTGATCATCAGGTGCAGGGCGTCGGGCCCGTGCTGGCGATCCAGGCACCAGCCGCGGTCGTCCATGCCGTCGCCCACCGCCATCACGTCGACCGCGTCCGAGGTCGAGCGGAAGGCGAATACGCCCATGGCCGGCTCTCCGACGACCTGCAGCGGCTGGATGGCCTCGATTCCCTTCTGCAGAGCGCGGGTGGTGTCGCGCACCGCCTGGGCCAGGCGTAGGTAGCCCTCTTCGCCCAGGTAGTTCATGACCGCCCAGGCCGCCGCGATGGGCGCCGCCGGGCGGGCGCCGGCCATGGCCAGCGACCCGTAGATGCCGCCCGGCCACTCGTGGTAGATGAACGCCTGACGCAGTTGCATCACGTCCTTGTTGGCGTGGAGCAGGACCGACGCGCCCTTGGTGCAGTAGCCGTACTTGTGGACGTCGGCGGAGAGGGTCGAGATCCCCGGCACCCGGAAGTCGAAGGGCGGGATCGGCTCCCCCAGGCGCTCCCAGAACGGCAGCTGGAAGCCGCCCAGGCACGAATCCACGTGGAAGTGGATGCCCCGCTCCGAGGCCAGGGCCGCCAGCTCCGGAATCGGGTCGATCATGCCGTGGGGGTAGTTCGGGGCGGAGCCCATCATGAACGCCGTGCGCTCGTCGATCAGCGCTTCGGCAGCGGCCACGTCGGCGCGCAGGTCGGGCCCGATCGGGATCTGCACGTGCTCCAAGCCGAAGTAGTGGGCGGCCTTGGCGAAGGCCGGGTGTGCGGTCACGGGCGCCAGCATCACCGGATCGGTTACGCCGCGGTCGAGCCGCGCGCGCTCCCGCGCGGTCTTCACCGCCAGCAGGATGCTCTCGGTGCCTCCGGAGGTCAGGCAGCCGCCTGCCGCCTCGGGCGCGTGAAGCATGGCGCCGGTCATCTCCACCACGTCGCGCTCCATGCTCTTCAGGCTGGGGAAGCGCAGGGGGTTGAGCGCGTTCTCGAACATGTAGAGCTCGTTGGCCTGACGCAGCACGTCGTCCACCTCGTCGCCGGCCGGGTACACCAGGCTGAAGGTGCGACCGGCGCGCCAGTCGGCATCTTCTTCCTTGCGGCGGTGCATCTCGGCGAAGAGCTCTTCGGGCGCACGGCCCTGGGCGGGGAGCTTCATGGGGGTCCTCCGGTGCGGATGCAGCGAGTCTGCCACAGACCGCGTACCGTTGGGCGCCGTGCCGGAGGAGGACCCATGTACGAGACCCTCGAGCTGCGACGGGAGGGCCCGGTGGCTTGGCTCACGCTGAACCGCCCCGAGCGTCTGAATGCCCTCAACCCCGCGCTGGTGACCGAGCTGCGCGACGTGTTCAGCGGGTTCGCATCCGAGCCCGAGACTCGCGTGGTGGTGCTGCGGGGCGCCGGACGCGCCTTCTGTGCCGGCCTCGACCTGCGCGAGCCCGGCGGAGACGGCGACGCGAGTGTGCCGGCTTCCATGCGCGCCCAGCGCCGCATCAGCGAGATCGTGCTGCTGATGCGGCGTGCGCCGCAGCCGATCATCGCCTGCGTGCAGGGGCCTGCCTGCGGAGGAGGGTTCGCTTTGGCGCTGGCCTCCGACGTGCGCATTGCCGGGGAGTCGGCGCGCATGAACGCCGCGTTCATCCGCATCGGGCTGTCGGGCTGCGACGTGGGAGTGAGCTACTTCCTGCCGCGGCTGGTGGGCGCGTCCCTGGCAGCGGAGCTGATCCTGACCGGGCGCTTCGTCCACGCCGAGCGCGCGCGCGAGCTGGGCCTGGTGTCGCGCGTCGTACCCGACGCGGAGCTCGAAGCGGCGGCGCGAGAGCTGGTGGACGAGATGCTGGCGACCTCGCCCCTGGGACTGCGGCTGAGCAAGGAAGGCCTGAACGCCAGCCTGGACGCTGGAAGCCTGGAGCAGGTGGTTGCGCTGGAGGACCGCAACCAGGTGCTCTGCACGCGCACGGGTGACTTTCGCGAGGGTGTGGGCGCGTTTCTGGAGAAGCGTCGGCCCGTCTGGCGCGACGCCTGACCCACTCAGGACAGCGGCATGGCGCAGCCGTCGGCTCGCGGATCGCTGCCGCCCCAGAGCGCGCCGTTGGGGTCGCGGCGAATGACCTGACCCCTGCCGAATTGCACGCGCGCGAAGCCCGACACCCGGCTCACGGCGTGCCCCCGGGCCTCGAGCTCCGCCGCGGTGGCCTCGGGCAGACCCTGCTCCAGGGCGACCTCGCCGTTCGCCGTACCGCTGTTGATGCAGAAGCGCGGCCGGTCCAACGCGCGCTGGGGATCCAGGCCGTCGTCGGCCAGGGCGCTGGCCACCAGCAGGTGGCCCTGGGGCTGCATGAAGCCTCCCATCACCCCGAAGGGTCCGTAGAGGCTGCCGTCGGCTTCGCGGGTCAGCAGCCCGGGGATGATGGTGTGGTACGGCCGCTTGCGCGGAGCCAGCGCGTTGGCGTGAGCCGGGTCCAGGCTGAATCCCGAGCCCCGGTTCTGGAGGGGGAAGCCGAAGCCTTCGGGCACGATCCCGGTGCCGAACATCCAGTAGTTGCTGTTGATGAAGCTGCAAGCGTTGCCGCGAGCGTCGACGGCGCAGAAGTAGACCGTGTCGGAGCCGCCCAGCGGCTGCCCGGCCCGCGCTTCGAGGTTGGCGCGGCGGGGGTCGATCTCCCGACGCCGCGTATCCGCGTACGCTGCAGACAGAAGCTCGTCCACGGGGATCGGCACCATCGCGGGATCTGCGATGAGTGGACGCGCGGCGGCGAACGCCAGGCGCATGGCCTCGATCAGCAGGTGCCAGCGGTCCGGGCCGAGCGGGTCGAGTGAGGCCAGGTCGAAGCCGCCGACCAGATTGAGGGCCAGCAGCGCCGCCAGGCCCTGACCATTGGGCGGGCACTCCCAGACCCGCAGGTCGCGGTAGACGGTGCTGATGGGCGTCTCCCAGGTCGACCGGTGCTCGGCCAGGTCCGCCTCGCTCAGACAGCCGCCCGCCGACTGCACCGCAGCCGCGATGGCCCGCGCCGGCTCGCCCTCGTAGAACCCCTTCTTGCCGTGTTCCGCCACGGTGCGCAGGGTTCGCGCCATGCCCGGGTTGCGGAAGATCTCGCCCGGGCGCGGAGCCCGGCCGTCCAGCAACAGCTGGTGTCCGCCGGGCTGTCGCGAGAGCTGGATGCGCGCGCCCAGCGCCCACTGCCTGGCTGCGATGGGCGCCACCGGGAAGCCCCGCTCGGCCAGCTCGACGGCGGGCTCCAGCACCCGGGCCAGCGGCAGCGTTCCGAAGCGCTCGAGCGTGTCCTGCCAGCCGGCGCAGGCGCCTGGAACCGTGATCGCGAGGGGATGGCTCCAGGGAATCGCCCCCTCCAGCCCGTCCGCCTGGACGCGCTCCAGGGTGAGCTCGGCGGGTGCGCGGCCCGAGCCGTTGAGCGCGTTCACGGCGCCGGAGGCCGCGTCGTAGAACAGCGCGAAGCAATCGCCGCCGATCCCGGTGTTGCAGGGTTCGGTCACCGCCAGGGCGGCGGCCGTGGCCACGCACGCGTCGGCGGCGTTGCCGCCGCTCGCCAGGATCCGCAGCCCCGCGGCGGTCGCCAGGGGCTGGCTGGAGGCCAGCATGCCGCCCGTGCCCAGGGCGGGCATGCGCAGGGAATCGAATTCCGGGAGGTCTGCCTCCACCCACGCCTCCTCTCGCCCGCCTGGGCGAGCGCCGTGCATCGGAGTCGAGGATAGCGGGGCGCCGCAGGAAGCGGGCCCGGGCTAGAGCGCGCGCAGGCCCGTCAGCGCTTCGCCCAGGATCAGGGTGTGCACGTCGTGGGTGCCCTCGTAGGTGCGCACCGTTTCCAGGTTCATCATGTGCCGCATGGCCTGGTAGTCGTCCACGATCCCGTTGGCGCCCAGCAGGTCCCGGGCTTCCCGCGCGATCTGCAGCGCGATGTCGACGTTGTTGCGCTTGGCAAGGGACACCATGGCATGTTCCATGCTGCCCTGGTCCTTCAGGCGGCCCAGGCGCAGGGCGAGGAGCTGGCCCTTGGTGATCTCGGTCAGCATGAAGACCAGCTTCTGCTGAGTGAGCTGCTTGCCCGCCAGCGGGCCGCCGGCGACGATGCGCTCCTTCGTGTACTCGAGTGCTTCGTCGTAGCAGGCCATGGCGGCGCCCAGCGCCCCCCACGCGATGCCGTAGCGCGCCTGGGTCAGGCAGGACAGCGGTCCCTTCATGCCTTCGGCCAGGGGCAGGCGGCTCTCCTCCGGAAGCTCCACGTCGTTGAAGAAGAGCT
>Ga0255053_10002284_pt1 | contig 10252 bp, 11 predicted proteins | sample JV7_2_22_MG_FD_188635 | JGI IMG/M metagenome (GOLD analysis project Ga0255053, IMG submission 188635) | Seawater microbial communities from Jervis Inlet, British Columbia, Canada - JV7_2_22 | ecosystem: Environmental > Aquatic > Marine > Inlet | place: Canada: British Columbia | collected...
ACTGGATACGAGATATCTGGCCAGGTTGCGGTTCAGCTTCTGGTTCGCCTCGTCGATGTAGACCCTCGTGAGAAACAGGGTCCACACGATGTTGAGCGCTGCGATGGCAAGGAAAAGCACCAGAAGTATAAGCGTGATCTTTCCGTAGACAGTTCTGTGCATGGTTGCCTTATTCTTCCTCTTCGGAGAACTTATATCCCACACCCCACACGGTGAGGATATACTTGGGATTGTCGCGGTCTGTCTCGATCTTGGATCTCAAATTGTTTATGTGGGAGTTGACGGTGTAGGAGTAGCCCTCGTACCCGTATCCCCAGACACTGTTTAGAAGCTGGCTCCGGGTGAACACCCTGCCCGGGTCCTGGGCGAAAAATACAAGAAGGTCGAATTCCTTGGCGGTTAGTTTAACCGGGTTCCCGTCCACAGTAACTACTCGCTTTTTTACGTCGATATTGATGCCCCCACGTTGAATGGTTTCCGGCTCGTCGGATTCATCTTCTTTTGCAAGGGCATCGGCTCTGCGCAGGATGGCCTTGACCCTTGCCAGCAGTTCCCTGACGCTGAACGGTTTCGTCATGTAGTCATCTGCCCCCAACTCCAGACCGATGACCTTGTCCACCTCCGATGAAAGGCAGGTGAGCATCAAAATAGGAGTGTAGCCGGGAGCGGACCGTACTGCTTTGCATATATCAAGCCCGTCAGTACCCGGGAGCATCACATCAAGGATGAGGAGGTCGTATCCACCTTCTGTTGCCTGTTTTTTGCCTGTGGTCCCGTCGTGTGCCAGGTCAACAGTAAAGCCCATGTCCTCCAAGTGCATTTGGAGGATTCCGGCAAGTTCTCTGTCGTCCTCAACAACGAGTATTCTTTTGTCCATATCGCAGTTCCCTTTTGGGGCTGTTGGGGTCAGAGCTCAGATTCTCAGGTTTCGTTAGATTTTTGTCAAAACCTGAGAATCTGAGCTCTGACCCCATTATCGTTCACCATCAATGTATCGGAAAACAGCCTACTATGTCACCAAATGTACTCTGATTTTATAGAAATTTTATCTTTTGTTGAGTTTTTCTATATGAAGGTTGATCTATACTTAGATCGTAGGGTAACGACGCCCTGCTCATCAATGGAAGATTCTGGATCAACAGCGGCTCGGCTGTTTTAAGATTTGGAGGTTATATAAATGAGCGGAACATACATTAGGCTGCTGGTTCTTTTATTAGTATTCACCGCACTGCTGCTCGCGCAGACTTTCAGGAATAATCTTATTTCCGCCAATACACGTGCCGGATCTGTGGGAGGGGACGGTGTCCTTCTCTCAGGTGTCACCGATTCCGGGAAAGGGAATGCGGCCAAAAAGAGCGGCTTGAGCGTTGTGCCTCCCATCGACACCAGGAGCTATGAAAATGTTCAGACGGCTACTTTCGCCCTTGGTTGATTCTGGGGTCCGGACTCCCGGTTCGGGAGTTTAGAAGGCGTAATAAGGACACGTGTTGGCTATGCCGGCGGCAAAAAGCAGAATCCGACCTACAGGAGCATGGGGGATCACACCGAGACAATAGAGATCGACTTCGATCCCTCCAGGATCACCTACAGGGACCTGCTGGACGTCTTTTTCAAGAGCCATAATCCCACAAAGCGGTCCTGGTCGGTCCAGTACAGATCAGCGGTTTTCTACCAGGACGAAGATCAGAGGCAGGAGGTTACAAAGGCGATAGAGCTTCTGGAAGAGCAGATAGACCGGAAAGTGCGTACTGATATAGAGGCCTACACGGGTTTTACCATGGCCGAGGACTACCACCAGAAGTACATACTCAAGAACAGTTCAAGGGTTCTGGGTGAAATGCAGGTGTATTACCCGGATCCGGCAGATCTGGTCAACTCCACGGCCGCTGCCAGGATCAACGGTTATCTTGGCGGCAACGGAAGGTACGAGCAGCTGCAGTCTGAACTTCAGAGTCTGGGCCTTTCGGATAAAGCCCAAAAACGCCTGCTGGGTATCGTCAGGAAGTAGAACAGACTTAACTCATTGAACTCCCGGAGGAAAGGAGAGACGTCCATGAAAATTGGGAAGAAACTGGTAGTCACAATAGCAGCGATACTGATGTTTGCCGGTACGGCTCTGGGAGCCGCCACTGGTACGGCTACATTTTATGTGGCTTGATACGACGTTGGTAAAGCCGCCCTGGAAGGGCGGCCGGGAATCGAAAAAGTGACTAAAGGATGGCGCGGAAGGCGGGAAATTAACACTGTGACCTACGACAAGGATAAAATTTCCGTCGAGGATATGGAGCAGGTCCTGATCAAGGAAAAAACATACAGAGGGACGGCCCAGGAGCCGTGAGGGGATAAAACGTGAGGAATAAAAAACCTGAGAATGAAGGGGGATGAGTAACAATGAAAAAGCCCAGATTTAAAGCGATTGTTTCAGCGGCTCTCCTCGTAGTGGGGCTGTCTTTTATGCAGGCTCCCGCTGCTTCAGGAGCGATGAAGAGCAATGAAATGAAAAGTATGGACCAGATGGTAGCTACCTTTGCAGGAGGGTGTTTCTGGTGCATGGAACCGCCCTTCGATAAGCTCGAAGGGGTGATCTCCACCACGTCGGGCTACATAGGGGGGCACAAAAATAATCCTACATACAGGGAAGTCTCGGCTGGGTCCACCGGGCATGCCGAAGCGGTCCAGGTCCGTTACGACCCTGAAAAGGTGTCCTACGAAAAACTCCTGGAGGTCTTCTGGCAGCAGATAGATCCCACGACGCCGAACAAGCAGTTCGTGGATGTAGGCAGTCAGTACCGTACAGGCATCTTCTACCACACTGAAGAGCAGCGTAAGCTGGCTGAAATATCGAGGAAAAAGATGTCAGAATCCGGAAGGTTCAGCGCTGCAATCGTGACTGAGATAACTCGGGCGATGACCTTTTACCCGGCTGAGGACTACCACCAGGATTACTACACAAAAAATCCCATCCGGTACAAGTACTACAGGTTCAACTCGGGACGCGACCAGTACCTGAATCGGATATGGAAAAAATGAAAGTAGATCTCGGGGTCGCATCTTGGGTTTTAAGATTTTAGCTGTGGGGTCGAAACGCGAATTGTGATATTTGTTGAATGATTCTTTTGAGCTAAGCTTTACAAACCTCTCCTCAACAATATAAAATCAAAATAAGCTTCTGGGGGCGAGATGGGGGATTTCATTGATTAAAGTTGTGGATGATCAAGCCGCTTTTCAACAGGAGAGCGGTTTTTTGTAAGGAGGGAAGCCATGAAGCGGTTTGGAAGCATCGGATTATTGTTTCTAGGATTCACTGCAGGGATATTCTTCGTCTACTCGAGAAACCAATGGGGTCAGTTCTCTCCTTTCACACTTTTCTTAAACCGGAAACCTAGGTGTCAGAGCTCAGATTCTCAGGTTTAACTGGTCAGGGTGTGAAAGTATGCATTTTGACGTTCCAGAGTTTATTAGCCTGAAATGTCATAAATCATACTCAGACACCAAATACCTCTACCCTTTTTTTTTAGTCAGAATGAATGCCCCATAACCAATGACCCCAGGCAAAAGATCTGACACATAACAACGAGACACGAAACCAATGGGATCAGGTCATGATTTGGGTATTTCTTATTAAAGCACTCTGGAAAGCTAAATTTCCCAGTCATACTCTCTTCCTCAAAAGTCTCACATTTCCAAATTCAATTTTTGCAGAGAGGTTTCTTAGATTCTTGACATTTGCCCAGTGTGTTGTATATTAAGTACAACGTTGTATTAGTTATACAACTTAATGGGGATAAGGAAGGAGAAGTTCAATACGAATGTGGAGAGAAGGGGAGGTGGTGACAGTGAGTCCAGGAAAGGAGAGGTCAGGAAGAATAGATGGATTTGGAGAGTTCTTCAAAACTAAAAGATTAGAAAGGAGGGTAACGTTAAGGCAGTTTGCGAGTGTCCACAAGCTGGACCCAGGTAACTTGAGTAAAATGGAACGGGGTCTTCTTCCTCCACCCCAAAACAAGGAAAAGCTGGAGGAATATGCAGGATTTCTTGGAATCAAGAAAGGAAGTGATGACTGGTACGAATTTTTCGACCTGGCAGCTACAGAAACCGGAAGAATTCCTGCCGAGATCCTTTCAGATGAGGAAGTGATGAGCCAACTGCCGTTGTTGTTCAGGACTTTCAGGGGTCAGAAGGTTCCGGCAGAAAAGCTCGAGAAGCTCATCAAGAAAATCAGGGGAGAATAGTTGTGAGTGAGGAAATCGTTGTCCCGTATTTGCATTACGAAGATTTAAGGGAAACGGCCGACGATTTCCTCGCCGAATTTCATTCATCGCGTGAACTCCCTATCCCAATTGAGGAAATTGTTGAGTTTCAACTTGGGATGAACATTTTTCCTCTTCCTGGGATTAAGGATCTATTAGACATTGATGGATTTATCTCAAGTGATCTTAGGGTAATCACAGTTGACGAATACATTTATACCCGATTTGAAAACAGATATAGATTCACACTAGCTCATGAAATTGGACATTTTTGGATGCACAAAGAGGTTTTTGAAAAGGCAGATATCAATAGTATTGAAGGATGGAAAGAATTTGTAACCGCAATACCTGAAAAGCAACACAATGCACTTGAATACCAAGCAAATTGCTTTGCTGGACTTGTCCTGGTTCCTCAGGAATCTTTAGTTGAAGTAGTAAATTCTAAAGTTAAGCTTTTGGATGAAAACGATATTTCCCTTAAAGAAAACTGGGGTATCGCCTGGGAATACATTTGCACAGATGTTGCGAGGACATTTTCTGTTTCAAAGGATGTAGTCGAACGTCGAGTGAATTTCGACAAGGTTAAGGTGAGGTACGGAGATAAATAACAGGGAAACCTTGGGGTCAGAGCTCAGATTCTCAGGTTTTGATCAATAAGATTGCCGCGCTACGCTCGCAATGACTTTATTTCACCCTCTCCTCTGTCCTCTCCCATCAAGGGAGAGGAGGTTATGGAAAGACTTGAGCAAAATCGGGGGTCGCCCATTAATGGGCGACCCCCGAGGTCATTAGCTAAATATCACTATTTGTGGTACTTTCACCATCTGATGAAAGTGCGTAAGAGAGTGAAATATGGTTGATAACTAGCATATTTCACTGTATAAGACAATTATACCAAATGGTGAAAAGGGCAAAAATAGTGAAAATATCGGACAAGAACGTAGAAGAAAAAGCCAAAGCTGTTCTTCAGGAGTTCCTGGCAAAGGTGCCGTTTATTAAGGTGCTGTCGGTTCAAAAAGATCTGAGGTTCGGCCAAATACAAGTGGATCTCTTCGTCCAGGTTCAGGTTGATACGGAAGAGAAATGCCTGATGGTTGAAGTTAAGTCCAACGGCCAACCACGCTATGCTCGGGAGGCCGTTAACCAATTGCTGAGGTTTCGGGATTTGAACCCGCAGTGTTATTGCGTTTTTATGGCTCCCTATATCTCGCCCAGGGCAGCAGAAATCTGTGTTGAAGGAGATATTGGCTATATGGATCTTGCGGGAAACTGCTTTCTGAGTTTTGAAAAGGTTTACATTGAAAAAACCGGCCAACCGAATCCCTATAGTGAAAAGAAGGAATTGCGTTCGTTATATTCTCCCAAAGCGTCAAGAATTCTGCGCGCTCTTCTTGAGAACCCCCGAGAAAAATGGAAAGTCGAAGATATGGCACTTGAAACAAATGTAAGCTTGGGACAGGTGTCAAAAGTAAAGAGTCTGCTGGCCAATCAGGAATGGATCAAGGAGGCATATGGAGGGTTCGGGTTGATAGAGCCGGACCAATTGCTTAAGGAGTGGTCGGAAAGTTATTCTTACAAGAAGAACAAAATCTTCAGGTACTATTCCATGGACAGTATCCCCGATATTGAATGGGGACTATCCCAAGCTTGTACGAATTCAGGACGTCAATATACGTTAACAAGTTTCTCAGGGGCGGCTCGGCTGAAGCCCTTTGTTAAATACCAGCGAGTCTTCGCATTCGTTCAGGGTGATATCCCTGTGTTGGCAGCCTCCCTTAACATCAAGGAGGTTGATAGTGGAGAGAATATCATCCTGCTTGAACCTTACGATGAAGGGGTATTCTACGGCTCAAGGGATATAGAAGGTATTTCCATTGCCAGCCCTATCCAGATATACCTGGATCTGAAGGGATATCGAGGCAGGGGCGAGGAAGCTGCTGAAGCCATTTTAGAGTGGATCATTAAGAACCGATGGTAACCAGAAGGGACTACTCAGAAGAGGCTGTTGAAGCAGCCCGATCAGTAATGATTGAATTGATCCATCTCCTTGGGGAATACAGGGATGAAATAGTACTTATTGGAGGGTGGGTCCCTGATCTGCTCTTCCCTGAAGCGGATCCTCCCCATACAGGCAGTATGGATATAGACCTTGCACTTGACCATAGACAGATCGACGATAGCGGATACAAGACAATTTGCCAGCTTCTGGAAAGCCGTGGATATGTTCAGGGGGAACAGCCTTACAAATATTTCCGCTCGGTACAGACCGGTGGTGAAAAGGTTGAAGTTGAGGTTGATCTGTTAGCCGGTGAGTACGAAGGGACAGGGAAAAGCCGTCGACACCAACGGGTCCAGGATATCAAAGCCAGAAAGGCAAGAGGATCCGATCTCGCCTTTGACATGTATTTGGAAATAGAAATATCAGGCACATTACCAGGTGGGGGAAAGGACAAAGTCTCAGTACGTATTGCTTCAATCGTACCATTCCTGGTCATGAAAGGGATGGCTTTGCATGATCGCATTAAGGAGAAGGATGCCTGGGATGTTTATCATTGCCTCAGGAGCTTTCCAGGGGGCCGGGATGCCCTTGTTGAAGAGTTCCAACCGCATATGACCAACAAACTGGTAAGAGAAGGGTTGGAAAAGATCAGCTCCAAGTTTGGATCCCTCGAAGATGTTGGTCCCAAATGGGCTGCTGATTTTGATGAAATTGACGATCTTGATGAACGAGATATCAGAATAAGAGATGCCTTTGAGCGGGTGGATTATTTGCTGCGTTCGCTGGATGTGAGATAAGCAAACCTGGGTCAGGGTGTCAAAGTATGCATTTTGACGTTCCTGAGTTTATTAGACCGAAATGTCATAAATCATACTCAGACACCAAATACCTCTACCCCTTGATTTTTAGTCAGAATGAATGCCCCATAACCAATGACCCCAGGCAAAAGATCTGACACATAGCAACGAGACACGACCAGAAAACCGCTGAAACACAAAGGCTATAAACCTCAATATTTAGGGCTTGTAACCCTAGCCATTAGGGTTTATAGTTCTATACATGAAATTGATTGCACCTCCGCAGATCGACGAGATCTTCCATGCGTTAAACAGCCAGATCGCTGTTGCAGACGGTGAACCTGTTTCCCTGGTTGTTATAGGCGAAACAGGAAACATCGTCAGAATTCCAGAAGGACTTAATAAGACTTCTGATGGAGCAGGGTTATGAAAATGTCGCCGAAAAAATTTAGAGACGAACTTACAAATCGCATACTGGATCTCCATTGGCAACAGTGGACGGTATTTGGTGTGTCTTCTCATTGGAGTCGTACCAGCGATTACATCCTGGATCTCGAAGCTCTCACAGTTTCCACCATAGCTATCGGATTGTGGGATAAACGGCTCTCTCATATCACAATGGAATGGTTGCAGATGAACCGGCAGTGGTTGAACCTGAACCGTGTAAAAAGAATTGGTAAGCTTTTTACCGGATCTGAAACCTGCGAACAGAATCCTCTGGTAGATAGTGCTGTCATGGAAGCTTACCTGGACTTCCTGAAACCATCTCATTCGTTATCGGCGCACAATAGAGGGCACCAAAACGATCAGAACGACGTTGTTTCTGAACATATTAATTTGATTAATAAGTATGAACCGAGAGGAACTGTCGTTAGCCCGGACATCCGATCCACTTCCCTGCTTCAGTTATTTCTCAGAAGTGTTTTCGGTATAGACGCACGCGCGGAGATGTTTCTGTATTTTCTCTGTGGCAGGAGGGGCAACTCGAATTTCATCTCAAGTGAGATCTATTTCGAACAGAAGAACCTTTTAAGGATTTTGAACAATTGGGCAGATGCAGGAGTTATTGAGGAAGATCAGGAGGTCAGCGGTCTGGATTACGGCCTGAAAGCCCCTTCCTTCTGGATGCAAGCACTTGGAATTGACCAGCCCCCCCCATATATCAATTGGGCCCGTCTCTTCCTGTTCCTCGATCGACTTGCAATAGGACTCAAAGCCCCCAAGTTACTTGATGACAGATATCTAGTCTCCTCATTCTTCAGGGATCTGACGCCAGACGCCCAATACGCGGCAAGTATCACTCGCGTTGTTCTGCCTCATGAAAAATCGTTGCATGGAGAAGCCTACTTTGAACCGTTCGCAGAATGTGTTTTACAGATACTGGAAAAGCTATCTCGTTAATCATTGAAACCCCAGGAACATCTTTCTGGAAACAAGGGTGTCAGAGCATGCATTATGACGATCCTGAATATGTTTGTCTGACATGTCACTATTCATACTCAGGCGCCGTTAGGTGAATGGGAGACAAGGGTGTCAGAGTATGCATTTTGACTTTACAGCGGCTTTTTGTTGATTATCCGGCTTATAGTTGCCTGGTTCAGATCAAGAAACCTGCCGATTTCCGATTGTGAATAGCCGTATAACTTGTATGCATCCCATATTATCCTGTTTCTGGTAATCCTCTGCCCACGCTTAGTTTTACCAAACAGTTCCTCAAGTTTAGGGCGGGATATCATTCTCTGATTTCTTGCAACTGGGGCCACTGACTGCCTTATGTCTACCAGGGTTCGGATTTGTGCTATTGGGTCAGGTTTTATTCGGTCAGGTACAGCAAACTCGAGGTTATCTTTACCCTCCTCGGATAGGTCTAGATGAACCAATTCATTAAAATATTGCTGAGCCCTGGATTTGTCCTCATCCAGGCAAGACAGGACAATATCTACCATCAAAAAGTCAGGCACCCTGCATAATCCAATAGTTGCCCGGTAGCTGCTCCAGGGCCATTGAGAAGCATCTTCAACAATAGATGCTTCCACAGGGTTGCGGCAGATATATCTTGCTGTGAGTAAAAAGCGATTGCTATCCAGTATCAGGTCGGCTTTATATCTTCCCTGGAACAGATGACCGACCATTATATGCTTCCTGTTGAATTTTCTTGCGTACAAGCTGTTTAGGTGCTGCATCCCGGGGGCGAGGATGCCGTGGGGTATCTCAAGGAGAAGATGATAATGATTCCCCATGAGACAATAAGCGTGACATATCCAGTTGTTTCGCTCACTTATTTCTGAAAAGATCTCCAGGAAGAGCTCCCGATCATCGTTATCGAGAAATATATGCTCTCTTCGATTTCCCCTTGAGTAGATGTGATAAACTGCTCCAGGAAATTCAATACGGAAAGGTCGTCCCATTACAATTCTCCTTTTGGAATGATGTTAAGGGAATTTAAGCAAGACCTTTGCCAAAAAGAGAAAGTATGGTTGGATCAGATAGCTTTAACTTGAACAAGTGACGTCATAATGCATACTCTGACACTGTGTACTCTGTGTACTGTGTACCTATGACGGAGGAGTCCATGGGTCTGAAGAAAAAAACCATCCCAGTGACGGTGGACAAGAGCCACCTGATCGCTATCGGTGAACAGCTCTATACGAGAAGCATTGAACTGATCAGGGAGTTTATCAACAACTCTTATGATGCCGATGCCACTGAGGTGAGGGTGTCGGTGGACGAGGACCGCATAGTCATCTGGGATAACGGTGGCGGGATGGACTTCGACGGCCTGGTCCAGTACTTCAACATCGGCTCCCCGGAAAAAAAGCTGCTTAAAAAATCACCGCGTTATAACAGGGACCTGATCGGTCAATTCGGTATCGGCAAGTTCGCAGCCCTGACCACGGGAAAAAAGTTCGAGGTCTCCACCCAGCGAGGCGATTACGCGGCCACAGTGGTCTTCGACAAGAAGTCCTGGGAGTCAACCCCGGAACAATGGACCCTGCCTATTCGTGTTCACGATCCCGACCCCGCCCGGGGAGACGGAGTCACCGTCACTATCTCGAAACTGAAAACAAACTTCTCTCCGGAGGACCTTGAAAGGGTAATCACCGAGAGCGTTCCCATCCGCGCGCCCCATTTTCGTGTCCTGTTGAACGACAGGGAGGTCCGTCCCCGGGAGTTTTCAGGGCACCGGATCCCCTTTATGGAAGGTA
>Ga0255053_10002285_pt1 | contig 10249 bp, 7 predicted proteins | sample JV7_2_22_MG_FD_188635 | JGI IMG/M metagenome (GOLD analysis project Ga0255053, IMG submission 188635) | Seawater microbial communities from Jervis Inlet, British Columbia, Canada - JV7_2_22 | ecosystem: Environmental > Aquatic > Marine > Inlet | place: Canada: British Columbia | collected...
ATTAAAACGGGAATTGAAGTATCTGGAGGCCCGCCGTAATGACCGAGTTCGCATTGAAGAAAAGGAAAGATGGAAGAAGATCTCGCAGTGGGCCCGGCGGTTCAAGAAAAATACGTAGATTCCTTTTTAGTATATTACATAAACACCCTCTCTGATATTAAAAAGGTCGGTATCACATACTTTTTGGTCGGTAGGAATCTCGTATTTCCTCAGGAAAGACTGAAATAACACTGTATACTTGATGTCTTTCATAGGTATCAGGAAAACCTGCTCCGGTGTCATAGGGTGTCCGCCAGCTCCGATGACTATGAATATGGGTATCTCTTTGTTTATTACCTGGTATCGTCTGAGCTGGTAGGTTTTACACCATTCGAGTTTTCCGCTATAAAAATGAGAGCGGTACTTGGCTTCAACGAAAAATTCCCTACCGCTTTTCTTGGATTTTAGTCTGAAGTCGGGCTCTTTGGAACTTTCAATGCTAAAGTCCTGGGTGGTAAAATAATCATGATTTTTGTGTAATAAGTCGTAATACACGTGCGGAAACAGGTTATCCCTGGTGAAACGCTCGAATTCATCGCCTTTAACGTAACTGGCTGGCTTTTTTAGTTCTTTCCAGGCTGCTTTCAGGGCTCGTTCTATAGTACCCATCTTTAACACCCCATTCGTTACGTTACTTTGTTAGCTTAGAATATAAATATAGCTATGACAATGAGTAATTGGTACGCAACGTAATAGGCTATTACTAATCGCTTATATCGTCGCAAACATAAGAAACGTATGATGTGACCGTCAATCTTGACCACTTCCCCCTTCTCGCTTTACAATGAAAATATCATGTTTGAAGTCCTCAGTGAAAAACTGGCCAATGTCTTCCGCCTGCTGGGGAACCGCGGCAAACTCACCGAGAAGGATATCGATGATGCTATGCGGCAGGTTCGCCTGGCCCTGCTGGAGGCGGACGTCAACTTCAAGGTAGTCAAGGATTTTACGTCGCGCGTTAAAGATCGCTCCGTCGGCAAGGATGTGATGGAGAGTCTTACCCCCGCCCAGCAGATTATAAAAATCGTCAACGAAGAGCTTATCACTACCTTCGGTCAGGAAGAACAGAGTAAGCTGGCGGTCGCTTCCCAGCCTCCCTCGGTTATCATGATGGTCGGACTCCAGGGCAGCGGCAAGACCACCACTGCCGCCAAGCTGGCCTATTATTTAAAACATTCCGGACAGACACCGCTATTGGTCGCCGCTGATAACCGCCGCCCCGCCGCAATCGAGCAGCTGGTTACCTTGGGCAAACAGCTCGAGGTTGAAGTTTACAACGAAGACCCTAAGGCATCGAGTAAGGATATCAGCAGCCATGCCATGTCCCGGGCGAAGAAAATGGGGGCAACCCACGTTATTATCGACACCGCCGGTCGACTTCACATCGATGAAGAAATGATGGAGGAGCTCGTTCAGGTGAAGAAAACGGTCAAGCCCGACGATGTTATCCTTGTCGTCGATGCCATGACCGGTCAGGACGCCGTCAAGGTAGCGGAGGAGTTTCATGCCAAAGTCGATGTCACCGGGCTGATACTTACCAAGATGGACGGTGACGCCCGCGGTGGCGCCGCGCTTTCGATAAGGTGGGTCAGCGGCGTGCCGATTAAATTCATCGGTATCGGCGAGAAGGTGGACGCTTTCGAACCGTTTTACCCCGACCGTCTGGCTTCTCGCATTCTGGGGATGGGCGATGTTTTAACCTTTATCGAGAAGGCGGAGCAGACCCTCGACGAAGAGAAAGCCCTTGAGTTACAGAAAAAGGTCAGGACAGCCAGCTTTAACCTGGAAGACTTCCTGGAGCAGCTTAAAGCCATCAAAAAGATGGGGCCTATCGCCCAGCTGGCGGATATGTTGCCGGGTATGGGTAAGATAGCCAGCCGTCTGCCCGATGGCGCTCAGGAGGCCCAGCTTCAAAAGGTAGAGGCTATCATTCTTTCCATGACCCCTGAAGAAAGACAGAATCCCAATATCATTGGCGGCAGCCGCCGTAAGCGCATCGCCCAGGGCAGCGGCACCCGCACCAGCGATATTAATCAACTACTCGGCCAGTTCCAGCAGATGCAGAAACTCATGAAGATGAGTGCCAAAGGTAAAATACCCAAGAATATGATGAATATGTTCGGCGGATAACTTACTCTGCCTACTGGTTTTCTATGTTCATCAGCGATTCGCTCAACATTGCCGGTTAAAAGCCGGTAGTTGTTATTTTAACTTCACCACTCCCCCCTCCAGCCGGATTTCGTCTTGCCGAACAACCAACACTGGAGAGGGGAGCGTAAAAAAAGGAGGCATTGATAGACATTGGTTTACTGTCACGGACGGGGTCAGTCATACTTTACCCCGCTTTCTACAACGGAATTATCTTCTGGCTTCTGGTTTTCCAGGTCTATCAGCGACTTGCTGAACATCGCCAGAACAACGATTACCAGCCAGGCTCCGGAGGCGATAAAATACAGTGAGCGTATCCCCAACGCGTCGGCCACCGGTCCGCCGATTATCAGCCCGAGCGGCATTGCCGCCATGATTATCGAACCATATAACGCGAATACTCGCCCCTGCATGTCCTTGGCGATAACTGAATTCATGATTGCCATTATCGGTGCAGTAAAAAATGCGTTTCCTATCCCCATAAACAGCATGGCGGGAATAGTGGTAGCATAGAAAATATTAGGGGATGTCAAACCTAGTCCTACACTGGAAGGTATCATAATAAGCAAACCCAGGAAAACCGTCCACATGCGCTTGTTAAATCCGCCCCATACTCCCAGTAACAGGCCACCCGCCACTCCGCCGATGCCGACGGCGGAGGTAAGCCATCCTAGCTTCAATACGTCTCCTTCCAGGTGTGTATTCACCAGTATAGGTATCAATATACTTGCCGGTGCAACAGAGAACATGAGTAAAGCCATCATGACTATCAGCCATTTCAGCCCTGGCTTTTCCCATATGTAACGGAAACCCTGCTTCATATCACCGAAGTAACTGGCAATAACCGTCAGGGTGGTGCGCGGCGGTCGCGGTATCATCAGCGGGAGTAAGCAGGCAACTGCGATGACGGCAGTGATGATATCTACGGAAAGCACGCCCTGCATAGGCAACGTTTCCATGATGAACGCGCCGGTGATAGGCGCGACAATCCTGATACCACTCTCTAACATCTGAAAGAGTCCGTTGGCCCGTACCAGGTGTTCTTCCGGCACAATCATGGGTATGGAAGCTCGCAGGGCCGGACGCTGGAACGTATCGCCGACAGCCCTGCCTATCATAATTAGATAGATGTGCCATATTTGGACGGTGTCTGTATAGAACAGGGCAACCAGCACTAACGTCAGCAGCATGACATAAATGTCGGCGAAAATCATTATCTTTTTACGGTCCCACCGGTCTACTAGCGGCCCCACGAACGGCCCCAGGACGAATTGCGGTATCATTGCGACCATTATTGCGGTTGCCAGTACCGTGGCCGAGCCAGTCTCCCGGGTCAGGTACCAGGCCAACGCGAACTGCACTACGGCGCTTCCGAATAGAGAAGCCGCCTGGCTGGACCACAAGATAAAAAACTTCTTCATATTGAAGAACCTCTACCTGCTGTTGTTTAGGGCTCCGGCGCGGCGTCAGTGTGCCGCTGGTTTCTTCTTACGGCTTTTGCCCGATGGACTGGAGAACGCACCCTTAATCATGGCTTCGCAAACTTGCCCGTAAGCGTCCAGATCGACGTCCGGGTCCAGTGATTTGTGGATTCCAATGCCAAAAATCAGACCCACGATGGCACGGGCTATTGACAGGGAGTCAAGACTGGCGTTGAAAACTCCCTCCCGCTGATTTCGTTGAATAAGGTCGACAAGAATGGCATGGGTTGCGTCTTGCGATTCAAGCATGGCATTACGGATATTATGGTTACGGGTAGCCTCAGAATAATAATCCAGTTGAACGCTGATGGTGGTATTCGTGCCATACTGTTTAATGATAGAAAACCAGAATTGGAAAATTTTAATAAATGATTCATTCGGGTTTTTAGAAATCAACGCTGTTAACTGAGCGATAGACCAGTCACGGAATTCCTTTATGGCGGCAATCACGATATCTTCTTTGTTGGAGAAATAATTGTAAACAGCCCCGGGACTCAATCCGGTGGCATTATAAATATCCTGCATAGTCGTATAGTGAAAACCTTTTTCCGCAAAGCATTTGCTCGCGGCGTGTATAATTTCGTTGCGTCTGGCTTCCAGGTAGGCTTCCGGTACTTTTGGTGACATGGCTGCCTCCAATAAATAGAACGTTCGGTTTATTTATAGACTATACAGTCTATTTTGTCAATAGAGAATTGATATTGAACACTAAATTTTTCGCGGTATAGTTAGAAAAGATACGATAATGAAGCGATAATTCCACAATAGCATAGAAAAAAGATGAGATGTTATTTGAATAGATAGTAATAATTAAAAAAGGGCGGGTTAAACAATCCGCCCCTCTGATTTTAGCCGTTAACGGTTACTCCAAATAGTCCTTCAGTTTCCGGCTCCGGCTCGGATGTCTTAACTTACGTAGGGCTTTAGCCTCAATCTGCCGTATGCGTTCCCGCGTCACGTTGAACTCCACCCCCACCTCTTCCAGCGTACGGCTGCGCCCGTCTTCCAGCCCGAACCGCAACTGTAGTACCCGTTGCTCGCGCGGTGTTAGCGTGCCCAGAACGTCCTCTATTTGTTCCTTTAACAGCTGCTTGGAGGCTATATCTACCGGTGGCAGGGCGTTCCTGTCCTCGATTGAGTTGCCCAGCGGGCTGTCCTCCTCCTCACCGATGGGTGATTCTAATGAGATAGGCAGCTGCGATACCTTCACTATCTCCCTGACCTTATCCGAGGACACCTCCATCTCCTTGGCAATCTCCCGGGAGCTCGGCTCCCGACCGTACTCCTGTGCCAGTCGCCGGCTTATCCTGAGCAGGCGGTTGATGGTCTCCACCATATGCACCGGTATGCGGATGGTGCGGGCCTGGTCGGCGATGGCACGGGTCAGTGCCTGTCTTATCCACCACGTGGCGTAGGTGCTGAACTTGTAACCCTTTCGGTAGTCGAACTTCTCCACGGCTCTCATCAGCCCGATGTTACCCTCCTGGATGAGGTCGAGGAGCGACATACCCCGTCCGATGTGTTTCTTCGCCACACTTACCACCAGACGCAGGTTGGCTTCAATCAGGTGTCTTTCGGCGTGTTTGCCTTCCTGGTTAATTTGAGCAAAATAGTCCGAGAAATACCTTTCGTTTGCCTGGAGGGAATCTAGAAAAGCCCGGTCGGTTACCAGTCGGTCGATATCGGCGTATTTGATATCCCCTTTAATAGCATCGCGAACCTCTGTCGGTACTAGATGACTGCATAGCGAGAGTTTGATTATTTTTTCTTCAACGTCGCTTGTCGGTTCATCGAGTTTATTAGCGATGTCTTCGATTAATTCCGGTTCGATGGCGTTATCGATTTTATCCTGCAGCGATTCATCGTAAAGACTCTCGATAAATTTTTCGGACTTCTTCATTCTGAAATACTCCCGGATGAGATGGATAAGAGAAGCCGTATTAGCGAGTTTCTGAAGCATGGCTATTATCGTGTCGCCTGTCGAGGGTTGCCGCCCGTGTTGTTGCAGGTAGTCCTGTTTTATATCGTTAATGAGTTTACCCTCTTCCATCTGCTTGGCGAGAGTCTTCTCGTTGTCAGCCGTAAGAAGGTGTACCCGGCCTATCTCGTGAAGATAGATGCGCACCGGGTCGTCGGTGATATCTTGCTCGGAGATTTCCTCCGAACTCACTTCGATATCGATTGCCAGTGAGTTGGATTTTTTGGGTTCAAGTTTTGCTTTGGGCCATATATTATTCGAATCTGAGACATCTTCGTCGTCATCGTCTTCAGACTCGTCGCTCAAATCTTTCGGTTCTTCTTCATCCGGGTCGTTCTCGGATTCCTCGTCATTGTTGTTTTTTGGTTCGAGCCCGTTTTTGCTGTCCTTTTCGTTGTCCATGCCTCATCTCCTCGCTTCTCTTGGGCTAAGTTTTTTCTGAAATTGTATCTCTCTCAGCCGAATGTCATATTGAGTTCTTTCCTCTATTGGCGTACCGGCTTCTTGTGCCTTGGCTATCATATTCCTGAGGTATTTTTCTTCCAGGTTTCTACGGTGTTCAAAATCTCTTTTTTCAATATCATTATTCGAGGGGAATTTCTTACTGACTATTTTATCATAGTGTTCATAGAGGGCTGGGTCAAGGCTTCCCTTTATATTTGTAGTTCTGTCATTGGTCTGCCACACTAGATATATCTCACGGTTTTCACTGATTTCAAAATAATCGGGTAGGAACTCTTTTTCTGAACTTTTTAGTTCTGGGTATTGCAGAAACAGAGTCAGGCAATCTTCTTCTAGCTGACTAGCAAAATGTGAACTTACTACCTTATGGATTAATACTGGTTTTACGGCGGCAACTCTCCGCTTCGCTGTAGTGGGCTTCAGGCTGTCCAGTGATTGTTTGATAGTATTTACGTCGACTTTTGCGGCACTAGCTAGTTTCTGAATATAGTGAGCTTGGCGTACGGCATTATTCATTTCATTGACGATAGGCCCAAGCTTGTTAACTACAGCTGATTTATCCCTGGCGGTGGTCAGGTCCATCTGGACTGTTGTCCTATCAAACATGTAGTCCATTAATGGGACTGCTTGATTTATCAGCTTCTGCCAGGCTTTATCATCTTCTTTAATTACGTCATCGGGGTCTGTACCTTCGGGCATAACGACCACGCGTATCTCTGCGTTTAATATATTCTCATAACTTACGCCCCTCAGCATCGCCTCTTCACCGGCAGCGTCGGCATCGAGCGCCAGTACCAGGTTCTTACTCAGTCTTTTCAGCGTATTAACCTGCGACTCCGTAACGGCTGTCCCCATGGAGGCCACGGCGTTGGTTATTCCGTTCTGATGGGCGGTGATAACGTCCATGTAGCCTTCCATGATAATCGCCATGTCCTGCTTTCTGATGGCTGATGCCGCCCGGTCGATTCCGTATAGAATGGAGCTTTTGTCGAATGTCGGCGTCTGTGGTGAGTTAACATATTTCGGTAGAGAGTCGTCTAGTACTCTCGCCCCGAAACCTATCGTCCGCCCCCGGCTGTCGCGGATGGGGAACATCAGCTTGCCCCGGAACCGGTCGTGGGTTTTGTTGTCTTCTGTCTGTATCAGCAGACCGGCCGTCTGCATTGTGTCCTCGCCGTAGCCCTTGTCTGCCAGGTACTTTTTTAATTCTTCCCAGCTGTCCAGGCTGAACCCGAGTTGAAAATCACTTATGGCCTGGCTGGAGAATCCCCGGCTCTCTACGTAAGCCCTGGCTTTCTCCGCTCCCGGCGAATTTATCAGCAGGTTGTTGTAGTACAGGGCGGTGGCTTCGTTGACCTTATAAAACTCTTCCTTTTCTTCTTTGTCCTCAGCGCGTACCGAATAGGTTGGCAGGACCACCCCGACTCTATCCGCCAGCAGCCTTAACGTCTCCCCGAAGTCCATACTCTCCTTTTTCATGATAAAGGAGAGGACGTCGCCGCCCGTGTTGCAGGCACCGAAGCAGTGCCAGCTCTGCTGTTCCGGATAAACGAAGAAGGAAGGGTGCTTCTCACTGTGAAAAGGGCACAGCGCCGTCAGGTTCTTGCCCGCTTTCTTCAACGTGGCGTACTGCCCGATTATCTCGGAGATATCCGTCTTCTGTTTTACTTCGTCAATAACGCTCATATTCTGTAATCTGCTGCACTCCGCCTTTGCTCACCCGGGACGCCCTCGCGGCGATTTCTATCGGTCCGTTAGTTCTGCCTCCACACCGCCTCTCTTTATATTAACGTGGGAGATGATGGAATGTAAGTGGGATTACGTCCTTATTTCTTATATCTCTTCCGCCAGTCTCATGGCGTACTGGTCGGTCATACCGGCAATATAATCGACGACTCTACGTTCGGTGGTATCACGATGAAGGCGGTATTCGTCCGGCATTTTGTCCTCGTGTTTATTGAAATAGCGGTAGAGTGAGCGGACTACTTCCCTGGCTTTTTCTGTTTCTTCACGGTTTGAATTTGGATTATACACCCTCTCGAAGAGGAAGTCACGTAAAATATTGGCTGCCGCCAGAACCTCCGGACTCATTTTTATCGCCGGTCTCTCTTCTATTATATCACAGATGCGCACGTCCCATGAGTGTTCGATGATGTCGCTGACCATGCTGTCGATACGCTGCGAGTGAGATTTCCCCAGCACTTTGGCTGCTTCGCGGGGCAAATCCCCCTCGCTGAGGATACCGGCGCGTATCGCGTCACCGATATCGTGGTTAATCCAGCCGATTGTGTCCGAGATTTTTACTACTTCTCCCTCCAGCGAGTTTACTGTCCCCCAGTTTTCACCCAGCACGGCAACACCCGATTTCGAATGGTTCTTGATGCCGTCCCTTACTTCCCAGGTGAGATTTAGTCCCTGCCCGTCCTTCTCCAGGAGGTCGACCACTCTCAGGCTCTGTTCATTATGACGGAAACCTTCCTCGTATAACTCATCGAGGACGTCTTCGCCCACGTGCCCGAATGGCGTATGTCCTAGGTCGTGACCCATAGCGATTGCCTCCGTAAGGTCTTCGTTGAGGTTCAACGCGCGGGCTATGGTGCGGGCTATCTGTGAGACCTCCAGCGTATGGGTCAGCCGGGTGACGTAGTGGTCGCCCGGTGGGGCGATGAATACCTGCGTTTTATGCTTGAGCCGGCGGAACGACTTGCCGTGGATGATTCGGTCGCGGTCGCGTTGGAAAGCGGTCCTGACGGGACACGGTGCCTCGGGGCGTTCACGTCCGCGTGACAGCCTGCTTTTAACAGCATGAGGAGAAAGAGATTCTTCTCTCTCCTCACTCATCTCGCGGATTTTTAACTCTTCAATCACTTGATGCCCAGTTTTGCCTCGGCTGCCGCGATGATATCGCGGGTAATGTCAATCATATCCGGGCTGACTGAAACCGATGTACAGCCCCATTCAACCAGCTTTTCCGTAATCTCCGGATATACGGAAGGTGCCTGACCGCAGATACCGCAGGTAACGCCCCGGGCTTTGCAGGTCCTGACGACTTTTTCGATGGATAGCATCACGGCTTCGTTGCGCTCGTCGAACGTCTCGGCCAGTTTCGAGCTGTCGCGGTCGATGCCCAGCGTCAACTGGGTGAGGTCGTTGGAACCGATGGATATACCGTCGATGCCTACATCCAGGAATTCGTCCAGGAGAATTACGTTGGAAGGTATCTCGCACATCATCCATATCTTAAAGTTCTCAGCGCTCTTCAGGCCTTCCTCTTCCATGATTTTCATCGTGCGCTCCAGCTCCGGTACCGTTCGCACGAAAGGAATCATCACCCAGAGGTTATCGTATTGCTCTCGTACCTTTTTAATCGCGTCCAGCTCGAGCTTGAAGGTCTCTATATCCGTGATATACCGTGACGCGCCGCGATAACCTAGCATCGGGTTTTCTTCATCCTCTTCGTACTTCTCGCCGCCCTTTAGCGATTTGTATTCGTTCGACTTGAAATCGTTGGTGCGGTAAACCACCTGGCGAGGGTAAAATGCCTGGGTGAATTTTGATAGTTCGTTGGCTAGTTTATCCGTGAATTCGCCGCCGCGCCCCTCGGCAATCATGGCGCTCGGGTGCTCCCCGATTTCGGCTACCATGAACTCAGCACGCAGCAGGCCAATACCGTCGACATCTCTATTGGCTACCCGGTCGACTATGTCCGGCTGCGCTAGGTTAGCTAGAAGCTTGGTCTTGGTAACCACCTCGCCGCGGGCTCGTATCTTCACGTCCGACTTTATTTCTATCCTGCCGGGGTAGACCTTGCCGTTACTGCCGTCTACGGTGATTTCCTGTCCATCGCTCAGCGTTGTGGTCGCGTTTTCACTACCGACGACGCAGGGTATGCCCAGCTCACGACTTACAATCGCCGCGTGGGCGGTCCTGCCGCCGCGGTCGGTAACGATTGCCGCTGCCCGCTTCATGGCGGGAACGAAGTCCGGGGTGGTCATTTCCGCCACTAAAACATCGCCCTCCAGCACTTTATCTATCTGCGAAGGGTCGGGCACGATTTTTACCGGCCCCGAGGCTACCCCCGGGCTGGCGGCGGCGCCGGACAAAAGAACCGGGGCGTCAATATCATGAGTCTCCCCGGTTG
>Ga0255053_10002288_pt1 | contig 10246 bp, 9 predicted proteins | sample JV7_2_22_MG_FD_188635 | JGI IMG/M metagenome (GOLD analysis project Ga0255053, IMG submission 188635) | Seawater microbial communities from Jervis Inlet, British Columbia, Canada - JV7_2_22 | ecosystem: Environmental > Aquatic > Marine > Inlet | place: Canada: British Columbia | collected...
TATCTGCGGCGCGGGGCGAGATCAAGAAAAGCCGCGCGTGATGGCCTCTTACGACGCACTCCTCCTGTTCGTTCCCGTGCTGCTGATATCCGTGGTGGCCCACGAGTACGCCCACGCCCGAGTCGCCGTCTCCCAGGGCGACCCGACGCCGCTCATGTTGGGCCGCCTCACGCTGAACCCGCTGCCGCACATCGACCCCGTCGGCACCGGGCTCGTACCGCTTCTCCTCTTCTTCAGTCAGGCCGGGTTCATCATCGGATGGGCCAAGCCGGTACCGGTGAACACGCGCAACTTCCGGGACTACCGGAGGGGGGACGTGCTCGTCTCGATCGCCGGGGTGACCGCGAACTTCCTCCTTGCGCTGGTCTTCTTCCTGGCCGCGGTCGGCCTGTCGGCGGCCGGCGTGGCGGCGAGCGCGCCCGGCCTGGCCGGCGGCCTCCGACGGATGTCGGAGTTCGGGCTCTTCCTGAACCTGCTGCTCGGGATCTTCAACCTGATTCCGATCCCGCCGCTCGACGGCTCGCACCTTCTCTATCATCTGCTGCCACCGGCTCTGGGTGCGCGCTACCGCGAGGTTGGGCGATACGGCATGGTCCTGCTCTTCCTGGTGATCCTCGTTCCCGGGCTACTGGGGACACTGCTATATCCCGTGCGCTTTCTGATGGAGATCGCTCGGGGCGTGATCGAAGGCGTAGCCTGAGGGCCTGCTCATGACCGGCTCCACGATCCAGGCGATCCCGCGGCCGCGCGATCTGGGCGGAGCCGAGCCCTTCGTCGTCGATCTCGAGCGCTTCAGCGGCCCACTGGATCTCCTCCTGCACCTGATTCGATCCCAGGACATCGACATATTCGACATCCCGATCTCCCTGATCACCGACCAGTTCCAGACCGCGCTGGATGAGGGGATCGAACAGCAGGACCTGGACAAGGCCGGCGAGTTCCTGGAGATGGCGGCCACGCTCGTGAGGATCAAGGCGCAGCTGCTGCTTCCTCGCTCGGGCGAGATCGAGTGGGACGAGGATCCGCGCGCGGAGCTGGTCCGGCGGCTGCTCGAGTACGAGCACTTCCGGGAGATCTCCCACGTCCTCTCGAGTGCCGAGGGAGACAGGTCGCGCCATTTCGGGAAGGGCTACATGGAGCCGAGGGTCGTGCAGGAGGATTTCGAACGCGAGATCGACGTCGGCATCGTGGACTTCATGGAGGCCGCGCGCCGGGCGTTGGAGCGAGCGGCGGGCCGGATCCACCGGGCACCCTTGCCGGGGGTGAGCGTGGCCGAGAAGATCGCGCTCGTTCGGCAGCTCCTGCGGAAGGGAAAGCGTCTGGCCTTCACGAAGTTGTTCGAGCCGTGGGGCACCAGACAGCACGCTGTCGCCGCGCTGCTGGCGAGCCTGGAGCTCGCTAGACGGCAGGTGATTCGGCTGGAGCAGGTCCGCGCGTTCGGCACGATTTTCTTGTTGCGCGGAAAGCAGGTGACCGAGATCGCCGAGGAGGAGAGATGAGGCTTGCCCAAATCGTCGAGTCCGCGCTGTTCGCAAGCCAGACGCCGCTCACGCCGCGCGACATCGCGCGTGCCGACGAGTCGTTGACCCCCGAGATCGTGAAGGACGCTCTGGCCGAGCTGCGCGATGAGTACGAGAGGAGCGACCGGTCGTTTCAGATCTACAACCTGGGCGATGGATACCAGATCCTCACCCGACCGGAATACGCGCCCTACCTGGAGCGATTCGACTCCGTCCCGCGCACCTACGGTCTCTCCCCGGCCGCTCTGGAGACGCTGGCGATCATCGCCTACCGGCAGCCAATCAGCCGCGTGGAGATCGAGGACATCCGAGGGGTGGGCTCGACCACGGTTCTCCGGACGCTTCAGGAGTGGGAGCTGATCGACACCGTGGGACGGGGCGAGGGCCTCGGCCGGCCGCTCCTCTACGGAACGACCCAGCGGTTGCTGGATCACGTCGGCTTGAGGGACTTAGCCGACCTGCCGCGGCTCGAGGACTTGCCCGTCACCCTGCAGACTGAGCGCACGCTCGAGGTCCCGCACGAGGCAGAGGTCGCCGAAGCCGAAGCGCCAGGGCCGGCCGAGGCCGAGGTGGAACCCGAAGCCGAGGCCGAAAGCGAGACGGAGGCCGAAGCGCCGATCCCGGCCGAAGCCGAAGCGGAGACGCCAGAGCCGGCCGAGGTGACCCCGTCGCCCGATGATGAGCCTGGCGAGACCGACGACGCGGCACAGCCGGACACACAAGAGCCCGCCACCGTTTGATCGAGGAGATCAGGCTACAGAAGTACCTGGCCCGGGCGGGAGTCGCGTCGAGGAGGGCCTGCGAGGAGTTGATCGCCGCGGGCCGTGTCCGCGTGGACGGAGAGGTCGTCCTCCGTCCCGGCACCCGCGTCGGGCCGGAGAGCCTCGTCGAGGTGGACGGCCGGCGGGTCGTGCCGTCCTTGGCGCGCTGGATCGCGCTCCACAAGCCTCCCGGCTACGTATGCGCGAGAGAAGATCCCCAGGGGCGACCCACCGTGTACGACCTCTTGCCGGCTGACCTGCGCCCGCTGTTTCATGTCGGGCGTCTCGATATTATGAGCGAGGGTCTCCTGCTCCTCACGAACGAGGGGGAGGCCGCCCATCGGCTCCTGCATCCGAGCTCGGAGACGCTGCGCCGATACCAGGTGGCTCTTGTCGAGCCGCCTCCGGCCGACCTGACGGACCGGCTGCTGGCGGGAGTCGAGCTGGAGGACGGCCTCGCCGCCGCCGACGAAGCGCGGCTGGATCCCGGGAGGGGCCGAAGGGGGGCTAAGCTGCAGCTCGAGCTGCACGAGGGGCGAAACCGGGAGGTCCGCCGCATGATGAAGGCCCTGGGCGTGAAGATCCGGTCTCTGAAGCGGCTGGCCCTTGGGCCGATCGAGCTCGGCAGGCTTCGGCCGGGAGAGTGGAGAGATCTCTCCGAAAAGGAAATCGCCGCGCTTCGTGGCGACCCGACAGGATGAGCACCGCGGACTCGACGGGCTGACTCGACATAGACAGAGGGGAGTGAAGTGTGGACATAGCTGATCGCGTCGTGGTGATCCTCGGCGGATCGGGGCTCGTTGGCTCGGCGATCGCGCGCAGGCTGATTCCGATGAGACCCGCGCGAATCGTCATCGGCGGCCTCTGGGAGGAGGAAGCCCGGGAGGCCGTGGGCGCGTTGCGAAGTGTGCCGGGCTCGGATGAGATCGAGATGATCCCTGAGTGGGGAGACATCTTCGTCCGGCGCGAGCACCGCGAGCGTTCGCGGCAGGAGATCCTCGACTCCGATGAGCTCCGGAGGGAGCTCGTCGACGACATCTTCGGAGAGCTGAACGAGGAGGCGTTCGAGAACTCCACCCTCTTCTCCCTGCTCCAGCGCCACCGCCCCCACATCGTCATCGACTGCATCAACACGGCGACCGCGATCGCCTACCAGTCGCTCTTCCAGTCGGCTCAGCGCCTGCGCGAGGCGGCGGCGGAAAAGCGGGTGTACTCGGCGGAGGTCGAGGCGCACCTGACGATGCTCTATCTGCCGCAGCTCATCCGGCACGTGCAGCTACTACTGGAAGGGATGCGGAGGGCGAAGACTCGGGTCTATCTGAAGATCGGCACGTCGGGAACCGGAGGAATGGGCCTCAACGTCCCGTTCACGCACTCCGAGGAGCGTCCCTCCCGACTGCTGCTTGCCAAGGCGAGCGTGGCGGGCGCGCATTCGCTCCTCCTGTTCCTCATGGCGCGGACGCCGGATGCCCCGGTGGTCAAAGAGGTGAAGCCCACGGCCGCGATAGCCTGGCAGAGCATCTCGTTCGGGCCGGTGCTGCGCGGCCGGCGGCCGATGCCGCGTTACGATGCGGTCGCACCGGTCGTCCTTGAGGAGGCGCTGGACCAGCCGGCCGAAGAGGTGTGCGAGCGGCTGGAGGACGCGATCGAATCGGTCTGGCTGGACGCGGGCGAGAACGGCCTGTTCAGCCTCGCGGAGTTCGAGGCGATCTCCGAGCTCCGGATGATGGAGATCATCACGCCGGAGGAGATCGCCGAGACGACGATCGATGAGATCGTCGGGCGAGCGACCGGTCGGGACATCATCGCCGCTCTCGACGCGTCCTCCTCTGGGCCGACCTATCGCGGCGGCATGATGCGCGAGGCGGCGCTGCGGCGAATGGAGGAGCTGGAGGAGGAGCACGGCGTCCGGTCGATCGCTTTCGAGATGCTGGGCCCGCCGCGGCTCAGCAAGCTGCTGTTCGAGGCCGCCATACTGAGAGAGCTGTTCGATGACGTGCGGTCGGCCGCGCAGCTGGACGAGAAGGAGACGGCTGAGTGGGCGGCGCAGCTGATCGAGACGGATCGCGACCTGCGCTCGAGCATCCTATCGATCGGGCTTCCGATCCTCCTGCCGGACGGAAGGCGGATGCTTCGGGGCCCGGAAATCAAGGTCCGGCCGCCGCCCGGAGAGCCGCTACGCGACTCGCGTTACGCGAGCCAGGGCTGGGTGGATCTTCGCGCGGTGTCCTGGGTGAAATGGCGAGAGCGCTGTGCCGCCTTCGTGAGCGATCAGGTGGACGGCGAGGGTGCCGAGCACGGGTCCGACCGCGATTTGGATCCGCGTGCTCGAACGGGGGCGATCCGGCCGGGAGCGCTGGCCGCCTTCGTGTTCCGCGTCGAGGACAAGGGCGCTCGCGAGAGACGGTGAAGTGTTGGACGAGACCAGAAAGGGGCATGCGCCCATGGCTGTGATCGGATGACGGATCAAACGGGACTGGCTGAGCGGCTGTCCGAGGCGGAGCTCGCCAAGCTGACCGGCGAGATCGGAGATGCTTCCGGGTTCCTGACGGACATCCGGGAGGCGGTGGCGGCCCGGGTCGTCGGGCAGCGCCAGATGGTGGATCGTCTGCTGATCGGCCTCTTGACGGGCGGCCACGTGCTCCTGGAGGGCGTGCCGGGTCTCGCCAAGACGCTCGCGGTGCGCACGCTCGGCGACGCGCTCCACGTGACCTTCCGCCGGATCCAGTTCACGCCCGATCTTCTGCCGGCCGACCTGATCGGGACGTTGATCTGGGACGAGAAGACCCGCGAGTTCGTCCCGAAGCGCGGGCCGATCTTCAGCAACCTCGTCCTGGCCGACGAGGTGAACCGGGCGCCAGCAAAGGTCCAGTCGGCTCTCCTCGAGGCGATGCAGGAGCGCCAGGTCACGCTTGGTGATACGAGCTACCAGCTGCCCCGTCCCTTCCTCGTCCTGGCGACGCAGAACCCGATCGAACACGAGGGCACGTATCCGCTTCCCGAGGCTCAAGTTGACCGCTTCATGTTCAAGGTCCACGTGGACTATCCGAGTCGGGAGGAGGAGCGTGAGGTGATGCGGCGGATGGTGACGGAGCGGCTGGAGCCGATCGACTCGGTCGTGCATCCGGAACAGATCCTGAAGGTCCGCGAGCGGTTGCCCGAGATCTATCTCGATGAGCGAATCGAGGACTACATCCTCGATCTCGTGCTGGCGACCCGGGACCCGGAGGCGGCCGGGCTCGCCGACGTCAAGGAGTGGATCGAGTACGGCGCTTCCCCTCGCGCGAGCATCTACCTGGCGCGCGCCGGGCGCGCCCACGCCTTTCTCGAGGGACGACCCTTCGTGCTCCCCGAGGATGTGCAGCAGGTCGCCCGGGACGTGCTCCGGCACCGCATCGTGCTGACCTTCCAGGCCGAAGCGGAGCAGGTGAGCTCCGAGGCCGTGCTGGACCGCCTGCTGGAGACCGTGTCCGTGCCGTGATCGGGCTGTGGCGTAAGAGCGCGATCCACAGCGATGAAACGACGGTTCGGAGCTCCGAGCTGGCGGCTCGGGCCCGCCGGCTCGAGCTGAAGGCGCGAAGGCTCGTCGACGGGCGCGCGCTCGGCGCGTACGACTCCGTCTTCCGAGGGCACGGGATCGAGTTCTCCGAGGTTCGTGCCTACCAGTCGGGTGACCCCTTCAGCTCGATCGACTGGAAGGTCACGGCTCGGATGGGCCGTCCTTTCGTCAAACGCTTCGTGGAGGAGCGCGAGCTGACGGTCCTTCTGATCGTCGACGTGTCCCCGTCGACCGAGTTCGGGACGCGCCGCCGCCTCAAGCGGGAGCTGGCGTACGAGGTGGCGGGGGTGCTGGCGCTGGCCGCGGCCCGCAACAACGATCGCGTCGGCCTTCTCCTGTTCACGGACCGGGTGGAGCGCTTCCTCCCTCCGATCCGCGGAAGAGGCCGGGTGCTCTGCCTTCTGTACGAGCTCCTCCGCTTTCGGCCCGAGGGGAAGGAAACCGATCTGGACGCGGCGCTGGATGCCGCGAACCGCTACCTGAAGGTTCGCTCCCTCATCTTCGTCATCTCCGACTTCCTGGGCGAGAAGCCCGAGCGGGCGCTGCGCGCCGCCGCGGGACGACACGACGTCGTGGCCATCGAGATTCACGATCCGGCCGAGTTCGATCTCCCGCGGTCCGGCCTCGTGGAGGTCGAGAACCCGGAGACGGGCGTCCGCGAGATCGCGGATCTGGCCGATGCCGGCATGCGCCGCCGCCTGCGAGGCCTGGCGGAGGAGCAGCGACAGGAGACGAAGCGCGGGATCCGCCGGTCCGGAATCGACCAGATAGAGCTTCAGACCAACGCCTCCTACGCGCCCGAGCTGGCGGCTTTCTTCGGCGCTCGGGCGCGGGCGCGACGCCGATGAGACGCGCCGCCCTCGCACCCCTGGCCCTCGGCACCGTCGCGCTGGTTCTGAGCTTCCCCGGCACCTCGGCCGGTCAGGAAGAGGTTCGCGCCGCCGCCGCCCTGTTCCCGGACACGGTCCACGTGGGGCAGCCGTTTCGCGTCGGCGTGACGGTGACGACCCCGCGAGGAGCCGAGGTTCGGCTGCCGGGCGTGCTCGAGACGACAGAAGACCTGGAGCAGGCCGGCGAAGCCGAGATCGGCCGCCGCAGGCCGCGCACCGGGGTCTCCCGCGCCTACTACCGGATGGTGGCGTGGACGGCGGGCGAGCACGAGGTGCCTCCGATCAAGTTGGAGGTGTTCCTCTCGGCGGCGGAGGCCGAGCCGCTCGAGATCCTCGTGCCGGTCCCGACGCTGACGGTGGAGACGGTGCTTCCGGCGGAGATCGCGGGGCTCGAGCTCCGGCAGGCGCTCCCCTACCTGAGCCCGCTGCCGTTCCCCCTGCTGATCATCCTGGCCCTGATCGCCCTTCTCGTGGGGCTTTGGGCCTATCGGAAATACCGAAAGCGGGAGGAAGAGCCCGAAGAGGCTCCGCGGGAGCTGACTGCCTGGGAGCGGGCCCTCGAGGAGCTCAAGAAGCTGGTCGCGAGTTGGCGTGCGGGTGACCTGGCCCTCGATGCTTTCTGCGATGGCCTCGAAGCCGTGCTGAGAGGCTATCTGGAGGCCACCGAGGCCTGGGCACCGGGGGTCCCGACCCGCGCGGTGGTGAACGGCAACCGGGGTCTGGCCGACGCCCTCTACTACTCGGCGCGCGTGCGCTTCGCGCGCCTGGGCGGCGGCTACGGCGGCCCGATCGAGGCCTCAGACGCGTGCGGAGCCTGGATCGCGTCGCGGCACGAGCCCGTCGAGGAAGAGATCTCGTGAGCGGGCTCAGCTTTTCCGGTTGGGGCTTCCTGCTCCTGCTGCCGCTTATTCCCCTGGGCTGGTGGCTGGCGTCCCGCCGGCGCGTTCGGGTGCCCTACACGCAGACGTCGCTGCTGCGCTCCGCGTCGAGTCCGCTTCGCTGGCTCTGGTGGTACTGGCAGCCCGTGCTGCGCACCGCCGCGCTCGTCCTCATCCTGGCCGCCCTCCTTCAGCCGCAGCGGCTCTTTCAGAAGGTGGAGGAGGAGACGGAGGGGGTCGCGATCGTGCTCGTGGTCGACATCTCCAGCTCCATGCTGGCCGAGGACTTCAGGCCGGAGAATCGTCTGGCGATAGCGAAGCGGGAGGTGCAGCGCTTCATCGACGGACGCGAGGAGGACTGGATCGGCCTCGTGAGCTTCTCGGGCGAGGCGTTGACCGTCATCCCGGGGACGCTGGATCACGATATCGTGCAGACGGCGGTGGAGGAGCTGGACGTCGGCCAGCTGAGAGACGGCACGGCGATCGGCGTGGCGCTCGCCACGGCGGCCAACCGGCTGCGCGGGCTCGAGTCGAGCTCCAAGGTCGTGATTCTGCTCACCGACGGAGACAACAACAGCGGCACGATCGCGCCGTTGGATGCGGCGGGAGCGGCCGAAGCGCTGGGAATCAGGGTGTATACGATCGGGATAGGCCGGGATGGCGTGGCTCCGGTACCGATCGCCAGAACGGCCTACGGCTACCAGTACGCCAATGTCCAGGTGAGGGTGAACGACGAGCTGCTGGAGTCGATCGCGAGCGCGACGGGCGGTCTCTACTTCCGCGCCACCGATCCGGAGGCGCTCGGCCGCATCTACCGACGAATCGACGAGCTGGAGACGGCGCCGATCCGTGAGATCAGGACCGTAGAGAGCGTCGCCCTCAGGCCTGAGCTCCTGTGGCTGGCCGTCGGGCTTCTTCTTCTGGAGCTGGTCGGCGCGGCGACGCGCGGGCTCCGGGTGTTGCACGCATGAAGCCGGCGCTCGTGATCCTGGCGGTCATGCTGGTCCTCGCGCTCCGGGGGACCGCGGTCTGGCGGGCGCGCCGGGAGAGGGAGCGACTCGCCGACCCACGGGTCATGCGGCTTCTCATCGGCGAGCCGTCTCCCATTCTCACCGCCCTTCGCGGGGTCGCGCTGGCGGTTGGGATCGTGGCGCTCGGCTTCGCCGTGCTGGGCGACAACCGGGACGACGACGAGCGGCAGGACCCGGCCAGCCTCGAGACGGTCCTCGTTCTGGACGCATCCAACTCGATGCTGGCCGACGACTTGACGCCGACCCGCCTTGCCGTCCAGCAGGACCTGGCACGCCGATTCATCACGGCCCTCCCGGGGCGCATCGGCATCGTCTACTTCGCCGGGCGCGGATACGTCCTGTCGCCGCTCACGACCGACCGCGATGCGGCACTGATGTATGCCGAGAGCGTCCATCCCGCTGTCGTCGGCCGAGGCGGCTCGGCTCTGGCCTCGGGCCTCACCCAGGCGCTGCAGGTGCTGGGCGGCGGAGAGGAGGATACGCGCAAGGCGGTCGTGGTGCTCACCGATGGTGAATCCACCGAAGGCGAGATGGAGGAGCTTCTCGAGGCGACCGAGCGCGCGGCCAGGGATCGCGTCGAGATCCATGCGATCGGCCTCGGCACGTCCGAGGGAGGACGGATCTCGGCGGCCGCCGCCGTGGGTCTGGCCGGGCGGCGAGCGGGCCCTCCGGGCAGCTACCTGCGAGATGCGGACGGAGAGATCGTGACCACGCGGCTCGAGGATGCGTCGCTCAAGGCGATCGCCCGGGAGACGGGTGGCTCCTACGAGGAGGCCGATGAGGGCGTCGTCGCGCGGATCGTCTCCAGGCTGAGCCTCGCGGGAGTGGGGGATCGGCCCACGAACGCGGGCGCCGCGAACATCTTCCTCGTGCTCGCCTTCCTGGCGCTCTGGGCCGAGGGCTTCGTGGCGAGGAGGTCCTGATGACCTGGAGATTCCGGCTGGCGATGGCGACGCCCAGGTTTGTCATGCTCGGGATGATAGCCCTGGCGATGTCCGCCTTCGCGCTGGCTTCGGTCCGCGCTCCGGTCGCGGCGCGCGCCCAGGAGGAGGGTCGAGACGAGACGGCCGAGAGGATCGCCGAGTACCGCGCCCGGACGGAGAATTCGGAGAACCCGCGGGATCGGTACAACCTCGGCACCGCCTACCTGACGGCCGAGCAGTGGCCGGAGGCCCGGACGGAGCTGGCGCGGGCGGTGGAGGAGGCGGATGGCAAGGTCCAGCGCTTCTCCCGATACAACCTCGGTGTGGCGAACGCCATGGAGGGGCATCCGGAAGGGGAGGCCTCCGACGATGAGAGGCGTCAGCGGTTGATCGCAGCCCGGGACGCGTTCAGAGAGGTCCTGCGCGAGGACCCGGAAGACCCCAGCACCCGCTGGAATCTGGAGCTCGTCGACCGCTGGCTGGAGGAGGCATCGGCGGAGGGCGGTGGGTCGAGCCAGGACGAGGATCAGGACCAGGGGGGCGCCGGTGGGTCCGCCGGACAGCAGGGCCCCGCGGAGCCGGGCGGACAGGCGCCGAGCTTGACGCGCGAGCAGGCCGAGCAGCTGCTTCGCCAGGCCGCTGGGGCCGAGGATGACGTGCGAGACAAGACGCTGAGACGAGGCC
>Ga0255053_10002289_pt1 | contig 10245 bp, 8 predicted proteins | sample JV7_2_22_MG_FD_188635 | JGI IMG/M metagenome (GOLD analysis project Ga0255053, IMG submission 188635) | Seawater microbial communities from Jervis Inlet, British Columbia, Canada - JV7_2_22 | ecosystem: Environmental > Aquatic > Marine > Inlet | place: Canada: British Columbia | collected...
TATCGTCGCGATCGGCTGCTCCTTCACGAAGGACAGGTCCACTGCCTCCGCCGGAGCGGGCGCGGCGAGCAATCCGAACAGGGCAAGAACGGCCAGGAACCGGCGCATGGCATCCCTCCATGGAGCGCGGGGGGTACGAGATGCTCTCACGCCAGGCCGGACGGGTCAACTCCGACCGAATCCCCCCTTCTCGCGCCCCGAGCTCCCCAGGTAGGATCGGGGCCTGGGGTGACGCCGGCCCGAGCCGGCCGGCCGCCCCGAACGGAGGTGGGAGATGCTTCGAGCTCGATGGCGGACGCACATGACCGGGGCGGCCCTGCTGGCGGGAATGGCCTCCAGCGGGTGCCCCTCGATCCACTGGGACACGTCCTGGCCGGAGCAACGCCCCCTGGGCGCGGACTACGAGACCTTCCGGCCGCGGCACCTGCCCGAGCCGGGCGACCCCGGCCCGCCCTTCCAGGAGCCGACCGGAACCGTCCGGCTGCAGCAGGTCGTGGGGTATGCGCTGCTGCGCAACCCGCGGCTCAGCGCCTTCTCCTGGGACGTCCGGGCCCACGAAGCGCGCACACTCCAGGCCGGGCTGATGCCCAACCCGGAGATCTCCTTCCGTGCGGAAGACGTCTTCGGCACCGGCCCGTTCCACGACACCCACTTCGCAGAGACCACGATTCAGCTCGGCCAGCTCGTGGAGCTGGGCGGCAAGCGTTCCAAGCGCCGGCGCGTGGCGGACCTGGACGAGGACGTAGCGGGCTGGGACTACGAGACCGAGCGGATCGAGGTGCTCACCGAAGCAACCCAGCTCTTCGCCACGGCGCTGATCGCCCAGAAGCAGGTGGAGCTGGCCGAGGAGCTGGTGCGCATCGCCCGCGAGTCGCTGGATGCCGTGAGCGACGAGGTCGCCGAGGGCCTCGCCTCCCCGATCGAGGGCACGCGCGCGCGGGTGTCCTTGGCTGCCGCGGAGGTGGAACGCGACAGCCTGCGTCAGCAGCTCGACACGGCCTACTCCGACCTGGCGGCCACCTGGGGCAGCGAGCAGGAGCAGTTCGCGCTTCTCGAAGGCGACGTCGAGGCACTCGTCGAGCCACCGTCGCTGGAGCACCTGGTCGCCCGGGTCCAGAAGAACCCCTACCTCGCCCGCTGGGCCACCGAGATCGAGCAGCGCAAGGCCGTGGTGGAGCTGGAACGCGCGCAGCGCGTCCCCAACGTGGTGCTCGCTGCCGGCGTGCGACGGCTCTCGGTCACGAACGACACGGCCATGGTGTTCGGCGTCGAGGTGCCGCTGCCCTTCAGCGACCGCAACCAGGGCAACATCCTGGCTGCGCGCTACGAGCTGGCGCGCGCCGAGGAGAGGCGGCGAGCCACCCGGCTACGCGTACTGACCAAGCTGGCGGCCGCCGATGACCGCCTGGGAGGCGCCTACGCCGAAGCGCGCGCACTGCGCGAGCAAGTTCTTCCCGATGCGGAGCAGGTGCACCAGCAGCTCCTCCAGGAGTTCGACGCCGGGCGCTATCCCTACGACGATGTGCTGGAGGCCCAGCGCACGCTGTTCCGGCTACGGACGCAATACCTGGGAGCGCTGAAGGACTACCACATCGCCGTAGCCGACGTGGAGCGACTGATCGGAGAGCCGTTGCACGGCGCGCCCTAGGCGGGCGGCGCCTCCTGCGCGGCGGCCAGGGCCCGTCGCACGCACGCGACCAGCTCTTCGGGCGTGTACGGCTTATGGACGAAGCCGGCCAGGCCGAGCTCGGCGAAACGCTCCACCGCCTCTCGCTCCGGGTAGCCGCTGCACAGGATCACGGGAACGTCCTCGCTCAGCTCGCGGAGCATACGGTGCGTCTCTACACCGTCGAGGCGCGGCATGGTCAGGTCCAGCACGATGCAGACCACGTCATCCGCACGGCCCCGGAAGACTTCGAGCCCGTGCTCGCCGTCGACGGCCGTGACGGTGTCGAACCCGACTCGCTGCAGAACCAGGGAGCCCACCTCGCGGGCATCCTCCTCGTCGTCGATCACCAGCACGGTTCCTGCGCTCTTCCACGTGTCGAGCGGCTCGGGCGCCGCCTTCTGTGGCGCGACGCGGCACGCCAGGGCCGGCAGCAACACGGTGATCGTCGTGCCCCGACCCAGCACGCTCTCCACCCGGATGGCGCCCCCGTGGCCGCGCACGATCCCCAGCACCGCCGCCAGGCCCAGCCCGCGGCCGCTGAACTTGGTGGAGAAGAAGGGCTCGAAGAAGTGGCGGCGGGTGTGCGCGTCCATCCCGCAGCCATCGTCGGACACCTCCAGCGAGACGTAGCGACCCGGCTCGAGTCCCCGTCCCAGCTGAAGCGCGTCCAAGGCCTCGCGGTCGCACTCCACCGCCGTCGCCGACATCCGGATCTCGCCGGGGCGATCGCCGATGGCCTCCGATGCATTGGTGATCAGGTTGAGCACGACCTGACGCAGCTGGCCCGCGTCGGCCTGCACGGAGGGCAGGTCGGCCTCGAACTCGTGGCGAAGCGCCACCTTCTTGGACCGGGCCGCGGAGAGAAGCTCCGCCAGATCTTCGATCAGCTCGCGCAGGTCGAGGGGCGCGAACTCCACGCCTCCGCGACCGGCATAGTCCAGCAGCTGGCGGCAGAGCTCGGCCGCGCGGCGGGCCGAGCGCTCGATCCGCGCGATGTGGGCGCGGGCCGGCGCGTCCTCGGGAAGGCTGTCGAGCGCCAGGCTCGCGTGCCCGAGCGAAGCCACCAGCAGGTTGTTGAAGTCGTGGGCGATGCCTCCGGCGAGCACGCCCAGGCTCTCCAGCTTCTGGGTCTGCTGCAGCTGGGTCTCGAGGCGGCGGCGCTCCTCCTCGGCGCGTCGCGCGTCGCTGATGTCGGAGATCACGCCGAAGAGCCGGTGCTCACCCGCCACCCTCAGAGAGCCCACCCGATCCCGGATCCAGCGCACCTGGCCATCGCTCCGCTTGATGCGGTACTCGATGGCCAACCCATCCTCTTCCTCTGCCACCACCGCCTCGTACGCGCTGCGCACGCGCTCGCGGTCGGCGGCATCCACCAGCTGGATCCAGCGCTCCGGATCCTCCTCGAAGTAGCGGGGCTCGAAGCCCGCAATCTCCCCGATGACCGGCGAGAAGTAGATCGTCTCGAAGCCGATCTCCGGACCCGCGCGGGCGGTCCAGACGTGGTCGGGGAAGTTCTCGAGGATCGCGGCCAGCTCCGTGCGGGCGTCGCGCTCGGCGCACTCTGCCTCGCGCAGCCGCTCGTTGGCATCGAGGAGCTGCGCGGCCCGAGCCCGCCGAGTCCGGGCCAGGTGCAATACGAGCGTCAGGACCAGGGCGTAGAACGCACCCCCGAGCATGGTCAGCTCTGGAATCCGCGTGCGGTAGGTGGCAGCCACATCGGAGCTCGGGGCGATCTCGATCTGCCAGGAGAGGTTCGCGACGCTCACGCTGCCGGCGGCGCCGGCGGCGAGTCGGCTGGAGTGCTCTTCCCGGGCGAAGAGCAGCTCTTCGCCCTGCCAGATCCGCACCGCATAGCCGCCCGCCAGGTTCTGGAGGATGCGGCCCAGGGCCACCTCGAGTCGGAACACCCCCAGCGCGAAGCCGTCGAAGCGGCCGGCCCGCCGCAGGGGCACGTAGACCAGGAAGCCCTTGCCGCCCTGCACCAGATCGATCGGGCGGGTCGCCACCACGGTCATCCGATCCCGAGCCGCCTCCAGGGCCTCGCGACGCCGCGCCTCGAAGCCCAGGTCCAGGCCCACGACCGCTTCGTTGCCCTCCAGCGGGGCCACCCAGCGAGCTCTGAGCTGCGGATCCACCCACTCGATGGCCTGGAAGCTGGGGAAGTCGTCGAGCAGAAGCTGAACCTCGGCGTTCCAGCGCTCGCGCGCCGCCTCGTCCGCCCCCTCCCAGCGCGCTGCCAGACGCGCCAGCGCGCCGATCTGGCCCGCCATGTGATGGTCCAGCTCGGAGGTCACGCTCACCAGCGTCGCCTGAACGGCGGCCTGGAGCGCGTCCTGCTCCCGGCTGCGCAGCTCCAGCCCCCAGGACGCGGCCACCACCAGGATCGCCGCGGCGAGCAGCAGCAGCAGGCCGATCCCGAAGGGCCCGCCGGGGGAACGGGGAGCGAACGTCATGCCGCTCATCCTACACCAACCCCAGTTCGGCCACGGGCTCGCAGCCTCGGCCGGCCCGCCGGGAAGCTGCGCGTCAGTTGGGGAGCGGCGGCGCTCCCGCCGAGCGGACCGGCTGGTAGGCGGGAGGCGGACCGACGCCCAGGTCCCGACGCAGCCGATCGAGCGGCACCGGAAGCAACGCCTCCCAGTCCCGATCGATCAGCCACTCTGCGCGCCGGCCCCGCCAGAACGCCTGCCGGATCAGCTGCCCCATCTCTGAACTCCAGCCCGCGCCGCGCAGCACGCGCAGCGCCAGGTAACCTATTCCGGTGTTCTTCGTCTGCGCAAAGGTGAAGGAGAGACACGCGATCTCCCCGCGCACGTCGCGCCCGTAGCCGGTCAGTACGTGGAAGACGTCGTGCAGCTCCCGCAGGCGGCGGGCAAAGCGAGCGCGGTCGTCGTCTCCCGCGAAGAAGCCGCCCTCCCCAACCGCGTCCTCGCTGGCTCCCTTCAGACCCTGGGCGCTGATCTGCTCGACGGTGTAGAAGTCCCAGATGGCCCGCCCCAGGGAGCCCTCGGGCATCGCACCCAGGCAGGCGAGATCCGCGAGCACGTCGTAGAGCTCGCGCTTCTCGCGCAGGATGCGTTCGCCCTGCTGGGATTGCCGAAAGCGCCGAAAGCACCGCTCCGGAGAGCTCCCCGACATGGCGGCGATCGCACGGATCGCCTGGGCCGTGTCGTCCGGGTTGGCGCCCAGCGCCTCCATGGCACGGCGTGCCTCTGCCAGTCGGTATGCCATCGCCCGCTCTCCTCTTCGCCGCCGGGCCGCTACCCTGCGATGACGCTAGGCGCCGGCTTCGCCGCCGGGTATGACGTCGCTCATACCCGGCGGCGAGACGACTTGGCTATCCGAGCCCCACGTCGGCGCCCCCGCGGAACACCGACGGAAGGGACGAATCCATGCAGCAGCTAGACGGAAAGGTCGCCGTGGTGACGGGCGGCGCCAGCGGCATCGGCCTCGCCATGGCGCAGCGCTTCGCCCGCGAAGGAATGAAGCTGGCCCTGGCCGACATCGAGACGGGCGCCCTGGAGCAGGCCGCCGCAGACTTCGAGGCAGACGGCGTCGAGGTATTCCCCCACGTGGTGGACGTGTCGAACGCCGACCAGATGGACGGTCTCGCCCAAGCCGTGCTCGACCGCTTCGGCGCGGTTCACCTGGTGTGCAACAACGCGGGCGTGGCGACGGGCGGGCCCATGTGGGAGCTCAGCACGGCGGACTGGGAGTTCGCCCTGCGCCCCAACCTCTGGGGCGTCATCCACGGCGTGCGCGTGTTCACGAAGCACCTGATCGCCCAGGACGAAGGCCACATCGTGAACACGGCCTCCCTGGCCGGGCTGGTATCGGTGCCGGGCGTGGGACCCTACAACGTCACCAAGCACGGCGTGGTCACGCTCTCGGAGACGCTCCACGGCGAGCTGGCCGCCCTGGGCTCGAACGTCGGCGTCTCGGTGCTCTGCCCAGGCTTCGTGAACACGCGCCTCTGGGACTCGGAGCGCAACCGGCCCGAGGAGCTGAAGAGCGCGGAGGCGACCCCCAATGCGGAGCAGGAGCAGGCGGCGCAGGTGCTGAAGGCGCTGATCGTGGGCGGCACGCCCGTCGATCCGATCGCCGAGCGCGTGCTCGATGCGGTGCAGAACCAGCGCTTCTACATCCTCACCCACGAGGGCAGCGAGGCCTTCGTCGAGCAACGCATGCAGCGCATCGTGAAGGGGGAGAATCCGGCCCCGCCCGCGGAGGGGATCGGTATCTTCTCTCCGTAGGCCCTACCCTGCCGGGGCTTCACGGAAGCGAGTAGCCATGCCCCGGCGCGTGCCGCGCAGAAAGACGCTCTTCACCGTCCCCGAGGCTCCCGACGCGCCTCCCGCCTTGCTGTGCGGACACTGCGAGTGCGGTCACGTCTTCTTCCCGGCCCAGCGTCTGGGCTGCGAGCGCTGTGGCGCTCACGGCGACCGCATCCGGATCGTGGAGGTGCCCGCGCGGGGAGCGCTGCAGGCCTTCGCCACGGTCTACCGGCCCAGGCCTCCCGAGGGAGAGGCCCCCATGGTGGTCGGCACGGTGATGCTGGACGCCGGCCCTGCCTTCGAGGTGACGTTGGCGGCCCGCGAGGAGGAGCTGAGCGTGGGACAGCGCGTCCACGGCGTGCTCGTCGAGTCGGACCGCGACGACTCGGGAAACACGGTGCTGGACTGCCGGTTCGCACCGGACGGGCCGGCCTGATGGGGCGAACGCTGCTGGAGCAGCGGCCGGTCTTCGTCGTGGGTATCGGGCTGCACCGCTACCAGAAGGCCAGCGAGTCCACCTACGTGGAGCTGGGGCTCGCCGCGGTACGCCGGGCCCTGGCCGACGCGGCGGTGCCGTGGCCGGCCGTCGAGAGCGCCTACGTGGCCAACACGCTGCTGGGCATGGCGCCGGGACGCGCCATCTTCAAGCACCTGGGCGCCACGGGACTGTCCGTCGTCCAGGTCGAGAACGCCTCGGCGTCGGGCTCCAGCGCCGTGCGTCAGGCCTGCCTGGACGTGGCCGCGGGCACCAGCGAGCTGGTCCTGGCCCTGGGCGTCGACAAGCCCGGCAGCGCCCCGTTCTCGTTCTCCTGGACCGGCGCCGAGCGGCTCTCGAACATCTCGCCCCTGCTGAGCTTCGCCCTGCTCACCCGCGAGTACATGAACCGATACGGTGTCGACGTGGAGCAGATCGCCGAAGTGGCGCTGAAGAACCACGCCAACGCGGCCCACAATCCCTACGCCCAGCTCCAGCAGGAGCGGAGCCTGGAGGAGGTGCTGGCCCATCCCGTGGCGGGTCCGCTCACGCGGCTGCAGTGCTGCCCCTTCGGCGAGGGAGCGGCGGCGGTGCTGGTGGCGTCCGAGGAGGCGATCACGCGCCTGGGCATCGAAGTGCGCCGTGCGGTTCAGGTGATCGCCTCGGTCTCGCGCAGCGAGCGGGTCTACGAGCCGGGACAGTCGGTGATCGTCGAGCTGACACGGGAGACCGCGGCACAGGCCTTCGTCGAGGCGAAGATCGGCCCCGGCGACCTGGATGTGGTCGAGGTGCACGACGCCTTCAGCGTGGAGGAGCTTCTCTACACCGAGGCCCTGGGCCTGTGCGGCGAGGGCGAAGGGGCCGACTACCTGTCCGCGGGCCGTTCCCGCATCGGCGGCGACTGCGCGGTGAGCGCCTCCGGCGGGCTGATCGCCATGGGCCACCCCTTCGGCCCCACCGGCGTGGGTCAGGTGGCCGAGGTCACACGCCAGCTGCGCGGCGAAGCCGGCGTGCGTCAGCAGCCGGACGCGCGCCTCGCCCTGGCCCACATGGTAGGCATCGGTCAGGTCTGCCTGGTCCACGTGCTGCGGGCCCCGAGCGCCTGATCCGCCGGCTACTTGAGATCCTTGCTCGGATTGCGGGGCGTGCGCAGGGTGCGTAGGAACGACAGCAGATCGATCCGCTGCTCGTCGGGCAACCCGGCGAAGAGATCGCGGGAGGCCTGCGCCTCGCCCCCGTGCCAGAGGATCGCCTCGCTGAGCGTAGCCGCGCGGCCATCGTGCAGGTAGGGAGCGGTGTCGGCGACACCCCAGAGGCGCGCCGTCTGGTAGTACGAATCCAGCGCGTCGCCGGTGTGCTCCTCGAGACCCGGGCCCATGTCGTGCCGCTTCAGGTCTGCGAAGAGCGGGACCGACACACCGCTTCCCACCTTTTTGAAGCGCACGGGAGGCTTGGACAGGTCGATCGTGTAGTAGACGTTCGCGCTGGGATCCTCGTGCACTTCCGGATAGCTCAGCGTCAGCAGCCGACTCTCGCTGCGGAGCGCCGGGACGTGGCACCCGGCGCAGCCGATCAGCCCGAAGAGCTCGGCTCCCCGCGGAGCCTTGCCGCGCTGCTCCGGGGGCTCCAACGAGGCCTGGAAGACGTGCAGGGCGCTCAGCTCCCCGATCAACAGCTCGTTCACGACTCCGTCGCCATCGGCGTCGACGCCCTCCAGGACCACCTCCACGGGCTGGATGCCGTGATGGAACTGCATGGCGCCGACGTCGAAGTCGCGGACCGTAGCGCAGCAGCCCTTGCGCCCGAACGGGCGCACGATCAGGTCGTCGTTGACGCCTTCCACCGCAGACGTATCGAGCGAGCCGTTCTCGAAGACGACCGAGCCGAACGCCACACCCTTGGCCTCGAGCTCGACCGGCGTGCCGGGATTCGCCTGGGCCTGCGCAGCCAACGCCTGCAGCGCCTGGGTCATCTCCTTCGCGAGCAGCTCGACCCCGCCCGAGCCGAAGCTGAAGGGCGGATTGATCATCCGGCCCGAAGTCGCGGCGAAGCCGTTGCTCTCCGAATCGTTGATGTCGGGATCGACCACGCCCGGAAAGGCGCTGTCCGACACGTTGCCGGCGCCGCCCACCGCGAACTGCGCCGGAATCGTCGCCGTGCTCCGGATGCTGTGGCACTCGAGGCAGGTCTGGCTGTCCAGGCCGTTCATGCGCAGGAACATCCCGTTGGCCCCGAGTGTGGGCCGCCCGCCCGGGGACTCCGGATCGTTGGGGTCCATGGGACCGTCGCCGAGGCCATCGAGCAGGTTGAACGGTGTGGAGAAGATGCGGTGCCCCGCCGCCCGCAGCTTCTTGTGATTCAGCTCGGAGCCGACCATGTCCTGGGTGATCCGAGGGCGCAGATTCGGCTGTTCGCCGGGCATCTGGGCCGCAGCCGGACGTGCCGCCAGCAGGATGGCTGCAAGCGCTGCACCGGCAGCCAGTGCCCGGACTCCGGGGTTGTACGGTACGAAGCTGCGCCCGACTCGCGTCTCCATGGCTATCCTCTGCTCACGCGCTGCTATGCGCCGACGAGCGGCCCTTCCACACTCACCTGCCCGCGAGTGCCCCGTTCGGTGCATTTCGTGTCGTAGGATAACGGACCCGGCAAGGCCTCGCGCAATCCCCCTAGGGAACCTCTGCACAGGTGGCCTTGCAGGTGCCCTGGGCAGAGTGGTTGTGGGGATGGAGGGGTCTGTGCTCGCCCTGGCCGGGCGTTTGGTGGTGAGCCCCTTGCCGCTGGCCGATCACAGGACGCATCTCGGCTGCGGTGGGAGGAGGCGCTGGCGGACGGCGTAGAGGTTCGCCAAGGCGAACATCGTCTGGGCTCGGGCCAGGTTCTTGGCGATCCCGCGATATCGCGTCTTGTCGAACCCCCAGAGGCGCTTGACGACCCGGAAGGGATGCTCGCAGCGGGCTCGCGTGCGGGAGCGGGCCCGGTTGATCTTGCGCCAGCGCTGGCTCAAATTGCGGTTGCCGCCGGGAGCGCGGCGGTTGACCCGGTAGCGCACGCCTCGCTTCTCGAAGGCCTGCCGATCGGCCTCCTTCCAGTACGCCTGGTCGCCGTAGAGCACGCTCTCCTCGCCGTGAAGCAGGTTCGGCAGCTGCTTGATGTCCGCTTCCGCGGCGTGCGTGGCCGTCAGGCTGTGGACGGTGCCTCGCCGATCGGTTCCGATGTGAAGCTTCATTCCGAAGTGCCAGTTCTGGCCCTTGCGGGTCTGCTTCATCTCCGGGTCTCGCGTCCTCGTCGCGTTCTTCGTCGAACTCGGCGCGGCGATGATCGTCGCGTCCACGATCGTGCCCGCCCGCAGCAACAGCCGGTGCTCCGCCAGCAGGTCCTTCACCGCCTCGAAGATCGCCTCGGTCAGCCGGTACCTCTCCAGCAGGTGCCGGAAGCGCAGGATCGTCGTCTCGTCCGGGACCACGTCCTGCCCCAGCTCCACCTTCGCGAACCGGCGCATCGACTCGCTGTCGTAGATCGCATCCTCCGCCTGCGGGTCGGACAGGTTGAACCACTGCTGCAGGAAGTAGATCCGCAGCATCGTTTCCATCCCCAGCGGCCGCCGCCCCCACCCCGGCTTCGGGTAGTGCGGCTCGATCAGCGCGAACAGGCGCGGCCACGGGATCACCACATCCATCTCGGCCAAGAACCGCTCTCGGCGCGTCACCTTCCCCTTCTGGCTCCACGCTACCGATGCAAACGTCCGCTGCTGGCTCATCTGTCACCCCCGGCTCTGTTCTACCATGCTGGGTGACTTCTGCAGAGGTTCCCTAGGTGCCGTCGCGGTG
>Ga0255053_10002291_pt1 | contig 10242 bp, 7 predicted proteins | sample JV7_2_22_MG_FD_188635 | JGI IMG/M metagenome (GOLD analysis project Ga0255053, IMG submission 188635) | Seawater microbial communities from Jervis Inlet, British Columbia, Canada - JV7_2_22 | ecosystem: Environmental > Aquatic > Marine > Inlet | place: Canada: British Columbia | collected...
CTCACCTGAAGGTTTACTCATCAAACCTCTCATTCCAGCGAGCTGTCGAATCTGTTGTTTGTTTCCTCTTGACCCAGAATCAGCCATGACAAACAGAGAATTCAAATCCTTTCCTTCAAAGCTTACCTTTCGCATTTTCTCAATCATCGCATTGGATACTTTGTCCGTAACAGCACCCCATATTTCCACAGCCCGATTAAACCTTTCTCCAGCTGAAATTGTGCCTTCTCGATAGAGATTCTCGATCTTAAGGACTTCCTTCTCTGCTTTTTCTACTAATTCAGATTTTTCTCGTGGAATAATAAAATCATCTATCCCCAGAGAAAAGCCTGCAAATGTCGCATAATTAAAACCTAATTCCTTAACCTTATCCAACATGTCAATGGTAGGTTCGAGGCCCACCTTCAAATAGGCGTAAAAAACTAAACTCTCCAGCCCTTTCTTTTTTAGCATACCGTTAATAAAAGGCATTCCCTGGGGAAGAATACTGTTGAATATTATCCTTCCAGGAGTTGTCTCGATAAGTTCATTACTCATTTCAGTGATAGGACAAACCTTAACTGCCTGATCATCATAATAAGTTGATAAATTCATGAAGGAGCCATTAAAACGCAATTTTATTCGTGCATGAAGGCTAACTTTTTTATTTTCAAGGGCTAATAAAACATCATCCTCAGAAGCAAAAATGCGTCCTTCTCCTTCCATTTCCTTTTTTTCTAAGGTCAGATAATAACAGCCTAAAACCATATCCTGACTAGGGATGGCAAGAGGTCTGCCGTGAGATGGAGAGAGAATATTTTGTGTGGAAAGCATCAGTGTTTTAGCCTCAATCTGGGCCTCAACGGAAAGAGGGACGTGAACAGCCATCTGATCTCCATCAAAATCAGCATTAAATGCAGCACAGACTAAAGGATGAATCTGGATAGCTTTTCCTTCGATTAAAATTGGTTCAAACGCCTGGATTCCCAAGCGATGAAGAGTGGGTGCTCGATTCAACAGAATAGGATGCTCTTTAACTACCTCTTCCAGAAAGTCCCATACCTCAGGCTTTTCTTGCTCATGCCATTCTCTAGCAACCTTTACACTTGGAACCAATCCTTCTTTCTCTAACTTATGAAAAATGAAAGGCTTAAATAATTCCAGCGCCATCTTTTTGGGCAACCCACACTGATTCAATTTGAGTTCTGGCCCAACTACGATAACAGATCTTCCCGAATAATCGACTCGCTTCCCAAGAAGGTTCTGGCGAAATCTTCCCTGTTTTCCTCTCAGTGCTTCGCTTAAAGATTTTAGGGGCCTCCGATTGGCTCCAAGATGCACTCTGCCTCTTTTCCCGTTATCAAAGAGCGCATCAACAGCTTCTTGAAGCATTCTCTTTTCGTTCCGAATGATAAGTTCTGGTGCTTTTAGTTCGATCAGTTTTTTCAACCGGTTGTTTCGGTTTATTACCCTTCTGTAAAGGTCATTCAAATCAGAAGTGGCAAAACGCCCCCCATCCAGCCGGACTAACGGCCTCAGATCAGGAGGGATGACAGGAATGATATCCAGAATCATCCATTCAGGACGATTACCTGACATTTTGAGAGCCTTAAAAACTCTTAATCTCTTTGCATATCGAAGCTTTCGCTGTTGAGAAGCATCTTTTTTCATAAGCTGCCTTAAGTCCTCGGCTTCTTTGTTGATATTTATTCTATCAAGAAGCAGTTTAACAGCTTCAGCTCCAAGGGAAACCTTGAAGTCGTCTCCGTATTTCTCTTTGGCTTCTTTATATTCCTCTTCAGTAAGAAGTTGCTTTTCTTTGAGGGGAGTGTCTCCTGGATCAATCACAATATGGGATTCAAAGTAAAGAACCTTCTCCAAATCTTTAAGGGTAAGGTCTAACACTAGGCCGATTCGGGATGGGGTCCCTTTGAAAAACCAGATATGGGCCACTGGAGAAGCCAATTGAATATTGCCCATGCGCTCTCGTCGAACTTTTGATTTAGTGACCTCCACTCCGCATCTCTCGCAAATAATGCCTCTGTATTTCATCCTCTTGTATTTCCCGCAGAGGCATTCGTAATCATTTATAGGGCCAAAAATCTTTGCACAAAAAAGTCCATCCTTCTCTGGCTTGAACGTCCTGTAATTGATTGTCTCAGGCTTGGTCACTTCTCCCCATGACCAGCTTTTTATTTTTTCAGGAGAGGCAATACTGATTCTGACTCGGTCAAAATCGACCCTGGGTTTCCCCCCCACAGACTGTCTAGCTTCCATTATTCATCTCCTTTTAGGATTTGGGGAACATCAATTCCCCAGGGCAACATCTCTTCTTTTTCTTCTTCTTTCTCCAATTCCACATTTAGACAGAGGCTCTGCAGTTCTCGAATGAGAACGTTCACCGATTCGGGAAGCCCTGGAGTAAAGTCCAGATCTCCTTTGACTATAGCTTCGTATATCTTGGCTCGTCCTTCCACATCATCTGACTTTGCTGTTAAAAGTTCCTGAAGTGTGAAAGCCGCCCCATAAGCTTCCAAAGCCCACACTTCCATCTCTCCAAAACGCTGTCCGCCGAATTGAGCTTTTCCTCCTAAGGGCTGCTGGGTAATCAGAGAATAGGGGCCAGTGGAGCGGGCATGAATTTTGTCGTCAACAAGATGATAAAGCTTCATGATATAGATATAACCTATGGTTACCTCTTGGTCTAATAATTCACCTGTTATGCCATCATAAAGGGGAACCTTTCCTGATTTAGGCAGGTTTGCTTTTTCGAAAAGACTTTTTATTTCCTGCTCTGAAATTCCATCAAATACTGGTGTGGAAATCCAAAGGCCAAGCTCTTTAGCGACCCAACCCAGATGAGCTTCTAATATCTGTCCAACATTCATTCTCGATGGCACTCCCAGGGGATTTAAGACAATTTCTACCGGAGTTCCGTTGGGTAGGCGAGGCATATCTTCTTCAGGAACTATTTTAGCAATGATCCCTTTGTTTCCGTGGCGACCGGAAACTTTATCCCCAACAGATAGCTTTCTTTTCATTGATACATATACTTTAATAGCTTGAATCACTCCCGGAGCTAGCTCGTCACCCTTTTTAAGGCTATCAACTTTTTCTTTAAATATGGATCTGAGAGCTTCAATCTGGCGCTTAACCTTTTTCTCAATATCCTTTATTTTTTTATCTCGGGCTGAATTCCCTTTTAGTTTCAATTTAAAGATGACTTCAGGTTCCAATTTATTCAATATTATTTCGTCTAATTTCTCTCCCTTTTTTAAGACAAGATCCCCAACCGCCAGATCCTTCTCAATCTTTTCTCCCTTGATGACAACCTTTGTCTTCCTTAATCTTTCTCCTTCGAGAATAGTTATTTCATCCTCTAAGTTTCTCTTCATTTTGGCTACTTCTTCTTTTTCGATCGCTTTAGCCCGAGCTCCCTTCTCAATGCCCCGTCGAGAAAAAATCCTCACATCGATGACTGTGCCTTCTATCCCGGGAGAACAATAAAGCGAAGCATCTTTGACATCTAGAGCTTTCTCTCCAAATATTGCTTTAAGAAGCTTCTCTTCGGGAGATAACTGGGTTTCTCCTTTAGGCGCAACTTTCCCGACCAATATATCTCCAGATTTCACGAGAGCTCCTGTCCTCACTATTCCATTTTCATTTAAATTACTAAGAAGCTCTTCGGCAACGTTGGGAATATCACGAGTTATTTCTTCTGGACCTAATTTCGTATCCCGGGCTTCTATGGTCTCCTCGACAATATGAATAGAAGTGAAGATGTCTTCTTTAATTAATTTCTCGCTGACAATGATGGCATCTTCAAAGTTATAGCCTCTCCAAGGCATAAACGCGCATAAAACATTGCGACCAAGGGCTAATTCGCCCATATCTGTACAGGAACTATCCGCAAGGATTTGACCTTTAATGACTCTATCTCCTTTTCTGATAATAGGTCGATGATTAACACAGGTATTCTGGTTTGTTCTTAAAAATTTTATTAGGAGATAAAGGTCTGTTCCCAAGTCGTAGTCCTTAGCGCCTTCCTTTTCATCTACACGAACCAGAATCCTTTCCGCATCAACAAACTCAACAACTCCCGTCCGCTTACAAGTGATGACATCTTTTGATCCCTTAGCTACAAGGTGTTCCATCCCCGTGCCAACAAAAGGCGCCTCTGGCCTAAGGAGAGGAACAGCTTGTCTCTGCATGTTTGAACCCATAAGAGCACGGTTAGCGTCATCATGTTCTAAAAAAGGGATCAGAGAAGTAGAAAGGGAAACTAGCTGCTTAGGAGAAACATCCATATAGTCTATTTGGTTACGTGGTATAAATTTAAAATTACCTGCTTGTCTTGCACTTATATTTTCCTCGATAAAATTTCCTTTCTCATTAACTGGAGCGTTGGCTTGTGCGATGTTGTATTGCTCCTCTTCCCAGGCTGTCAAATAAAAACAACAGGGCTCTACTACAGGTAATTGCTTTCTTTTCCCATCTTTTGTTTTTCCAACATCTCTTAGAAGCTTGTCTTTCTCGACAATTTCTCCGACCTTATTAGAGCTCGCTCCAGGATGAAGAATTTTCACATAGTCTATTATCCTCCCATTTTTGACTTTTCGGTAAGGAGTTTCGATAAAACCAAAGTCATTCACCCGAGCATAACAACTCAAAGAAGAAATCAGACCAATATTGGGTCCCTCTGGTGTTTCAATGGGACAGATCCGTCCATAGTGAGAGGACTGAATATCTCTCACTTCAAACCCTGCCCTTTCTCGACTCAATCCTCCTGGCCCCAAAGCACTCAATCGTCTCTTATGAGTAACTTCTGCTAGACTATTTATTTGATCCATGAACTGAGAAAGCTGTGAACTTCCATAAAATTCTTTCAAAGCAGCAATAACAGGCTTCGAATTGATAAGATCTTGGGGCATAGCTGAAGGCAAATCTGAAGCCACGGTCATCTTCTCTTTTATGGTCCTTTCCATTCGAGTCAATCCGATGCGAAAAGCATTCTCTACAAGTTCTCCAACCGAACGAACACGGCGATTTCCTAAATGATCAATATCATCCAAACTCCCTTCCCCACCACGGAGACGAAGCAGATATTTGATCACTTCAACAAAATCTAAGGGAGACAAAGTTTTCTCTTCTAAGGAACGATCCATAGATAACTTGATATTCATCTTCAGGCGGCCGATCCGAGAGAAATTGTATCTCTTGTCGTTGAAGAACAGATTTGTGAACATATTGTGAGCGCTTTCCATCGTGTGAGGTTCGCCAGGTCGGAGCTTTCTGTAGATCTCAGCTAGTGCCTGATTTGTATCTTTGCTTGAATCTTTTTTCAATGTGTTAACAATGATTTCGTCGAATTTATCCTTTTCCGGGAAAAATATTTCAAAAGGCTCTTTGAGATTTTTTAGCTCCTCCAGTTGATCCTCACTGATTTCTTCCTTAGCCTTAACCAAATCATTTATGGATGAAAGCGAAAACGCTCCTTTAAATTCTTTTCCAAGCAAGGCAATTTTCTTGATTTTACGTTCTTTTAACTTTTGGTACTGCTCGTTGTTGATCTTTCCTTTGCTCTGAATCAGCGCTTTCTTAGACTTTGGATCAACAACGTTTTCCCCAGCTATCTTGCCAACTAGATTCTCGTTAAGCTCCCAGTAGAGTTTGCCTCCTTCAGGGAAAATTTTATAAACTTTATAAAAAAGACGCAGAATTGCCTCATCTGATCCAAATCCCAAAGCTCTCAAGAAAACTGACACTAAGAACTTCTTTTTTCGATCCAAGCGGACAAACAAGACATTCTTGCTGTCATACTCGAACTCAACCCATGCTCCTCTGTAAGGAATGATTTTCCCAATATAAAATCCTTTTCCCTCTCCCTGCCTGAAAAAAACTCCAGGAGATCTCTGGAGCTGACTAACAACAACTCTTTCTATGCCGTTAAAAATAAACGTCCCTTTTTCCGTCATCAAAGGAATCTCACCGAAATAGACTTCCTGTTCTTTGATATGCCTCAACCTTTTTGTTTTAGTCTCAGGATCTTTATCCCAGGAGATTAATCTTATTTTCAGCCTGAGTGGAACAGCATAAGTATAGCCCTTTTGGAGACATTCCGTAGGCCTGTATTTCATTTTCAGGCCAACCTTATCTCCACAGTGATCGCAGTCCTGAATTTCTATTTTCTTCATTGCGCCGCAGTAGGGACAAATCTCCTTTTCAGTGATTTCTGCATCTGCGGGGAGAAGAGTTCCGCACCCATTGCATCGACCTCTAGAGTTTTCGACTCCTTTCAGACGGCCACACTTACATTCCCAGTCGCCAATAGAATAGCTGATAAAATCCAATTGAGTCGTCTCTTTAAAGTCAGAAACAGGAAAGGAATCCTTAAAAGCAGCTTGCAATCCACTGTCTTTTCTCTCTTCAGGCAATAATTCCATCTGAAGAAATTCTGCATAGGATAGTTTCTGGATAGCCAGCAGATCGGGTATAGGAAAGGCCGTTTTAAGCTTCGAGAAATCGACTCTTTCACGATAAATGTTTTCTAATTCTTTACTCATGTTCCTTCTCTTAGAAAAGTTTTTAATAGATATGCTTTACTATACGGCGTTGCCCCAAAGTTTCTCGTCTCTGTGTCATTGACAGCGACCAGGCAGGGCTCGCAATGACAATAAGAAATACAACTTTAGGTCCATGCCTATGATTTTAATTAAATTCATAATTTTGGTTTACTCTAATTCTATCCCTGCTCCCTCTGCTTCAAATTTCGCCTTTATCTCTTCAGCCTCTTCTTTGGAAAGACCCTCTTTCACAGCCTTGGGGGCATTATCAACTAAATCTTTGGCTTCTTTCAATCCAAGACTCGTCACTTCTCTTACAGTTTTAATGACATTAATCTTTCTGTCACCCACGCTCTTTAAGATTACAGCAAATTCTGTTTTCTCTTCTTCAGCCTTAGCCTCTCCTTGAGGACCACCTCCACCTGGAGCTGCCATAGGTGCAGCAGCTGCCATTGCGCTCACTCCATACCTTTCTTCAAATTCCTTGATATAATCAGCGAGTTCCAAAACCGTTAAGTTATCCAAGTGGACGAAAAATTGTTCCTTTGTTAATTTTGTCTTCTCTTGTTTTTTCTTTGTCGTCTCACTAGCTTCGTTTGTTTGTGCTTTAGGCATTTTTTACCTCCAACCTTATTTTTTTGTTTTTAATTGACTCAACAACCTACCTAAACTATTTAATGGGGCCTGCCAAGTCCATAATAACTTTATTAATGGTAATGCCATTAAATTGCCAACTTTGGCTATTAAATCCTCACGGGAGCTAAGGGCTGCAACTTCAGTGAATCTCTCAGAAGAAAGAAATTGTCCTTCCAGCATGCCTGCCTTTACAGACAAAACCTTGTTTCGGTCTGAAAAATCCTTGATTAGGCGAGCTAAACCCACAGGATTTTGAGAAGCAAAAGCAATAGCTGTGGAACCCTGGAAGAATGTTTTCAAATCTTCAGGGAAGTCTTCTTTTAAAGCTCTCAGGGCGAGACGGTTTTTAACAACCCTAAAGGAATAGGAATTATCTCGAAAAATCCTTCTCAGCTCAACAGCCTGGACAACAGACATTTTTATAAAATCGACCAAATAAAAAGAGTCGTGCTTTTCAAAAGAATCACTCAACTCTTTGACTTGTTTTTCTTTATCCTCCCTATTCACCTTATCTCTCCTGTAACTCTAAAACTCCCTCTGAGAGCCTGATTGATGGTCCCATGGTTGACGAAACATGAATGCTTCTTACATATTTTCCTTTTGCAGCAGGCGGTTTTGCCTGAACAACTGCCTGGATAAAAGATTTGATATTATCCACAAGCTTCGAATCAGAGAACGATACCTTACCCACTGGGGAATGAATAATGGCAGTCTTATCCACTCTGAATTCCACCCGACCAGTTTTGATTTCTTCAACAGCCCTCTTGATATCAAAAGTCACGGTTCCAGACTTTGGGTTGGGCATGAGTCCCTTTGCCCCCAGAACACGGCCCAATTTTCCGACATTCCTCATCACATCCGGTGTAGCAATAACAGCATCAAAGTCAATCCATCCTTTTGATATCTTTTCAATTATTTCTTCCCCTCCGACATAATCAGCTCCTGCATCCTCAGCTTCTTTGATTTTTTCTCCAGAGCCAATCACGCATATCTTCTTCGTTTTCCCTGTGCCGTGGGGAAGGGTAACTGTTCCTCTCACCATCTGATCAGAATGCTTTGGATCAACTCCCATACGAAGAGAGAGATCCACAGATTCATCAAACTTGACAAAACTGAGTTTCTTAACAAGGCTTACGGCTTCTTCCAGGGAGTATTCTTCTTTTTCTTTTAATTCCCTTGCTTTAATATATTTTTTCCCTCTTTTAGCCACTAATAATCTCCAATCCCATGTTTTTTGCTGTGCCTTCGATAATTTTTTTTGCGGCATCTAAGCTGTAAGCATTCAAATCAGGCATCTTTGCCTTTGCTATCTCCTCAATCTGTTTTTCAGTAACTTTACCAACTTTTTCTTTGTTTGGTTCTCCAGATCCTTTTGCTATCCCAGCTGCTCTCTTCAAGAGATAGGAAGCTGGAGGGGTTTTCATGATGAAATTGAAACTTCTATCCTTAAAAACGCTTAAAATTACAGGAATAACAGTTCCTTCTTCCATCTTGTTAGTTTTTTCATTGAATTGTCGGACAAAGTCCATGATGTTTACGTTATGTTGGCCAAGTGCTGGACCCACAGGCGGAGCTGGGCTTGCCTGGCCTGCTTCTATCTGCAGCTTAATTGTAGCTACGATCTCTTTTGGCATGCTTCCTCCTAAATTTTCTCCACTTGTAAGAATTCTAGCTCTACTGGAGTAGATCGGCCGAAAATTGTAACCAATACTTTTAGAGTGTTTCTTTCATTATTCACTTCTTCTACTATGCCGTTAAAATTGAAAAAAGGCCCATCAATGATCCGGACAGCCTCTCCTTTTTCAAAAGAATGCTTTGGTTTCGGTTTTTCAGAGGTTGTCTCCATATGTTCCACTATCTGGCTGACTTCTTCCTTACTTAAAGGCGAAGGACTTTTCCCTGATCCTACAAAACCAGTCACTTTTGGCGTCTCGCGAATTATATGCCAGTTTTCATCTGTCATCGACATTTCGATCAAGATATAACCAGGGTAAGACCTTTTTGTGGAAACGACTTTCTTTCCTCCTTTGATTTCAACAACGCCCTCTGTGGGGATAATGATCTGACCAATCTGATCCTCTATATTCAGCTCAATACACCTCTGGTGAATAGACTCAGCCACATATTTTTCAAATCCAGAATAAGTATGAACGACATACCAGTTTTTGCTCATTTTCTCACTCAATCTAGACAAATAATCCTCTTACATAATTAAGAATCCAAGAAAAAATAAGGTCCATAAAATAAAGATAAACTCCAAAGAAAACAGTAGTAAGAATAACGACGATAGTTGTGCTGTAAACCTCATTTTTAGAAGGCCATGTCACTTTTTTCAGCTCGGCCTTGACTTCTCTCAAAAAAGAGAAAATGCGTCTATACCATCTTGCTTTTTTATTCATTCTCTAATCTTTATCCTAGAAACAGACAGATGACACTTTTGCGATGTTTCGATATTTTCCTTTAAATTATAGCTTGAATTATTATGGGCAGGTGAGGCAGGACTCGAACCCGCAACCTTCGGTTTTGGAGACCGACGCTCTAACCAATTGAGCTACTCACCTCTCTCTTTAACGCCTACTTTAAGCTCCGTTCACCTCACCGACTCTGCTTCAATAATTTAAATTACTTTTTTCTTGCTCCTTATTCTCTACAGTTATCTTATTTCCTTATGTAGAGTATGTTTCTGGCAGAATTTACAATACTTTTTCTGCTCAATCTTTTCTTTTTGTATCTTTTTATTCCTGGTAGTTGTGTAATTCCTCCGTTTGCATTCAGGACACTGTAAGGATACAATTTCTCTCATCGCATTCCTGCTTTTCTAGCATATTTCAAATATGGATTTGACAAATCAAATCCCTACAACCAACAACTCCTTTCTTTCTTATTCATAATCTTTATCTATTTATAAGGTGGGCTTGATGAATCAAGCCCCTACATCCATGGTGGGTTTGATAAATCAAGCCCCTACATACTATTCTAAGATATCAGTAACCGAGCCTGCTCCTACTGTCCGGCTTCCCTCTCTTATCGCAAACCTCAATCCTTTCTCCATGGCCACATCAGC
>Ga0255053_10002296_pt1 | contig 10219 bp, 6 predicted proteins | sample JV7_2_22_MG_FD_188635 | JGI IMG/M metagenome (GOLD analysis project Ga0255053, IMG submission 188635) | Seawater microbial communities from Jervis Inlet, British Columbia, Canada - JV7_2_22 | ecosystem: Environmental > Aquatic > Marine > Inlet | place: Canada: British Columbia | collected...
TCTTACAGCCTTGTGAATGGTTTCCATACTGATCTGATCCTGTCCCAAGGTGATATTATCGACAAGGCTACCTGAAAAAATGAATATATCCTGCATAACAAAACCGATATGGGACCGAAGCTCCCTCTTCGACCAGTTCCGCAGGTCAACGCCGTCCAGAAGGATTTGTCCCCGGCCCGGATCATAAAAGCGTTCGATAAGGTTAACCACAGTGGTTTTGCCCGCCCCCGTAGCTCCAACAATGGCCACCATCTCTCCCGGTTTTACCTCGAAAGAGACCTTGTGCAGGATGTCATGATCCTCCTGGTAAGCAAAAGAGACATCCTTGAACTGCAAGTGCCCCTTCACATGGGTTGATCTTATGGGATTCAGCGGCTCCGGAATTTCCTCCCGCTGGTCCATGAATCCCAAGATTCGCTCAGCGGAGGCCATGGCCGATTGCATAATGTTGTATTTTTCGGAAATATCCTGAATGGGCCTGAAAAACATCCGGATATAGCCTATAAAGGCGACCAGCGAGCCGAGGGAAAGCTGCTCACCGATGACTTTTCCACCACCGTGCCATATCAGCAGGGCCACGACAAGCGATGCAAAGACCTCCATAAGGGGCATAAAAACGGCAAATATCCGGATCTGTTTCATGCCTGCCAGATAGTTTTCATGATTGATCCTGGTAAAACGCTCCATCTGAAATGCTTCTCTGGTGAAAAGCTGAATAGTGCGCATGCCCGGAATGCATTCTTGCAGGAAGGTGTTTATCTTGGCTACCGTTGCCCTGAGTTCCCTGAAAGCCTCCCGTGCCAAATAGCTGAACAGCAGGGTAACTCCGAATATAACGGGAATAAGGGTAAAGCATACCAGGGCCAGGCGCCAATTGAGATAAAGCAGAACCACCAAAATACCGCTAAGGATAAAAATATCTTTGAAGACCGTGACCGCTACCGACTTAAACATCTCGTTCAGATTTTCGACGTCATTGGTAACACGCGTAACCAGACTCCCCACAGGGTGCCGATCGAAAAAGCTCACAGACTGTGACTGCAGCCGTTGAAACAGCTCAAGACGAATATCCTGCATGATATTCTGACCGGTCAGTTCAAGCATATAATATTGTACATAGCCTAGCCCGAAGGAAGTAAAAAGAAAGAGCAGCAGGACGATGCCAACCATGGCAACACCTCTCAGGTCCTTCTCCCTTACTTTTAGAATCTCTTCAGGTTTAAAATTATTAAGGTTTTCAAGTGGAACGAGCATAGAACCGTCGGCTATTTTCAGTCTATCGGTGGACGGGTCCCTAAAATCAGAATGGTCTTGAACCTCAATCCCGACTTTGTAAAACCGTTTTTCAGAAATGACGCCCTTACGCCTGTATTCATGAAGTTCGGAGGGATCCATCCGTTTGATATCCATGTGGGAAATGAGGCCATAGGAATCATCCCTGCTTATGTCTAAAATAGGGCCGAACTTTTTTACGAATTTCTGACTGACAGGCTTATTCATGGCCGAAAGATCAACCAGATACCAGGAGGAAAGGATGTATCGGTCAATCGCTATTTTGGAAAGATAGGGAACCGCCAAATCCAGGACGGTGATCATGATGGTCAGAAAGATGGCTGTGGAAATCATCTTTTTATAAGGATTGGCATAGTGTGCCAATCTCCGCAACAGCCTTAAATTATAGGCCTTGCCCAATGATCCCTCTTCCATATATCCATATTCGCCATACATGACTAGGTTATCCCGATCTCCAATTCCTGGGCTAAAAATTGTCTTTCGTAAAGTCTGGCGTATTCATTGCCCATTGCCATAAGGGCATCATGCTGCCCGGTCTCCACCAATTCTCCACCTTTTAGAACCGCGATGAAATCTGCCCGCTTGATGGTTGGGACCCTGTGTGAAACGATCAGATTAGTTTTATGTTTTCGAAATTCAAAAATACGGTTCAGGATGCGTGCCTCGGTGCGGGTATCCACCATTGAGAGGGCATCATCCAGGATCATGATGGGCGGATCTGAAATAAGAGCCCGGGCAATGGTTAGGCGCTGCCGCTGACCTCCTGAAAGGGTAACACCCTTTTCACCAAGCCACGTATCCAGTCCCTTTTCAAGGGTTTGGATCTCATCGGAAATCTGGGCCACCCGTAAGGCGGCTTCCAGAGCATTTTCTGATATCCCGCGCCTGCCAAACAGGATATTATTTCGAATGGTATCCGAAAAAAGAAGCGTTTCCTGGGTCACAAAACCTATATTCTGTCTAAGCGTTTTCAAAGGAATATCATGCACGTCCGTGCCATCAATGAAAACGGTGCCTTTGGGTATATCAAAAAGACGGGGTAAGGTATTGAGAAGAGTTGTCTTTGCAGAGCCGACCTGACCCACCAATGCCACGGTTTGTCCGCTTTCGATTGTAAGATTAATACGCTTCAGTGCAAACCCTGTCTGGCCGGGATATTTACAACTGAGCCCCTTGAATTCGATGTGGCCCGCCAGTTTGGTGACATGCCGGGGGTAAGGCGGGTCAATAATATCGGGGACTTCCTCAAGAATGTAATTGATTCTGCGCATGGATGCAGAGCCTCTCTGGATCAAGGTTATCACCCATCCGATGGCCGTCAGGGGCCAGGCCAGAAGGTAGAGGTAACTGATGAATGCGACAAAATCGCCTGTGGTTAAATGTCCCAGAATTGTCAAACGACCCCCCATCCAGATTACGATGGCCAGACCCAAATTGGCAAAAACAGCCATTAAGGGGAAGAAAAAGGCGATGGTCTTTGCCAGCTGCATATTTTCGTGTATATATTTCCCGCCCTCTTCCTCAATTTTTTTAGAGCCCCATGACTCTCTGGAATAGGCTTTGACGACCCTGATCCCTGCAAAGGCCTCCCGGACCTCCTCGGTCAGGTCTGCAAATGTCTTTTGGACCCGTTCATATCCGCTGGACATCCGGCGGGACAGCATCCTTGTTAAGAAGATGAGTATGGGTGCCGGAATAAGGGAAATAAGAGTCAGAACCGGGTTGATATATAGCATGCATACGATAGTCGTCACACCCAGAACTACACTGTCAGTCACGGCAAATATACCCAATCCGGTTGCCATTCGGACGGCGTTAATATCGTTGGTTGCCCTGGCCATGAGATCTCCGGTCTTTGTCCTTTGAAAAAAAGAGGGCGACAGGGACTGAAGATGATCGTATAGTCTGTTTCTAAGCCCCTCTTCCACTTTGCGGGCATGACCGAATAGGAGATAACGCCATATATAGCGAAACATGGCGATAGCGAGGGCAATGGACACGATAATCACGCCATATTTGAAAAGAATACCGGAAGTTGCGGTTTTAAAGGTGAGGGAGTCGATGGCCTTTTTTATGACCTGAGGAATCAATACCTGAAGTAAATCCACTAACACGAGGCTGAGCAATCCTGCCGCCACATACCATCGGCCCTTAACGAAATATTCTTTTAAAGGCTTGAAATCCTGAAAAGTACCCTTCAGCGAAGATTTATTTCTTCTCATAACGAACAGATACCGGGACAGGGGTGATGCGGTTAATGCATAAGATAAAACAGCAATTGAAATATTGCAATTTATAGGGAAAATCTGATAATAATATACCACCTTGTAGCATAAATGAAAAAAAAGTTGGAGTTCTTTTTCTCAGGTAACGGCCTGCAGAGATGCGGGCCGAATACAGGAGGTTCATAGCTGTCTATGGGTGTACCAGTTCAAAGCCATAAGATCAGGGTGGTTCTGGCAAAATCTGACATGGACGCCCATGACAGAGGTTTGCGGTACGTGGCCAAGGTCTTTCGTGACCAGGGAATGGAGGTGATTTTTATCCGATACCGGATTGTTGAGGAAGTGGTCATTATTGCCCAGCAAGAGGATGCGGATGTGATCGGCCTGAGCTTTTACAGTTCCGGCCTGGTGTATGACACTTCGAGAATTATGGATCTTCTCAAAGAAAAGCAGATGACCGATGTACTGGTTATTCTCGGCGGGACGATTCCTGAAGATGCGGCCGGCTATTTGAAGCGTAAAGGAGTGAGAGGCGTATTTACCCCGGGTACTCCTATTAAAAATGTGGTCACTTTTGTAAAGAAAAATGTACGAAAACTCGAAGCCTAAAACTGGCAACTCAGTAAAGAATTTAGGCCTGAAACATAAGGAGGGCTTTAGATGTTTGAAAAAGAAGAGCTTAAACATATCGATAGGCTTGAAAATATTTGGCAAAAGGAGTGCCATGAAAAATTTAGGGAAGACAATGACGAAACTCCCACCAATGCATCCGGCATCAAATTAAAACCGGTTTATACACCCCTTGATGTGAAGGAAATAGATTTTAGAGATATCAGTTTTCCGGGCGTGCACCCCTATACCAGGGGGGCAACACCATTGGGATATCGCGACCTTCCCTGGGTGATGCGGATTGGTTGTGGCTATGGCACAGGTAAAGACACCAAAGAGCGCTGGGAATATCTAAAAAAGTTGGGGATGCGGCTGCATGTGGGCACGGAGGAAAGCGAAGATGAGTTTCCCAAGTTCACCATCCTTACGGATCTGCCCCATCAGCGAGGTTATGACGCCGATGATATGGTGGCGCGGGGCAGAGTCGGCGATTGCGGACTCTCGCTGAGCACTATTGAAGATCTCGACCTGCTCTTTGGCGGCCTGCCTTTGGATAAGTTACAGGTTACCTTCATCACCTATGACCCGACACTCACCCTCACCGCTATGTATACCGTTTATGCGCAGCAGCGGGGCTATGATATATCTCAACTCAGGATGCAGACGCCACATATCCTGTATGGACAGTGGAACTATGATACCATCGCATTTCCACCGGAAAACGCATTGAAAATGATGGTAGAGAATATCAGCTTCCGAATCGAGAATATACCTCTCGCCTTACACACGGCGATCAGCGGCTACAATATGGTACAATGCGGTGCCAACCCGGTGCAGGAGGTGGCATTTACCATTGCGGTGGGGATGGCGATCATGGACGAATGCTATAAAGTCGGGCTTGATCCGGATGAGGTGGCATCAAGATTCTGGTACCATGCGCACCTCGGGATGGATATCTTTGAGGAAGTCTCAAAAATACGCGCCTGGCGTAGGTTGTGGGCCAAGATCATGAAAGAGCGCTATGGGTGCACCGACCCGCGGGCATTGAGCATTTTTATAAACTCAATGACCGGCGGGCTCAGCTGCCCCGCCCAGGAGCCGCTTAATAATATCATCCGGCTAACCGTCCTCACACTGACCGGCGTATTGGCCGGCTCAGACGGTATCTGGACCTCCTCATACGATGAAGCACTGGCAATCCCTACTAAAGAAGCAGCACAACTTGCCGTAAGAACCCAACAGATACTCTGCCACGAGACCAACATCCCCGCCGTAGCAGACCCGCTCGGGGGCTCTTACTATGTGGAATCGTTGACCGCTGAGATAGAAAAGCGGGCAGCGGAGCTGATCGGCAAGGTAGAAGCACTTGGCGGGGCATTCAAATGCTGGAGTACCGGGTGGTTCAGGAAGGAGCTTGAACGTTCAGCAAATGAGTGGCAGGCGAAAATAAACAGCGGGAAAAAAGTGATGGTCGGTGTAAATAAATATCGTCTCGAAAAAGATACCCACAAAATCAAGGTCTTTAAACACGATCCCAAATACGAGCAGGAGTCCGTGGACAGGGTCAAGCGTTTTAAGGCGAACCGGAACCATCGCGGAGTAAAGCAGGCGCTGGAAGGTCTGAGCAACGCCACGGAGAAGTTCCTGGTAGAATGGCCGGCGTCCTGCGGAACCTTAATGCCTAACATCATCAAAGCGGTGGAGGCCAAGGCCACCCTTGGTGAAATTCAAGCAGTATTAAAGCAAAAATGCGGGTACGAATACACCTATTAAATCGCTTCTACAGGCCAATTCTTTTTTCGTTTCTCATCATGACGGTTGCCGGGTCTTTTTTTTCCTCAAGGGCGTTTGAGGGAATTCCTAAACCAGGCGAGATCTGGCATGAGCCTGTGACGGGCATGGCGTTTGTCCGGGTACCTGGCGGGTGTTTTGAAATGGGGAGTCCTGCAGGTGAAGCTGGACGAGACCCGGACGAAAGTCCCCTGCATCAAGTGTGCGTGGACGGGTTCTGGATGGGAAGGACCGAGGTGACGAATGCCCAATATCGGCAGTTCAAAAGCAATCACGTCATCAATGATCACAGGGGCTTCTCGCTGAACGCAGAAGAGCAGCCGGTGGTATACATGAGCTGGAATGAAGCCAAAGCTTTTGCGAAGTGGCTCAGCGGGCAGAACAAAGGACGCTATCGATTCAGACTCCCTACTGAAGCAGAGTGGGAGTATGCCTGCAGGGCAGAAACGCGTACGGCTCGATTCTGGGGCGATGATCCGGATAAGGCCTGTGAATATGCCAATGTGGCGGATCTAACGGCAAAGCGCGAGTGGTCTTATTGGGAGGTTAATAACTGTGATGACGGGTACGTCGTGACGGCACCCGTAGGAAGCTTTAAGCCCAATGCCTTTGGGATTTATGACATGCTAGGTAATGTGTTTGAATGGAGTGAGGATATATATAGCAAAGATGCTTATCGTAATCATCAGCGCAACAATCCCATATACACGGGTGGCGGTTCGTACCGGGTGATCCGGGGCGCATGCTGGTACAGCTGGCCGGCGGGCGTGCGTTGTGCCGGTCGCAGCGACCATCCGCCCGCCGGCCGACACCGGGATTATTTTCTGGGCTTCCGCCTCGTGAGGACGCCTTGACCCCCTCTTTTTTGAAATCCGCAATTTAAATGCCAAAATTTAATATTAAACCCCAACCCTTAAAGCCGTCATGCGCTGCCGGCCTTTCTTGCATTTGCCGGTAGGTATGGTTATAATTTAACATTATGAAAGCTCATGACAAAGAGATACCGGATCCCAAAGAATTAGAAAAAGAAATCGGCGAATTTTTATCCGAAAAATTCGGTGATAACGTCAAAATCGTAACGCCGATGGTTTTGCCCAAGGAAGCCGCCGTTGATAAGGTCAAAGCGCCCAAGCGCAAAAAACAAATCAATTTTGACCTGAAACCCAAAGAGCTGATCGCGTACCTGGATCAATTCGTTGTTAAACAGGATAACGCCAAGGCGATTTTGGCCACAAAAATTTGCACGCACTTCAATCGTATTAAGCGGGCACGGGGCGGACAGGATCATGTCGGAACAACGACAATGGTCGGCAACATTAAAAACAACGTGTTGATGATCGGGCCGACGGGTGTGGGCAAAACCTATATCATCAAACTGATTGCCAATAAAATCGGTGTGCCGTTTGTCAAAGGCGATGCCACCAAATTTAGCGAGACCGGTTATGTAGGCGGTGATGTCGAAGATCTGGTGCGCGATCTGGTCCGGGAAGCAGACGATGATATCGAGTTAGCTGAAAACGGAATTATCTACATCGATGAAATTGATAAGATTGCTTCCAGTCGCAATATAATTGGCGCCGATGTATCGCGTACCGGTGTGCAGCGCGCGTTGCTGAAACCCATGGAAGAAACCGATGTGGATCTTAAGGTGCCCCATGATCCCATATCCATGATCCAGGAAATTGAAAGATTTCGTAAAACCGGAAAACGTGAAAAACAATCGGTGAATACCGCAAATATTCTTTTTATCATGAGCGGCGCCTTCACGGATCTGGTGCCGATCATTCAAAAGCGCATTGCTAAACAGAAAATTGGTTTCGGTGCGCGGATTATAGATTCCCAGGAGCAAATTGATGTCCTCAAGCAGATCAAATCAGAAGATTTAATTCAATTTGGATTTGAGTCGGAATTTGTCGGGCGACTGCCGGTGCGCGCCGTATTTGAGCATCTGACCGAGCAAGACTTACACAAAATCCTGCAAAATCCCAACAGCCCCATCATTCTGGGAAAAAAGCTGGATTTTTCCGCCTACGGCATCGAAATCAAGTTTGAAGACCAGGTGTTACAAATGCTGGCCCAGCTGGCATTTGCTGAAAACACCGGTGCCCGGGGACTGGTGAGTGCCGTTGAAAAAACATTGCTTGAATTTGAAAAACATTTACCCTCTAGCCGGATTAAAAAATTCCCGGCCACAACAGCCATTATCAAAAATCCGGAAAAATTTATCCAAAAGGTGGGCACCACCCCCAAAGACGCCAGGACCGACGAGGAATTTGAAAAACTGGCCCGGGAAGAACGGCAGCAGATCAAACAATACCTGGAATCAAATAAGAAACATCTGACGGCAAAATACAATCTCACCATGACACCTTCCAGAATGGATATTGTGGCCCAGTTTTATGCCAAAAACATCATGGATATTGAAAATGTGGTTAAACACATCAAGTCCAATTATGATGAAATTAAGAAGATAGAACTGTACTTTTTTAAAAATCATGATATTAACATTGTCCTGGAAGAAGATGCGATCGATTTTATCATTGAGCAGCTGATCGAAGCGCCCATCAGTTTGAAAGACATTTATGATAAGGTGAGCAATGATTTCGAACACGGTCTTAAGCTGGTCCGCGAAAAGACCGGTCGCAACCGCTATTTTATTACCCGTCAAGCGCTGCTGAATCCAGAAAACTACATCAGCCAGTTAATTCAAAGTAAATATGGCCCCGATTCAACGCATGACCCAACATAAGGCGTAAAATCGGATGCTGCGGTATCCTTTGAAACTAAAAACCTATCTCAAAATAGATAACATGATTGGAATATCCAAACTTTACTGCGGTACCGTTGAGCCTTCTGATGCCCTGCGCTACGGGCGTCACTCGGGAAAACTGCCGTCTCATCTGTTACAATTTTCTAAAGACAAACGACCGGTGGTCGTCTGGAATGCGACCCGGCGCTGCAACCTGAAATGTGTGCATTGTTACGCCCATGCGCAGGACATTGAATATAACAACGAGCTCAGCACCCGGCAGGGAAAAGAGCTGATTGATGACCTTGCCGCTTTCGGTGCGCCGGTGATCCTGTTTTCCGGCGGAGAGCCGCTGGTGCGCAAAGATCTAACCGAACTGGCCGGGTATGCCGTCGAAAAGGGCATGCGCGCGGTGATTTCCACCAATGGCACACTGATTGGCGCCAAAATGGCGCGCACCCTAAAACGCATCGGGCTGTCCTATGTCGGCATCAGCCTGGACGGAATGCAGGAAATCAATGACCGCTTCAGAGGCATCAAAGGCGCATTTCAATCCGCACTGCAAGGAATTAAAAATTGCCAGGATGCCGGCATAAAGGTCGGGCTGCGCTTTACCATAAATAAATTTAACGTTAATGAGATACCCCATATTTTTAATCTCATCGAAGAAATGGATATCCCCCGGGTGTGTTTCTATCACCTGGTTTATGCCGGCCGCGCAACCGATCTGGTCAAAGAAGATTTGACCCATGAGGGTACCCGCTCCGCGGTTGATCTGATTATAGATGAAACCAAACGGCTGCATGATATCGGCAAACCCAAGGAAGTCCTGACGGTCGATAATCATGCGGACGGGCCCTACCTTTATCTAAGGCTGCTAAAAGAAGACCCCCAACGGGCGAAAGAGGTACTGGAACTGCTGCAATGGAATGAAGGCAACAACTCCGGCCGGGGTATCGGCTGTGTCAGCTGGGATGGCAAGGTACATCCGGATCAATTCTGGCGCCATTGCAATCTCGGCAACGTGCAGGAACGGCCGTTTTCCGAGATCTGGACCGATCTCTCAAATCCGCTGCTGAAAAAACTTAAAGAGAAAAAAAAGCATATTAAAGGCCGATGTGCCACGTGCCGCTGGCTGGATGTTTGTGCCGGCAATTTTAGAGTCCGTGCTGAAGCCACCACCGGCGACGTATGGGCCCCGGATCCGGCCTGTTATTTAACGGATGAAGAAATTTCGTAGGAGGGGTGTTAATCTCTCAATCTTCTTACCCGTTGACCAGGTAACGCATCGTTTAAATTTGCTTAAAAATTCGAGTGAGCTAAAGTGATCTAAAATGCCTAAAGTTAAGGAATTCTGTCATTTTTATAAAAAAGATGGAGCGTAGCGACTCCGTAATTTTAGGCACTTCAAACTTTAGTTCATTTTAGGCACTTCTTTCGCTTTACACGATAAGATCTAAAAGCCTTACAACTGTTCTGGTTTACCAAATAGAAAATTTTAACATTTGCTAGGAGACTAAATGCTATTTCCGGATTATAGGCCCAGACGACT
>Ga0255053_10002301_pt1 | contig 10212 bp, 8 predicted proteins | sample JV7_2_22_MG_FD_188635 | JGI IMG/M metagenome (GOLD analysis project Ga0255053, IMG submission 188635) | Seawater microbial communities from Jervis Inlet, British Columbia, Canada - JV7_2_22 | ecosystem: Environmental > Aquatic > Marine > Inlet | place: Canada: British Columbia | collected...
TGTCTGCGAGAACCGGACATTCACAAGTGCTGGGGCAGGCCCTGCATCCGAGAAAGAGTTTAAAGTTAAGAGTTGAGAGTTTAGAGTTACGAATCGGCATCCCCTCAACTCTCAACTCATAACCCTCAACTAAAAACTGGATATCCGAATATCCTTGCAACCACCTATTCAACTACGAGGCTTGCGACCCACCCGTTCCGGTAGTCCACGATCCGCCAACTCAGCCCGTGATAGGAGAACTCGAGGCCGACGCGCGGCTCCTCGGCTACGTACAACATCAGGGGCTCTGCTTCTGAATTATCCCAGTCGGCATCGAGGAGTTGTCGAGTGACGGGAGGCGGGATCTCGCCCGCAACCTTGGCGAAAATCGGCGCCTCGGATACTGACTCGTCGAGTTGAAATCGAGGACTCATCTTTCGAGTGTATCGTGTCACGAGCCGAGGCGGTAGGATGACGCGTTATTGAAAGACGCTTCGGCCTCGACCGTTTACAATGACCTGCGCCGCGTCTGCGGCGCGAGGAGACACAATGATCGACGCAAAAGACCTTGAAGTGTGGGCCGGATTCCTGCTCGACCATTCGGTCGGTGGCATCACCGCAGATGACCGGGTCATGATCAAAGGCGAGGCCGTCTGCTGGCCCCTGATGGCGGTGCTGGAACGCAAGGTCATCGAGGCGGGTGGGGTTCCTGATGTCTATGTTGTGGCGCCGAACAACGAGCGCGGCCGGGTCTGGTCGGCAGAGATGGCGCGCGCAGGCAACAATGAGCAGCTGGCTGCCGTCCCCGAGTGGCACGAGCAGCGCTACCAGAACATGACAAAGTACGTGGAGGTTCTCGGCGCCGAGGACCCGGAGCAATTCATGGGGCTCTCCGCCGATCAGTCTCAGGCGCTGGCGGCGGCTGACCGCCCATTTGCCAACATCAGGTTGTCCAGACGGTGGGTGATCACCCTCTATCCGACTGCAGCGTCGGCCGAGCTCGAGGAGATGGATTTCAATACCTACCGGCAGTTCATCGTCGGTGCTTCGACCACCGATCCTCGACCGCTGCTCGAGGCCGAGAAGCGGCTTGCCCCGGTGATCGACGACGGAAAGAAGATTCGAATCGTTACTGAACACCCGACCGATCAACGCGAGCTCTCCCTGGAAATCGACATCGCGGATGGTCATGCGGTCATGTCGTACGGCCTCCACAACTTCCCAGACGGAGAGATCTTCACGAGCCCGAACGCCAACAGCCCGGAGGGTGAGATCTTTGTCGACCTACCGGTGAACTACGGCGGGAATGACATCTGCGGTATCTTCCTGCGTTTCGAGGGCGGCAAGATCGTGGAGTACAAGGCGGACGAAGGGCATGAGCACCTGGCGGCGATCATAGAGACCGATGATGGCTCGCACCGTCTCGGCGAGGTTGCTCTGGGAATGAACCCGGGGCTCGACCGCGTGCTCAAGCACCCGCTCTTCGTCGAGAAAGTGGGTGGCACTCTCCACGTCGCGATCGGCGCCAGCTACGAGGACTGTTACGTCGACGACCCGGCCTCAGAGGAGGGCAAGGCAAAGATCGACGAGCTCGCCGAAAGTGGCGTTCTCAACCGCTCTGCCCAACACGTCGACATCGTCACCGACTTCCGGCCCGGCGGCTGCGGCCGTTCGGTGCATGTCGACAGTACCGAACTGGCGCCGAGGAACGGTGTCTGGGAGGTGGTTGGATGAGTGGCACGGCAAAAGACCTGCGCACTCTCGAGGAGATCACGCCGCCACAGATCTTCGACGAGCTGCGGAAGGGCGTTCTCGGTCAGAACGGAGCCCTGCGCTACGTTTCGGTGGCGGTCTACAAACACACCACCGGTAAGGTGCCAGGGAACATCCTTTTGATCGGAAACTCGGGCACCGGCAAGACCACGATCATGAACAACATCCAGCGCATGTACCATGACGTCCCGGAGTACCGGCCGTTCCGCGCGATGACCATTCTCAACGCCAACCTTCTGGTCGATGCGGAGAGGATGGAGTTCCAGCCCGTGCGCCTGCTCGAAGCGGTGGAGCAACGAGCGCGCGCCCTGGTCGGTGAGAAACCGAGCCCCGAGGCGCTCAAGGAAACCATGGAGAGGGCAACGATCTGCATCGACGAGATCGACAAGATGTCATCGATCGTAGCCGGCAAGCCGAACGCCATCGGGGTCGTGCTGCAGCAGGGCTTGCTCACCCTGATGGAAGGGGAGGTGGTCACCTACAAGACCTTTGCGTCGGAGAACGGCGAAGAGGTGCCGGTGACCCTGAACATCGACACCCGTCACATGATGTTCATCTGCGGCGGTGCCTTCGAGAACCTCTACGACCAGGTCTACCTGCGGGTCATCAACCCCGCCAGCGGCGAAAAGCTCAAGTCGCAGGCGGTGCAGATGGCGGACGGCCAGGTGCGCATCGAGACCCGCTTCTCGTTGGCCGACTTCCTCAAACCGGAGGACCTCTTCGAGTACGGCATGGTGCCCCAGTTCATGGCCCGTTTCGACAACGTGGTCATGCTCTACGATCTCGACGTGGCGGTGCTGAAGGAAATCCTGCTGGAGTCGTTGGACTCGCCGTTCATCCGCTCGAAGAGCTTCTTCGAGGTCATGGACATCGGGCTTGAAATGGAGGACGTGGCGGCGGCGATGATCGCCGAAGCGGCGGAACAGAACATCCGCACCGGCGCCCGCGCCCTTCGTACGGTCTTCAACAAGATCATCAACAGGCTCGAGTACGACCCATGGCAGCACGAGGGCCTCGAGGAGAAGGAGGGCGGCGGCCACAAGCTCGCCATCACCGCCGACATGGCGAGACGCGCCATTGACGGCAACGGGGGATAGACCATCCCGCACAACTCGCACCGATTGCATGGCTTTCGCTCAATTTTTTGAGATATTGAGTCCGGCAAACTCCTCGGGTGTGATAACTTCGCGCCATCACCTCGGGGGTAAAAATGAGCATCGAACCCGGAACAATGCTGGGTCCGTACGAGATCGACAAGGTCGTCGGTGTCGGTGGCATGGGCGAGGTTTACCGGGCGCGCGACACGCGCCTCGACCGCTCGGTCGCGATCAAGGTGTTGGCGCCGCATCTCGCGGAAAGATCAGAACATCGCGAGCGCCTCGAACGAGAGGCGAAGGCTGTCTCCAGCCTCTCTCACCCTCACATCTGTCCACTTTATGACGTCGGGCACGAGAACGGTGTCGACTTTCTGGTCATGGAGTTCATCGAGGGCGAGACGCTCGCCGACCGACTCGCCCGTGGGCCGCTCCCCATTGACGAAGTGCTTCGCTACGGAGTGCAGATCGCCGACGCGTTGGAGAAGGCGCACCGGCAGGGGATCGTCCACCGCGATCTCAAACCCGGCAATGTCATGCTCACCACCGACGGCACCAAGCTCCTCGACTTCGGCCTCGCCAGGACAGACGCCATGGCCGGCAGCGATGCCGATCTCACCGTGTCACCGACGGTGAGCAAGCCACTGACGGCCGTCGGGACGGTGATCGGCACTTACCAGTACATGGCCCCCGAGCAGCTCGAGGGCAAAACCAGCGATGCGAGAACCGACATCTTTGCCCTCGGGGCGGTGCTGTACGAGATGGCGACTGGTCGGCGCGCCTTCGTGGCCGAAACTCAAGCGAGCCTGATTGGCGCCATCATGCACGAGAAACCGGAGCCGGTGTCATCCATTCAGCCAATGACCCCGCCAGCCCTGGATCGAGTCATTCAGTCCTGTCTCGCCAAGGATCCCGAAGAACGCTGGCAGACGGCCCACGACGTCAAGCTCCAGCTGCAATGGATCGCGGAGGGTGGTTCGGTGGTGGGTCTTCCCGCCCCTGTGGCGGCGCGGAGAAAGAGCCGGGAAAGGTTGGCGTGGGCAGCATTCGCGGTTGCGGGTTTGGCCGCCGCCCTCTTCGCGGTGGGGTATTTTCTTCGAGCCCCTGTTCCTGCGCAGCAAACGCGATTCGAAATCGCTCCGCCTCCGGAACTCGGGAGATTGGGCTCGCCGCGAATATCTCCCGATGGCCGGTATCTGGCCTTTCGCGGCGTCGATTCGAACGGCGACGCACAGCTCTGGCTGCGGCCGATGGACAGCCTCGAGGCGCGGCCGCTGGCCGGCACCGAGGGCGCGAGGGGCGATGCTCGTCCCATATGGTCGCCGGACAGCCGCTACATCGCGTTCTTCGTTGGCGACAAGCTCAAAAAGGTACCGGTCGCCGGCGGTCCGGCGCAGACTATCTGCGACGCGGACGGCGCCGACGGTAGCTGGAGCGTGGGCGGGGAGATCGTGTACGACGGAGTGGCGACCGCTCCATTGATGAGGGTGTCTGCGGCGGGAGGTATCGCCAAGCCGGAGGTGAGTCTGGAGGATCTAGAGGATGTCAGCGCGCTCGGCTGGCCCGAGTTCCTGCCGGATGGTAAACAGTTCATTTTCCTCGCTGATCAGACGGAGGAAAACACGAGAGTCATGATCCGGTCGCTCGGCTCGGACGATGAGCGTGTCCTCATGACCTCCGATTCCCGAGTCCAATACGTCGAGCCCGGTTATCTCGTCTATGTCCTCAACGGCATGCTGGTGGCCCAAGCCTTCGACGCCGATGCCGGCACCGTGGCGGGCGATCCCCTGCCGCTGGCGGACAGCATCGGGGTGTCAGACATTGGCCTGGCCGATTTTTCGGCCTCACATGACGGCACGTTGGCCTATCGGGGTGGTCAGACGGGTGCGCGGAAGCTCGTTTGGCGAGATAGGGCTGGGCGTGAGCTGGGCCAGGTCGGCGAGCCTGCCGAATACAGGACTTCCTGGTTCTCGCCCGATGGACAAAAGGTCGTCGTGAACGTCGGCGAAACCGACGGTTCAAACGTTGACCTGTGGATCCATGACCTCGATCGCGATGTCGCCTCGCGGTTCACATTCGATCCAGCCTGGGACGGAGTGCCGATCTGGTCACCGGACGGTTCTCGGATCGTCTTCGCCTCCGGTCGTGGCGAAGGCAGCGACGCGATCTATTGGAAGGATGCATCAGGCGCCGGCACGGCGGAGCTGCTGCTCGCGGCGGAGGAGGCCATCTACCCCAGCGATTGGAGCCGGGACGGCAACGTCCTGGCATACATGGCGTACGGCGCCGACAAGGGCTTTGACATCTGGGCGCTGCCGATGGATGGTACCGGTGAGGCCTTTCCGGTGCTGCAGTCAGAGTTCTGGGAGGTGAGGGCGAGCTTCTCACCGGACGGGCGATGGATAGTCTACAACTCCAACGAGTCGGGAGACACGGAGGTCTACGTGACCCAGTTCCCGGGCCCCGGCGGCAAATGGCAGGTGTCGACCAACGGCGGCACCGAACCACTGTGGAGCGCCGATGGTTCCGAGATTTTCTACCTTGACGCGACCGAGAACCTGGTCACCGTGCCGATCTCGACGGGTGACACCTTCAAAGCAGGTTTGCCGGAGACCCTCTTCGACGCGGGGCTCTTTCCACTGATTGCGCGAAACCGTTATTCGGTGACCGATGACGGCGAACGGTTTCTGACGTTGTCACCGATCACAGGTGAGTCCATACGACCCATCTCGGTGGTTCTCAACTGGCACGCAGGGTTGGAGCCCTGAGGCCACAAGACACTCCCGTGTGACGAATCACTTCATTCTCGCCGGGATGTCCGTTAGACTGAAGGGGTGGCCAACGCCAAGAGCCTTCGATTCGACCTCGACATGGTCGAGGCCCTGGGACGGCGTCTGCAACCAGACGCGATGATTGTCCAGGAAGACCGCAACCTGGTCATGGCGGGTGGCGGCATGCTCGATCTGGACTCGAATGACGGGCTCGACGCGGCTTATCTCGCCATCGCCGAGCACCGTCCTTTGCCGCTCGGGCGATACCTCCTGCTTCGGAGCCGGGGTGACGAGGCCTACTGGACATACCAGGCCGTTGTCCACGATCTCGAGAACAAACCGACCTGCCGCGGCGGCAACGTCCGTCGCAGCCTGACCTCGATCCTCAAGGACAGCGTCAAACGGGGCATGACCTCGGTGACGGTCGAGCCGCTCGGAGTGTGGCGTAGTCGAGGGCTGACCCTCGAAGAAATGGTGGAAGCTTTCGAGGCCTCGGTCTTGGAGGTCAGCGTCAACCTCGGGAGCCCGCTGCGAGTGACTCTCCTGCTCGAGGATATGGACGCCCTCGAGGAGGTTTCACATCTCCTCAGGTCGCGCCTCCTGCGCAAGGCGAGCCGGAGCTTTCGAACGGTCGATGGCGACGCCGCCCTGGTCGAGGTGCGACAACGGGGATTTCGCCTCCACTGCCGCTTCGTCCCGGGTTCACTCTCCGGCTACGCTATTACCTGCGTCGGCGGTCCCCGCTGACACCCCTTTCCCTCAACGAAACAAACAACTGGTATGCTTGGCGCGGCTGGAGGAGGTGGGCGTCCGCTGGGACCTCGGTCCTGGAGGAAGGTCCGGACTCCACGACAGGCGGCATGCCGGGTAACGCCCGGCCGTGGCAACGCGAGGGAAAGTGCCGCAGAGAGTAGACCGCCCCCGGTTGGCCGGGGGTAAGGGTGAAAGGGTGCGGTAAGAGCGCACCGCCCCTCCGGAAACGGAGGGGGCACGGTAAACCCCATGCGGAGCAAGGCCGAATAGGGGGGCCGAGGGTTGTCTGTCCCCGCATCCCACCTTGTGTGGGTGAGGTCCCCGGGTTGGCTGCTCGAGCCGTGTGGTAACGCGCGGCCCAGATGAATGGACGCCGCCCTTCGGGGTACAGAATCCGGCCTACAGCCTCCTCCAGCCATTTTCCCGTCTCCGTGCCCGTCTCCGTATCCGTGCCCGAGTGTCTCTCCTGGGTCAATTCTTCAGAATCGGAGGAGCAGGGGAGCAGGGGAGCAGGGGAGAGCGTGATGAAACGCACATCGACTGCCAATCTTCGCGCGGTCCCCGCCATTCCGAGGTAATGTTGAATCTGTGAAAAACGAATGGGTACCCCTCAGACCCGGCGAGCCGATCGGCGTGGTGGCTCTGTCAGGGCCGGTGGATTCCGCCAAGCTCGATGCGGGGCTCCAGGTCCTTCGCGGTTGGGGAAATCCGGTGATCGAAGCCTCGAACCTTCACCACGAGGAGGCATATCTTGCCGGCGGGGACGAGGATCGGTTGGCCGGCCTCGAGAAGGTCATCGCGGGGGGAGCCCGCGTCGTCGTCGGGGCACGAGGAGGCTATGGAGCGTCACGTTTGCTCGATCTCATCGACTGGCGCGATCTCTCGAAACGGGGCATCTGCATGGTTGGATTCTCCGATCTGACCGCGATTCTCAATCCGCTCGGTGGAGACGGCATTCCGCAGATCCACGGACCGATGGTTGCCTCAGGGCTCAGTACCCGCTACAACGCGAAACGGTTGCACTCCGTGCTCCTCGGCGAGCTCAAAGGTGGACCGCTGTTCCGAATCCCGGAAGGCTCGGTCGTTCGCTCCGGTCATGCGGAAGGGCGGGCACTGGGAGGAAACTTGACGGTGCTGGCCGCTCTCATCGGTACTCCCTGGGAGCCCGAGTTCGACGGCAGTGTGCTTTTCCTCGAAGAGGTGAATGAACCCCTCTACCGCCTCGACCGCATGTTGACCCACCTCAGGGGCTCTGGTAAATTGCGAAACGTGAAAGCATTGATTGGTGGGAGCTTGCGCGGTTGCAGACCGGCCTCAGGACGGCCCGATTTGTGGCGACGTCTGCTCTGCGAGGCAGCCCCGACGACCGCTCCGGTGGTGGTCGACTTGCCGTTTGGGCACGGCGCGGCCAATCTCGCATTTCCGATCGGTGCGATGGTCGAAATCGACACCAACGCCCTTCAGATCATCTGGAAGTAGCATGGCAAAGTTCAAGGTCAAATCCACCGAGGGCACCCACGACTCACTTGAACCGATGCGCACCCAATTTGGGCAGGGCAACGTGATATTTGCCGAGGGTGATCTCGGACTCGCCATGTATGTCATCGAGAGCGGCACGGTGGAAATCCGTAAGAACCTTGGTGGCAAGGAGCGGGTGTTGGCGACCCTCAGCAAAGGCGACTTCTTCGGCGAGATGTGCATGCTCGAGGAAGAGATCCCACGCTCGGCCGCTGCCTACGCGATTGAGGATGTGACGGCGGTGATGATCGACCAATCCGCATTCACCTTCATCCTCAAGCACAACCCGGAGATTGCCATCCGAATGATGCGCAAGCTCGTGATCCGCTTGCAGCAGACAACCGAGTTGCTCGAGGAGGCGGTTGGCCACAAGGTCGATATCGAGGAGTCCGGGATCAAGGACACCGAGAGCGGCGCCGAGCCCGATCCCAACGCCCGCCTGGTAGAGATCAGCAGCGGCATCACCTTTCCGCTCGCCGACTCGCGAGATACTACCGTCGGTCGAATCGACCCGGTCACAGGCATCCATCCCGACGTCGACCTGACGCCTGTCGACGGCAAACGTTCGATTTCGCGACGGCACGCGCGCATGCGCCACGAGGATGACGGCAGTTACGGTGTCATCGAGGACGTCGGCACCATGAACGGGACCTTCGTCAACGGCGTGCGCCTGGTGGCCGGCCGATTGGTTCCGGTGGTGAGCGGGGACACCGTGGTCTTCGGTACCATCCAGTGCCGCTTCGAAATCGACGAAGGCTGACCGCGGACGGAGCAGAACTGCTTCCCGGCGACCCACTGACAGAACTCAAAGGCATCGGTCCGAAAAGCGCAGAGGCGTTGTCGGCCGAGGGTGTCAACACAGTCCTCGATCTCCTGCTCCACCTGCCCCGTCGTTACGAGGACCGGACCCGGGTCACGAGCCTCGATCAACGCCTCGAGTCGGGCTCGTGGGTGCTCCTCCGTGGGCGCGTCAAGAGAGTGCGATTGCGCCGAATACCACAACGCAGAATGCCGATCGTCGATGGTTTCGTTGATGACGGTCGCGGAAACCTCAAGGTCGTTTGGTTCAATCACAGGTGGATCCACACGCGACTCGCTGACGAACCCGAACTCTATCTCTACGGGCAGGTGCGGGAGGCACGGGGCGGCTCTCTCCAGCTCGTCAATCCAGAGATCGAGGAGGTCAGTGACGAGGCGGCGAGGATCGTGCCTGTTTATCGGCGGCTTGGACGTTTCGGAGGGCGGCGTCTGAGGCGGCTTATCGAGCAGTGTCTTCCGCTCGTAGACGACTGCCGAGATCCCCTTCCCGAGGCGATCCGGAGGAAAGTCGAGCTTCCGACCCTCAACGACGCCCTGCGGGAACTGCACGAACCGAGCCTGCCCGAAGATCACGAGGATCGAAAAAGGGCATTGGAAGAACTCGACCACGGTGGCAGCAAGTACCATCTCCGACTCGCGTTCGATGAGCTGTTCGCCTTCGCCTGCGCGATGGGTCTGCGGAGGTCAGCGCGCAGCACCTGTGTAGCATCGAAGGTGGATACCTCGGTGGTTGACGCTCGGCGGGTTCGGGAGCTCTTGCCCTTCACGCTGACCGCCGCCCAGCAAAAAGTGCTTTCAGAAATCCGGTCTGATCTCGGAGGCGGCACGCCGATGGCGCGTCTGGTGCAAGGCGATGTCGGTTCCGGAAAAACGGTGGTCGCGGCGTTGGCAATGCTGATGGTCCTGGACTCTCGCCAACAGGTGGCGTTCATGGCGCCAACTGAATTACTCGCGGAACAGCACGCCCGCACCTTGAGCGGCTTTCTGGGCGCGGCCGGTCACACGGTTCACCAGCTCGCAGGCTCGCTGCCGGCGGCCGAGCAGCGACGGGTGCGCGAAGGTTTGGCGGACGGAACTGTCCGATTGGTGGTGGGCACACACGCCCTTTTCCAGGAGTCGGTGACGTTCCAAAACCTGGGGCTGGTGGTGGTTGATGAGCAACACCGGTTTGGTGTCACCCAGCGGCAAGCGTTGGCCGAGAAGGGCAAGGCGCCCCACCTGCTGGTGATGACTGCCACTCCAATCCCGAGATCGCTGGCCCTGACGGTCTACGGCGACCTGGATCTGTCCGTGATTGACGAGCTGCCACCGGGTCGCAGACCCGTGCGGACCCATCTGCGCTTCGAGGATTCGAGACCAAAGGTCATCGACTTCGTACGCGAAGAAGTTGCGGCCGGAGGCCGGGTATTTGTGGTCTATCCGATCATCGACGTCAGTGACGAGATCGAGGCAGCCGCACTGACAGAGCACGAAGAGTCGGTCCGCGAGGCATTGCCGGGAGTTGG
>Ga0255053_10002303_pt1 | contig 10207 bp, 8 predicted proteins | sample JV7_2_22_MG_FD_188635 | JGI IMG/M metagenome (GOLD analysis project Ga0255053, IMG submission 188635) | Seawater microbial communities from Jervis Inlet, British Columbia, Canada - JV7_2_22 | ecosystem: Environmental > Aquatic > Marine > Inlet | place: Canada: British Columbia | collected...
TTGTCACAGGACCGTCATTAATCAATTCCACTTCCATATAAGCGCCAAAAACACCTTCTTTAACATCGATGCCGTTATCTCTTAATATATCATTAAATTTACCCCAGTACTCCTTTGCTGTATCAGACCCTGCAGACCGGTCAAACCCGGGACGGTTGCCCTTACGGGTATCAGCATAAAGAGTGAACTGGGGAACACTTAAAACTTTTCCGTTTGCCTGCTTTATATTTAAATTCATCTTGCCCTGTTCATCTTCAAATATACGAATGTTTATCACTTTTTTAGCAATACGTTCGATATCACCCTCATTATCATCTTTACCTACCCCAACAAGAAGCAGTAGGCCCTGCCCTATGCCGGAGACATCCCTCCCCTCATTAACTACTTTTGCACTTTTAACGCGCTGAACCAGAATTCTCATATTATTATTCTCTTATATATCTTTTTAAACAATATTTCAATTAGTGGTCACCCTTCGGGTAAGCCACGCCAGAGGCGGACAGGCCCTCCACAAAAACCGGCGGGTAAACACAATGTAAGGAATAAGTTATTTGATCTTCCCTTCGGAAATCTAATGTAAGGAGATATTTTATTCATTACAGTCGCTCGCCTTTTGCTCACTATTGCATTTACTCTTCCCTCTGGGAATCTAATGTAAGGATTTTCGCATTAATCATATTCGTTCGCCTTTAGCTCACTATCCATTTAAATTGTATTCGCTCACTAAACGTTCGCTGTTCATTTTAAAAATCAAGCCGGCTTTCAGTTACTATTCCCGGAGACAATGATAATTTCCGGGAAAACATTTTATAAATAACCTTTAATTTCCTATATCTGCAAAGCAGACATAACATTTTACTTTGAGCATTAAAGGCAGTATCAGTATGTTAGAATATAAATTTAAACCACTTATGGTCAATGAGCTCATTAAAACAATACTCAGTGAAGACGATTCCCTTCGTAACCGTTCAATAGACTCCCTGCTGGAAAATAAAAACAGTAAAGAACTTCTTAAATTAGCAGAAGAGTTAGAAGAATTCAGGAAATCTTCAGGCAACCTTTACCATAAAGTAAGGGCGTGTCTCTTTCTCTTTGTCATTTACAGATTTTATCTTCTGGAGAAAGAAGACATTTTACAGCACGGAAAAATTCCTTTTAAGGGTGTCAAGGCTGCTTTTCACAGGAATTTCAATAAATCCATAGAAATCTACTTAGAGAAAATAATAAAAAACAATAACTATAACAGTACACTGTTCAGTGCAGTAGCTGAATCATACTATAAATTATCCTTTCAATACCTGTTTGACCAGGTCAAGCTGTCAATAAGCCTTTGCAAAGAAAATTATTATCTCTTCAATATCAATAGCCTGGACGACTATCCATTTAGTGTGCCAGTTAAACTTACAATTCCTGATCATGCAACGGGCCTCTACCCTGTTGGTGTTGATGTTTCACCTGTACGGCTTGATCCGTCACACAGCGGATGGTCTGATATATTCTTTCTCGGCATGGATTTTCCCGAGTGTGCACGGGTTGTTAATATATCAGTTAATTTAAAAATTCATGGTAATACAGGGCCTGCAAAGCCCCCGTGCGAATGTTATTGCCGTTTTATCGAAGAACCTGTAATACGTTTAACTTCCTCTGATTTAAAAACCTCAAAAAAAATATATACCCGGCAGGAATTATTCAATTTTGGGAACGATCATCTCTCATTACTTAAGGCAGGAGTTGTGGCATCAGGTATAGTGCCTTTAAATTTTGAAAGAAAAAAAATCCCTTTAAAAGATATACTGCAAAAACTGCTTAACAGGCCCGGGGGGATTGAAGTTTTAACAAAGGTAAACGGAATCCCCAAAGGGTCACGCCTTGCGGTAAGCACTACGCTCCTTGCCACAATCATAACCCGCTTAATGAGATTCAGCGGACAGATTAAAAACCTGACAGGCTCTTTAAAAGAAGAAGAAAGGCGCGCAGTCGCATCAAGGGCAATCATAGGAGAATGGCTCGGGGGCTCGGGCGGCGGCTGGCAGGATTCAGGGGGGCTCTGGCCGGGCATCAAGATAATAACAGGGAAAAAGGCAGAAAAAGGAAGCCCTGAATTCGGCGTCAGCAGGGGCTGCCTGCTCCCTGACCATAAACTTTTTGCCAAGGAGAACTTGTCCAGTGAAGTTGAAGGGAAAATAATCGATTCCATGGTCCTGGTTCACGGTGGAATCTCTCAGGATGTCGGGCCTGTCCTTGAGATGGTGACTGAAAAATATCTTTTAAAGCATGAAAAAGAATGGAAGGCAAGAATAAAGGGGTCTCAGCTGTTTGACAAAATCGCTGATGCCCTGAAAGCCGGGAATATGAAAGAGCTCGGCTGCCTGACAACACAGGATTGGGAAGAGTCAATACAGAATATCATCCCGTGGGTAAATAATGCATTTACAGATGATTTAATTAAAACTGTGAGGGAGGAATTCAGACACGACTTCTGGGGATTTCTGATGTTAGGGGGTATGTCCGGCGGTGGAATGGCGTTTATAATAAACCCGAACATTAAAGAGAAATTCCAGGTAAGGGTTCTTGAAGTTATGCAACAGCTTAAACTTACCTATAATTTTTCCCTTCCATTCATCATTGACCCTCTAGTGTATGACTTTGAATTCAACCATAAAGGTATAATGTCGAACCTTTTAACAGGTAAAAATGCAAAAATGCCCGATATTTCCCCGTTGCCAGGAAATAAAGAAAAAATACAAGACCTCTCTCAGGAAAAAGAACAAGAAGAAGAAATTAAGGAAAAATTTGGTTTTGATTCCATTTCACACGAGCACACAAAGTCCCAGCTTAAAAAAGGAGAGATTGGCCTTTCAAAAAACCGTCTCCCGGTTAAAACAGTTCCACATGATGTCAGGACTGATGAAATCCTGTATTTTGAAAAAGAAACTGCTGATTTAAAATTTTATAAACCTGGCCATGAAGCATTGAAAAGGGGCGAAGTTGCAGTTGTAACATTTGCAGGAGGCATGGGCAGCAGATGGAGCCGCGGCGCTGCCGTGGTAAAACCCATAAACCCCTTTGTTAAGATAGAAGGAAAGTTTAGAACCTTTATGGAAATTCACCTTGCCAAAAGCAGAAAGACAGGCAAACTGTCCGGCCGGACCATACCGCATGTTTTCACAACAAGCTATTTAACACACGATGCTATTGTAAATTATTTAGAAATATTCAACTATTTTAATTATGAAGGGCGGATATACCTGTCGCCGGCAAAAACCATAGGCCACAGGGTTTATCCGATGGAAAGGGACCTCCGGTTTCTCCGGGAGGAACAACTTCAGCAGAAACTCGACGAAAAAAACCAGAAAGTGCAGGACGACTTGCATGACGCATTGATAAAGTGGACAAAGTTCAGAGGAGAAGCGGAAGATTATTCTGAAAACACTCATATATTGAGATTTAACCCTCCGGGGCACTGGTACGAGATTCCAAACCTTATAAAAAACGGGCTTCTGTCCAGAATGATTCAGGAAAACCCAAACCTGAAATACCTGTTCTGCCATAACATTGATACAATGGGAGCATATATAGAACCTGCCCTGTTAGGGATGCATATAGCAAATCAGTCTTGTCTCACATTCGAGGTAACTCCAAGGCGTATAGAGGATAAAGGGGGCGGGCTTGCAAAAATAAACGGCCACATTCAACTCATAGAAGGATTAGCATTACCCGCTGAAGAGAACGAATATTCATTAAGTTATTATAATACCCTTACAAACTGGATTAGCATAGATTCCCTGCTTGAGTTCTTTAAACTTGATAAAGACTTAATTATTCAGGCTGAAAGCAAACCCACACTGAAAAATAAAATAGCAGAGGCAATATACTGCATAGAAAAAAGAATGCCTACATATGTGACCATTAAAAATGTAAAATATTTATGGGGAAGCGGACAGGAGGATATTTATCCAATAGCACAGTTTGAAAAGCTATGGGGAGACATGACCTGCCTTAAGGATCTGAAAACAAGTTACATAGCAGTTTCGAGGCATCGTGGGATGCAATTGAAAGAGCCTTCACAGCTGGACAGGTGGTTAACAGATGGTTCCTTTGATTATATTAAGAATAAAGTGTGTTTTTAACCCAGAGCAGTATTCAGTAATGGGGGAATAATGACAAAGAAAAAAAAGGTTGCCCTGGTAAGCGGTGAAGACCGTAAAGAAAATATCAGGAAATGCCTGGATTTAATCCGGGAAGACCTTGCACAGATAAAAAATGCCGGAAACATTCTTATCAAGCCAAACCTGGTAGCTGTCAAACCTGATTTTGCCAACACGCATGTAGAGGCAGTAGAAGCTGTTATTGAATTTATAAGAGAGACTGCTCCTGATACTCCGATTACAGTTGGTGAATCCTCTGCTTCTGCCTTTTATAACGGGCTGCCTACGGCAAAGGTTTTTAAAGATTATGATTATTACCGTCTTGAAAAAAAATATAACCGGGTCTCATTAACTGACTTTGATGAAGACAGGGAGTTCATTCACAGCCCTGTTCATTCAATAGTCGGAGACACACACTTAAGGATTACAAAGCGAGCAGAAGAGTTTGACTACAAGGTTTCCCTGTCGATCCCCAAAACTCATAATTTTGCAATTGCCACTTTAGGAATAAAAAACATGGCCGGGCTTGTAATGAGGCAGGATATGGCAATGATTCACGGGTTGAAGGGCGGTATCGAGGTGGATGCACCAAAAACATTTCTGGACAAGCTGCCGGCAGGGACTGTATCAAAGGCCAGGAGGCTGCTGCCCAACTGGTTTATTAATTTTTTGTTCAGGCAGTATCCCGGTTACCGCAAGAGCGTAAAGATGATCCATCATAATATCGCTGAGCTCGCAAAAAGGCTCTGGCCTGATCTTGTTGTCCTTGACGGTTTTATCTGTATGGAAGGCGACGGCCCTGTTGACGGCACACATGTCATTTTAAAAACTGCTATAGCCTCCGTTGACCAGGTAAAAGCAGACGGCGTCGGCGCACGGCTTATCGGGTTTGAACCGGAGGAAATCGGCTATCTATTCTACCTTCAGCAGGAGGATATGGGGGAATATTCATTAGAAAACCTGGTCGGGGACAATTTAAACCAGGTAAAGAGAAAATTTAAACCTCACGGGACATATGACATTCAGAGCCAATGGCGCTGACAAAACGCTGTGTTTAGTAACAGAATGGAGCGTATACCTGAACACGAATTAATGGATAATACTGCACAGGCTAAGGCTTATGCCGAGGCAGATTATTCAGAGCCGCACGAGGCCTTTGTTAAGCATTTTAAAGTGTGCTTCCCGGGTTTCTCAAGCGGTACGGTGCTTGATTTAGGCTGCGGGCCGGCTGATGTTACTATACGCTTTGCACGTGCTTTTCCAAAAACCCGCATAACCGGAATAGACGGTGCACAGGTAATGCTTGATTTGGGCCTGCGTGAGATAAAACTGCAGGAACTTGATCATCAGATGACTTTGAAAAAATGCAGGCTCCCTGATTCTGAATTATCAAACCTGAAGTTTGATGCTTTAATTTCCAACAGCCTGCTGCACCACCTCCCTGACCCTGCCGTCATGTGGCAGGCCGTTAAGCTGTGTACGGGGCACGGTGCCCATATTTTTGTTATGGATTTACTGCGGCCCAGCAATATCGAGACAGCAAAAGAGATAGTGCAGCAATACGCCAACGATGCCCCGGAAGCGCTTAAAACGGATTTTTATAACTCATTGCTTGCAGCTTTCAGCATAGAGGAAATTCAGGAACAGCTTAAAACATCCGGCCTTGAATACCTTGCAGTTGAAATTGTCAGCGACCGCCATTTTATAGTATGGGGGCAAAAAGCAAAATGACGAATATGTCCCCCGGCGATAGAAGTGATTTCCTTTCAACCGGTATAAAGGCAGCCAGGCTTGCAGGAAAACTCATTCTTGATAATCTCGGCAAGATATCAAAAGACGATGTCAGCACAAAGCAGGCATCTGATTTTGTTACACGTGTAGATAAAGAATCAGAACAGTTGATTATTGATACAATAAAAAAAGTTTTTCCGCATCATTTATTTCTTGCAGAAGAGTCAGCAAAAGACATTAAAACAGAAGGCTATTACTGGTATGAACCATCTGATTCATACCGCTGGATAATTGACCCGCTTGACGGGACAACAAACTATATCCACGGGTATCCGGTATTTTCTGTTTCCATAGCCCTTGTATATAGTGGAGAGATAATTTCCGGAGTTATCTTTGATCCACCAAGAAATGACCTTTTCACCGCAGAAAAAGGTAAAGGGGCATTTTTAAACAACAGGCAGATCAAAGTATCTGCAGTCAACGATTTGAAGCACGGTCTTATAACAACCGGCTTTCCGTTCCGGCAAAAAAATATGATAGACCCTTATCTTCATCTCTTCAAGAATATCTTTTATAGAGTCAGTGACATTAGAAGGGCCGGTTCCGCCGCACTTGACCTTGCATATCTTGCCGCTGGAAGATGTGACGGTTTTTTTGAAATAGGCCTGAGCCCGTGGGACATAGCTGCGGGAAGCATACTAATAAAAGAAGCCGGCGGTATTGTTACTGATTTTGGGGGCGGAGCAGATTACCTTTTATCAGGCAATATTGTAGCAGGCCCCCCTGCCCTTCACACGGAGATATTAAAAGAGGTAAAGGGGATTTTCAAAGGGACTATTGACAGATAGGCTGCTCTCACATCCCGTTTCGGGTATTGCAACTTTTTCTGAGATATAACATAATTAAAAATGTTTTTTAAATTATTTCTGATATTTGCCCTTATACCCGTTATAGAACTTGCCCTTCTAATAAAAATAGGCTCAATCATAGGAATTTTTAACACAATAACGATTGTAATACTGACTGCTATAATTGGTGCCTATATGGTTAAGTCTGAGGGACTGGGAGTCATGTACCGCATTCAGCAAAACATGCAGGAGAACATATTCCCCGCGGAAGAGCTTATAAACGGCATGATGATTCTGATAGCCGGCGCCCTTCTGCTGACCCCGGGTTTTTTTACTGATGTTATCGGTTTTCTCATGGTATTTCCGTTTACAAGAAAACACATTAAGAAAATAGCAAGGCATTACTTTGATAAAAAAATATCTTCCACGGATATCCGGATTAACCGATTCTAATCACATTACAGTCATTTTGTTATAATACTTTCTTATGAATATCGTAAAAGCGAAAGACCTGACAAAAAATTACGGCTCGTTAAAGGCTGTTGACAGTATAAGCTTTGAAATTTCAAAAAGCGAGTGTTTTGGTTTTCTCGGGCCTAACGGCGCAGGCAAGACCACTGCCATGAGCATTATATACTGTTTCATGCCCCCTACCTCCGGGAAAGTATCGGTTTTTGATTTAGATGTGACTAAATATCCCGGTGAGATTAAATCCAGGATCGGGGTCATGCCGCAGGACAACAACCTCGATCCTGACCTCAGTGTAATTGAGAACCTGATTGTCTATGCAAGGTATTTCGATATTCCAAAAAAAAACTCGACTGCTACTGCAGATAAACTACTGGGCTTCGTCGGACTGAAAGAAAAGTCCAGGGTAAACGTAAAAGACCTTTCAGGCGGAATGAAACGAGGGATGCTCCTTGCCAGGGCCCTGATGAATAACCCTGAACTGCTGATACTTGACGAACCAACAACAGGCCTTGACCCCCGTAGCAGACACTCTGTATGGGAACAACTCAATAAGCTTAAGTCAGAGGGAATTACACTTATACTGACAACCCACTATATGGAAGAAGCTGAAAAACTCTGTGACCGGGTGGCTATCATGGACGCAGGCAGAATTATTACCACTGATTCGCCTTCCAGTCTCATCAGCCGGCACGGGGGGAATCTTGAGGATGTTTACTTGAAACTTACAGGGAAAAGGCTCAAGGAATAACAGTAAAAGAGACAGAAGGCTGAAAATGAATATTAGAAGGGCCTACAGGGTCTGGCAGAGAAACTTCACGGTATATACCAAGCTTTACAAATCAAGCCTGGTCTTTAATTTTGTTGAGCCAATCCTTTACCTGGTTGCACTTGGCTTTGGTCTGGGAGCCTTTGTAAAGGAAATCAACGGCATGCCTTATATAAACTTTATAGCCCCGGGTATCATTGCATCCTCTTCAATGTTTGCAACAACATCTGAGTGCACTTACGGCACATATGTCAGGATGACCTATCAGAAAACATTTGACGCTATACTGGCAACCCCTGTAAATATCGACGACCTCGTAGCCGGCGAACTCATGTGGGGTGCAACAAAAAGCCTGCTCTACGGTACGATAGTTATGGTAGTAATGTCTGTTTTCGGCCTTCTTGATTCTTCACTGATTATTTTTGCTATCCCGGTTCTTTTTATCACTGGACTTATATTTGCCGAAATCTCCGTTATTGCCGTAGCAATCGTGCCTGGTATAGATTCATTCAGTTACTTTTTCACGCTCCTTTTAACACCGAGCTTTTTATTCTCCGGCATATTCTTTCCCCTTGATACACTGCCGTCTATTGTTGCAAAAATTGCGTTCTTTACTCCCCTTTATCATCTTGTGAATATCTGCCGGTCATTTTCCTCGGGTTCATTACTTGCAGCTTCATGGGACATTATCTGGATTCTTGCCGTGGTTCTACTGCTTGCACCCTACCCTTTCAGGTTAATGAGAAGGCGGGTAATTAAATGAGACCGGGATGGCAGGGGACTTAAAAACTCATGGGATTATTAAGCCATTAAGTGATTATGTCATCAAAAAAACTACTCAAATACTGTTTATATGAAAGCAAAGATTAAGAAAAAACACTTTTGTCCTGATTGCGACTTTTGCCAGTTTTGCAGTGAAGAGCGGTGCGGTTTGTGCAGACCTGCCGGGAAAAAAAGAAAAAATCCAGGAAAGAAAAAAATTCATAAACCTCTTTTTTTAACTTATTAGCAGTTATAAATAATTATCAGACTGTAAAGTACCCAACAAGCCCGGATAGAGCGGCTCTACCTTAAATATGTATTAACCCTGAAACCCTCAAACCCCCCTGAAGAGCCACCTCTTTGGATTCCAGAAATGTATAAGTCTCTGTGTAAATGCAACTTCCTTAACAGTTGTTGCAAGGTCTTCAATCTTACCACGGTTTTTCTGTATTTCCCTGTCCCGGGATCTTTCAAGTCCGCCGTCAGCTATAAAATGTCTTATCTTCTCAAGTTCGCCGGCATCAAGCCATACACCATGCCTGCCGCATCTGTCAATCATCACACCTGATATCCTGCCAAAATTCCTCCGGTTCATCAGCATACCGCATCTCACGCATGGTATATACCCGTCAGGATTTTTACCCGGGGACCTCATGTATTCAGCCTCATAATTCCCTTTCTTGTAAACATCATATGTTCTTGTAGCAAGGTGAAATTTCTGCCTGTCAAGCCACATGCCGCCGCATTTGGAACAGATTTCAAACCTTTCTTTTTTACTGGTGTGGGTTTTAAGGGGCTTCTCACACCTCGGACATACAGGAGGAAGAGACCGAACCTTCTCACGGTTATGCCCACCGCAAATAGGGCAAATCCTGTATTTTATATTTATATTCCTGTTGCAGTGAATACACTTTTTGGTCTCATTCGGTTTTTTAGTCGTGGCCATGTTTGTCCTCCTTGTGATTTTATCCTTTTCAGCACTGCAAACTCAGGAACAGCCTTCAGCCAATCTTTTGTCAAACATCTTTCCTGACAGACAACACGAGGCTTTTTACTGTTTTATCTTCAAGGGCATTTTTAATTGCTTCATCCAGTCCTTTTATAACCCCGTCAACCTCCTGAATAGCATCAACCCTGCTTTCAATCGAATGTGTTTCTTTTTCTGCCACTCTTACAGAATCGAGCAGTTCTTTCAGGGTTATAGTTTCCATGTCTCTCGCGGGCAGATAAGCAGGGGGCTCATCGTGGGTTTCAAGAATCAATTTGCTGTTCTCTAATAATTGGAGCACCTCCTGAACCGGTTCCAATGGAAGGCCCAGGTGGACTACAATACTATCAAGTGTCCATGCCTGTTTATTATGATAGTAGTTATAGCCAATAAGGACCATTATTAAAAATGCAAGTTTTTCCCTGAGCCGGTTGTTTAAACGAAAAACCTCTTTTTTTGCCGTGAGAAACTGCGGATACTGGTAATAAAAAGA
>Ga0255053_10002304_pt1 | contig 10207 bp, 8 predicted proteins | sample JV7_2_22_MG_FD_188635 | JGI IMG/M metagenome (GOLD analysis project Ga0255053, IMG submission 188635) | Seawater microbial communities from Jervis Inlet, British Columbia, Canada - JV7_2_22 | ecosystem: Environmental > Aquatic > Marine > Inlet | place: Canada: British Columbia | collected...
TGATCGTTTCCGGTCTCTGCCTATCTGGCAACCATCCCAAATCATAGGTGCCTTGCTGGGTGATACTGTGCGCTATATTGTTGCTGCGGCAGTAGTTGTTATTCTTGGATTAATCCTGGGATTCCGGCCGGAGGGGGGTGCGGCGGGAGTACTCCTATCGGTGCTGCTTCTACTTGTATTTTCATTCAGTCTGTCATGGATATGGATTGCACTCGGACTGGTCATGAGAACACCCGAATCGCTTATGGCCGTAAGTATGATTATCCTCTTTCCGTTAACCTTTATTAGCAATGTCTTCGTATCACCGGCCACAATGCCCGGCTGGCTTGAATCATTAGTCGATGTGAATCCTATAACGTTCCTGGTGACGGCTATACGTGGTTTAATGTCTGGTACCGTAATGGCTGCGGAAATAGGATGGGTACTTCTCATTTGTGTATTACTTGTCGCCGTATTCAGCCCGCTTACTATGTATCTCTACCGGAAAAAGAGTTGATACGCTGAGATTTCTATAGAACGGGTTGAAATCAGCCAAGAATATTCTTGATAAATCCCGAGAGATTGATAGAAGATTAGGACGACATGCTGAAAGATTGTCTCCCTACATTTGTTTTACATATCTGGGGAGATCCATGCCCTTACTGGCTTCTCGCCCGTCCTCCGGTCTCGAGTATTCACCGCTCAAGACACAATTGACGAAGAAATAAGGCAAGCCGACTCTGGTATGTCGAATCGGACAATGCATCAATCCAGCCGGTACATGCACCATACAGGGCTTGTTGATAATATATTTTTCACCATCATCGCCCAGGTGCAGCTCGCACTCCCCGTCGAAATCCGTCAAATCATCGGAACAGGGGACGAAACAGAAGACCTCGTCGAAGTCATGACTATGGGGTGGTTCGAAACCTTCGAAAGGCTGGCTGATGTGGGTAAACCTGATCTGAAAGTGGTTCTTCTCATCATCGAGCCCATAAAACATCATGGCCTTTTTAGGTGGATAAGCATTCTGGTAGTGGATGTCCCAGGTAAAAAGGTGGTCGTATTTTTTTGCAGCCATTTTTCTAATATCCTCCTAGTCTTTTAATAAAATGCGGTCCAATTACGCATGTAAACTCATATAATTACCTACTCGTATGACGACCGACGTCCAGTTACCGATCGACCCGGGATTCGGTTCAATCCCGGCCGCTGCCACTTTCCAAAAGATCTTACGGCTTTACCTGTCGCAGAGATAATCGTGAAAACGCGTGTAAATTACCATGTTACAGTTTCTTGAAATGCAACTTTATCTCCCTCATTCTTGTTTGCATTTCAACGAATCACCCCCGGCTTGGATGTGCATACACTTATTGCAGGAAACACACGTGGCTTGCCCTGCATCTCCCCGTTGCCAACGGGCGATTAAGTGAGGCTCGCGGATGAATGGGCGACACATTGAGATAAGATCTGCATCACCACTATTCACTATGTCCTTGGCCACTTCCAGACTTCGTATCCCCGCCACAATCATGACTGGTAAATCCACGGCTCTCTTGATGGTAGCAGTATTTTTTCTGAAGTAAGTTCGCTCTGGTTCACCTTTCTTTATTACTGGTATGACAGAAGTGATTTCATTACTGCCTGTACTTACCTCTATGGCATCTATGCCCCTGTGCATCATCTGTTGGGCAGTGTCTACGCTCTCACTAAGGGTGAGTCCTCCCTCCTTGTCATCCTCGACACCAAACTTTATCATAAGCGGAAAGTCAGCACCAATTTCCTGGTGCACTTTCTGTATGATTTCGAGGTGAAATGTTCTCCTTTTCTCAGCACTACCTCCCCATTTGTCAGTGCGGCGATTGAATATCGGTGATAGGAACTGGCTCATCAGATAACCGTGAGCCCCATGAAGCTGAATAGCGTCAAAACCGGCCTCCCTGCCTCGAATTGCTGCCGCTACGAAATCGGTAACGATAGTCTCTATTTCCTCGCCGGTCATCTCCCGATGAGGCTTATCCGATTCGGACATTGCAGATACAGCCAGAGGTATAACGCCTTTTGCATTCAGATAACGAGAGTTAATACCGGAATGGGCAATCTGCAGTGCAATCTTAGAATTACCCTCATGGACTGCCTGCACCAGTCTCTTTAGACCAGGTATCATATCGTCATTATGGACACCATATTGCCCTGGGCCGGCCTGTCCTTGGGATGATACAAAAGCGAAGCCGGTTATAATCAGACCAATTTGACCTTGCCCAAGCGTACGGTAAAGAGACACTGAATTATCGGTAACTGCCCCTGAGTCATTAGCTGTGGCATCAAATGTCGCTGACCTGACAAAGCGATTTCTCAGTTCCATTTTCCCAATTAAATATGGTTCAAACAGGTCAATCATTATATCACCTTCCTTCTTACTACTACGAATAAGGACAATAGTAACCATAAAAACAATGGTTACTCATGCCCCGATTATTTACCCAAATACCCCTAACAACACTACCAGACTTTTTCAGTAGTTTCAACGAGTATCTTCATCATCGTCTCAAACATATCCGATGTCTGACTTGCTATGCGGAAGAACGTAGGTACAATTGGAACAATATGAGGAACAGTTCGACTGATGGGGTAGCGAGGTAGATATCTAGTGGTGGGCCATTCTGGACTCGAACCAGAGACCCCAGTCTTATCAGGACTGTGCTCTAACCAACTGAGCTAATGGCCCATTAGAATCGTATCTAATTCTAGTTCAAGCGACGATAAAAATCAAGTGGAATATGGGTGAATATGATTCCTCCCCAGCCTTATTCCCCTGGCTCTATAGATACCATCTCTATCTCAAAGGTAAGAGCTTCACCGGCCAGCTCGTGGTTGGCATCAATGGTAATATCCGTTTCCGTGATTGCTACAACCGTTACGTAACCTACTTGCCCGTCGGGTTGTGACATAATTAATTGCTGGCCGATAAATGGCTCTAGCCCCTCTTCAAGCTGGCTCCGACTGAGCGTAACAACAAGCTCTTCGAGGTAAGGTCCGTAGGCTTCCTCCGGTGGCAATGTCACCGTCTTTGTCTCGCCCACCTTCATCCCCACTACCGCATTATCAAAACCCAGAATCATCTGCCCCGCCCCCACTGTGAAAGACAGTGGCTGGCCACGGTCTCGCGAAGCATCGAACTTGGTACCATCATCAAGTGTACCGATATAGTGGACGGCGACGGTATCCCCGGCTTTAGCCGGGCCTGAAAACTGCCCAGTTTCGGTGGTAGTAGGCTCAGGCTCGGTCGTGGTGGTAGCTTCACCGCCACAACTCGCTATCAATACGGAGGTAACTATCAAAGTAAATACTAATAATAAACGCGTAACCTTCATCAAAAACCAGACCTTTCTCACGGGAGTATTTATAACCTGATGATACCATGAACAGCTTCAAAATATAAAGACTCGGGAGGATAAGGAGGCGACTCCACCCCTTATCCCCCGCCAGACTTCCCCCCTTCATGGCACGTATTTGACAGCTATGAAACAATTCCTCTATAATTCAGGAAATTTTAGGAGGTTCTTATTATGTAAATGCTTGACGGGATACCACCGGCTCATTGCTCAGAGGATAGTCCTCAATAAAAAACAGGAGTATTCAAATGAAAAAATTGTTTTGTATCGTATTATTGATTGTCATGGCAGCTAGTTTGGCTCTCGCCGGTTGTGGTGAAAAAGAAACCAAGCCCAACCTCTTGATTATGATTACACCTCCCTTGGAGTGGGCCGGCCAACCCCGCTTTGGAACTTACTATACCCCCTTCCTGTTTGCCAGGGGAGCTGCGGAATCGGAACTCTTCACTGATATAACCATTTACTTCGGTCCCGAAGCTGCTGACATGGCTGCGGAAGGCGCGCTGGAAGCAATGGGAGCCCCCATGTATCCCGACCAGGAAAATCTGGCGGAAGTAGCCCGAAATTATATAGATGAGTTAGGAATAGAATTCGTCGTGCCTGCCGGACCTATTAACCAGCACGGAACTATCGTTGCTGACTTTATTACTGTAATTGACGACGCCACATTTGCCCAGATAGTAGCCGACGCTGACACCACGGTAGTATATTAACCGGGTCTATCCAAACCTGGTAACCTGGCGTCATTAAATAAATCAATAAAGAAATATATTTGAAATTTGCTCAATGAGTAGAATAGCAAATACAGATATGCTATTTTCAGAAAACTTGACCGTTATATAACGTCAGCCTGTCCTTATAAAAGTAGGGGATAAGGAGGATTTAACCACCCCTTATCCCCTCCCCCCATCCTGTCATTGCGAGGAGCACCGCGACCTGGTAATCTCTTTCTAATATTATCCCTTATCCCCACCCCCATCCTGTCATTCTGAGGAGTCCTTCTCCGGAAGGACGACGTGAGAATCTGTATTTCTGCCCATCTCCGCCCCTTTAAAGTTATCTTTTCCCACCCTAACCGCCCTCATGGCATCAGCGGATTGGGCCGTTAATTCCCCCAATCTGTCTCCCCCTTTCGTAAAGGGGGAATAAGGGGGATTTAAGCAGGGACACAAGGGGGTAAGGTCAAAAACACTTCCTGAAAAACAAAAAACCCTTAACAACTGGACAGCGGAAAGAAGGAGCTACGCTGGTTTTTTTTAGGGCCAGCGTACCGACCTAGGAGTTGGTAACACACCAATTATCTCCCTAGAAAGGAGGTGATCCAGCCGCAGCTTCCGCTACGGCTACCTTGTTACGACTTCGTCCCAATCACCGACCCCACCCTAGGCAACTGTCTCCCCATAAATGAGGTTGACTCATCGACTTCAGATGTTGCCGACTTTCATGACGTGACGGGCGGTGTGTACAATCCCCGAGAACGTATTCACCGCACTATGCTGACATGCGGTTACTAGCAACTCCGACTTCATGCAGGCGAATTTCAGCCTGCAATTCGAACTGAGGATGGTTTTAAAGGATTAGCTCCGGATCGCTCCATTGCAACCTATTGTACCACCCATTGTAGCGTGTGTGTAGCCCAGGGCATAAGGGCCATACTGACTTGACATCATCCCCTCCTTCCTCCCCGTTTTGCGGGGCAGTCTCGCCAGAGAATTTAACTGGCGACAGGGGTTGCGCTCGTTATGGGACTTAACCCGACACCTCACGGCACGAGCTGACGACAGCCATGCAACACCTGTGATGGCTCCTGACTTAACAGGTCGCTTACCTTTCGGATCGCTACTTCCACCATGTCAAGCCCTGGTAAGGTTCTTCGCGTTGCATCGAATTAAACCACACGCTCCGCTGCTTGTGCGGGGACCCGTCAATTCCTTTGAGTTTTAGTCTTGCGACCGTAGTCCCCAGGCGGGATACTTAAAGCGTTAGCTTCGGCACAGAGAGGGTCGATACTCCCTATACCTAGTATCCATCGTTTACTGCGTGGACTACCAGGGTATCTAATCCTGTTCGCTCCCCACGCCTTCGGACCTCAGCGTCAGTTACAGCCCAGAAAGCCGCCTTCGCCACTAGTGTTCTTACCGATATCTACGCATTTCACCACTACACCGATAATTCCGCTTTCCTCTACTGCACTCTAGCCCATCAGTTTCCGATGCACCCTCCCAGTTGAGCCGGGAGATTTCACATCCGACTTGACAGGCCGCCTACGCCCGCTTTACGCCCAGTAAATCCGGATAACGCTCGCCTCCTACGTATTACCGCGGCTGCTGGCACGTAGTTAGCCGAGGCTTATTCCCCGGGTACCGTCATTTTTTTCTTCCCCGGGAAAAGGGGTTTACAACCCGAAGGCATTCTTCCCCCACGCGGTGTCGCTGGATCAGGCTTTCGCCCATTGTCCAATATTCCTTGCTGCTGCCTCCCGTAGGAGTCTGGGCCGTGTCTCAGTCCCAGTGTGGCTGATCGTCCTCTCAAACCAGCTATCGATCGAAGCCTTGGTGGGCCGTTACCTCACCAACAAGCTAATCGAGCGCAAGCCCCTCCTCAAGCGGCCGAAGCCTTTAATGGTGATGCTTTACCATCACCATCACATGCGGTATTAATTCCGATTTCTCAGAGCTATTCCCCACTTAAGGGCAGGTTACTTACGTGTTACTCACACGTCCGCCACTAACCACCGAAGTGGTCCGTTCGACTTGCATGCATAAAGCACACCGCCAGCGTTTATCCTGAGCCGGGATCAAACTCTCCAAAAAAATTTGGGTTTACTTGTTTGAACCTTCCTTCCGCTATACAGTTGTTAAGGTACGAAAGCGCTCCAGATGAGCGCATTAAAATCATATCACAAAGAGAATTCCATTGTCAATATGGCCGGTGCCCTCTCCAGGCGTGCCACTAAACACCGGTAATATAATATTCCTTATTCAGACCACGCTGGCCAGTTATCATTAGCGTTATTATCCGTCAGACGCTTCTGCTTTGAACCATCGGGATTCATACTGTATATCTCTGAATTCCCATCCCGATCGGAGGAATAAATTATCATTTTATTACTGACACTCCAGTCTACCTTCAGGTCGCTGGCCTCGTTTTCAGTCAGACGTGTCACGTTGGAACCATCAGCGTCCATCACGTATATCTCAAAATTTCCATCCCTTTCTGAACTGAAGGCTATTTCACTCCCATCCGAAGACCAGGCTGGGGTTAAATCCAAGGCGGCGCTCCGCGTGAGACGTGTCTGATCTGTTCCATCGGCATTCATTACGTATATCTCGAAATTGCCATCGACGTCGGAATGATAAGCTATCTTACTACCGTCTGGTGACCATACCGGTACATAGTTATGGGCGGCATTGTCTGTCAGGCGTGTCTGGTTGGAACCGTCGGCATCCATCACGTATATTTCCGGATTGCCATCCCTCTCGGCGCTGAAGACGATTTTACTCCCATCGGGCGACCAGTTCGGGTCTTCATCAGTGTTAACATCATCGGTCAGACGCGTTATTCCGGTACCGTCGGCATTCATAACGTAGATGTCATAATTGCCATCTATCGTTGAACTGTATACTATCTTCTCTCCGTCAGGTGACCACGCTGGAGTAAAATCCACCACATTATTATCTGTCAGCCGCGTCTGGTTGGAACCGTCGACATCCATCACATATATCTCATAGTTACCGTCCCGGTCGGAGTGAAAGGCAATCCGGCTGCCTTTCGTTTCCCCACCACCCCCACACCCGGAAATCAGTATGGACAACAATATGGGTATAATTGCTAATACTAATATTCTTATCTTTTCATTTTTTCTCACTCATCACTCCATTTTCTTTTTAGCCGCCCCTGGCATCTGTGAAAGTGCCTCACTCAGACCCAGGACATTTACCAGCTTCGACTGGTCGGACATGATGAGCTTGGTGTTTTCCTCCAGAGATGCTTGAGTAACCTGGAGTTGCTTCAGCATTTGCGCGTTGCCGATGAAGTATTTATCGGCAGCTAAAGATACGTTTTCAATAGCCTGGGCTTCACCCTCCGCCCTCAAGATAGCCGCCTGACGGTCACCCTCCGCCACCAGGATGTTGTTCTGCTTATCGCCCTCGGCCTCCAGTATCTGTTTCTCTTTGTACGCTTCCGCCTCCAGGATAACGGCGCGCTTTTCTCTTTCCGCCTTCATCTGTTTGCTCATGGCGTCACTGATGTCGCGCGGCGGCTCGATTTCCTTTACCTCCACCCTGGTCACCTTGACGCCCCATTTGTCGGTGGCTTCGTCGAGTGTTTCTCTCAAGACAGCATTGATACGCTCTCTTGAAGTCAGGGTCTCGTCAAGACTCATCTCGCCGATTACATTCCTCAGGTTCGTCTGGGCCAACTTGCTGACGGCTACGTAGAAATTAGCGACTTCGTAGCGGACGGCTTTAGCATCGGTGACGTAGTAATAAACGACGGCGTCCACAGTTACCGTGACATTGTCCTTGGTAATCACCGGTTGCGGCTCTACATCCAGCACCGTCTCACGCATGTCGATTCGCGAGATGAGGGAGTCCATAAACGGTACGATGAACCGGAGGCCGGGTTCCAGGGTCTCCTTGTACTTCCCGAACCTTTCGATAATCCCCTTTTCCGCCTGGTGGATTATTGTTACAGACTTAGCCAGTGTTATTACCAGGACCAGGACTAAAATGACAATTACTACTATAACTCCAACTTCCATGTTACTCATTACCTCCTTCTACCCTTTTTACATTTAAAGTAACGCCACTTACGTCGGTGACGGTTATCTCCTCACCCTTACTAATATTCTCCTCCGCTCTAGCACGCCATTCCTCCATGCCTATTTTAACCAGACCGTATTTTTCCTGGGTGATATCCTGCTGGACGAATCCTTGCTTTCCGATTATGGTATCGATATTCGTTCTTTCCGTCTTTACGGCTACCCGACTATGAATATATCTGCGTCCGGCAAATACATATATCACGCATATAACACCGCTGGTTACGGCCGTCCAGACCCAGGACTGAAGCGCGATTGTTATCAGTCCGCCCAGGACGAATGCTGAACCGATGAATACCATATCGAGTCCCGTCTCGATGCCTAGAAGAAGCTCCATAAGGATAAGTACCAGACCGGCGGCGATAAATATCAACCACAGCCAGGAGTCAACAAATGCAACGTCCATAAAGTCGCCCTCCTTCCTTATTATGTTGTGGGTAATTGTAGATAAATTATCACATATTGTCAATTATTTTGTGTTCAAACATTATAATAATCATTTATGGATTGTTTATTCCTTTTATCAATCTTTTTACGTCATTTTTATATCAACAGAGTTATAATCTATTGTTAATTGGGGGTAAAGTGGAATGCTGGGCATGACAACCACAACAGATTCCGTCACCACCGGTGTCAGGGAGATAGCCGAAGCGTTGGGCGGTGGTATCCGCGAAGGCTCGCTCATAATGGTTGAAGGCGAAGCTAAAACCGGTAAAAGCGTCATATGTCAGTATATTACTTATGGCATCCTTCATTCTCAGGAGACCTCGGTGGCTTATTTCACCAAGGAATATACCGCTGACGGATTCGTCGACCAGATGGAATCCATATCTCTGGATATCAGGAAGGATGTCATGACGGACAGGTTAAGAGTATGCCCCCTCTATGAGGGTGATGTCATCACCAACAGTAAACAGTTCCTCCAGCAGCTGATTAACAACATCGTCGCCATACCCAAACGCTTCAAGCTAGTTATCGTCGATTCCGTAACGCCGCTGATTACACGCGTCGACCCCGTAGCTAAGGTCGATTTTATCCAGGTTTGCAAGGAGATGTGCCGCAATGACCGGTCGGTAGTACTGGTTATAGACAGGCACATCTACGAAGGAAAATCCCTGAGTCGTGTTTACGGTATGAGCGACTATTATCTGGAGCTGAAAACACACGATTCCATGCTCGATCCCGGTCAGGTAGATGACCGGATTATTAAAGTACTCAACGTCACCAAACTGGCTGGCGCCGAACGGTACTCCCAGGGCGATATAAGATTTGAGATTAAGCCCGTGGTCGGCATTCAAATCCTCCCCTTCCTCAAGGTCAGAATCTAGTAACCGGTGCCCTTATCGGTGTCCATTTCCCTGAATACACTCATATATGTGTGGTAATATTACGTATATATACTGGTAGTGTGCACTGAAATGACAGAAGAAGATACTTCACCCGCATCGATAACCGGCAAGCTGGATACCAGATTTATCGGGCAGAAGATTATTTTTTTCCCGCAGCTGTCTTCGACGATGGATATCGCCCGACAGCAAGCCCGGCAGGGAGCCGCCGAAGGGACGATAATAATTGCCGGTGAACAAACCTCAGGTAGAGGACGTGTAAAACGTTCTTGGCTAACGCCGCCCGGAAATATCGCGTTGTCGGTCGTTCTCTATCCCGATGTATCCAGTTTACCTTATCTGATAATGATTGCCTCCCTGGCGGTGGTACGCAGTATCGGGAGCGTTACTGGGCTTAAAGCAGACATTAAATGGCCTAATGATATCCTTATCGGTGGCAAAAAGGTATGCGGTATCTTGATTGAAAACGAGATAAGCGGCGACAAAACTGCCCGGGCCATTATCGGTATCGGTGTAAATGTTAATCTGGGTGATATAAAAATTACAGATACTTCTATCCCCGCTACCAGCCTGGAAAAAGAAATTCAAGAAACCGTAGCAAAAACCGACCTAATCAATAATCTCCTGGTCGAAATGGAACGTATGTATCTTGAATTACCTGA
>Ga0255053_10002307_pt1 | contig 10202 bp, 7 predicted proteins | sample JV7_2_22_MG_FD_188635 | JGI IMG/M metagenome (GOLD analysis project Ga0255053, IMG submission 188635) | Seawater microbial communities from Jervis Inlet, British Columbia, Canada - JV7_2_22 | ecosystem: Environmental > Aquatic > Marine > Inlet | place: Canada: British Columbia | collected...
CTTGACGAAGACATATTTGATCCCGTAGATCCTGATATAACCGTCTGCTATACCCTGGACGGTGTCGAAGTCACCCGACAGAACCTTCTCCTCACTGGCACTGGCCACGGAAAAAGCGACAGCTTTCGCTTTGCTCTGGAACTCCTTTTCCATTACTGTTTTGATTCGGTTGCGGGCGAAAATGATGTTGCCTGCGGCAAGAACTGTAAAGACGATCGTGATTATGGAGGTGATCTTCCATCCTATTTTTATCTGGACTTTGCCCTTTCTGCCGGATCTGGTTTCATCTGAATCCTTCAACTCGACATGGTCATCGATCCTGTTACTCGCCATGCAGTTTTCTCCTTTGGTTAAGTGGTTTCCGATAACTCCATCTTAACCGGAAGGCCATGACTCGTCACCTTAACGAATCAAAACCTGTAAACACTTTTAGTAACTAGGGCAAATCATCATACCCTTACTAACAACTAACAACTATCAACTTATTCTTTCCCAGTCTTTTCAGATAAATGTTTTTTGAGCTTTCTGGAAAATTCATTTACCGGTTTGTACGCGGCGCTTTTTGATTCTGCCTCAAACTCAGCGAGAAGATCTTTCTGTTTTCTGGTCAGCTTGCTGGGGATTACCACGACGACCTGCACGTACTGGTCGCCACGACGGGACCCCTGGAGGCTCTGCACACCCTTTCCCTTGAACTTGAATACCTGTCCAGATTGTGTACCTGGAGGTATCTTGAACTCCACCACACCCTCCAGTGTCGGGACATCTATAACTCCACCAGCGGTGGCAAGTACCATCCTGATGGGAATTTCAGTGATAATATTGTTGCCCTCCCTCACAAAGAGAGGATGAGGCTTTACATCAACAACGACGAACAGGTCCCCCGGACCACCCCCTGCCAGACCTCCATCCCCTTCTCCCTGAAGCCTTAACCTGTTGCCGTCTGCGACACCAGCCGGCACCTTGACCGTAACAGTGTGCTCCTTCTGGATCCTCGCCTCTCCGCGACATGCTGTGCACGGATCCTCGATAACACGGCCCCTTCCTCCGCAATTCGGGCAGGTCCTGGCCATGGTGAAGAAACCCTGCTGGAAGTGGATCTCTCCCTGGCCGGAACAGGTGGTACATTCCACAGGTGTGTGTCCCGGTTCGATACCGTCCCCCAGACACCGGTCGCATTCGATCAGGCGAGGATACTTGATCTCCCTTTCGGTGCCGAAGGCTGCTTCCTCAAATGCTATTTCAAGCCGGTACCTGAGATCCTCACCCCTGAAGCCGCGGGATCTGCCTTGTGACCTGCCGGTACCGAAGAAATCCGCGAAGAGGTCCGAGAAAACATCCGCAAAAGAAGCTCCGAAATCGAACCCTCCGGAAAATCCACTGTTTCCAGAAAGGCCGGCATGCCCGAACCTGTCGTAAACCTTCCTCTTTTCATCATCGGACAGTACGGAATACGCCTCGGAGAGTTCCTTGAACTTTTCTTCAGCCTTAATGTCTCCTGGATTCCTGTCTGGGTGAAACTGGATGGCGAGTTGCCGGTAGGACTGTTTTATCTCCTCACCGGTGGAATCACTGGAAACATCGAGAATCTCGTAGTAGTCTCTCTTCTGGTCCATCTACTCCTCTTCTTCAGTTTCCCCGGATTTTGTGCCGGATACATGGACAATGGAGGGCCTTAAGACCTTTCCTCTCAATTTGTAGCCCTTCTGGAACTCTGCCACAACAGTCCCCTCCTCGTGATCGCTGTCCTCTACCACACCCACAGCCTCGTGGATGTTTGGATCGAAGGGATGGCCAGCCGACCTGAGGGTCTCCAGGCCGCATTTTGTCAGAACCTCGTGCAGGTGTCCTGAGATCATTTTGACCCCTTCCAGTATGCTCTGAATCTCGGCATCAGTATGTTCACCCGCCAACGCCCTCTCCAGATTATCCAGCACTGGCAAAAGATCCAGGATAAGCTGCTCGTTAGCGTAACAGATAATATTCTCCCGTTCTTTCTCCATTCTTTTTCTGAAATTATCGTAGTCCGCCGCAGCCCTGAGTATACTGTCCTTCAGTTCCTCTATCTCGGTCTTCAAATCCTCATACTCTGGCAGAGAGATCGTTATTTCCTCCTCCTGGTCTCTTTCCTCAACAATTATATCTTCACCATCGTCGATGGTGATCGTATTTTCTGCTGCAGGCTCATTAGCCGGCTTGTTTCTCTTTCTCTGACCCAAGATCAGGCCTCCTTCACAGTCCTTCTTTCGCAAGGTTTTCGCTCAGTGTGGAAGCAGCAGTTCGCACCAGCGGAATGACCTCGGAGTAGTTCATCCTCGTTGGACCTATAATGCCCACCGTTCCCAGGGTGACATCACCGTTACCGTAGGTGGATGTGACCAGGCTGACACCTTTTACTCCGCTTATGCCTACTTCTGATCCGATATACACAGTCAGACCCTCAGCATCCATGGTCTCATCAAGAATGGCCACCAGATTACTCTTTTCCTCGAAGGTCTTGAACAGCTGCCGCATATACTCGATATTCCCGGTGAACTCCGGAAAATCCAGGATCTTGGAACTTCCTTCAACATAGACGTCGGTGTTGCTCTCGGAATCCAGCATCTTTTTACCCAACTCCAGGGCGGCATTCATGAGGAGATCATAGTTTTCCTTGTCTCTCCTCATATCGTCTGCAAGCCTCTTGCGCATCTGAGCCAGGGGAAGACCACCGTAGCGATCGTTGAGATAACCAGACATATTTTCCAGCGCCTCCTGGGAAAAATCCTGATCCATCTTGATTAACCTGTTCTCTGTTATTCCCGACCTGGAAACGAGAATCACCAGGACAACCCCCAATTTGATCCGTATAAAATTCACCTTTTTGAATGTACTGTGCAGTCTGTTTGGAGCAAGGACTACTCCAGCGTAACTGGAGAGGTTTGAAAGAACCCTGGAGGTTCTGCGAGCGAGTTCATCAACACTGCCCTGATACGAGAGGAGTTCTTCCCTCACCTGCTGGCTGCCTTCTGCCTGGAGAACTCTGGCCTTCAGGATCTCGTCAACATAATATCTGTAAGCCATTTCAGTTGGTATCCTGCCCGCCGATGTGTGGGGGGCAATGAGGTATCCTTCATCCTCCAGGTCAGCCATAACGTTTCGTACAGTGGCGGGACTCAGGTCAAAGTCGTAGTGTTTTACGAGCGTTCTGGAGCCTACCGGTTCTGCCGTCTCTACGTACAGATGAATTACAGCAAGCATGACGCTGCGATGCCGATGGCTATTTTCAAGTATTGACATGTGAACCCCTCTGGCACTCTCCCATAACGAGTGCCAAAATTTCCTTAACATGGAGACCTATGTGTGTCAATTAAAGTCGTGTCTTTCTTTTAAACAGTCTCCACTCAACTTTCTGTAAGATAACCATTTTTTGTATTGCGACAAGTATAAAACTAGTTTCAGGTTTCAGGTTTCAGGTTTCAGTCTAAAATAATCCTATACAAATACTTGAAACATGAAACTTTAAACTTGAAACTCGGTTAAATGATTGAAGAAAATACTTCATTCGAAAGCAGCATGCCCCTGGTCGTTAGTCTTATCCTTTTCGCTGATGTCCTAATCAGGCCCAACTCACGGAAACGCTTCAGGGACGGTCCCATAATCATTCTCGGATCCTTACCGTAACCCAGGATAAAGTGATCGATGTCCACACCTTCCGTTTGCCTCAGAGCCAGCATGAGAGCTTCCGCAGGACGTATCTCCGGACCCTCCACGGAAAGCTCCTCTTTCACGGAGCCGGGATCAGCCATGTAGGCCGCAAGGTCCGCGGCATTGCGCCACCTTGATCTTGTTCCTTCTGCTGTTACCGCACTATGCGCGGATGGTCCGAGGCCGATGAAGTCACCATCCCGCCAGTAATTTATATTGTGCAGGCATTCATGGTCCGGCTTTGCAAAGTTACATATCTCGTACTGACGATACCCCCCCGCGACCAGGATCCTTCTGGATTCCGTAAACATCGCGGCCGCAGTATCCTGGTCAATTTCCCGCGGGCTCAAATCATCACTCTGAACGAGAGAATAAAGGGAAATATGGTCAGGGTCGAGCAGGAGGGCTGTTTGAATGTCATCTATGAACGATCCTTCTGTCTGTCCTGAAAAAGCGTAGACCAGATCTATGCCAACCGAGGTGAAGCCAGCGTTGCGGGCTGCTTCTACTGAACCTTCGGCCGATTCCTCTTCTCTTCTTGCGCCCAATGCTGCAAGGGAATCCGGGTTAAAGGATTTTATACCGATGCTTACCCTTTCGAAACCAGCCTCGCTCAGCCTGACGAGTTCATCTGTTCCTGTCTCAGGCACGACCTCGATACTGCTCTCCAATACGCCATCCATAAAAAAGGCTTCATCCAGATGTTTGAAGAGACTTTCGTAGAATCTCGCGGGGAGGACTGACGGGGTTCCGCCGCCGACATAAACACTTTTGACCGGAGCATATATTTTCCCGGATATGGAATCGATCTCTCTTGCCAACGCATCGAGAAAAGCCTCAACCTCCCGGGGTTTTTCCCTGTAGAAATGGCAGAAATCACATAGGTTCTGGCAGAACGGCACATGGATATAGATGGAAAAGAAGGGTGGGAACCAGCCGGCAGACTTCATGTCACCTTACGTGGCATCTGGCACGCCGGTCTTTATTTCTTCGGGATAGCTCAGGCACTTCCACTGAACAACGGTCAATCACGAGAGGGCATCGTGGATGGAAGTGGCACCCCGGCGGGGGTTCGATTGGGCTGGGCACTTCACCCGCCGGCTCCTGGTCCTTCTTTCTCATACCCGGGTCAAGCTCAGGTATGGCCCCCACGAGGGCTTCAGTGTATGGATGCACCGGATTCGTGTAAACATCCTCAACGGGCCCTTCTTCAACCAGCCTGCCAAGGTACATTACAGCAACTCTGTCACAGAGGCTCCTGATCACTCTCAGATCATGAGAGATAAAAAGCATTGTGAGGTTAAACTGCTCCTTAAGGGTCATAAGAAGATTTAGGATCTGGGCCTGGATCGAGACATCGAGGGCCGAAACCGGCTCATCGGCCAGGAGGAAATCAGGTCTCAGGGAAAGTGCCCTGGCAATTCCGAGGCGCTGTCTCTGACCGCCTGAAAACTCATGTGGATACCTGCTGTAACTGTCGACAGGCAGACCGACGGTGGCAAGCATCTCTTCTACGTTTACCTTTACCTTACCCGCGCTCATTCCAGAGAGCCGGAGAGGCTCTCCAACTATGGCGCCCACGGTCTTCCTGGGATTCAGGGAACCGAAGGGATCCTGGAAGATGATCTGCATGCGGTGACGGTAGGGTCGGAGCTTCTGCCTGCTAAGTTCGCTTATATCGACATTATCAAAGATCACCCTGCCCGATGTAGGCGCGGTCAGTCTCAGGATCATCCGGCCAAGTGTGGTCTTGCCGCAACCGGATTCGCCCACGAGGCCGAAGACCTCTCCTGTCCGCACCTGGAACGATACGTCATCAACAGCCCTGACCCCGCCGACGATTTTACCAAAGGTACCGCCCTTAACCGGGAAAATCTTGGTAAGGTGCTTAACTTTTAATAATGGTGTGGTCGTAAAAAGTCCATTCATGGCTTTTTACTCCGCGGAAAGCGAAAAGTGTCATTTTCACTTTCCTCACAAATCAATAACTTGCTACGCAAGTCATCGATTTGGGCGCCCCCAATGGGCGCAATGATGACTTCTTGCGAAGTCATCATTATTGGTGTGGTCGTAATAAGTTCATCCATGGCTTTTAGAATGGTTCGCTCAGATCGCCCTCCTCAGGCTCTCGTGCTTGTTTCCGGGAAAGTAACACCTGACCTCATTACCTTTTTCTGTCAGGGTTAACTCGGGTTCCTCCTGGGTGCACACTTCCTGGGCCCTGGGACACCGGGGATGGAACCTGCACCCGGAAGGCAGATCCATGAGGTCCGGCACACTCCCTCCAATTGCTATAAAGCGACGCCTGCCCGGTGTCGGAAGAGAATTGATAAGACCAATTGTATATGGATGCTGGGGAGCACTAAAAAGGTCCCCGACTTTGCCCATCTCAACTATCACGCCAGCGTACATCACACAGACTCTGTCCACCACTTCAGCAACCACACCCAGATCGTGGGTGATGAGCAGGGCCCCACGGTTGCCCTCATGGATCAGTTCTTCAATCAGTCTGAGTATCTGGGCCTGAACGGTAACATCCAGGGCCGTCGTAGGTTCATCGGCAATAAGCACATCCGGCTCACACGCCATGGCCATGGCGATAAGAGCCCGCTGCTGCATTCCGCCGGACATCTGATGCGGGTATTCCGAGACCCTCCTGGCCGGATCGGGTATTCCCACCTGGCCGAGGAGTTTTGCAGCTCTTTCAAAGGCAGCGCTCTTGTCCATCCCACGGTGCAGCCTCAGAACCTCAGCCACCTGATCTCCCACGGTGAAAACAGGGTTAAGGGCGCTCATGGGTTCCTGAAAGACCATGGAGATCCTGTTGCCCCTGACGTTCCTGATCTCATTATCGTCCATCTCCAGGAGATCCTCTCCTTCAAGGAGCACCTGTCCCGAGATCACCTTGCCGGAATCCGGCACCAGTCGGAGAATGCTCAAGGCGGTAACACTCTTGCCGCAGCCCGACTCACCAACAAGACCCAGTATCTCCCCCCGAAAGAGAGAGAAGGAAACTCCATCCACGGCGTGCAGGGTTTTGTCCTCGATGGAGAAGTGGGTCATCAGGTCTTTCACTTCAAGCAGCGGCATTGTCATGGGGGTCATTTAAGTTTGGTGGAAGATGGATGTCAAGGAGTATAGGGCTTTGAGCTATGTGTGTAATTCGGAATACAGAAGCCAGAATTCAGAATTCAGAATCTGTCAGTTGTACCTTTAGTTCTAAAATCCCATTCATGTATTTATCATTGCCATGACATATTTAATGATGTTTTAGATTAAGTTGAAGGTTAATGTTTAGTAACACAAAATATTCTGACTTCTGACTCCTGAATTCTGATAACTGATTACCCTATTTTTATTCACATCAGTTCCAATTGCATGATAAAATTACAGCTTTCACTTCCAGATTATTGGACAACATTAAAAGGATAAAAGAGTGTCAACCGATAAAATAATCATAAAGGGCGCACGGGAACACAACCTGAAAGACGTCAGCATTAAGATACCCAGGGATTCCCTCGTGGTCATAACAGGTGTCTCGGGATCGGGAAAATCCTCTCTCGCTTTCGACACCCTGTATGCAGAGGGGCAGCGCAGATACGTGGAATCCCTTTCGGCATACGCGAGACAGTTCCTGGAACAGATGGATAAGCCCGATGTGGACTCCATAGAGGGGCTCTCGCCGGCAATATCCATCGAGCAGAAGAAGGTCAGCAGGAATCCTCGTTCTACGGTTGGAACTGTTACCGAGATCTACGACTATCTGCGCCTTCTCTTTGCAAGGATAGGAATACCCTACTGCTATCAGTGCGGCGACAGGATCGACGCCCAGTCCTCTCAGCAGATAATTGACAGCCTGATGAAGACCGAGGACCAGGCCAGGATGACTATCCTGGCACCTGTGGTCAAAGGAAGGAAGGGCGAACATCGCCAGGATCTCGAGCGCTTCGGCCGTATGGGTTTTCTCAGAGCAAGGGTTGACGGTGAGATCCTGAGCCTTGAGGACGACATCGTTATCGACCGCAAAAAGAAACACGATATCGAGCTTGTCATTGACAGGCTTGTTATCCGCGATGGGATCAGAAACAGGCTCGCCGACTCGGTGGAACTTGCCCTTAAAATGGGTGACGGAGTGCTCATCGCGCTTGTTTCCGAGGGCCGGGAGGTTATTTTCTCGGAGAAGCTGGCCTGCATAAAATGCGGCATCAGCTACCCTGAGATCTCACCCCGCTTCTTCTCTTTTAACAACCCCACCGGGGCCTGCAATGAATGCGGTGGTCTGGGCACAACGAGCATTATCGACCCTGAGCTCGTAGTGCCTGACCCATCCCTGTCCATACGCCAGGGCGCTCTGGCACCCTGGCGGAGGAGAGATAGCGTTTTTTATCATCAACTCATGGATTCTCTCTCCTCCCATCTCGAATTCAACCTCGACACACCCTTCCAGGATCTTCCGGAAGTCGCCCGTCAGGTGATCATATACGGTTCCGGCTCGGAAAAGATCGCCGTCAAATATGAGTCGAGAAACTTTACAAGACGCACCCAGAAACCCTTCGAGGGGGTGATCCCGAACCTGAGACGCAGGTATATGGAAACAGGCTCGGAATCAGTTCGGGAGGAGATCGAATCATTCATGGGAAACCGGATATGCGACTCCTGTGGTGGCGCCCGTCTCCGGCCGGAGAGCCTGCATATAAAAATCGGAGGTAAGAACATCCACGAGGTAACCCGACTGTCCATCGCCCAGGTGTCCGAGTTCTTCAAGAATCTGAAGCTGGACAGGAAGGAGATGGCCATCGGCAGCAGGATCCTGAAGGAGATAAAGGAGAGAATCAGGTTTCTCGTCGACGTCGGACTTGATTACCTGTCAATGGACCGGACTTCGGGTACACTTTCGGGTGGTGAAGGTCAGAGGATCAGGCTTGCCACGCAGATCGGCTCCAGCCTGATGGGAGTTCTCTATATCCTCGATGAACCCAGCATCGGACTCCATCCCCGGGATAACAAGCGTTTGCTCACCACACTAAAGCAGCTCAGGGACATGGGCAATACAGTGATAGTTGTGGAGCATGACGAGGAAACTATAAAAACCGCTGATTTCGTTATCGACATGGGCCCCGGCGCGGGAGTTCGAGGAGGCAATATAGTGGCATCCGGCAGCCCGAAGACGATCATGGCCTGCGATGAATCCCTTACCGGCAGGTATCTATCCCGGAAGCTTCGCATAAAAGCTCCCGATAAGAGGAGGAAATCAGGGCCTAACGGATACGTCAAGATAATCGGTGCAAGAGCAAATAACCTCAAGAACATAGATGTCTCATTCCCCCTTGGCGTGTTCACATGCATCACGGGCGTATCCGGCTCGGGAAAGTCTACTCTTGTCATTGACACTCTGTACAGGGCAATGGCACGAAGACGCTCCGCCACCGCCGACAGACCCGGAGAGCACGATCATATAGAGGGCGATCAGTTCATCGACAACGTGATCGACGTCAATCAGTCACCTATAGGCAGAACGCCCCGTTCCAACCCGGCCACATATACAGGAGCATTTACTCCCATAAGAGAACTTTTTTCCCAGGTGCCTGAATCCCGCCTCCGCGGCTACAAACCAGGTCGATTCAGCTTCAATGTAAAGGGCGGCCGTTGTGAGGCCTGCCAGGGAGACGGAGTAAAGAAGATCGAGATGCATTTCCTGCCCGACGTACACGTAACATGCGAGGTGTGCAACGGGAAGAGGTTTAACAAAGAGACCCTTGAAGTCACTTACAAAGGTGTGAATATAGCTGAAGTTCTGGCCATGACAGTCAACCAGTCTGCCAGGCTCTTTGAAAATGTTCCCGTTGTCGCCCGACGGCTGAGAACTCTTCAGGAGGTGGGAATGGGCTACATCCAGCTCGGCCAGTCCGCCACGACCCTTTCGGGGGGCGAAGCTCAGCGTATAAAACTTTCCAAAGAGCTGTCCAAGAGGGATACAGGCCGAACACTTTACATACTGGACGAACCGACCACAGGCCTGCACTTCGACGACGTAGTCAAGCTCCTCGAAGTTCTGAACAACCTGGTCTCACGGGGAAATACAGTCCTGGTGATCGAGCACAACATGGAGGTTGTCAAATCAGCCGATCACATAATCGACCTGGGCCCCGAAGGTGGCGACCTGGGTGGGGAGGTCCTGGCCCGGGGAACACCGGAAGAGCTGGCAACGATGAAACATTCTTATACGGGTAAGTTTTTGAAGAAAGTACTTAAGAACTAGTGGTCAGTTGTCAGGAGTCAGGAGTCAGAATTTCACTTTCTGAATTCTGAATTCTGGATTCTGACTTCCCCGAGCATCAAAGCTGTTAAATACACCACATTCCTTGACAATACCCAATTATATAGAATAATCTCAAACCGGAAGTGCGTAGGGCACTGGTGGCCCTCCTGGACTTCAAATCCAGTGATTCTGGCTAAAACCCGGAATGGTGGGTTCGATTCCCATGCACTTCCGCCAACTGTAAAAAATGGGCCCC
>Ga0255053_10002313_pt1 | contig 10181 bp, 9 predicted proteins | sample JV7_2_22_MG_FD_188635 | JGI IMG/M metagenome (GOLD analysis project Ga0255053, IMG submission 188635) | Seawater microbial communities from Jervis Inlet, British Columbia, Canada - JV7_2_22 | ecosystem: Environmental > Aquatic > Marine > Inlet | place: Canada: British Columbia | collected...
CCCTGGCACGAATTCACCAACAAAAGCGTTGAATTAGTTGCGGAAACCCGTACCTTTGTGTAGGATTCCTGCCCCATGATGAATCCAACGACACCCGGCCTGGCCGGCCACAAAGGCCTTCGCGGCGAGATCCTGCTGCGGATCAAGAAGGCGCAGCCTGTCACGGCGGGCGAGCTGGCTGACACCTTCGGGGTCTCGGCCAACGCCGTCCGGCGCCATCTGAAGGAGCTCGAGGTCGAGGGGCTCGTGAGCTACGGGCGCGAGCAGCGGGGCACCGGTGCGCCCACCCATGCATACCGGCTGAGCGCGGGTGGTGAGGCTCTGTTTCCCAAGCGGTACGGTGAGGCCCTCACCCACGTGCTCTCGCTCGTGGCCGAAACCAACGGACGGGATGCGGTGCGGGAGATGTTCGCCGAGCGCTTTCGGGTTCAGGCCGAGCGGCTCCGCGCCGAGCTCACTGACGCGACGCTCGAGGAGAAGGTCGAGGCGGTGGTGCGGATGCTCTCGCAACAGGGGTTCATGGCCGCCTGGTCCAACGAGGCCGACGCGCTCACTCTGTCCGAGCACAACTGCGCGTTCCAGGAGGTGGCCGAGCAGTTCCCCGAGATCTGCGCGGCGGAGGCCGAATTCCTGAGAGAAGTGCTCCAGAGCGACGTGCAGCGCGACTCGTACATCCCCGACGGCTGCAACGCATGTCTGTACTCGATCGCCCCGAAGCAGGGCGCTGAGGAGTCTTGATGTCGGAATCCGCAATCGATCAACAGGTAAGCCAGCCATACAAGTACGGTTGGAGCACGGACATCGAGTCCGAGCTCGCCCCCGTCGGGCTGAGCGAAGACACCATCCGGCTCATCTCCGAGAAGAAGAGCGAGCCGGCGTGGATGCTGGAATGGCGGCTCAAGGCGTATCGGAACTGGCTCAAGATGACTGAGCCGAATTGGGCCAACGTCACGTACGACCCGATCGACTACCAGGCGATCCACTACTACGCGGCGCCCAAGCAGCAGAAGGCGCTGGAGAGCCTCGACGAGGTGGATCCCAAGCTGCTCGAGACCTTCGAGAAGCTGGGGATTCCGCTCGGCGAGCAGAAGCGGCTCACCGGAGTGGCCGTGGACGCCGTGTTCGACAGCGTCTCGGTGGCGACGACGTTCAAGGAAGAGCTGAAGAAGTACGGCGTGATCTTCCTGCCCATCTCCGAGGCCATCCAGGAGCATCCCGACCTGGTCAGGAAGTACATCGGCTCGGTAGTGCCCCAGACCGACAACTTCTTCGCCGCGCTCAACTCGGCCGTGTTCACAGACGGATCGTTCGTGTACGTGCCGAAGGGAGTGAGGTGCCCGCTCGAGCTCTCGACCTACTTCCGAATCAACGCCCTGTCGACGGGCCAGTTCGAGCGCACGCTCATCATCGCGGACGACGACAGCCATGTGAGCTACATGGAGGGCTGCTCCGCCCCGATGCGCGACGAGAACCAGCTGCACGCTGCGGTGGTCGAGCTGGTGGCGCACGAGAACGCGCAGATCAAGTACTCCACGATCCAGAACTGGTATCCCGGTGACGAGGAAGGCCGGGGCGGGATCTACAACTTCGTGACGAAGCGCGGCCGCTGCATGGGGAACAACTCCAAGATCTCCTGGACCCAGGTGGAGACGGGCTCCGCGATCACGTGGAAGTACCCCAGCTGCATCCTGGAGGGGGACAGCTCGATCGGGGAGTTCTATTCGGTCGCGGTCACGAACAATCACCAGCAGGCCGACACCGGCACCAAGATGATCCACATAGGGAAGAACACACGGAGCACGATCGTCTCGAAGGGCATATCCGCGGGGGTGAGCCAGAACACGTACCGCGGCCAGGTGAAGATCATGAAGGGCGCCGACAACGCGCGGAACTACTCGCAGTGCGACTCCATGCTCATCGGCGACCAGTGCGGCGCGCACACCTTCCCGTACATCGACGTGCGCAATCCGTCTGCCATCATGGAGCATGAGGCTACCACGTCCAAGGTCGGAGAGGACCAGATCTTCTACTGCAAGCAGCGGGGGATCCCGGAAGAGGACGCGGTATCGCTGATCGTGAACGGATTCTGCAAGGAGGTCTTCCGCGAGCTGCCGATGGAGTTCGCGGTTGAAGCTACCAGGCTGCTCGCGGTCAGCCTCGAGAGCAGCGTGGGATAAGAGAGGAAGGGGGAAGGGTACGGCGGTTGCGAGGAAACGGTAGACGGGAAAGCGGTAACGATTTAACGGGAAGCGGACGATACAAATGCTCGAAGTCAAGAATTTGCAGGCCAGCATCGAAGGCACCGAGATCCTCAAGGGCATTGATCTCGTTGTGAACCCGGGCGAGGTCCACGCCATCATGGGCCCCAACGGCTCCGGCAAGAGCACGTTTGCGCAGGTGCTCGCCGGGCACCCCAGTTACGACGTGACCGGCGGTACGGTGACCTTCGACGGAGAGGATCTGCTCGAGATGGAAGCCGACGAGCGCGCCCGGGCGGGTGTGTTCCTGGCATTTCAGTACCCAGTCGCCATCCGCGGCATCACCAACGCCTACTTCCTGCAGTCGGCGATAAACGCCGCCCGCAAGGAAAAGGGCCTCGAGGAACTGGACATCCTGGATTTCGCCGAGCTGCTCGAGAAGAAGCTGGAGGACATCGGTTGGGACGACAGCCTCATCCACCGCGCGGTGAACGACGGGTTTTCGGGCGGTGAGAAGAAGCGCAACGAGATCCTGCAGCTCGCGATGCTGGAGCCGAAGCTCGCGATCCTGGACGAGACCGACTCGGGGCTCGACATCGATGCGGTCAAGGATGTGGCGGCGGTGGTGAACGGGTTCCGCAGCCCGGAGCGCGCCTTCGTCGTGGTGACGCACTACGAGCGAATCCTCAACTACCTCACACCCGACTTCGTGCACGTGCTCGCCGACGGCAAGATCGTGCGGTCGGGCGACATGAAGCTGGCCCTGGAGCTGGAAGAGAAGGGCTACGACTGGATCACGGAGGCGGCGGCGGTATGACGAAAGGCCAGAACGTCTCGAACGTCGTCGAACGGTACGTCGCCGAGTTCGAGCTCTTCGCGAACAACGGCGCATCGGGTGCGCCGGCGTGGCTCAAGGAGCGGCGTGCGCGGGCGATGTCGCGGTTTGCGGAGGTCGGCTTTCCCAGCACCCGTCAGGAAGCCTGGCGATTCACCGACATGAAAGCTATTGCCCGGGAGTCCTTCTCCCTGGCGCCGGCTCCGGAAGCGCACGGCATCACACAGGACGCGATTGCCCCCTTCCTACTCGGGGGACCGGACCGGCTCACGGCCGTCTTTGTAAACGGCCACTACGAGCCCGATCTGTCTTCAGTGGCCGGGCTGCCGGAGGGCGTGACACTGGGCAGTCTGCGCGACGCGGTTGCAGGCGATCCGGAGCTCGTGGAGCGCCATCTCGGCAAGTACGCCGCCGACGAGCGCAACCCGTTCACCGCTCTCAGCACTGCGTTCACCCACGACGGCGCGTTCGTGCGCGTTGCCAAGGGGGTCGTGGTGGAGCAGCCCCTACAACTTCTCTTCCTGGCGGCGCCCGACGGAGATGCCGGTTGCCTGTGGCACCCGCGCAACGTGGTGGTGGTCGAGGAGGGCGCACAGGCCTCGGTCGTGGAGAGCTACGTGGGACTCGGCGACGGCGCGTACTGGACCAATGCGGTGACCGAGGTCGTAGTCGGAGAGAACGCGAAGGCCGATACATACCGCGTCCAGCGCGAGGGCCCCGGCGGGTACCACACCGCCACCACGCAGTCGTACCAGGATCGCAGCAGCAACTACTCGCTGATCGCGTTCACGTTCGGTGCGCGGCTGTCGCGCCACGACATCAATGCGGTGCTCGACGGAGAGGGAGCCGACTGCACGCTGGACGGACTCTCGATGCTTCGCGACGGGCAGCACACCGACTATCACACGACCATCGAGCACGCCAAGGCACACTGCACGAGTTGGGAGTACTTCAACGGCGTGTTCGACGATCGGTCGCGCGGGGTATTCACGGGCAGGATCGTCGTTCGGCCCGGCGCCCAGCAGACCGATGCGAAGCAGACCAACAACAACCTCCTACTCACTGAGCAGGCGCGGTCCGACAGCCAGCCGCAGCTCGAGATCTACGCCGACGACGTGAAGTGTACGCACGGCGCAACGCTCGGCCCGATCGACGAGGACCATCTCTACTACATCCAGAGCCGCGGCCTGCCTCGCGAGGATGCCCGGATGCTCCTGACGTACGGCTTCGGGTCGGAGATCCTGAGCAACGTGAAGCACGAGGAGCTGAGGAAGCGCCTCGACGGCCAGGTGCGGGAATGGCTGGCGGAGAGCGGACGAAGGCGCACAGCGGGGTGAGTTCCATGGCACACCAGGCTTCGACGCCGACGCCGACGCCCACGGCGCGTCCGAAGTTCGACGTGCAGAGCGTGCGTGCGGACTTTCCGCTGCTGCGCGAGCAGTCGCGCGGCAAGCCTCTAGTGTACCTGGACAATGCGGCGACCAGCCAGAAGCCCCAGGCGGTGATGGATGCGCTGCAGCGCTACTACACCCAGCAGAACGCCAACATTCACCGCGGCGTATACCAGCTCAGCGAGGAGTCCACGGCCGCGTACGAAGGTGCGCGGGCCAACCTCCAACGGTTCATCAACGCCGCGCAGCCGCATGAGGTGATCTTCGTGCGTGGAGCGACGGAGGCGATCAACCTCGTCGCGCAGAGTTATGGGCGTGGGGCGTTGGGACCGGGAGACGAGATCCTGCTGTCCCAGATGGAGCACCACTCGAACATCGTACCGTGGCAGCTGGTGGCCGAGATGACCGGAGCCAAGGTCAAGGTCATCCCGATGACCGACGAGGGCGAGCTGGTGCTCGACGAATACGAGAGGCTGCTCTGCACCGACACGAAGATGGTCGGGCTGGTGCACGTCTCCAATGCGCTCGGCACGGTCAACCCGGTGAAGGAGATGATCGCGCTGGCGCACGACCATGGGGTTCCGGTCCTGGTGGACGGGGCGCAGGCGGCCCCGCACCAGCCGGTCGACGTGCAGGACCTGGACTGTGAGTTCTACGCTGTGTCCGGACACAAGATGTTCGGTCCCACCGGAATCGGGATCTTGTACGGCAAGACGGAGCTCCTGGACGCCATGCCTCCCTACCAGGGTGGCGGTGAGATGATCCGCTCGGTGTGCTTCGACAAGACCACGTTCGCGCCGCTGCCGGCCAAGTTCGAGGCGGGCACGCCGAACATCGCGGGGGCCATCGGCCTCGGGGCGGCGGTCGACTACCTGAACGGCCTCTCCTGGGACGCGATCCACGAACACGAGATGGACCTGCTGCGGCACGCCACCGAGTCGCTCGAATCGATCCCGGGGCTTCACATTCTGGGCCAGGCCACGAACAAGGCCAGCGTTGTATCCTTCGTGCTCGACGGTGTGCACGCACACGACATCGGGACGATCGTGGACCAGGAGGGCGTGGCGATTCGCACCGGCCACCACTGCACGCAGCCGGTCATGGAGAGGCTCGGTGTGCCGGCGACGGCCCGGGCGTCCTTCGCCTTCTACAACACGCGGTACGAGGTGAACGCGCTGGCGTGGGCAGTCACCAAGGTTCGTGAGGTGTTCGGCTGATGGCCGATCTGAGAGAGCTGTACCAGCAAGTCATCCTCGATCACAACCGCAGCCCCCGCAACTTCAAGGAAGTCCCCGACGCCAACCACAGTGCGGAAGGGACGAACCCTCTGTGTGGCGACAAGATCACGGTGCACGTAAAGGTCGCTGACGGCGTCATCGAAGACGTGGGGTTTCAGGGCTCGGGCTGCGCCATCTCCCAGGCGACCGCCTCGCTCATGACGTCCGCGGTGAAGGGCAAGACCACCGAGGAGGCCGAGCGGCTGTTCCAGGCGTTTCACCAGATGGTCACCGCGCCGGGCGGCGCGGCCGACACCAAGTTGCTGGGCAAGCTCGCGGCGCTGTCGGGTGTGAAGCAGTTCCCTGCCCGCGTGAAGTGTGCCAACCTCCCGTGGCACACGCTGCACGCGGCGCTCACCGACGCAGCGGAGCCGGTCTCCACGGAGTGACGGCGGCGGCTCCGCGCCCCGCTCAGCGGAAGGAAAGTGGGCGACCGGCGAAGCGCCGGCCGGCCAGGGGGAGTGAGGTGGTGGTGGAGTGACCTAGGGAGTGGGTCAGAGGCCCGACTCCACCGCCTTGCGGCGGCATTCATTGGCCACATCCACCACCGTTTGGCGCGGCATCGGTGCCGCAACCGCTCGTGCACCGCCCTCCTGGGTCCAGACTGCCACCTCGTAACCGTCGGCCGAAGCGCTCGCCAGCACCCCACTCTGCGGCCAGCCGCCGGGCAAGCCGGTCGACGGCAGGTCGAAGTATGTGAGTGACTGGCCGTGGTACTCGAAAACCACGGCGGCGCCGCGGACGCCGTCCATCTCGGTGACGCTCACACCCACGAGGTCAGCGTCGCTGATATTCGGAATCTCGACTGTGTAGCCCACCTCGTGCTGGAGCCAGGCTCGGAGGATCGCCGTGTCCGAGCTGGCGATCGATACGGGGCTCGCGAGCCCTGCCTGGGCCGCACGGGCAAGCGGTGAGGCCACCCGTTGCGAGGTGTCCGGAACGCCCACAAACAAGAGGAGGGCGGCCGCGGCCGCGAGGGCCACGGTGGCGCTCCCGGCGAACAGTCTCAAGCGCCGCTGCCGGACCAGCCGGGCGGTCTCATCGTCCAGTGAGGTGCGGACACGAGCTGCGAGCCAGGGCGGAGCCTGGAGCGCAGCCGCGGAGAGCCGGCGCAAACGCTGACTCAGCGCTCGCTGTGCGCCGTAATATCGGCGACACGCGTCGCAGCTGGCGCGGTGCGCATCCGCCTGCTCCTGTTGTTCCCCTGTGGCGGGCTCGCGGGGCTCAGGCCCCAGGATCCGCCGTGCCTCTTCACATCTCATTGGGCATCGCTCCGTACAACCCGGTAACGAGAGCCGAGTGTGGTGTGTTCCCGAGGGCTCCCGGGGCTGGTATCCGTGACGTATCGTTCGCCTACGCCAGAGGGGCCTCTCACCAGGTGGACGCCATGCAGAACGACGCGGTCGTCGACGTTCGAGGAGTCACCAAGCGGTTCGCGGGTCACACTGCGGTGAGGGAGCTATCGCTGGCTGTGCCGCGCGGTGCGGTGTATGGCCTGCTGGGGCCTAACGGAGCCGGCAAGACCACCACGATCCGCATGATCATGGACATCATCGTCCCGGACGAGGGCTCGGTCCATCTGTTCGGGTCGTCAAAAACCGGGCGGGATCTCAGCGAGCGAATCGGCTACCTGCCAGAGGAACGCGGCCTGTATCGCAAGATGCGAGTGTTGGATCTCCTGGTCTTCCTGGCGGAGGCCAAGGGAGTCGGACGCAAGAGGGCCAAGCACGACGCACAGACCTGGCTGGAACGGCTGGGACTGTCCGACTGGGCGCAGCGGAAAGTGGATCAACTGTCGAAGGGCATGCAGCAGAAGGTGCAGTTCATTTCCACTCTGTTGCACGGTCCCGATCTGCTGATCCTCGACGAACCGTTCTCCGGTTTCGATCCCGTCAATACGCAGCTGATGAAGGACGTCGTCCTGGAGCTGGCCCGTGCCGGGACGACCGTTCTCTTCTCGACGCACATCATGGAGCAAGCGGAGAAGCTGTGCGACGCGGTGTGCATAATCGCGCGCGGCGAGAAGGTGCTCGACGGGCGGCTGGCCGAGGTCAAGCGGACCCACGGCGGGCAGCATGTGATAGTTGCGGTCGAGCAGGGCGCCGCTTCGGTGGACAATGTGTTCCGTGACGCGTCGCTCGTGGCGAAGGCGGACAACTACGGACAGTATGCGGAATTGGAGCTTACCGAGGGAGCCGACCCGCAGCAGGTGCTGGAGCGTGTGCTGGCGGCGGGGGCGCGTGTAACCCGTTTCGAGATCGCGGAGCCGACACTGCACAAGATCTTCATCGACCTGGTGGGGCCGGAGGCCGGAACCGCACGCGCCGAGGGAGACGACGCCCATGCATAAGATCTGGGTGGTGATTCGTCGCGAGTTCCTGGAGAAGGTCCGCACCAAGTGGTTCATCATCTCGACGGTGCTGGGGCCGCTCATGATGGCGGGCTTCGTCGTGATCTCGATCCTCGTGGCCGGCGGCGGCGTGGCAACCCGGGTGATCACCGTCGTCGACATGAGCGGGTCGGACTTCGGTGAGCAAGTGACGCGCATACTGAACGCGCCCGAACAGTGGAACGTCAGGCGTCTGCGAGTGGGTGAGGGGGGGCTTGGGAGGGTGACGGATTCCCTGACCGCGGTGGTTGGCCGCGAGGATCTGGACGGGTACCTGATCGTGACCGACGAGGCCGTCGAGACCGGACAGCTCGAGTACCGCGGATCAAATGTCTCTTCGCTCACGGACATGGAGGTGCTTCAGCGGCTGCTGCAGCAGGGCGTGCTGATCGCGCGGCTGGATCGTGTCGGAGTGGATCCGCAGCTGGTGTCCGAGGCGCAGATTCCGGTTCGGATGCGCACCGTGAACATCCGCGACGGTCGGGAGACCGACGAGTCCGCGGAATCGGTGTTCCTCCTCGCGTACGCGATGTGGATCGCACTCTACGTTGCGATTCTGCTCTACGGCCTGCAGGTGATGGGCTCTGTGGTCGAGGAGAAGACGACGCGAGTAGTCGAGGTGCTGATGTCGAGCCTCAAGCCGTTTCAGCTACTGGCGGGCAAGGTGATAGGTGTCGGAGCCGTGGGACTGTTCCAGCTATTGATCTGGGGCCTGGCCGGGTGGGTCATCATCATGCGGCGCGATGTCTTGCTGGAAGCCTTCGGTGTCGAGGCCACGACTGCGCAAGCCATCCCTCTACCGGACGTCTCGATGGCCACGGCCATCATCTTCCTGACGTACTTCCTGCTGGGGTACTTCCTCTATGCCGCGATGTTCGCCGCGGTGGCCGCAATGTCCAACTCCGAGGCAGAGGCGCGCCAGGCGCAGACGCCCGTCGTGATGCTGTTCGTGATTCCCTCCATGCTGATGTTCACCGTTCTGCAGCAACCGACTGGGAGCATAGCGGTGGCGTTCTCGCTGATTCCGTTCACCGCGCCAATTGCGATGCCCGTGCGCTGGGCAGGCGCGGCGGTGCCCCTCTATGAGCTCGCGGCATCCATTGCCTTCTTGGTGGCCGCGTTGTGCGCCGTGACCTGGGTAGCTGCCAGGATATACCGGGTTGGGATTCTCATGTACGGCAAGCGACCGGGTCTCAAGGAGCTGGTACGCTGGGTTAGGGCAGGATAGTTGGGAGTCCAATCGATACGCCGCTATCTTCACCCTCCATGCCCTACGACCTGATCGTCGTCGGTGGCGGCCATGCCGGCTGCGAAGCCGCCAACGCCGCCGCGCGACTCGGCGCCCGCACCCTATTGGTCACGAGCAACCTGGAGACCATCGGGCAGATGTCGTGCAATCCAGCCATTGGCGGGATTGCCAAGGGCACGGTCGTGCGCGAGGTGGACGCGTTTGGCGGCCTGATGGCGCGGGCGACCGACCGGGCGACGATCCAGTTTCGCATGCTGAACCGCTCCAAGGGACCGGCGGTGTGGGCGCCGCGGGCGCAGTGCGACCGGGGCCTCTACCGCCGGGCGATGCGCGGCCTCCTCGAGGAGCAGCCGAAGCTGGAGATGCTGCAGGACATGGTCACGGAATTGTCGCTCGAGGACGATCGCGTGGCCGGGGTCGTCACGTCGGGTGGACGTGAGATACGCGCCCGCTCGGTCGTTCTGACTGCGGGGACATTCCTGCGGGGGCGGATTCACATCGGTACCAGCTTGCAGGTAGAGGCCGGGCGCGCCGGCGATCCGGCCGCGGTACACCTGGCGGAGCAGCTCGAAGCCCTGGGACTCGCAGTAGAGCGTTTCAAGACCGGGACACCGCCGCGGGTGGACGGTCGTTCGGTCGACTACTCGCGCATCGAGCGGCAGGACGGAGAGTCGCCCGACTACCGGTTCTCGCAGTTCGAGCGCGCACGGCGACCCGAACAGCGTCCCTGTTGGGTCACCTGGGCCGGAGCCGAGGTAAAGGAGATCATCCAGCAACGGATCCACGAGTCTGCGCTCTACGGCGGGGCGATCGCGGGCCGCGGGCCGAGGTACTGCCCTTCG
>Ga0255053_10002315_pt1 | contig 10179 bp, 9 predicted proteins | sample JV7_2_22_MG_FD_188635 | JGI IMG/M metagenome (GOLD analysis project Ga0255053, IMG submission 188635) | Seawater microbial communities from Jervis Inlet, British Columbia, Canada - JV7_2_22 | ecosystem: Environmental > Aquatic > Marine > Inlet | place: Canada: British Columbia | collected...
CTCTCGGTCGACATAACCAACCTTCGTATCGATGGTTTCGCAAGCGAGGAATGGACCGAAGAACAGGTCAACTCACGAAGCCATCTGTCGGTTGACGAGGTCATTGCCGAGTGGGATGACGTCGTCGGCTCGGCCGCTGTCCTTCTCGACACGCTTGACGACCTCGGGCTCCCCGAAGCCGTGCCTTCCGCGCTGGGGTATACGAACGTCAAGGCAATCCCGGCAATGGCAATCGGCGACATACTCCATCATGAGTTCGATCTCCGGAATGCCTTCGGGGACAGGGAGGGCCGTGATCTCCTTGACATCCAGTTCTCGGCCGCAGGACACGCCAAGTCACTTCGCGGCCCCTTCGATGCTGCACGGCTGCCGACCATGCGGATCGAGGCCTCTGACTCAGGCATGGGTTGGGACATCGGGTACGGCGATCCGGTGGCGACGCTCACGGGCTCGTCGTTCGAGCTCACGCGCGCACTGGGCGGTCGTCGCACGAGAGGAGAGATCCGTGCCATGGACTGGGATGGGGAGCCTGAGCAGTTTCTCGACCATATCGTGCTACCGCATCTTCGGATGCGGACCACGTCGCTCATGGAGTGATCGACCGGTCCGCAAGGTCCGTAGAATCATCGACCGATGTCCGATTCCCCGTTTCCTATCGTCGTCCTCATCTCCGGCGGCGGAAGCAATCTTCAAGCCCTGCTTGATTCGCGGTTCCACGGTGTCGACTTCGTGGTCTCAGGCGTCATTTCCGACCGTCGGGGGATCCGGGGGCTGGAGAGAGCTCAGAGCGCCGGCGTGGAAGCCGAGGTGGTGGCGTGGAACGAATTCGATTCCCGGACCGCGTTCACGGCTGCGCTGTGCAACACTGCCGAGCGATTCGGCGCCAGAGGACTTGTGCTCGCCGGGTTCATGCGGATCCTTGCTCCGAATGCGATTGCACGGTTTCCGAACGCGATCATAAACGTCCACCCCGCCCTGCTTCCTGCTTTCCCCGGTGCCCATGCTGTTGAGCATGCGCTCGAACACGGGGTCACACTCACGGGGGCCACGGTCCACTTCGTCGATGAACAGGTCGATCACGGACCGATAATCGTCCAGGAAGCGGTTTCGGTTGAGCCGGACGATGACCCGGCGTCGCTTCACGCACGGATCCAATCGGTGGAACATCGGCTCCTACCCGACGTGGTAGCGGCGTTTGCTCGGGGTGCCCTGACAGTGCACGGCAGGCACGTACGCTGGGGCCACATGCCCGAGGAGGCCGTCGGCTGATGACAGACATAGCGGTAGGCAGGGCGTTGATTTCCGTATCGGACAAGCGCGGCCTCACGCCGTTCGCGGAATCGCTCATCGACAACGGTGTGGACATCGTTTCCTCCGGCGGCACGGCAAGCCATCTCGAGGAGGCGGGTATCCCTGTCACGCGGGTCGAGGATGTGACGGGCGCACCTGAGATGCTCGGTGGAAGGGTAAAGACGCTTCACCCGCGAATCCATGGCGGAATCCTCGCCGATCTGGGCAAGGACGACCACCGGCAGGACCTCATCGACCTTGGTATCGACACGTTCCAACTCGTTGTCTCCAACCTGTACCCCTTCGAGGACACCATTGCGGACGGCGCGGACCACGCGACTGCCATCGAGAACATCGACATTGGTGGTCCGACACTCATCAGAGCAGCGGCGAAGAACCACGCCTGGGTGACGGTGGTCGTTTCTCCGGATCGGTACCACGACGTCATCGAAGCGATCAGCGCAGGCGGGACAACCGCAGAGTTTCGGGCAGAACTCGCCAGGGAAGCGTTCTTCCGCACGGCGAGGTATGACGCAGCGATTGTCAATTGGCTCCATGGAAACGACGGCAGGGACAAGCTCGTACTCCCGCTCGAGACAAAGGCATCACTGCGATACGGAGAGAACCCACACCAGCAGGCAGCTCTGTACGCAACAGCCGACACCGACGGTTGGTGGGCAAGGTCGAACCAGCTTCAGGGCAAGGCGATGTCGTTCAACAACTACGCGGATGCAGATGCTGCATGGCGGCTCGTGAATGATCTGCCTGGAACATCAGTGGCAATTCTCAAGCATATGACCGCCTGCGGAGCCGCACGAGCAGGCACGATGTCTGAAGCCTTCGCCAGAGCTTGGGAATGCGACCCGATCTCCGCATTTGGTGGTGTCATCGCGTGCAACGGAGAACTCGACGGATCCACAGCCAGGGCGGTCAGCGAGCACTTCGTCGAGGTCGTGATCGCCCCATCGATCTCAGAAGAGGCCAGGGCGATCCTGGCACAGAAGAAGAGCCTCAGGGTCCTGATTGCACCAGCCCCCTCAGATTCTGATCTCGACATCCGCACTGTCGATGATGGATTCCTCGTCCAGGCGAGGGACTCGGTGACGGTCGGCACCGGAGGATGGGAATCCATGACGAGAGAGCCATCCGGCCGGGAGCTCGAGGATCTCGAGATGGCGTGGATCGTTGCGGCGCACACGAAGTCCAACGCCATCGTGCTGGTCAAGGATGGCGCAGCGATCGGTGTGGGAGCAGGAGACCAGTCCAGAGTCGGTGCTGCTGAGCATGCCCTGGTGAAGGCTGGTGGCAGAGCGAAGGGTGCAGTGTGCGCATCTGACGCCTTCTTCCCATTCCGTGACGGACCGGACACGCTGGCAGCCGCAGGCGTCACCGCGATCATCGAACCAGGAGGTTCGAAACGCGACGACGAAGTCATCGAATCGGCGAACGAATACGGCGTGGCCCTGGTGTTCACACGAGAGAGGCATTTCCGACATTGAGCGCACGGATCATCTCAGGCAAGGAAGTAGCTGCTGGAGTCAAGGAGCTCGTGCGGCACGAGGTTGCTGCGCTGAAAGAAGCAGGGCGCGAGGTCGGACTTGCGACGCTGCTCGTTGGAAACGATCCGGCCAGTCACATCTACGTCGGTTACAAACACAGGGATGCTGAGTCCGTCGGTATCAGGTCGATCGATATCAGACTCCCAGGCACCGCTGCCCAGGAGGGGGTCTTCGAGGCGATTGATGAGCTGAACGCCAGAAATGACGTGACGGGCATGATCGTCCAGTTGCCACTTCCTGATGGCCTTGACGACGAGGCGGCCGCTGAGCGGGTGCTCCCCACCAAGGATGCTGACGGGCTTCACCCCTACAATCTCGGCCGGTTGTTGCTCGGCCAGTCTGGGCCGCTCCCAGCAACACCGTCGGGCATCATGACGATGCTTGACCACTATGGCATTGAGACAGCTGGGAGGATGGCTGTGGTGGCCGGTAGGTCCTTCCTCGTCGGGCGGCCAATGGCACTGATGCTCGGCGCGAAGGGCAGAGATGCAACCGTGATCCAGGCACACTCGAGGACACCCAACCTCGCGGCTGTCTGTCGCCAGGCCGACATTCTCATCACCGCCGTTGGGCGACCCGGCATGTTTGGTGAGGAATACGTCAAGCCGGGCGCCGTTGTCATCGATGTCGGCACGAACCGAACCGACGATGGCCTCGTTGGTGACGTAGCATTTGAAGAGGTATCCCAGGTGGCGTCTGCAATCTCTCCCGTGCCGGGGGGAGTGGGCCCGATGACGAGAGCGTCGCTTCTCGTCAACACGGTGCGGCTTGCGTCCTCAGCCTGAACACCACGGTATACAACCCGAAGAACTCGAGCACGGAGAAGCTGATGGCTGAAGCAATCACCAGAACCGAAGACGGTCTGAACGTTCCCCCGAATCCGATCGTCCCGTTCATCGAAGGTGACGGTATCGGCCCGGACATTTGGGCTGCGGCGAGAAGTGTCTTCGACACCGCTGTGGAGAAGGCGTACGGCGGTGAGCGCGAGATCGAATGGCTCGAGGTGTTGGCGGGCGAGAAGGCATTCAACGTGACCGGCGAGTGGCTCCCCGATGTCACCGTTGATACGTTCCGTGAGTACCTCGTCGGGATCAAGGGCCCGCTCACCACGCCTATCGGTGGTGGGATCAGGAGCCTGAACGTGGCACTTCGCCAGATCCTCGACCTGTACGTGTGTCTCCGCCCTGTGCGTTGGTATCAGGGTGTTCCCTCCCCGGTCAGGAAACCCGCCGATGTCGACATGGTGATCTTTCGTGAGAACACCGAGGACGTATATGCAGGCAAGGAGCTCGAAGCCGGAACCGAGGGAGTGGAGAAGCTCCTCGCCTTCCTCGACGAGGAGTTCGGTTGGGAGATCCGAAGGGACTCGGGCCTCGGCATCAAACCGATCTCTGAAACCGGCTCGAAACGCCTCATCAAGGCGGCGATCGAATACGCCCTCGAGCAGAGGCGCAGATCTGTCACGCTTGTCCACAAGGGCAACATCATGAAGTTCACCGAGGGTGCGTTCCGTGAGTGGGGCTACGAGCTCGTCAGGGACGAGTTCTCCGACGTTGCCGTGAGTTGGGAGGACTGCAACGGTGACCCGGGGGAGAAGCTTCTGGTTCAGGATGTCATCGCCGACGCGTTCCTCCAGCAGATCCTCACCCGACCAGCCGAGTATGACGTCATCGCGACGATGAACCTCAACGGCGACTACATGTCCGACGCCCTTGCGGCGCAGGTCGGTGGAATAGGTATCGCACCGGGTGGGAACATCAACTATGAGAATGGCTATGCGATCTTCGAGGCGACCCATGGCACTGCACCCAAATACACTGGCATGAACAAGGTCAACCCCGGTTCCGTCATCCTCTCCGGAGAAATGATGTTCCGGTATCTCCGATGGGACGAGGCTGCAGACCTGATCGTCAAAGGTGTCGAAGCCTCCATCGGCGACAAGATCGTCACCTATGACTTCGCCCGCCTCATGGATGACGCAACAGAGGTATCGACATCCGACTTTGCCCAGGCGGTGTGCGACAGGATGTAGGACAGAACCCAGATGCCAGAGTCATCTGGCATCTGGGTGGGTACCCGACACGAGTACGCTTAGCGCGATAGCTTCGATCTTCAAGGAGAGGCCATGAGCAAGGTAACTGTTGTCGGCGCCGGGAAGTATGGCTCCACCACCGTCCAACGGATCGCTGAATGGGATATCGCTGATGAGGTCGTGATGACTGACATTGTCGATGGACTCCCACAGGGTCTTGCGCTCGATATGAATCAGTCCCGTCCGGTGCTCGGGTACCGCACGAAGGTCGTGGGAACGAACGACTACGTGGACACGGCGGGCTCCGATGTCGTTGTGATCACGGCCGGTCTTCCCCGCAAGCCGGGGATGAGCCGCATGGATCTTCTCGGCGTCAACGCTGGGATCGTGAAGGCAGTGACACTCGAGATTGTCAAGCACTCACCGAACGCCGTCATCATCGTGGTTACGAACCCGCTCGACCAGATGACAACCCTCGCAGCAGAGGTTTCCGGATTCCCGAAGAACCGCGTTCTCGGTCAGGCAGGAATGCTCGACAGCGCTCGATTCGCCCATTTCATATCTGAGGCTGCAGACGTGGACATCCTGTCGGTTGAGGCGGTGACACTCGGCTCGCACGGCGAGACAATGGTGCCTGTGCCCTCACTCTGCAAGGTTGGAGATACTTCGCTCACAGATGCTCTCGACCCAGACACGATCGACGGACTCGTCGACAGGACTCGCAAGGGCGGGGCAGAGATCGTTGCGTACCTCAAGACGGGATCGGCCTACTACGCACCATCAGCAGCCGCCGCGGAGATGGTCAGGGCCATCGTCGATGACAGCGGTGCGGAAATGCCTGTGTGCGCATGGATGGAGGGCCAATACGGCATCCACGGTGTGTACCTCGGTGTTATCGCAAGCCTCGGCAGCGACGGTGTCAACGAGGTTGCCGAGGTTGAACTCACCGACTCCGAAACGGCAGCTCTGAAAGAGGCCGCGATCGCCGTTGCCGAAAAGGTAGCCGATCTCGAAGAGATCGACTACTGATCAGAAGTCAGAAGTCAGATTCTGACCGTCAACCGTGAACCGAAGGCCGAAGACCGATTCTGACTGTGAACCGTAAACCGTGGACCGGCGAGCGTTAGCTCGCTGATGCTTCTCCCGATTTGCGTTCGTGCGGCAGCCACAAAACGCCTATTGTTGCTGAAGTAACGGGGACTGGGTAGAGTTACAACCGTGTTATTCGATCCACGAACGTCGTGGACAGAGGAGGTTTCCCAATGAACAAGGGCGAACTGATCGAGGCCGTGGCTCGCAACTCAGGCGAGTCGAAGGCTTTGGCTGACAAGATGGTCAACGAGATGCTCGACGTGATCGTCGGCGCTGTCGTCGCCACCGGCAAGGTCCAGATCACAGGCTTCGGTACGTTTGAGGCACGCGACCGCGCGGCTCGTACGGCTCGGAACCCGCAGACGGGCGCTCCGATCTACGTCGCAGCGACAAGGGTGCCCGCGTTCAAGGCCGGCAAGTCCTTCAAGGACGCCGTGAAGCCTGGCTGAAGAGGCGAAGTACGAAACTGAGAGGGGGAGCGGCGACTGCCGCTCCCCCTCTCATTGTTTGGTGTTTGGTGTCCGTCCTAGTACTCGATGTCCAGACCCGAGAGCACTCTGGCGTATTCATTGAGGACACCCTGGTGCATCATGATCTTGGCCATGTTGCCGCCGACCTTGATCTTCCCTGTCATGAAAGCCATCTGTACGTTCAGTTCGCCCTTTGAGATCGCCTGGGACGTCTCGTAGTCCGACGAGACAGTCACGTCCGCGCCGTCAAGCGGTCCGAGATCGGTTTTTGCAGCACCGTCGGCGACCCTGAGGAAGTAGGACACTTCACCTTCGGGCGCGCCGGACACCTCGAACTGCACAGACAGTTCGACATTCGCTATCGCGTTCTGGAACCCCGGGTCGGAGTTGAGCCCCTCGCGAGCGGCGTTGAAGTGGTCTTCGCTTAGGAACGTGGCCACGGATGGTCCTTTCGTGTCGATTCACCGGGATTGTAATCAGAACTCGGCCGCCTCACGCTGCGATCCGCCAACCGCGAACTGTGCACATCATCCGAACACGGTCTTGGGCTTCTCTTCGAGAACCCCGTCGACGTAGATGTCGAGCTTCTCGTTGTAGAACGCCACGAAGCCTGCAACTTCCTGGGATTCACGCAGGGGCGTGTCGTATCCCCACACGAGGTCGTCGTGCGTGTTCCCCGCAGTGTCGATGGACCAGTATCTCGCCGTCCCCTTGTAGGGGCACGACGTCGCGGTCCCAGTGGACGTCAGGTATTCGAAGTTCACGTCGGTCTTGGGCAGGTAATACCGCACGGGTAGTCCTGTTTCGAAGAGGAGCCGTGCCTTGTCCGACTCTGCGACGACCACACCGTCGACCTCCACCCGGATGGTCCTGGAGCTCTGGAGGACGTCGATGCGGGTGTACGGGTCTCTTGCGTGGACGTACACCTCTTCGTCCTCTTCGAACCAGGCGTCCATGGAGTTCCAATCGAACGACACATGACCCTCGATGTCTTCGATCTTCGCTTCGTTCCAGATCCTTGCCGCCTGTGCAACGGTCCGGTCTCGGATCGTGATGTCGAAGAGGTTGGCTGTGCCCCTTGCGGGAGAGCGTTTGGTCTCTCCCGAGTCAATCAGCAGGTCCATGCGAACGGAGTCCTGGGGGAAGTAGTACGTGGGGTAGTAGGGGACCTCCCACACCATCTTGACGTTTGCGGAGTCTGCGATGGTTACACCGCCGATCTGCGCTCGAATCCTCTTCTGGCCGTCCTCGACGCGTACGCGTCCTCGTGTCTGTGTGGTCATTGTTACTCCTGAATGCGTAGTGCCAACAACGCAGACCAGGGAGGGTGCATTCCGTCGAGTGTCTGCGCCCGACCACGGGTCCTCCCTTCAGGAAGGACCCGTCACTGTCCCGTCTTTGTGACGTTCTTGAATTGTGCCTTGACGAAGTCGCGGTTCATCATCGCGATGAAGTCGATCGAGATGTTCTTGGGGCACGCAGTTTCGCATTCACCGAAGTTCGTGCAAGAGCCGAAGTACTCCTCCATCGTCTCGACCATCGCAACCACTCTGCTCCACCGCTCGGGTTGACCCTGGGGGAGGAGGCTGAGATGGCCGATCTTCGCTGCGGTGAACAGGTTCGCGGCGCTGTTCGGACACGCTGCGATGCAAGCTGCACAGCCGATACATGATGCAGCATCCATCGAGGCCTCTGCGGCTTCCTTCGGAATGGTGATGACGTTCGCATCAGGCGCTGCTCCCGTGTTGATCGAGATGTACCCGCCGGCCTCGACGATGCGGTCGAGGGGTGCACGATCAACGATCAAATCCCTGATTACCGGCATGGAGGTTGCCCGCCACGGCTCGATCGTGATGGAATCCCCGTCCGAGAACTTCCGCATGTGGAGCTGGCACGTTGCGGTGCCGTCCTGCGGTCCGTGGGGATGGCCGTTCACCATCACGCCACACATGCCGCAGATACCCTCCCTGCAGTCGTCGTCGAACGCGATCGGTTCCTCGCCGATACCGTTGAGATGTTCGTTCACCTCATCGAGCATCTCGAGGAATGATGCGTCTGGGCTCACGTCCTTTGCTTCGTACGTCTTGAACTCGCCGGGTGCGTCCTGGCTGGTTTGTCGCCAGACCTTGAGTGAGAGGTCCATCACTTGTAGCTCCTCTGACTCAGCGCGACGTACTCGAATTCGAGTTGCTCCTTGTGCAGTGTCTGAGGCCAGTTCTCGCCCTTCCACTCCCACGCGGCGACGTACGCATAATCCTCGTCGTCACGCCGCGCTTCCCCTTCCTCTGTCTGGTGCTCAAGTCTGAAGTGACCGCCGCACGACTCTTCGCGGTTGAGGGCATCGATGGCCATCAATTCTGCGATCTCGAGGAAGTCTGCCACCCTGCCTGCACGCTCGAGGGATTGGTTGAGCGAGTCGGCCGTGCCGAGCACCTTGAGATCCTTCCAGAACTCCTCGTGGACAGCCTTGATCTCGGTGATCGCCTTCTGGAGTCCATCACGGTGCCTGGCAAGACCGACGTATTCGATCATGATCTTGCCGAGTTCCCTATGGAAGTCATCGACAGACCGGTTCCCGTTGATGGAGAGGAACCGCTCCGTTCGTTCGTCGACTTCGGCAACTGCTTCTGTGAATGCCTGGTCGTCTGTCGGGACAGGGGAGATGTTCAGCCAGTCGGCGAGGTACTCACCGATCGTGTACGGGATGACAAAGTAGCCGTCTGCAACACCCTGCATGAGAGCCGAAGCTCCAAGACGGTTGGCGCCGTGGTCGGAGAAGTTCGCTTCCCCGAGTGCATAGAGCCCAGGCACCGTCGTCATCAGGTTGTAGTCGACCCACAGGCCGCCCATCGTGTAGTGAGGCGCCGGATAGATGCGCATCGGCACGCTGTACGGATCCTCGTCTGTGATGCGTTCATACATCTCGAACAGGTTCCCGTAGCGTTCCTCGATCTTCGCCTTGCCAAGGCGAGCGATGGCGTCCTTGAAGTCGAGGTAGACGCCGTTCTTGAGCGGTCCGACGCCTTTGTTCTCGTCGAGAATCCGCATTGCAGCTCTTGATGCCACATCGCGCGGCGCAAGGTTTCCGAAGGCCGGATACTGCCTTTCGAGGTAGTAGTCCCGCTCCTCTTCGGGGATGTTGTTCGGTGCCCGGTAATCTCCTTCCTCGAGAGGCGCCCAGATACGACCGTCGTTTCGCAACGACTCAGACATGAGCGTCAGCTTCGACTGGTGCTCATCTGATGCCGGGATACACGTCGGGTGGATCTGCGTGAAGGACGCGTTCGCAAAGAAGGCTCCTTTGCGATGTGCTCTCCATACCGCAGTGCCGTTGCACGCCATTGCGTTCGTGGAAAGGAAGTACACATTGGAGTATCCGCCGGTCGCAAGCATCACTGCGTGCGCAGAGTGAGGAGTGACCTCGCCCGTGACCAGATCACGGATGATGACACCAACTGCCCTGCCGTCCTTCGTCACGATATCGAGCATCTCTGATCTGTTGTGGAGCCTGACGGTGCCGAGCTCTATCTGGCGGGCAAGCGCCTGATACGCGCCCAAAAGGAGCTGTTGGCCGGTCTGGCCGCGTGCGTAGAACGTACGTGAAACCTGCGCACCGCCGAAGGAGCGGTTGTCGAGCAGGCCGCCGTATTCACGGGCATAGGGGACACCCTGGGCCACGGACTGGTCGATGATCTCGTTCGAGACCTGGGCAAGCCGGTATACATTCGACTCCCGC
>Ga0255053_10002316_pt1 | contig 10179 bp, 8 predicted proteins | sample JV7_2_22_MG_FD_188635 | JGI IMG/M metagenome (GOLD analysis project Ga0255053, IMG submission 188635) | Seawater microbial communities from Jervis Inlet, British Columbia, Canada - JV7_2_22 | ecosystem: Environmental > Aquatic > Marine > Inlet | place: Canada: British Columbia | collected...
AGACCACGTACAACTACGCACAGTTGTTGCCCGAAGAAAGAAACGCGAGCTGGCCATTTTCATTTCGCTATTTTCAGGATTTCGATAGAGAAATAATTCTCCCCGACGGTTTTACGCCGGAGAAGATCACGATTGAGGTGCGTTCGAAAACGCGTTCGATCAAAAGTATTGAAGAGAGCTATGCCTGGACGACACGCCCGGGTTAACGCCGATCGCAAGAAGGCACTTTGGAGAAATACATGTTTGGTCGAAAACAACGCAGACACACGGTGGTGGATACATTGGTCGGCTCCAACACCAGGGTCAATGGAGACCTGAATTTCAAGGGTGGCTGTCATGTGGACGGTGCCGTCAAGGGCAATGTCAGCGCAGATCCTGAAAGCGATTCAGCACTCAGCGTTAGCGAGGACGGCAATGTCGACGGCGGCGTTACTGTGCCTTATGTCGTGTTGCACGGAATCGTTCGTGGCGATGTTTGCGCCACTCAACGAGTGGAACTTGGGCCAACGGCACGGGTCATTGGCAATGTGTATTACAATTTGATTGAAATGGCGATTGGTGCCGAGATTAACGGTAAACTCGTACACCAGCCTGAAGGGCAAGTGCCATTGCTCGAACAAACAACCCGAATTGATGAATCGGCTGCTATTGCCGCCGAGTCATAGTTTACAAGTCAAGGATTTAGCATATGCAGTCGGAAATACCTGTAAGCGGCTCTCCCGCAGCACCGCCACCGGTCGTCTTTACGGACGCCGCAGCAACCAAGGTCGGTGAACTGATCGAAGAAGAGCAAAACCCGGAGCTCAAGCTCAGGGTCTTTATCTCCGGTGGCGGCTGCTCAGGATTTCAGTACGGATTCACTTTCGACGAAAATATCGAAGATGGGGACAGCCAGGTCGTCAACCATGGTGTCACTCTTGTGATTGATCCAATGAGCGTTCAGTATCTGATGGGCGCCGAAATTGACTACAAGGAAGACCTGCAGGGTGCGCAATTCATCATCCGCAACCCCAACGCGACAACAACCTGCGGTTGTGGATCGTCCTTCACGACCTGATTCTCCTTCTGAGGTCATCGCCGCGGTTGACCTCGGTTCCAATAGCTTTCATATGATTGTCGGTGAGCTGCGCCACGGGCAGCTCATCATTATCGATCGGATCCGAGAGGCAGTTCGTCTAGCGCAAGGCCTGTCGGACTCTGGGGATTTGTCCGCTGAGGCTCGCGCTCGTGCTATTGAATGCCTGTCACGATTCGGCGAGCGATTGCGAGATATGCATGCCGCCAGCGTCCGCGCCGCAGGCACGAGTACGATTCGTCGCGCACGCGAAGATACTGGTTTTATGGCGGATGCGGAGTCAGCACTTGGCCATCCGATCGAGGTCATTTCCGGCATCGAGGAAGCGCGGCTCATCTATAACGGCGTTTCGCACAGCCTGCCGCCACACGAAGGTCTGCGGCTCGTACTCGACATTGGCGGTGGTAGCACAGAATTGATTCTTGGCCAGGGAGCGGAACCGCGCGCTCTTGAGAGCGTGCATCTCGGATGTGTGTCGATGACAGAGCGTTTCTTTCCAGACGGCAAGATCAACGCAGACGCATTTGCCAGGGCACGCGTTGCAGCGCGACTCGAATTGCGGCCAGTCAAAGCTTTTTTCAGGGGCGCTGAGGAGATCGAGTCAATAGGCACGTCGGGGACGATTCGCTCGACCGGACAAGTTGCCAACGAGCTCGGCTTCATCGATTCGCAAACTCTGACACCCTTTACGCTCGACCAACTGATCGAAAGAGTGATGCAGTTCGATTTGATCGCAGACTTGTCGCTGCCAGGACTGTCTGAAAGACGTGCACAAGTCTGGCCGGGCGGACTGGCGATTCTCGCCGAGCTCCTCGGTGTTTTGCGCGTCAAAGAACTGCAGATCTCGGATGGCGCGCTTCGTGAAGGCCTGCTCTACGACCTGCTCGGACGGCTGCAACATGAAGACGCGCGCGAGCGAAGTGTCCGCGCCATGGCTACGCGCTATAACGTCGACGGGGATCAGGCCCGGCGTGTTGGGACCACTGCCGCGAGGCTGCTCGATCAGTGCGCTGAAGCGTGGCAGCTCGACACGCCATTGAGCGGCAGAATGCTCGACTGGTCCGCAAGGCTGCACGAAATCGGTCTGGATATTTCGCACGACGGATTTCAGCGGCATGGCGCTTATATCGCAGAGCATGCGGATTTGCCCGGTTTCCCGCGCGCGGAGCAGCGCTTTCTGGCGTTTCTGATTGGCAGCCAGCGTTACCAGATTGATTCGCGATTCGAGACATTGTTGCCTCGCGCCTGGCGTCAGACGGCCTTGCGGCTCGCGATACTGCTCAGGCTTGCAGTTCTATTGAACCGGAGTCGTAGTGCGATTGACCTATCCGCGGTCACAATTTCTGCAAGAGGGGAGAGGGTCACCCTGGCTTTCGATTCGTCCTGGCTCGAGGCCAATCCACTAACAGTCGCTGACCTCGAAAGAGAAATCGGCTATCTGAGCGTTGTTGGCTATAAGCTGGAAGTCAGTTAGGCGAGGCAAGCTCATCGATAAAAGTCCGTTGGGCCGATATGGCCTTCTCGCCCGCCTTCGGAGACAGACGTTCATAGCTGCCATCGCCATGTAGCGCCCAGGCCTGACAGTTGTCGGCGAGGTATAACTCCAGATCGCTAAGAATCTGATCCTTGAGTCGTTTCTGACGAATCTCAAAACAAGACTCGTTGCGGCGCAGCAGGTTTCTTTCCATCCAGTCCGCGCTTGAGCAATAGAATTCTTCGTCGCCGTCATTGAAAAAGTAGTACACGCGCGAATGTTCGAGGAATCGACCCACGATCGAGCGCACGTGGATATTCTCAGACAGGCCCGGCACTCCGGGGCGTAACGAACAGATACCTCGCACGATCAGGTCGATTCTTGTGCCGGCCTGCGACGCCTCGTAAAGTGCGTCGATTATTCCGGGTTCATTCAGCGAGTTGATCTTGGCGATTATTCGCGACTCCTTGCCGGACTTCGCGTGCTCGGCTTCACGCGCAATCTTCTCGAGCAGGGACGGGTACAAATTGAAAGGTGCTGCCAGCATGCGCGACATGTCACTGGATTCGGTGAGGCTCGTGAGTTGCATGAACAACTCATGCACATCTTTGCCCAGTCGCCAGCTACTGCTCATGTAGCCGTAGTCGGTATAGACCCGCGTCGTTGCATGATGGTAATTACCTGTACCAAGATGCACATAGCGGACGAGTTGTTCGGATTCGCGCCGCACGACAAGCGTCATCTTCGCATGCGTCTTGTAGCCGACAAGACCATAAACAACGTGTGCCCCGGCCTCCTGCAGACGATTCGCAAGCGATATGTTCGCCGCCTCATCGAAGCGCGCCATGAGCTCAATAATGACCGTAACTTCTTTGCCCGCTCTGGCGGCGTTCACCAGATGGTCCACGATCGGCGAATCCGCACCGGTGCGATACAAGGTGATTTTGATCGCGAGGACGTCGGGATCGGACGACGCAGTACTGATGAAATCGATCGTCGGCGTGAACGAGTGATACGGGTGGTGCAACAGCACGTTCTTCTTGGACAACAGCTCGAAAATATTCTCGTTGCCGAGCAGTTCCTCCGGCAGTCCCTGGGTAAACAGTGGATAAAGAAGTTCCTGCTGGTCCTCAATTTCGCAGACTGTCGAAAGGCGGTTCAGATTAACGGGTCCGTCAACGAGATACATGTCATGCTCGGCCAGCCCGAAGTGGTCCAGCAGAAAATCCCGCAGGTCTTCAGGGCATTCGTGACTGATTTCGAGTCGAACGGCCGCACCATGACGGCTCGCTTCCAGCTGACCCTCAAGCGCAAGCACCAGGTCACAAACTTCCTCGTCATCGACATACAGGTTGCTGTTGCGAGTTACACGAAATTGGTAGCAGCCGTCGACACTCAGACCGGGGAACAGTTCTGCGACGTGCACGCGAATGATTGAGGACAGAAACACATAATGGTGCCGCCCCGGACTGCTCAGATGTTCAGGTAAACGAATGATACGTGGCAAGGATCGTGGCGCTTGCACCATGCCGCGGTGGCGCCGTCGACCAAACGCATCTTTGCCACGCAAGCGAATAATGAAGTTCAGGCTCTTGTTGAGGACTCGCGGGAAGGGTCGCGATGGATCGAAGGTTAACGGTGTCAGTACCGGTACGACCTGATTGAGAAAATACTCTCGCAGCCATTCGCGTTGCTCCGCATTCCATTCTTCACTCTGTAGAAACTGGACACCGGCCGTTGTCAGCTGCGGAAACAAAACGTTGTTCAGCAACTCATATTGTTGCCGCACGACGCCAAGCATACCGTCCCGGATTGCGTCGAAAACCTGTTGTGCGGACAGCTTTTCCGGGCCCTGTGCCGGAGCTCCGATTTCAATTCTCTGTTTGAGCGCGGCGACCCGAATCTCGAAAAATTCATCGAGGTTAGTACACGTTATACACAGAAAGCGGAGCCGTTCGAGTAACGGCACATCGGGGTCCTGTGCCTGGGCCAGAACGCGTTTGTTGAACTCAAACTGGCTGAGCTCACGATTAATGTACGAGTCAGCAGCCGACATTGTGTATCGAACCGAGTATCGTCGCGTGTCGCGCGCCGGTTACAGCAGGGAGGTTTCCTGGCAGTTTGTGCAACGTTCGCATTGCAAGCCATGCGAATGCGACGGCCTCGACCCAATCCGGATCGAGACCAGCTGCCTTGGTTGATTCGATACCGATGGCAGGTAAGGCAGCTGCGAGCCGCCGCATCATGTCTGTATTGTGGGCGCCGCCACCACACACGTACACGGTTGACGAGTCACCGGCGAGTTCTCGGATAGCCGTCGCAACACTAATGGCGGTTAGCTCACACAGTGTTGCCTGAATATCGGCTGGCGCACGATTTTTGACGTCTGATTTCTCGAGCCAGTCGAGGTTGAAATACTCAAACCCAGTGCTCTTTGGCGGTGGTGCAGTAAAGTATGAATCCGCGAGCAGGCGCAACAGTAGTTCGTCATCGACCACTCCCTGTGACGCCCAGTCGCCGTTCTTGTCGAACGACCGTTCAAGATGTCTCCCGACCCATGCATCGAGCAGCGTATTGCCTGGACCGGTATCGAATCCCGTCGTCTCCGTTGCGTCGCCCCGTAACACAGTGATGTTCGCGATACCGCCGATATTGAGTACCACACAATTCGAGCCCTGCTCGCGGAATAGCCACTCATGAAAAATTGGAGTGAGTGGTGCGCCCTGGCCACCGAGTTCGATATCGGCACTTCGAAAATCAGCAACGGTCGGGATGCCCGTGCCTGCCGAAATAATGTCCGGATCGCCGATCTGAAGTGAGAACGGGCGATCTGCATTCGGTTCGTGTCGAACTGTCTGCCCATGACTGCCGATCGCAGCGATCGCCGACGCATCGACGCCAGCCCCAACAAGCAACGCATTTGCTGCATCGCGAAAACACTCGCCGACCGCCTTATGGAGGCTGCCGATATCGTCGAAGGAACGAATTTCAGGGTCGAGCTTGGCAACAGACAGCTTCTGTCGCAGGTCGGAAGGATAGTCGTGCTCGTGCGTGTGTAAAACCTCGAGCGATGAATCTTCAAAATTGACAAGTGCGGCATCGATGCCGTCCATGCTCGTGCCGGAAATCAGGCCGATATAGTAGTCACCCATTGTCTATGTCGCTGCTTGCTAGTCGCCGAGGTATGCAACGGTCGCTAGCTGGGTGCTCTTGAATTGCTCAAGTTCCTCGAGGATTGGCGCGGCTGTTGTAAGGAATTGTTCACGATATTTTTCAGAGATCGGATCTGCCTGCGGCAATTTGACGGTCCTGGGGTTTCTGTGCACACCGTTGATGCGGTACTCGTAGTGCAGATGATTTGCGGTCGCAAGGCCTGTGGCACCGACGTAGCCGATCGTCTGGCCCTGTCGAACCCTGCTACCCACCCGAGCCTTGGACGCAAACTTGGACATGTGTGCATACAAGGTCGTGATATTCCCACCATGTTGCAGTATGACGGCATTGCCGTAGCCATTCTTGACGCCGCGAAAAATGACTTTGCCGTCACCGGCGGCCTTGATCGACGTGCCGCGTGGTGCGGCGTAGTCGACACCACGATGTGCCCGAATCGTATTCAGAATCGGATGACGACGATTCGGATTGAAATTCGAACTAACGCGTGTGAAATCGACTGGTGCCCGAATAAACGCCTTGCGCACACTATGACCGTCTGGTGTGAAGTAGTCGGTTCGGCCGGTATCGTCGACGAATCGAATCGCACGATGTGTCCGCCCGTTGTTGTTGAATTCTGCGGCGATGATCTCTCCATCAGTCACGAATTCACCGTCTTGCCAGACTTCTTCCCATTGCACGTAATAGTTATCGGCAGTTCGAATATCCAGAACAAAGTCGACGTCCCAGGCAAAAATACCGGCGATGTTCATTATTAGTTTGTCAGACAGACCAGCCGCTACGGCACTTTCGAACAAAGAGGAGTCGATAACGCCATACGCGAGTCTTTTTCGAATCTCGATCGGGCGCTCGATGACCTCGGCTGTAAATCCGGACTCTTGCCGGTCGACCTTGAGCGCGCTGGTGAGATTCAGCGCCGAGTACATGCTGACGAGTTGGCCTTTGTCATGAGTGATCTCGAACACGTCTCCGGGCTTAATCTTGCGAAATCGTTTCCCGGCTTCGTCAAGCCTGGCGATAGTGGCGAGATGGCCTATGTCAAGTTGATGTTTGCGAAACAACTGATCCATCGTATCACCAGGGCGGATGGTCAATGTCAGAGTCTCGTAATCCGGTTGTGGCGCCAGAACAAGCGGTGTGCCGGTATAAATGCTCGGTTCGACGACAGATTCTGAGGCGGCAATCGTGGTGCCGGCGCTGGCAGTCATTACCGGTGTGGTGGGAGGAAGCGTTGTATCGGTCGGTGTGTCGACAACCGTGATCAGAGCAAGACCTAGCAGCGGAATTCCGAGTCCTACGATAAACCACTGCAACGCCTTCGACTTTTTCGGTGCTTTTGCGGCCGCAGGTTTGTAATCGTGTAGTAGTGGACTGGCTGGACGATGCAAGTCGGCGTTCCCGCGAATCGAGATGCCGCTACTCTACCTTGAGGTTTCGAAGAGGTCAAAGAAAAGTGTTATAAGTCATAGCGTTAAACGTATTTGTTTAAAGCAGCTACATATGGGCTTTAATCGCGAGCCGAGAATGCTACAGTTCCGCTGCCAAGAGCAGCCCGACACGAACAAATGACAGCAATCAAGCAACAAATGCACGAACTCGTCCGCGGCAGTGACGAGGTATTGCCAGAGAACGGTCTCGAGGCGAAGCTGAAGCAGAAGCGACCATTGGTCATTAAAGCTGGTTTTGATCCCACGGCACCGGACTTGCACATCGGGCACACCGTACTCATCAATAAGATGCGGCAGTTTCAGGAATTCGGGCACGAGATCGTTTTCCTGATCGGTGACTTTACGGGCATGATCGGCGACCCGTCTGGCAAGAACGCCACTCGGCCGCCGCTGTCGCCCGAAGAGATTAAGGCCAACGCCGAGACTTACGAAGCACAGGTCTTCAAGATTCTCGATAGGAAAGCGACACGCATCGACTTCAATTCGCGCTGGATGAGCCCAATGGATGCTGCCGGCCTCGTCAAGCTGGCGTCTCATCACACGGTTGCGCGCATGCTTGAGCGTGACGATTTCAACAAGCGCTACGCAAATGGTCAGCCCATTTCGATTCATGAGTTTCTGTACCCGATAGTGCAGGGATACGATTCCGTAGCGCTTAAGGCCGATGTGGAGCTCGGCGGTACCGATCAAAAATTCAATCTGCTCGTAGGTCGGCAATTGCAGCAGGATTACGGTCAAGATCCGCAAATCGTTATGACGATGCCTTTGCTCGAAGGACTCGATGGCGTGCAAAAGATGTCGAAGTCGCTCGGCAACTATGTCGGCATAACGGATGCGCCCGGTGAGATGTTTGGCAAGATCATGTCGATTTCAGATGATCTCATGTGGCGATACTTCGAACTTTTGAGTTTCCGAACACTCGATGATATTGCAGGCTTGAAACAACGGGTCGCTGAGGGATTGAATCCCCGTGACGCCAAGTTCGAACTTGCGCTGGAGATCGTCGAGCGTTTTCACGATGCCGCTGCCGCGACTGCAGCCAAGGATGAATTCATTGCCCGGTTTCAGCAGGGCGCGATGCCCGAGGAAATGCCTGAGCTGAGTTTGCAGAGCAGGGACGGCCGACTTGGTATCGCACATTTACTAAAAGAAGCAGGGCTTGTCAGTAGTACATCTGAGGCGTTCCGCATGATCAAGCAGGGTGCCGTCAAGATTGATGGCGTCAGGATTGAGGACCGTTCTTTGGAGATCGACGCGGGTAGCACCTCTATATACCAGGTTGGCAAGCGCAAGTTTTCACGGGTCAGTTTGACTTGATCCGAGTCAAAGGTGGCCGAATTGAAGAACACAAGAATATTCTCAGGTCTGGCCTTGTTCGCAACAGTGTTGTTGTCGTCGGTCCACGCCGATCAACTAGAGGATGCGGAAAAAGCGGAGCTCGCAAACCAGGAAGCATTTCGTTCGGGTTTCGAAACTATCGTCGACGATTTGAATTACGGATCATTCAGGAGCTTTATCGGTTCCATTGATCAAGAGGACATTATCGATCGAATTTACGGTCTGCGCCTCATCGATCAGAAAATCAAAAAGCAATTCAACGAAAACCTCGAATATTCCTATGAGAACCTGATCAAGTCCGGGTTTGCGATTCCGGAAGAAGGCCTGAAAGCGAAGCTCCTTGGTCTTGAGTCTCGCGGCGACAGGGGAAGAGCGGTCGTTCGATTCGACTACCCCGATTTCGATTTTTCATATCACGAATATGATCTTCGCCTGGACGGGGATAGGCGTGTCATCATCGTTGACTGGACTGACTTTTCCGACGGCAAGAGGTTCTCGGACAGCATCGGCCGGCCTCTTGTCATGGTGGCGCCCAGCAAGCCGGCAATGCGAAAATTACTCGACTATAAAAATGTCACCGAACGCGATCTGTTCCAGTTCGGCGAGCTGTTGAAGGCTGCACGCGATAGCAATTTTGGTCGCTATATCGAAATCATGGACGGATTGAGCCCGCAACTGCAACGGCAACGTATCGTCGTTGAGTCATCGGTACAGGTGGCCAGGCAAGCTCGTAAACGCCGCCAGATGATCGCTGCCCTGCAAGTCATGGCCGAGCACTTTCCCGAGGAACCGCTCTATTCCCTGATGTTGCTGGACTACTATTTCCCGGCGCGCAAATACGAACAGGCCTTGCAGTCGCTGCTTCGCCTGTCGGATCGGCTGGGTGTCGAGGACGCGGCAATGGACGCACGTCTTTCGGCCGCGGCGCTGGTCATGGAGAAGCCGCAGGATGCGGCCGCATATGCCGATTCGGCGCTTGGCCGCGAGCCAGGCCTGGAACTCGCGTGGTGGTCTGCACTTAATGCGCGCGCGGCATTATCCGATTTCGCTGGTTCCGTCGAGGCGCTGCAACGGCTGGAGGACGACTTCGGCTACAAACTCAGCCCGGAGACATTGGGGAAAAACCGCAGCTACGCGCAACTGCTGGACTCGAGCGAATACAAGCGCTGGCGCGAGTCACTGAAATAGTTTTCGGTCCTATATTAACTTATTGAAAAACAACAAAATGTGCTTCAGGAGCGAACACTCGTAAAGTAATAGTCACAAATGTTCGGAATAGGTGTTGACGGGTGGCCATTCGCCGCTATAATGCCCGTCCGCTGAAGGTACGGTGTCCTTCAGCAGACCTCCAATTAGAAGTAAGACAACAGGCCCGGGCTGTTCATTTGTCCCGTTTGGCCTGTATAATTGTGGGTCGGGTGAAAACCGGGGACAGTTACCTTAACTACCCTCGTCGACGATTCGGTTTGGGCAGTTAAGGTAACTGTCCCAAGAGTTTTCACCTTCGTTCTTTAACAACTAAATACAGATAATTTGTGTGGGTGCTCGCGTTGGAGTTTGCATTGGCAAAATCAAACGTGAGAACCAAGTTTAATTTGTAATTTAAAGTTGGGGATTACGTCTTTAGATAAAGCTCAAAGCTTTAAACTGAAGAGTTTGATCCTGGCTCAGAT
>Ga0255053_10002318_pt1 | contig 10176 bp, 5 predicted proteins | sample JV7_2_22_MG_FD_188635 | JGI IMG/M metagenome (GOLD analysis project Ga0255053, IMG submission 188635) | Seawater microbial communities from Jervis Inlet, British Columbia, Canada - JV7_2_22 | ecosystem: Environmental > Aquatic > Marine > Inlet | place: Canada: British Columbia | collected...
CCAACAGTGTATGCGCTCGGAGAGTCCGGGCAGATTGCCCCCATTTCCGGTCCCACCGATCGCACGGCTTTCGGTATAGCGCAGCACTGTTCATCTGATGCACGCAGCTACGCACGCTACCGCGCTTTTATGGAACGGATTCGACCGGTTCTGTCACGTTTTCTCACGCGTCACGCCCTCAACTTGCTTGAGGTCGAGCGGGAGGCACCTGTTGAGGTTTTGACGCGTGCGCTTGGACTTCGATTTCTGGGCTCCCACGATATGATCGAGCTCTTGCGCGTCGCACCCATGCCTGTGAGTGATTTTCTGAACGAATATTTCGAATCGGATTTCATCAAGGGCGCCCTGTCGATGGACCCCTTACTCGGCACCTTCGCAGCGCCGCGCTCTCCTGGTACGACGATGAACCTTCTCATGCATGAGTCGATTGCCGGTCAGTCGATCAGGGGTGGTAGTGTTGCATTGACTGACGCGCTGATTCGCCGCGCGCACGAGCTTGGTGTGCAGGTCAAGAGCGGCAGTGCCGTAACGAAAATCCTCACCGAGAACAATTCGGTCAAAGGGGTCGAGCTCGAAAATGGAACAGTGGTCGAAGCAGCTGCAGTAAGCGCCAGCTGTAACCCGAAGACAGTGCTGCTTGATTTGCTCCCGGTCGAAGCGCTGTCGCATACGACAGAGCATCGAATTTCAAATTTCAGAACATACGGTACCGCCGCGCAATTGCTACTCGCCGTCGATGGTCCGGTGTCATTCCAAGGTGTGGCCGATGGACAAAACATGTGTCACGTGCGCATCGCACCGGCACTGAACTATGTTGAGAAGGCATTCGATTCCATCAAGTACGATAGATTCTCGGACGAACCTGCCCTGGACATTGCGGTTCCGACTATCGAAAACCCGGCCCTCGCGTCGGACGGCAAGAGTGTCGTCAGTGTTCTTGTCAGCTATGCACCGTTCAACCTCGATGGTGGTTGGACCGACGAGGCAAGGACTACGCTGACAAGGAAAGTCATCGACACGATTTCACGCTTTGCCCCAGGGTTTGACCAACAGGTTCTGGCTGCGAAACTCTCATCACCGGTCGACCTTGAAAACGACTATGGCCTGACCGGTGGCCACCTTCATCACGGTGAACCCGGTCTCGATCAGATTTTGGTTCGACCAATCCCGGAATGCTTCAATCACCAAACGCCAGTCAGCGGGCTGACACTGTGCGGAAGTGGAACGCACCCCGGGGGCACGGTTTCATGTATGGCGGGTGCACTGGCAACTCGCGAGATCACACGTCCAGCGAGCATTCGCGCCGACGTCGCCTAGGCTACTTTTACACCATTGTAGGTTTCGGTGTTGATACAGTGTTAAAAACGCGTCGGCTGTGGCCGACGCGTTCATTTTGGTACATTGCGATTGTGAGGAAACCTGCTATGACATACGCAACAAAAACCATATCGAGTGCAATGAAAATATCGAGCATCTGCGTCTTGATTGCCGGGCTGCTCCCGGCCAGCGTTTTGGCACAGGAGGCCGAACGCCGCTTGTTTCAGCCCGAAGACGTACATCGCCTGAACAGTGTAGGCGACATTGCGATTTCTCCCGATGGTGAATGGGTCGTGTACCGAGTTGGTACGACGAACGTTGACGAGGATACGAAGTCCTCCAACTTGTTCATGGTCAACTGGGAAGGAACGACACGCATTCAGTTGACGCATACCGAGAATAGCGGCGAAAGCCAGCCACGATTCAGCCCCGACGGCAAATTCCTCGCCTTTGTGTCCTCTCGAAGTGACGGCGAGTCTGAGGATTTTGATGATCCCAAGGAAAAAAGCCAGGTTTGGCTGCTGAATCGAATGGGCGGCGACGCGGAGCGCCTGACCGAGTTTCCCGGGGGCGTTTCGAGTTTCGAGTGGTCTCCCGATAGTTCGCGTCTCGCGGTGGTCTCCAGGGACCCCAAGGAGCGGGTAGAAGAAGGCGACACACAAAAACCCATCGTGATCGATCGTTACCACTTCAAACAGGATGGTCAGGGCTACCTGGGCAATCGTTACGAGCGGCTGTACGTCTTCGATCTCGACGCCCGAGAAGCGTCGCTGTTAACGCCGGGTCCTTACAACAGCGGTCAGCCGGCGTGGGGGCCGGATAGCGACATCATTGCTTTCAGCAGTAAACGTCACGGCGACCCCGACAGGAACATCAATAGCGATATCTATACGATTGGGGCAGTTACTGGTGCGTCTCCTCAACAAATCACGACCTGGGACGGGCCGGACACCAATCCTGTTTTCAGTCCTGATGGTAAGCAGATTGCCTATCTTCAGGGCGGACCACCAAAGTACTCGGACTATGATCCGAACCAACCCGCCGTGATATCGGTCGATGGCGGTAAACAATTCCTGCCGGTCGGTAATCCGGATCTCACGATTTCATCCCTGCGCTGGTCTCTTGACGGCAAGACGCTGCATTTCCTGCTCGCGGATGATCGAGCCCGGGTGGTGGCCAGCGTGGCGGCCAAAGGTGGCGACGTGGAGCGCGTGTCCCCAACGGATGCCCAGCCAGGAGTCGTCGGATCATTCAACGTCGGCAAGAAGGGTCTGGTTGCCGTAGCGACTTTTCCTCAACGGCCTGCAGAGATTTACCGGGTGGGCGATGGCATGGCTCTCAGCGATCACAACGAGGAGCTTCGCGACTCGATTACCTGGGCCGCCGTGGAGGGTTTCGACGCCGTCAGCAAAGATGGCACTCGAGTAGGGTCGATGCTGCTCAAGCCACCGGGTTTTCGCGAAGGCGTCCGGTACCCGACGATCGCGAACGTGCACGGCGGGCCCGTGAGTCAGGATGGCTACGAATTCGATGCTACTTCCCAGGCCTTGGCAGCGCAGGGCTACCTTGTGGTCAACCCGAACTACCGGGGTAGCTCAGGTCGTGGCCGAGAATTCTCCCGGGCGATATTCGCGGATTGGGGAAATCTGGAAATTCAGGATATCCATGCAGTAATGGACCAGCTCGTCGAGGATGGGCTGGCCGATCCCGAGCGGCTCGGCATCGGTGGCTGGAGCTACGGCGGTATCAATGCCAATTTCGCCATCGCTACAGACACCCGCTTCGCGGCGGCAGTCTCCGGTGCGGGGTCCGCGAACTATATCGCCGGCTACGGCACCGATCAGTATATCTGGCTGTATGAGAATGAGCTTGGTCTGCCGTGGGAGTCGCCCGAGGCCTATCTGGACCTGTCATATCCATTTCTGCACGCCGATCGAATCGAAACTCCAACGCTCTATATGTGTGGGGAAAAAGACTTTAATGTGCCGCTAATTAATTCGGAGCAGATGTATCAGGCGCTGCGCAGCCTGAACGTGCCGACGCAGCTGGTCATCTATCCGGGCCAGTACCACGGCCTGTCCAAGCCGAGTTACGTTCAGGATCGGCTTGAGCGCATGATCGAGTGGTACGGTCGCTACCTGTTGAAAGACCATTAGTCGATTACAATGCCATTGCCCTCTTTCATAGTTCTGGGCGCCGTAAAGGCCGGTACGACGTCGTTGTACAACTACCTCGGCCAGCATCCCGATATCCAGATGAGCAGCAGCAACTGGCCGCGCTATTTTCATGTTGCGGAAGGCGCCCCCGACTTTGACGACTTCGCCGCACGTTTCGGCAACGACCTGCGCGATGAGTCTGAAGCCCGCTTTCACATGATGTGCCCGCCGTCAGTACCACGTGACATCGACGACTATGAGTCCATGTGGCCGGACGACGACAGCGGGCTGGTTATGGGCGAGGTCTCCCCGACCTACCTGCACGATGCCGACGTTTGCAAGCGCATCGCAGAACGCATTCCCCACGCCAGGATGATTGCCGTATTGCGCAACCCGGTTGACCGCGCCTATTCACACTTTGTTATGGATCGGCGAAGGGGCTGGGAAACCATCCTGGATTTCGACGATGCCCTGGCTGCCGAGCCCAACGAGGTCGAAGAGTTCTGGTGGGGTCGAGGCCAGTACGTGCGACACGGCCGGTATGCGAATTCAATACGTCAATACCAGGAGGCATTCGCTGGCGACCAGTTGAAGATCATGTTCTATGATGACCTGATCGCCGACTCGGATGCGTATATGAGCGAGATGCTGGAATTCATCGGGGTCGACGCCGAATTCAGGGTCGATACGTCCACTCGGCACCACAAAGGTCTCGTCAAGAACCAATCGTTGAAATCGCGGCTACTGTACGCACAATTTCCGGGTAAACAGTTTCTGAAACGCCACCTGCCTTCGGCGACGCGCGAGAAAATTCAGGGCAGCATCCAAGACGTGACACACGACGCACCGGCGCCGATGAGCTCTGCAACACGCAATCATCTGGTCGATCTGTTCCGCGAGGATGTGCTTGCACTACAATCGCTGGTTGATCGCGACTTGTCGCACTGGCTTCATGTTAACGGCAACTGAGAACGCACTCCCCGATAACCCAGTGCTTCACTTTCTCGAAATAAACGGATCCGGCGTGCTCGGGGCGTTCGTGAAACCACCCGATGATTGCCATGCCCCGAATCAACAGGAAGGTCGGCAGCATGTCTACATCCTGCCTCGCCAACTTTCGGTGTTTGCGATACTCATCAAGCAGGGCGGCGCTGAAAGCGCCAATGCCCGGGGCGAACCTGTCTTCAATCAGCGCCGACGCAATGTCGTACATGTGCCATCCGTAAGCTGAATCATCGAAATCGATCAACGCGAGATTTTCGCCGTCGTAAACGATGTTATCGGGATGGAGGTCGGCGTGGATCAGACCGAAATTGTCAGGATGCTCGCCGTAGGCGTTGAGTGCATCGCGAACTCTCTCTCTTGTCCGTAGAATTAATTCCCTTTCCGCTTTGGTCAGGTCCGCATGTTCCCAGAATCGACCCCAAAGCGGGGCATCTCCCAGCAAGCCGTCGAGATCGAGGCGGCGGCGCTGAAAGCCTGGCGGCTCGTTCCAGCTTGCTGACTGGTTGTGGATGGCGGCGGCGATCTTGCCGATTCTGCGAAAGATGCGCTCTCGCTCGACTCGATCAGAACTCGTTTCGAGGTAGTCACTCAGAGGCGAGCCCTCAATCCATGTAGTCATTCCCGCGTAGCATCGCTTGCCTGCGCCGGGGATATCGATTAACTCAAAGTGGCCTCCATGACGCGTCGGCAGTGAAGCTGGAACGGGTAGATCCGCTTCTTTCAGCGCCCTGGTCCATGCCCGTTCCGAATCGAGTTCCTCGATCGAGTTGTAACCCGGCCGGTGTAGCCTAAGGACGTAGTCGGTATTTCCGCCGCGAACCGAAACCCGAAAGGTCACATTCTCGGAATGCGCAATGAGCTGGACGTCATCGGCATCGACTGGAAAACTTTCCAGGGCTTTCCATGCTACGGGCGTGTAACAGGATTCGACCAACTCCCTATCCACTCATTTCCTCCATGCATGTATCGCGAGTCATTGAATAGAGGAAATACTAGCGCAGACGCCTGCTCCGAATCACTTGTACTGCACTACCACTTCTGCGATGTTGATTGAGCGGCAGATATGGCCGTACCGTTGGGATTCAAAATGCGTCTGACCAGGGCCAGTCTCGCCAATCCGGCCGCTGTTGCGATTGTCGCGGCGGTCGTGATTCTGGTGGGCGTGCTGTCGATGCTGCGAATCCCGGCTCAATTGCTGCCGCAGATCGAAAGGCCGATCATTACGGTCATGACGTCCTGGCCTGGTGCTTCCCCCAGGGAAGTTGAGTCCGAACTCACGGTTCCGGTCGAGGAAGTCCTTCAGGGCACGCCCGGGATGACCGAAATGGCCGCCTGGAGCATGCAGAATTTCGGCTTCATCCAGCTCGAGTTCGCGCTCGAAACAGATATGACGCGGGCGCTGATCGACATCATCAGTCGCCTGAACCGGTTGCGACCACTGCCCGCCAATGCGGAGAAACCGCAGGTGAGCCTCGGAGAATGGGGTGACGCCAACGACCAGCTCATTGAGTATTTCGTTGAGCAACTGGAAGGTGACGAGCAACGGCTCATAGACAATAAGCGGTTCCTGCGCGAAGTCATCGTGCCAGAGATTCGGTCGCTGTATGGCGTCGCGCAGGTCGACATGTTCGACACGAGCGGCAATAACAGCGACCAGCTGCAGATCATTATCGACCCCTACAAGGCGGCGGACCTGGGTATCGATATCGCACGAACAGCCGCCCGCATCGGGCGCTCCGCAAATATATCGTCCGGCGTCGTCGATGTTGGGCGCCGCAGTTACACTTTGCGCCTGGAAGGCCGCTACGATGTTGATGAACTTGCGAACCTGATTCTCGAGTGGCGTGATGGATTGCCAATCCGGCTCGGCAGCCTTGCGACGATCAAATACGGCCCGCCAAAACGCGAAGGATTCATCTACTACAATGGTCGTTCCGCGGGGCGGCTTTCGATCGCCAAGACCTCTGATGCCAATGTGCTCGAGGCGCTGGATGGCGTAAAGGGGTACATAGACGAGCTCAACGAAACGGTTCTCAAGGAACGCGGAATGCGTGCCGACTACAGTTTCGATCCCGCGCGCTACATTCACCGCTCGATCAATCTGCTCGCAGGAAATCTGATGCTCGGTGTCATGTTCGCCGTGGGTGTACTTTGGCTGTTCCTGCGGCAATGGCGCGCAACGCTGATCATCGCACTGGCGATACCGACGTCGCTGTTGGCTACATTCATCGTGTTGCAGTTTGCCGGCCGCTCCCTGAACGTAATTTCGCTGGCCGGACTGGCATTTGCTACCGGCATGGTGCTTGATGCAGCCATCGTCGTGCTCGAGAACATCGTGCGTCTGCGCGAGGGTGGCGAATCACCGGCGGTTGCCAGTGACCGCGGCACGACCGATGTCTGGGGCGCTCTGCTTGCCTCAACGGCGACGACAGTCGCGATCTTCATACCGATCATGTTCCTCGAAGATGTCGAGGGGCAAATGTTCGCCGACCTCGCTCTCACGATCGCGATCGGCGTTTCGATGTCGTTGCTGGTCGCTGTTACGATTTTGCCCACGGCTGCACGTAACTGGATGCGCGAACTTCCCGATGAGCCGATCGAAAGCTCCTTCTGGGATCGGCTCGCGGATCGCCTCGTCTCATTGACGGGTACACAAGCAAGGCGTTATGGCTGGATCGGCGGTCTGATGGCAACGTCGATAATGGTCACCGTGCTGCTGTGGCCGGAAAGTAACTACATGCCTCCGGTCAAGCGCGATACGGTTGATGCGTTCCTGTTTTTTCCGCCCGGAACGAATGTCGATACAGCTGACCGGGAGATTGCACAACTGTTGAACAAACGACTCGAGCCGCATCTGAGTGGGGAAAAGGAACCGGCTATTCGGGACTATTTCCTATGGTCTTTCCCAGGTGCAGTCGGCGGCTGGCTGGCAATCAATCCGGCCAAGGGAACAGATCTGGACGAGTTTCAGAACCTCGTTCAGACAGACATTATTTCTGGCATCCCGGATACATTTGGATTCACAATGCGCCGCAGCCTGTTCGGGGGGTTCCAGGACTCGAACAGCGTCGAAATGCGGTTCATATCGACGAATCTTGACGCACTGAAACCCATCGTCGGACAGGCGATGCAGCTGATCCCGTCTTCGCTCCCAGGCGCATCTGCGCAGCCACAACCCGATCCGTTTTCGGAGGCCAGCGAACTCAGGTTCACGCCTGACGACGTTCGCCTTGCCGAAGTTGGGTGGAACAGGGACGACCTGACCCAGGTCACGCTGCAGCTTGGGCAGGGTGTCTGGTTAGGCGAATATTTCACGGGCCGCGAGCGCGTCGACATTTATCTGAAGACCATTCGATTTGATACACCCGAGGAAATGGTGGCGATGCCGGTCGCGACGCCATCGGGCGGCATCGTACCGATCGGCGGGCTCGCCATGATCGATACCGCAACATCGCCGGCGATGATCGTTCGGATTAACCGCGCGCGCGTCTATTCCGTAATCATCAATCCGCCGCCGGGCATGTCACTGGAGGCGTTGATCGAGCACCTGCAAACCGAGATAGAGCCCGGTTTGCAAGCGATGATGCCCGATGACGGCGATATCCAGTACGCCGGAAGCGTTAAGGATCTCGAGCGCGCTGTGGGCACACTCGGTATCAATTTCCTGACAGCGATCGGCTTGCTCATTCTGATCATGGCGGGGTTGTTCCGATCCCTGAAGGACGCGTTGTTCGTCATCATATCGATACCACTTGCGGCCGTGGGCGGCGTACTGGCCATTGCCGCCGTCAATGCGATCAAGTTCCAGCCACTCGACCTTCTCGGCATGATCGGCTTCATCATTCTGCTTGGTCTCGTCGTGAACAATGCGATCCTTCTCGTCGCGCAGACTCGGGCCGCCGAGGCAGATGGACTGAGCCGAAGCGCGGCCGTCCACCAGGCACTTCGTTTTCGCTTGCGCCCCATTTTTATGAGTACGTTGACGAGTCTTTTCGGTATGTTGCCGCTGCTGCTCGTGCCGGGTGCTGGCAGTGATATCTATCGCGGCATGGCGGCGGCGATAGTTGGCGGCATGAGTGTTTCAACGCTGTTTACGCTCCTGTTGTTGCCCAGCCTGTTGCAATTGGAATTCAGGCCGCTAACCATGCCTGCTGGGCTCAGACGGGGGGTCGCCGGGAAATGATGACGAACAGATCGTTACTCACGCTATTTGGCGTTGTCGCTCAGCTGATCGGCACCGCCGCGGCGCAGGAAGGTATGCCGACGTTGCCGCCGGCCAAGGTCGAAATCGCGATAGCGGAATTGCGGGAGATGGCGCCAGTCGTCGAGATTCCGGGCACAGTAGTCAGCAAGAATGACTCGCGAGTGGCCGCCCAGGTAAGTGGTGTTCTGGTTTCGCTGGCCGAAGTTGGTGACTCAGTTGCGGTTGGTGAGACGCTTGCGCGCATTGATCCGCGCCTTTTGCAGGTCGAGGTCAAGCGCGCACGCGCCAATGTCGCCATGCTGCAGGCCGATCACGATTATCGCGAACGGCAGCTTGTTCGCATGGAGGAACTCGCTGCCAGGAACAGTGCGTCAGAGACACTGCTGGATGAGGCGAGGGCGCTGCGCGACCGGGCCGTGCACCAGCTCGCCGATGCACGCGCCCAGCTCGAGCGCGCCGAGGTCGATCTGGATCGAACCGAGATTCGCGCGGCGTTCGGCGGGCATGTCACGCAGCGACTTGCATCCGCAGGCGAGTATATCGACGTCGGCGAAGACGTCATTCGTCTCGTCGATACCGGGCGTATCGAGATTTCGCTGCCGGCGCCGCTCGCATTGACGCCGTATGTCGAGGCAGGGCAAATGATTCAAGTTCGCGGTGGCGACATCGAGCGTCAGCATCCAATACGAACTGTCGTACCGGTCGGTGACGCCGTGTCTCGCATGGTCGAGATCCGACTCAGTGCTGACGGAGGAGACTGGCTTGTCGGTTCGCCGGTTCAGGTCAGCCTGCCGAGCGCTAAATCCCTGACCATCGTCGCGGTTCCGCGCGACGCGCTCGTTGAGCGTGCTGGCCGGTCGCATATTTACAAGGTTGCGGATGACGGCACGGCAAAACAGATTAATGCCAACGTTCGACTGATTGCTGGTTTGTGGGTGGGAATCGCCGCAGGCATCGAGGCCGGCGATCAGGTCGTGATTCGCGGGGCCGAGCGCCTTATGGATGGACAAGCTCTCGACGTCATTTCGCAAGGCGACTCAGCGATCAGGTGAGTCGAGCAGTTTAAGGCCGAAAGCCGTGTAGGGGAACGCGGCCGCGAGCAGCAACGAAAACATCCAGCCGGTCATACAGAACACAGCCCAAGGCAGGTATTCGAGCGTCGGTACGCCGAGCGTTGTGGCCATATAGATGGCAGATACGGTCCACGGCATTAGGGGTTCCAGGATGGTGACGGAATCCTCTAGCGATCTTGATAGGTTCTCGGGCGCCAGACCCCGCTCGCGGTAGGCGTCTTGAAACAGTTTGCCAACGATCAGCGCAGTCACTCCACCATGGCTGGTTAAGGCTATCATCGTCGCTCCCGATGCCAGCGTCGCCGCCACCAGGCTGAGTACCGAGCGCGCTCTTTGCAACATTGTGTGTAGAAGTTTGTCCAGTCCGCCGGAAACGTCCATGCCCCCGGCAATCAGAAAAGCGGCAAGTATGATTATCAGC
>Ga0255053_10002320_pt1 | contig 10174 bp, 6 predicted proteins | sample JV7_2_22_MG_FD_188635 | JGI IMG/M metagenome (GOLD analysis project Ga0255053, IMG submission 188635) | Seawater microbial communities from Jervis Inlet, British Columbia, Canada - JV7_2_22 | ecosystem: Environmental > Aquatic > Marine > Inlet | place: Canada: British Columbia | collected...
CCTGTCACTGAGGTCATTGATAGCGACGACCGGGCCGCGTACGGTTAGGGTTTCACCATCATAGTCTTCGACTTCATCCCAGTTAATAACGATATCTATTGCAGATGGGTCGGTGATAACCATCTCGTAAACTCCGGCGAACGGGTTGAGTTCGATTACACCGGTGACACAGATGGTCTTGTCGATATAACTTTCCAATGCTGGGAACAGGCTTTCGACGTCATTGGCGATGTCGATCTGGAAACCGCCTTCTTCCAAGCCCACCATCAGTTTTTTCGTTTCGGCTCTGTCGCTGAGATCATTGATAGCGACGACCGGGCCGCATACCGTCATAGTCTCATCGACGTAATCCTCGGCTTCATCCCAGTAGATATGGCCGGCTGGTAATGCAGGTCTTAGTGACACACCCATCACTATTGCAGACGGGTCGGTAATGACCATCTCGTAAACTCCGGCGAACGGATTAAGTTCGAGATCACCGGTGACATAGATGTACTCCCCGACGTAGCCTTCCAATGCTGGGAACAGGCTTTCGACGTTATTGGCGATGTCGATCTGGAAACCGCCTTCTTCCAAACCCACCAGCAGTTTTTTCGTTTCGGCTCTGTCACTGAGGTCATTGATAGCAACGACCGGGCCACGTACGGTTAGGGTTGCGCCATCATAGTCCTCGACTTCATCCCAGTTAATGACGATCTCTATCGCAGATGGGTCGGTGATAACCATCTCGTAGACTCCGGCGAACGGATTGAGTTCGAGATCACCGGTAACATAGATACTCTTCCCAACGTAGCTCTCCAGTGGCGGGAACAAGCTTTCGACGTCATTGGCGATGTCGATCTGGAAACCACCTTCTTCCAAACCCACCATCAGTTTTTTCGTTTCGGCTCTGTCGCTGAGATCATTGATAGCGACGACCGGGCCGAATACCGTTAAAGTTTCACCGTCATGATCCTGGACCTGGTCCCAGTAGATTTGGCCGGATTTTAATGTAGGCGGTGCCTCTGTTTGGTCAGTGGGTGTGGGCGGCTCTTCTGGTTTATAAAGATCTTTATACTGTTCTATTAAACCAAGAGCTTCTTCGAGCATCGCTCTCCCAGGCAGTCCCTTTCCTTCCACATCCTCTATCCATCTTTCCCATATTGGCAAGACGGCCTCTTTCCACCTTTCCTTTTCCTCATCGGGAAGAGTATAGAATCCCGGATTCCCCACCTGTTCATCAAAGATACTTAAACCTCTTCCGGTGGCCTCGATCATCTTGTCATTTTCAAAGCAGTACTGTGCTGAAGCTTCCGCTCCGCTATTTTCCTCAAAAGCCTGTTTAATATCAGCCGGCAGGCTTTCCCAGGTTTGAAGGTTCATGATTATCACCCAGGCTCTTGGGAAAAGACCAACCAGGGTGCGATATTGTGTTACGTCCCTTACTCCGAACGCGTTGACAGCCGAGTGAGTCAACCAGGCACCATCCACCAGCCCTCTCTCTAACGAAGTAGACAGATCACCTGTCTCAAACTCCACTGATGTAGCTCCCAACGCTTCTATTATCCACCCTTCGACTTTACCTCCAGACCGTATCTTCAAACCCTGGAAATCTTCTATAACCTGTACTGGCTTGGTACCGTGATAGTTCATCGGGGGAAGGGCTGGTGTCATCAGTACCTTTACCTCGCTCCACTCGGTATCAAAAGCATACTTCTCAAGAATCTCGTAATTGACACGAGCACCAACTGCGCCATTTGGAAATGTAAATGGCAAAAGATTGAACTCACTTAAAGGAAAACGCCCTGGAGTTATATCAGGTTCCACCATAGCTATATCTACCAGTCCGGATACCACTGCATCATAATGATCTGTAAGTGAAACCAGGGTGCCACCCGGATAATGGGTAATTTTCACTCGACCACCGGTGGCTTCCTCAATACTCTTTGTCCATGGCTGAAACATTGCTCCCACCAAACTAGCTTGTGGAGGTGTATGATAAGAGAACTTCAACTCTATCGGTTCGTCAGGTGAAATTGTTGTTGTTGGTGAAGTGGTTTGCGTCGGTGAAGTGGTTTCTGTCGGTCCTCCACAACCGACCAGAATCAAACTCCCCAGTAAAACTACCGTAAAAATTGCTGTAAGTAATTTGTTCATCCTTTTCCTCCTTTCAGGATTAATATCGGCTACTATATTCCTTTGTTTTGTTTTCACATATACTAACCTCCCTACCAGTAATATTCGATATCACCACGAACATACATATTTGCCTTTCTATTTTTGTGTATTCTTTGTGATAATGTAATTGCCGTATTCATCAACCGAGCAAGTATAATCAGCGGGTATAACAATGGTAGTAGTTGGTTCTTCAACGATGGCATTACCCGCAACGATATTGCCGGCTTTTAGTTTAAGACCATCATAAATAGGAGTATCAACATAGCTATTATTAAAAAAGCACCGGGAAATTCGCAGAAGGGCTGGTGAGGGATCTGTATCTCCTTCGGAGATTTTTGCAATTGGTATCTTCGACGCTTTTATTTTTGCTATTAACCTTAGATTTATTAGCTCGATTGAGACCCAGGGTAGGGAGAAAGTAAAAAGTTCCTTGTGTAATTCGTGGAAATCACTGGTCATTGATTGAATATCTTCTTTGGTAATCGAGGTATCAGGTAATTTTATTTCTAGTATGTGGTATTGCCCTTGGTACCTAACTTCAACAGATTTCTCAAGGATAAGGTCCTTTTGAGATACATTAAAATCGCCGAGATCTTTCAACGCGTCTACAAGCATATCCTCATAAAGTTTATTAATTATTTCGGGCTGTGCTTCGTCGATATTCGTAGGAAAAGACCGTAAATAATCTCTTCCAATATCTAGAAAAAACATACTCCACGCACAGAAGGATGAAGAAAATCTGGGAACAATGGTCTTCTTCATGCCAAGAATATCAGCAACAAATACGCCACAAAGAGGACCTCCTCCACCAGTTGATAACAAGTTAAAATCTCGGATATCGTAACCCTTGCGAGTGGATATCTCACTAATTGCGTCAGCCATATTTGAATTTACGGTTGTGAACAATGCTTGAGCAGCTTCCTCATTGTTCATCCCCAAAGGTTCAGAGATTTTTTGCATAGCAGTTTCGGATAGTTCTCTCTGGAGTCTAATTTTTCCTCCGCAAAAATTGTCTGGATTAATATATCCTAAAATAACGGCAGCATCTGTCACTGTAGGTTCAGTTCCCCCATGGTTATAGCAGGCTGGACCCGGATCAGAAGAAGCACTCTGGGGACCAACGCGAAGCAAACCCAATGGATCTATCCAACCAATGCTACCTCCACCGGCACCGATACTTATAACGTCAACCACCTTAATACCCAATCGGTCGTCACCGATCCATTCACCAGTTTTTAAACTTACCTCTCCATTATTAACAAGGCTGGCATCCCAGGTGGTACCGCCCATATCGCCGATGAGGAAATTATGTTCATCAATAACTTCGCCCGTTTTAACAGCTCCTGCTGGTCCAGCGGCTGGGCCGGAACCTGTTAAAAATACAGGTTTATCAACGATTGCCGATACGGATTGGACAAATTGATTAGCTTGTACAATGAGGAGTTGGTTACTAAAACCTGAATCTCTCAATTTAGCTTCTAGAGAAGTCAGATACTTATTGACAATGGGACCTACGCTGGCATTAATAACGGTAGTACTTTCTCTCTCATATTCCCCCATTTTGGGTAGGATATCACTTGAATAGGATACAAAGACTCCATTCAGTGATTGTTTACAAATTTCAGCTGTCTTTATCTCATTAGCCGGATTTGCGTAAGAGTTTATAAAGCATATCGAAATCGCTTCGACTCCCTCATTCTTTATTTTTTCAATCACTTTCTGTAGTTCATCTTCATTGATAAGTCTTACAATTTCGCCAGAGGATTTTGTTTTTTCATCGACGGTAAACCTCAAGTAACGAGGGATGAGTGGTTCATAAGGAGGAATAAATGCATCATACATAGATTTCGTCTCAATTTTTGAGGAACGACGCATTTCGATGATATCTCGAAATCCTTTACTCGTAATTAATGCCGTGCGGGACAGTTTTCGTTGAACCAAGGCATTTGTGGATACAGTGGTACCGTGAACTATCCACTCTGTTTGCTTTAGGAAATCCTCTACAGAAATCTGATAGTAGCTGGCTGCCTCATTTATCGTATTCAACACACCTTCAGAGAAGTCCCAGGGTGTCGTCGGGGTTTTAAACTCATGGAATTCACCTTGAATGTCAAGAACAACGCTCTCGGTAAAAGTCCCACCGGTATCAGCACATAACTTATACATCCAAATCACCAACTAACATAATCTCGTGGCTACTCTCTTTTTATAATAAGTTTCATTCCTCCAAACCGTCGGAGGAGTTATTTGGATCTAGAGGATATTTTATCTGCCATTCTGGAATGCCTAGTTCGCTGAGAACCTGGCTCCTGATCTTCCACAGGTATGAAAAGAGACGTTCTCTCTGTCTTTTTGTAAGGACAGAGAAGATTCTCTTATCAGTTTCGTTGTGGAGAGATTGGTTAAATACTTCATGCCCTTTTGGAGTCAGTTTCGCTATAATCCTGGATTTCCCGGAAGTTTTTTCTCTCGTTATTAACCCTTCCTTCTCCATCCTCACCAGCATCTCTGAAACGGAGTGGAGTTCACGAAAAAGTTGAAGGGCTATCTCAACCGGGGTTGCCTTGCCGCCATTATTTTGGATACTCCAAAGCACGGCGCGTCTTTCATTACTGATTCCAAAGCGAGCATAATCCCGCTGTCGAGCTCGAAGCAGCCCGTCTTTCGTCTGAGCAATCGTTACCCAAAGGCGAAAATATTCATCCGAAAGTGATTCTTCATGTTTTTTTGGCATTCATTAGCCCCCGATTTTAAACAGTTTTGCGGCATTGTCGCCCAAAATCAGCGATTTCTCCTCTTCTGATATTTGTAAGTCTCTTATACAATCAATACCATTAAAAAACCACTCGCGTCTTAGAGGATAGGAACCTCCATAGAGGATATGGTCGGCTCCCAGTACTTTTACGGCGCACTCCAGTTGTGGTTTACCCCACGGTGGAGCATGCGAAATATCAAAATATATGTTATGCTCCAGATAATCCCTGACCTTATCTGCTTTCGTATCAAACCTCTCTACTTCTTCTTTAAAACCAGATTTCATCGGCGCCAATAAATTCACATAGGCAAAGAATCCTCCGCCCAGCATAGTGTGTATCAATTTCAGATTCGGGAATTTTTCGAACATTCCACTGAAAAGCTCCCGTCCTACGGCTGTTCCTTGATCTAAACACCTGCCGTATAACCGGCGCAGGTTGGCGTAATCAACAATAGACTTATAGTCCACGGGGAGAGGGGTATGATGGACAACAATCGGGACTTCCAGTTCATTTAATTTCTTGAAATATGGTTCAAATGCCTCATCATCCAGGTATATATTTCCGTAATGAGCTGCCAACTGCACCCCGTAAAAACCCAGTTCTTTGATACATCGCTCTACTTCTTTTAAACACTCTTTAGTACCCCATGGTGGCACAACCGCAACAGCCCGAAAGCGATCCGGATGCTGTTTTACATGTTCAGCCAATCCATCGTTCACTACTTTACACATGTCCAAAGGCAGCCATTCCTGCCAGCAGGGTATTCGCAGGATGGCCATATCAACTCCAGCCTCATCCATATCTGTTATTTGGTTTTTTTTATCATATAAGTTTTCGGCATAATTAAGGTTTTCATACCCCAGTGGTTTTTCAATTACTATCTGTTCCAATTTCGTTCCGAGAATAGCTGCCACCTTAGCATATTCACCATAGGCATATGGTACGCAGTTAATAAAGGAATCTCGGAGAGATTTGTCTTTGAAAAGATTCTCTGGAAGCCAGTGCATATTGTCGTCAATTATCATAATTCACCTCTTTTTTACGTGGTATTTCGTATATTTATATATATACATTTCATAATATTGTATCTATAATCCTAAAAAATGATATACGTAATAGAGTTCGTATACGATGTTTAGGAGATTATAAATAATTGAACAAAATTTGTCAAGAAGCTTTTCTCCCGGTTTTATTTGTTTATGAGGTACGATAATAAATAAAGATATATTTAGGGGTGATTACCGGAAAGATGAGCTAGGGAATCTATTGTAAAATATGGTGAAATGAGTCGTGTATAACACCCTGACTTAGGTTTATGGTGTCATTAATTCGAGGCCACATAAATGGAAATTATCTGTCCGATTACAAAAAATGACGTTTTGTACAATATTCATAAAAATGTTCCTTTGTTAAATAACCGTTCTATTCCTAGACATCAAGCGTGAAGTCGATCGGACCTTTTTATAGTATCATTTCAACCAGTTGATTTACTTTTTGTCTAATGATTATATTGACTTAAGTAATCTACGATTATAGACTGTAATTACGATTTGGCTACTGGGAATACTAATACTGGTATCATTATTGTACGTATATATAGCAATTACCGGAATCCTTGTGTCTGGTGAGACGGAATAAAGGGAAAGGTTGATGAAATTATCACAAGCCATAATGTTCGGACTAACAATAAATGAATAATCCCAGGTTGAACAAGACATCCGAAATTAACTGGTTCACACTATACTGAGTATGTTAACTGGGAATATAACGCCGGTCTGTCCAAGAGATGCGTGACTTGAGAAGACTAAAGCAGAAAGAGGTGCATAATGATGAAAAATGATGTATATGAAAAGATAGCAGAAATATTCGAATTCCCGGGTTCCCAGAATCTAATCAAGTATTTAAAGGTACTTTTTAAGCCCGAAGAAGGAGAACTCCTGCTTGAGTTCCTTGAACCTGCAACCTGCGAACAGGTAGTGAAAAGGCTGAATATGGACGAGAAAATCCTCTCTGAAAAGCTTGCGGATTTTAAACGCAGAAGGTTGCTTTTCAATAAACATGATGATTATCTATTTCATCTGGCAATGCATGGATTTTTTGCACGTATCGCTAAAGCCAAAAAGGAAGATTTACCCGAAGGATTCTGGAAGGCCTGGGATGATTTCATGCCTGAAGTAGAAGAGAAGATGATAACCCGCAGCATCAAGGTGGCCCAGGAGGTTCCGGTAGGAGGGATAATGACCAGGATAATTCCAGCCCGGTTAGCCATCGACTCCAACCCCAAAATCAAGCCGGAGGATATTCTGCCGGAAGAAGATATACATGCGATGTTGCGAATGAAGGGGAGTCAAGAGGTTATGGCCGTCAGTGATTGCGACTGCCGGATAAGAGCTCAGAAATGCGATAGACCGACATCCAATTGCCTTGAGTTCGGCAAATACGCAGAGTTTAACCTCAACCAGTCATCCAGCCTGAAAGTGGTATCCATAGAGGAAGCCATAGCCATTTCGGACGAGGCTGAAAGAGGTGGACTTCTCAAGAGTGGTGGGATAAGAAAAGAGAACGGAGGAGTACTCTGCCATTGCTGTGAATGTTGCTGCAATGTGATGGGAGCCGTCGTACGTTCTGGGAATGCGCATTTGCTACGAAATCCAAGCCGCTATCGGGCTAGAGTAGATGTTGAGTCTTGTGTCGGTTGTCAGGAGTGTGTTGACCGTTGTTTCTTTAATGCCATCGAGATGAAGAAGGTCCCCGGCTCTAAAAAGCTCAAGGCAGTCGTCAACGAGGAAAAGTGCCTGGGATGCGGGCTCTGTGTTATCGGGTGTGAACAGAAGGCATTAATCTTCGACCTGGTGAAACCGCCCGAGTATATCTTGAAGGACCAAGAGCAACGAATGTCTCCTTATCGCGAGGATAACATACCTGTATGGCGACCATTCGCTTCGGCACCCTAGAAGTCCCAGATAGACTCTTTGACATGGCTGTCCCTCTTTCTCCAGCCATTTTACTCCCTTCCTCAACCTACTGTCTTAATGGGGTGCAGTATTAATATTTCAGATAGAGTTAGGGCGTCAGTTATGATTGACGCCCTGATAATTTTTTAGATTCTCTTGTATTGTTAGCATATTAGACATTCCATCAACCTTTCCCTTTATTCCGTCTCACCAGACAAGGGGACTCCGGTCGACTTCACGCTTGATGTCTAGGAATAGAACGGTTATTTAAAAAGGGAACCTTTTTTAGGCTGCACAATAGCTTATTTTACTACCTCGTGGATAAAGACGTTCCTTTATTGAACATGACTGATTGTTCACTTGCCCAAAGAATTAATCCATTCTCAAAAGTTGTTCATATTAACGCACGGGCTTTTTTGCTAACGAACTGTGTGGGACGGGGTGTCACGAGACGGTATGAAATCCCTTGATTATACTCTGCTCTAGATACAAAATGGGGCCATGCGACACCCGAAAACATTGGGCGGCATGGCCCTAATCGGTTTGGGAAACCGCTGCTCTATCCTCTGAGCTACAGGGGCACAGTATCCCCTCAATTATATGGCTGTAGGCGTCCATTGTAAAGACTACTGAGGTATGTCCTGGAGCTTCGCTTTGAACTGCCCTATCGTCGGGTTGTAGTAGCGGGCGTTATAGTAGTACAGCCCGGTGGAGCCAAGGCGCTGGCCGGTAAATTGCTCATCTATGGGTAGGAAGCCGGAGTGCGTCCATCCTCTTTGAGAAGCCCTGAGAACATATATCCGTCTAGAATTGGCAATATTATATCATGGGGTATATGATTGGGCTGTGTATTCGCCTTAAAGGGAGATAAGAATGAGAATAACACGTCTTTATGCTGGCTCTGATGGGAAATCGCACTTCGAGGATATTGATATGCCTTTGGTTGATAATGAAGCTGGTGACCGGCGTTCTGAATTCATTGAAGCGACGGGAATCGTTCTCAGAGAAACAAGCGGCGAATTCAATATCGACTGGCACAATGCTCCTCGTCGGCAATTTGTCATCACGCTTGCCGGGGAGAGCGAAATAATTGTCGGGGATGGTACCAGCCGCCGCTTCGGGCCGGGTGATATCATGCTAGCTGAAGACACCACCGGACAAGGTCATATTACCCGTGCTGTCGGTGAACGACCTCGTATATCGATTTTTGTGACACTCCCCTAACAAAGGAAGTTCTGGTTTACGGAGAAACAACGCAGGCTATATTCCCCGATTACCGATTTATTTTAAGGGTAAATATATCCAAAACAACCAACAGACGGGATGTTCAACTGGTGTAGCAATGTTTTGGATTGTTGTTATTCACATCCCCATCTGATGGCTAATTATCCCGGATTGGTGAAGTTCGAATTAAACTACCAGCCTGACCAGTTCCTCAACCTCGAAGAAGGTTGTTCGATAATCCAGGTATCGGTCATGAGTAGCATCATAGCGCCCATCATACGCCTCTTGAATCCGGTCATAAACACGCTTCACTACTCGGCTGGTCGAGGTGAACTTCATATCTTCTGCACCGGTAGATTGATAATGATCATTGAGTAGTGAGATAATACCGTCCATCCCGGAAAGGGCTCCGATACGATTTAACACTTCCTGGGAGCGACCTACCAGCGCCGGATCGAAGGGGAGATATATTAGGCCACCTGGCGCTTGGGCGTGGCGCAGTATCCCGGTCTGATGCAGCCCGGCTTGTGTGGTAAAAATGTGGCTGCCCACGATTGGTTGTTTCTGTGGGATGGAGGCCACCTCCGCCTGCATCAGGTTAGCCATCTCGGCCAGTACCTCCAACTTAAGACCGGGATCACCATACTCGCGGATATAGTTAACGAGCACCTGTTCTAACGCGGTATTGCCGGTGCGCTCTCCAAAACTGGCAAAGGCAACATTAACCCTCTTACAACCGTAGCGAAGGGCGGCCATACTGTTGGCGGTGGCATTGCCGAAGTCGTTATGACCATGAAACTCCAGTTCCGCCCCTGAAGCTCGGGAAATCTCCGAGACCAGCCGGGGAATACCGAATGGGAGCGCAACATGAGGATCAGGATATCCCACGCCTAGAGTATCACAGATTCTGAAGATGGCCTGTCCTTTAGTCTCTTCAACCACCCGATGAACAAAAGGAATAATCCAACCCTCGACATCGGCTTTGGTGGCGTCCTCAAGATGAACGCGGGGCCTGATACCATGCTCGCAGGCTGAGAGGATAGGTACCATATACTTTTCTATTGCTTCATCTTTACTCTTAAA
>Ga0255053_10002322_pt1 | contig 10166 bp, 9 predicted proteins | sample JV7_2_22_MG_FD_188635 | JGI IMG/M metagenome (GOLD analysis project Ga0255053, IMG submission 188635) | Seawater microbial communities from Jervis Inlet, British Columbia, Canada - JV7_2_22 | ecosystem: Environmental > Aquatic > Marine > Inlet | place: Canada: British Columbia | collected...
CCCCTTTTCAATTAATGGTATTGGAATAAGGGAGAGCGCATATCTCTTTTTTCTTGGCAGTTTTGTTTTGGCTTCCGAAACAGTTGCTCTTTCATGGCTTTTGTTTTTGATGACGCTGGTCATGGGGGCTATTGGGGGATTGGTTTATGTCGGTCGAGGTGAGCCGATACCAAAAAAATATCGGTAGTATCCATACACATACCAGTTTCAGCGGGATGCGATATTCTCCCCGTCAGACTGCTGAGTTGGCACTGCGCAGCGGATTGAAAGTGCTTATTTTTACCGACTACAGTGATAGAAAGTGGAAATACTACCTAAATATCGGTTTAGAAAGACCCTCGATTCTATCAAAGGGTATCGAAAATTACATTTCGATGACATCGGAGATCAGCAATCAATTTAAAGAACTGACTGTGCTAGATGGAGTAGAAGCCTCTCCTTTTTACTACTGGGAAGGTAATCCCTTTTGGCTCACTTGCAGAAATTATAACCGACATCTCCTTGTATTTGGTCTTCAATCCCAAGCTGACTATGGTAATTTACCTATACTCGCAAACGATAAATCCGGATTTAGCCCTTTTTCCGGGGATCAGGGGACCGCGCCTTACCAAAAACTTATCGATTATGCGAACCAGAAAGAAGCGCTGACGTTCTGGGCACATCCCGAGCAGGAGGATAATACAAAATTTCTTACAGCCAGGTTATATACGCCCGCCCGTCCCGAGATCTTAAGCGAAACATATGATTATACAGGGTTTTCTTCTTTTCCGCGAGGGCATAAGATTATTCCTCAACCTGGCGGCATTTGGGATCAAATCTTACTGGAATACTGCGATGGAAAAAGAAGCAAACCTGTTTGGACCATTGGTGAATCGGACTTTCGAAAGAAAATAGATGATATCGCAAACCCCACTACAGTTTTTGTCGGGCCTGTAAATGATAGGAGAGATGTACTTTCATCTTTGAAAGAGGGGCGGTTTTATGCCTTGGATAGCCCGGATAAGGACCTATTTCTGAATCAATTTTGTGTAACTGATAAAGAAAAAAGTAGTTTTGCATCAATGGGACAAACCATCCATTGTTCTTCTGGTGAAGCCATTGTCCGTATCGATATCAAATCAAAATATAAATTAAACAAGGTCATTTTGATAAAAAATGGATCAATTGTCAAGGAGGTAAAGGAAAATTACTTGAAATATGTTGACAAGTCTTACCCAGCTAGAAGGAAAACGTTTTATCGATTAATTGTCGAATCTGTTAACGGCAGTATGCTTCTTGCGAACCCAATTTTTGTTACAAATTGATAAAAGAGATGAAGATGAGCAAAAAAATAGATCTTATTGTTCCAGTTTATAACGAAGAGATGGTGTTGCAACAGTTCTACCAAAAAATTCGAGCTGTACCACTGGACATCAATCTTACATTCATCGACAATGCGTCAACAGATAAAAGCTTATCCATATTAAAAGGTTTTAAAGATGCAACAGTTATAAAGCACGATCGTAACGAAGGATATGGCGCTTCGATCTGTGACGGAATACGGAACACCTCTGGAGAGGTTATTGCAATAATTGATGCCGATTGCGAATACCCACCAGAGTCTCTGCCTGAGATGCTTGCCCAACTTGACACCGCCGATGTGGTTTATGCCAGCAGATTCTTAAAACCAACTCACAATAATATGCCTTTTCTTAAGATGTTTGGAAATAAAGTGATTTCCGCTTTGTTTAACCTTTTATTTAATCAAAATGTAACCGATCTTTATACCGGTTGCAAGATTCTGAAACGTTCAACTTTGGAGGGAATTTTTTTCGAAAGGCAGGGCTTTGAACACGTGCTGGAGCTCGGCGCAAAGCTCGCTAAAAAGGGGGTTTCAATTACAGAGGTGCATGTTGATTTCAACCCACGACAAACCGGTCGGTCAAAAATGAAACACCTGCAGGAGACCTGTAAGTACATCTATCTGATTTGTTATTATTTTTTTAAACTTGAGCAATGGAACAACTAGTAGGGCTAATACCGGCAGCTGGTAAGGGCGTGAGAGCTCGTCCGCTCACGAAGGCCGTCCCAAAATCCATGTTAGAGATAAATGGGACCCCCAACTTACAGAAAAATATCGAAATCATGAGGGATGATTTTAACATTCAGGAGATATATATCGTAATCGGTCATCTTGGAGAGGTGATTAAAGCTCATTTTGGAGACGGCTCAATGCTCGGGGTCCGCATTGCCTATATTGAAAACAATGCTATAGAAAAGGGGCTGGCCTATTCAATTTTACTTGGAAAACATTATATATCTGGCTACTTCTGCGTCATTCTATCTGATGAATCTTATATAAATTCAAATCACAAAGAACTGGCTTTTTTCCCGTACAAAGATGCCCTCATCACCTGTACAGTCATGCATGTAGATGACCGGTCCCTCATTCAGCGTAATTACACGTGTGAATTTGTAGGAGACCGGGTTTCCCACCTGATTGAAAAGCCAAAAGAAATCAATAGCGATATTTTAGGCTGCGGGACATTTATTTTAAGCCCAAACATTTTTCCCCTTCTGGACCAGGCATTTGATGAATCCACGAATGGCTACGTTGAATACATAACGTTTATCGATGAGCTTTGTCAAAGGGGTGAAAAAATTTTATACTTCGTTCTTAAAGGTTCATATGTTAATATAAATGACCGGGATTCCTTAAATCTGGCCCGATACCATCAGCGGCAAATAAATTTCAACAACAATACAACCTGTCTTCTTATTTATTCTGAAGGTGAAGAAAAAAGTATCGGTTTTACAATAAATCAGTACAAAAAGATTAGTGCCATCGATTCGATTCATGTAATTCTCCCGTATAAAAATACCATTGAGGCAACAATCGTGAAATACGGGGCTTCAATAGTGAGGTGCCCTCCGGAAAAGCAGTTGTATGGTGATAAAATCAAGTATGCATTGGAGCAGGTGTCAGGGGACATCATGATCCTATGTGAAGCCGACTATTCCTTTCCAAATCGGGATATCGCAAAATTGCTCGTCTACTTAAGAGAGGCTGACATGGTAGTCGGAACACGAACTACCCGGCAGCTCATCGAACAGGGATCAGATATGCAGGGAGCAGCCAGAATGGCAAATGTTCTTCTTGCCAAGTTTATGGAGATTTTATGGTGGAAATCCGAGGGCAGATTTACCGATGTGGGATGTACTTTTAGAGCTATTTGGAAATCGACATTTGACAAAATTAAAGAGAAGCTGAGTACCAAAGGGCCTGAATTCTCTGCCGAGATGATGATTGAAGTTCTCAATTCAAATGGTAGAATTATTGAAATCCCGGTCAATTATTTCAACACGAGCGAGGCGATGTACAGGAAATACCGAAATCTTCAAACATTTTTCAGGTTCCTTCTGATGATATTCAAAAAACGTTTGAACTGGTAATTGTGATAGTCATAAATTTTTTGCCATCTCACCGATGAAATACTCTGAAGACCATATTGCTTGATAATTTGTAAATTTGGGCGAAGAAAAGACCGGTAAAAATAGATAAATAGGGAAGAATAAATATTAATTCCTTAGCCTGTCGGACTCCTGACAGGTGTATCATGTTAGAAAAAAAGATGAATACAATCAAAAAGACTACCAACACCAGTGGTACAAAGCTCATCTGCAACCAAATTCCAATTTTCCATCGATCAATGAGGCAGCCGACAAAAACAATCATACAGGAGAACCATGCGATCGGAGGGAAGAAATAAAACAGTCGGCTCAATAGAGAAAAGAGATCCACCCCAGGCAACCACAATACCGGTCTTTTATAACCAATGCCTCGACTCTTACCCAGCGTGACTAGAGAAAAGCCCATTGGAAAAGTTTTCTTGACGTGTTTCCTTTTTGAAAATCCTCTGGGACGTTGAAGATCGGACCATCCCAGTTGTCTATTGAATGGGAAATTATTTTCTTTTTTTATAAAAAAATTATTGTAGAACCCCTTCAGCACGTTTTTGATATAGTTTGCAGGCTCAGCTTTGACCGTTTCTAAAAAAACTTTTACCCCGAGTTCATCGCTTTCTTTGAGCCCCATAAAATAAGAAATGATCAGTTGGTCGAAATAGAAATTTATTACCCCTGGGTTCGCATTTAAAAGTCTATCGAGTTCTTCATTACCGGCCTTTAACAGATACCCATATCTATCTCGATAGAATTTTCGAATTTTGGCGGGAATCGAATTGATGTTACGATAAAGTGTTACGGCTCCGTGTTGTGTAGCCTCACCATGTCGCCAAATAAACCATGTTAAAAGCTTATATCTTTTTGTATGGATTCCGTTGTTGATGTCAAGTGCAGGTTTACTTGAAAAAGATACCGCTTTATGCATTAAAACCCATGATCGATCATGGGTTAAGGTCTGGGTGCCGGTGCTGGGTTTATGAAACAGGCCGACATAAATTGCATAAAAAGAAAAACAGACGACCGCGATTGATGCAAGAATCGATAGTTTTGCTTTCAGTTTTGCTTTGTCAAACCAGATAAACAACAAAAAAACACCGGCCAGCGGTAAAAGGTTGAATTTTACAAAAAAGCCCAAAGTAAAAAATAAACCGGCGCTGATATAAAAGACCGATTTTCTGACCAGGTTTTGAGTTGAAAAGCCCAGGTAGGCCAAGGCCAAGCTGATCAGAAAGAGGTCGGATTGAAACCACTCCGGACGGGTAGTGGAAATGTTTCCCAAAACAAAGGGGTTTAACGCATAGAGAAGGACAGAGACGCAGGCAACAGAAGCGCCAAAGATATTTTCAAGCACCAAATAGATCAGCACGAGCATCCCGATATCGAACATATGCTGGATCGCCAAAAGAAAAAACTGAAACGCCAACGATTCCGGCGGAAAAATTGTTAATGTGTCGAAGAAATATTTAAATATCCCGAATACAAATGGATATCCCCCGGCAAGGGCCAAATGGCTTTCCCATTTAGAGATCATCGTGAAGTATGTCGATCCATCACCTGAAATGTTGAGCGGGTAGGTCACATAAAAGACCAAACGAACAAGAACGACAATGATAAACGTAATAGCAAACAGGTTCTTTTGTTTACCTGTTCTTTTTTCCGGTAGCTCAAAAGTCGATTCAGCCTTTTCTTTTGCGAGCCGTACAGTCAGAAAAAACAGATAAAAAATGATACATATCCCTAAAGCAAAAAAGAAAACATTTTTCAGATGTTTTATAAACAGGGCGGTTTTAAATACCGGTTTAATTTTGCCATGTAGGACCGGGTCGTTTCCGAATGAATTTATTTGCAATCCATTGGCGCCGAAGGCCATGTGACTGATGTGATGAACGGGAATGAATTTTTGAAACTGTTCCTTGGTTGCAAACACCATCGGGGTAAAGCCCGGTTGGGTAATTTTAATCTTTTTTATCTGAATTGTCCCTTTTCTATTCAGCGGATCGATCCTGAGATTTGCGAGTGAATGAAGATTCCCGATTTTTTGACTGTAACTGCCAGGCCCCTTACGGATTCGGATAGCTCTCGAATTAATTTTGGTGTAAGGCCCTTTCCGCCCTGACCAATAAAATCTGAATTTAGCGCTTCTTTCTGAATTTACTTCGACTTGAACTGTTGCACGGAAAGACGATAATAAAAAGGAGAATATTATAAACAAGAGGAAGATAATCGTAAAAAGGAAATTCCCGACATTTAAAAAGCGGTTCGAGATATAATTCGGTTTTTTTTTCAAAATAGAAAACTGGTGCATGGCGAACAAATTTTGAAGAACCCTGCTGCCCCGAATTTCGGGATCTTCGCTGCGTTTCAACAATCTAAGGGGAATGCGCGCTGAAAGAAATTACCGTGTATCCATAATCGATTTCATTCGAAATAGCAAATTTTTCTTATTTGGGTAAAGACATTACGAATAGTTTTGTCATAAAATTTTTTATCCAACGATAGACATAAGACCGAGCTAATATGAAAGGTTTCATCGTCATCGACCTGTAACACTATCTAGCTGTGCAACGATAAGATTTGATGTTATAAACCTGATAAATTAACTTTAAGAATATTGTGAGCGGGATTTATTAAATGTCTGAAAATATGTTTTTCGATCAAAAAGAACTTAAATACTGCGGCAAAAACGTCATTATCGGAAAAACAACCAGAGTTCGGCAGCCGGAACTTGTATCGATAGGTGAAGGATCAATTATAGATGACTTTTGTTACATATCCGGAGAACTTGAAATTGGCAGATATGTACATATCGGCGCTTCCTGCTCTCTGCAGGCCAGTAAGGGAAGGATTGCAATAGGTGATTTTTCAGGTGTGGCATCTGGCGTCAGAATATTTGCTTCAAGCTCCGATTACATTAACCTTTCGTTTGAAATGCCAACGGTACCTCAAGGGATGATGTACGGTGGGATTTTGGAAGACGTGGTGATTGAGGAGTTTGTGTTGATTGGAGCCAATAGTGTGATTCTACCAGGTTGTCATTTGCCAAAGGGGTTTTCTGCAGGGGCATTGTGCAAATTAACAAAAAAATTGCCCTACAAACCTTGGAGTGTGTTGATAGACGATAAATATGGCGAAAGCGTACGTAGAATTGGAGTGGATGAAATGCTGAAGCGCGCAGGTATTTTGGCAGGAAAAGAATATAAAAAGTAAAATTTGTATTGATAACCGATCTGACGGAAATCTTTTTAAAAGAAAAAAATGAATTTGAAATACAGCGAAATATTACTGCGAAATCGGGAACTTGGAAAGTCGATATCTGATCAAAAATATGAAACAAAAGTACTATCGAATATCATTACTGCCCAATTGAATGAATTATTGGAATATACTTTGCGGGTGGATGATATTCCGGCAGTCGTAACATCGGGTGACTACGACAACATTGTTCAAGATAGCTTGAAATTTCATACATCTGATCTGGTAATTGTTTTTTGGGAACTGTGCAATATTATTGACGGGTTGCAGTATAAAATTAACTTGCTCGAGGATGAACAGTTTGATGCAATATTTGAAAAAACAAAATCAGAAATCGACCTTGTTTTGAATAATCTTCATCAAAGTTCTTTGGTTCTATTTAATAAGCCCACAGCCATTCCTTTTTCGATGTTCGATATAAAGGGGAATAATCTCGATAAGTTGGCATTTAAAATTAATCGATATTTAGAGTCTGAAATACGAGAGAATGTCAAGCTGATCGATCTGGAAAAAATCATTGCGAGTATCGGCATCACCAAGAGTCTTGATTTGAGATATTATTATTCTTCAAAAGCACTTTACACGGTTGCTTTTTTTAAAGCTTACGCTAAATATATCAAGCCCTTTGTTTTGTCGGCAAACGGTAAAGCGAAAAAAGCGCTTATCTTTGACTGTGATAACACCTTGTGGAAAGGGATCCTTGGAGAAGAAGGATTTGATGGTATTGAAATGTCTTCAAAGACAAGGGACGGTGCCATTTTTGCAGAAATACAGAGTATGGCGCTGGGCCTTGGCAAACAGGGTATATTAATCGGCCTCTGCAGCAAAAATAATCCTCAGGATGTTGATGAAGTTATTAAGTCCCATCCGGATATGCAGTTGCGTGATGAGCACATCGCGATTAAAAAATGTGACTGGACGGACAAAGCGACCAATCTCAGGAAAATAGCTGAAGAATTGCATATCGGTTTGGACAGTCTTGTGTTTGTTGATGATTCCACCTTTGAAGTAAATCTGGTAAAGAAACTACTTCCGGCAATTACTACCCTGCAGGTACCGGAAAGATTGCATAACTATCCCGGTATGTTGTACGAAAACTCGAGTTTGTTCTATAATTTGTCTTTTAGTAAGGAAGATATGCAAAAGATTACAATGTATAAACAGAGCGTACTGCGAGAAAAATCCAAAACCGAACTTTCTGATATTGAAAGTTATCTATCCTCATTAGAATTTAAAATAACCGTGTTTGAAGATGAAGCATCTCTCATTCCACGGATGTCCCAAATGACCCAAAAAACAAATCAGTTTAATTTAACAACGAAAAGGTATACCGAGGGAGATATAAAAAAAATTATTTCAGAAGACAATTCAAAAATATTTGCACTATCTGTATCGGATAAATTTGGCGATAGCGGGGTTACAGGATTGTGTATTATTAATTTTGAAAAAAAAAATCAAACGTCCAATATCGACACTTTTTTACTGAGTTGTAGAATAATCGGGAGAAATATTGAATATGCCTTTATGGATTATATAATGAAATATTTGAAAAAAATTAACATAAATAGCGTTGCTGCAACGTATATAAAAACGAAGAAAAACAAACAGGTAAATAATTTTTTTGACAAATGTTCATTTGCAACAATCACTTCTTCGGATGAGATAAAAAAATACAATCAGATTATTAAGAATTATAAAGAATACCAATTGTCTTATATTAGGATTTAGACCATAGAAGAAAGAATTAAAAATATTATGGCAGCCGTTTTTGAGGTTTCTGCTGAGGACATCAATGATGATTCATCTTCCGATACGATAGTATTATGGGATTCTCTCAAGCATATGCAATTGGTTGTAGCACTCGAGGAAGAATTTGATTCTTATTTTACCGATGAAGAGATTGTAAGAATGAAGAATTATTCGAAAATAATCGAAGTTATAAAGGAAAAATAGATAAAATCGAAAAATTAGCAAAAAAATACATAATAAATGTTCAAAAAGATTTATCCATACCCTGGTTTGAGCAGATAAGGAAAACCGTTGTTTTGCCCCATAATTTTGAAAAACAGACGTTCTATTCAATCAAACCTCCTGATTATGTTACGGCTTTCGCTGAAACAAAAGATGGAAAGGTTATCATACTGAAACAATACAGACCCGTAGTTGAGGACTATACCTTTGAACTTCCTAGCGGACACATGGAAAAAGGAGAAACCCCTGAACAGGCAATGATCCGTGAATTGAAAGAGGAAACAAATTGTCAAGGCAAGAATGCGATATTGTTGGGTGAAATCATCCCAGATGCAGGTCGTTTGGAAAATCGTCTATGGGCATTTTACATTAATGATTTAGAAATAAAGCAACCCCAAGTTCTTGATAAAAACGATGGAATCGATGTTTACTATGTCTCGCATAAAGAGTTATTTGAGATGATCACTGAAGGACAGTTGAACCAGGCCCTTGATTTAAGCGTTATTGGGTTAGCAATTTTCAAACGCTACTTAAAACTCCAATTCATTGAGGGATGCTGATAAAAAGAGATTAAAATGAATTCAGAGGGATTAACGTGAATTATCAACAAAAGAAGTTGTCAATACTTTTACCGGTATATAATGAAGCGGATAGTCTGAAGATAATGATACCAGTTTTGGAGGCGACAGTCGATGTCGATCATGAGGTGTTGATAATCTATGATTTTCCTGAAGATAACAGTGTGGAGGCAATCAAACAGTTAAAAAATACGTATAATAACGTGGATGCGGTATTCAACGATTTGGGTCGGGGTGTAGCAAATGCAATAATGAAGGGTGTAAGTGTGGCCAAAGGCGAGTTGGTTTTAATTGCAGTTGTCGACGAAGTCTTTCCAATCGCCTCCATAAGGGATATGTTGAAATTGATAAACGGGGGGTGTGATTTTGTGAGCGGCACTCGGTATGCCCGTGGGGGTAAGAGGTTCGGTGGATCTTTTTTGGGAGCTACCCTCTCGCGTTTGGCAAATAAGATGTTTAGGTTGATTACCGGTTCGGTTTTAACCGATTCGACTACGGCAATGAAGATGATAAAAAAGTCTATATTTGAGAAGGTTACTATTGAAGCGAAGGCAGGATGGGCTTTTGCATTTGAGCTTTCTATCAAGGCACAACTTCTGGGGTTACAATTAGGAGAGGTCCCCATTGTTTCCGTTGACAGACTATTTGGGGGTGATTCTACTTTCAGGCTCGGTGCGTGGGTACAGGAATACACGAAATGGTTTATCTGGGGCGTTCGAAGACTTAATAGATCTAACAGGGTTCAAGCCAAAGTAATTACTTTGGACAGGCTCTAGGAAAGCACATTAGGGTCATCATAAAAGGAATGAATTTTTTTCAAACAAGTATTTCTCAAAAAGCAATCACCAACGCTATCGAGGTTTTAAGGACCGGATGGCTTAGCGAAGGAAAAGTTGTAAAACGGTTCGAAGATGCACTTGT
>Ga0255053_10002327_pt1 | contig 10162 bp, 8 predicted proteins | sample JV7_2_22_MG_FD_188635 | JGI IMG/M metagenome (GOLD analysis project Ga0255053, IMG submission 188635) | Seawater microbial communities from Jervis Inlet, British Columbia, Canada - JV7_2_22 | ecosystem: Environmental > Aquatic > Marine > Inlet | place: Canada: British Columbia | collected...
CACCACCCTGGTGGCGGACCGTAATCCGGCCGTTATTGTTGCGTCCGCCTTTCTTGCTCTTTTTATCCAGCAGAGCATCGTGCGGCTTGCCTTTGTGCAAGCCCGGCGTCTTGACCGCAACGACAAAACGGCGTCCGGCAGATGTCGGTTTGGCTTTATGCAGTGACATATCCGTCTACCCTATTCAGCGCCAAGGAAGTCGAGCTGACTACCTTCAGCGAGCCTGACGTAAGCTTTCTTCCAGTCGGGGCGCTTTCCACGTGTCGCGCCGAAACGCTTGGCCTTGCCTTTGACATTCAGGACCGTAACGTTATCGACCTCGACCTCGAACAGCAGCTCGACGGCCTGCCGGATCTCCGCCTTGGTCGCGTCCTTGCGTACTTTCAGCACGACCTGGTTATGCTCAGCGGCGATGTGGCTCTTTTCCGACAAGTGCGGACCCTGGATCACCGTCATTAGCCGTTCCTGGTGGGATGCTTTGCTCATGACAGGCGCTCCTCGATCAGCTTCAGCGCCGGTAGCGTGATCAGCACTTTCTCAAAGCGGATCAGCACAACCGGATCGATCGACCCTGCGTCACAGATGCCGACATCCGGCAGATTGCGTGCAGCGAGAAAAATCTTTTCGTCGAAAGCCTCGTTCAGAATAAGCACGCTATTCAGATCGAGGTCCTTCAGCTTGTTGGCCAGCAGCTTTGTCTTCGGCGCTTCGAGTTCCAGCGATTCGACGACAACCAGGCGGTCCTGGCGTATGAGCTCGGACAACACCGAGCGCAATGCCGCGCGGTACATCTTCTTGTTGACCTTCTGCTCGTAACTGCGCGGCTTCGCGGCAAACGTGCGACCGCCACCAACCCAAATCGGGCTGCGGATGGTGCCGGCGCGAGCCCTACCGGTGCCTTTCTGGCGCCATGGCTTCGCACCACCGCCACGAGCCGCGGCCCGGTTCTTTTGTGCTTTCGTACCCGCACGGCTGCCGGCGAGGTACGCGGTGACAACCTGGTGCACCAGCGCTTCATTGAAGGCGGCATCAAACGTGGCATCTGCAACGTCGACCGAACCACTACCCTGCATCTTCAGCTTCATGGTTACGCTCCCCGTGCCTTGATCGCCGGACGGACGATGACACGCCCACCCTTGTGGCCCGGGACCGCGCCCCTGATCAGAAGCAAATTGCGCTCGGCGTCGACGCGGACCACAACGAGGTTCTGCACCGTGCGACGCACGTTACCCATATGGCCGGACATCTTCTTGCCCTTGAACACGCGGCCTGGCGTCTGGTTCTGACCGATCGAACCCGGAGCGCGGTGAGAAAGTGAGTTGCCGTGCGTGTTGTCCTGATGACTGAAATGGTGGCGCTTGATCGTTCCAGCGAAGCCTTTACCGATAGACGTGCCGATAACGTCGACTTTCTGGCCCTCCTCGAAGACGTCAACTTTGAGCTCGCCGCCCATCTCGTACTCGCCTTCGTCGGCGTCGTCGAGCCGGAATTCGGCGAATAAGTCGCCGGCTGCAACCTTCGCCTGGGCGAAGTGGCCGGCTTGAGGCCTGGACACGTGGGACGCCTTTCGGCTGCCTGCAGATACCTGCAAAGCACGATAGCCATCGGATCCCACGGTCTTCACCTGTGTTATCTGGTTTGGTTGTGCCTCGATCACGGTGACGGGAATCGAAATTCCGTCTTCCGTAAAGACACGTGTCATGCCGCACTTGCGGCCAACAAGACCCATAGTCATGTTCATCAACCTCACACTGACTTCGATTGGCCAGCGCCTATCTTCAATTCCGTATCACTCTTCACCCTGACTACGATTGGTCAAGGCTGCGTTCGTGCTTCTTTCAGACACACGAAAGGGCCAGCCATCGCTGAGAGCTTCATGCTCTCCTTGCTCAGGGGCTGACCCTAGCTTCCGACACTTGTCTATCGACGTGTCGGCTCTCCGGGATTTGCCGAGGACGCCTTACGATTTCCCGGCGTCCAAATATTCAAGCGCCACTCGAAGCCCGTCTTGGGTGCATCGGTGACGCCGTTTCCCGAATCTGGCCGACTCCCGGCCCGGCCAAATCCAGCGAGCCCGCAATTATACCCCCCAACCCCCCAATAGCAAGAGGTTGATGGAGAGAATTCTCAGGCTTTTTCTATTTTGTTTTCAAGGGCTTGCAATAAGGGTTCGTCAGTTCAGCTTGATCTGAACATCGACACCTGCAGGAAGCTCCAGTTTCATGAGCGCATCGACCGTTTTATCCGTCGGATCAACGATATCCATCAGCCGCTTGTGCGTCCGGATTTCGTACTGATCCCGGGCGTCCTTGTTCACGTGCGGCGAGATCAGGATCGTAAACCGCTCCTTTTTCATCGGCAGCGGAATCGGGCCCTTGACCGTGGCACCCGTACGCTTGGCGGTGTCCACGATCTCGCGCGCTGAGTTATCGATCAGGCGGTGATCGAAGGCTTTCAGCCGTATTCGTATGTTTTGGTTAGTAGCCACAATCAGTTCCTAATAGTTATAGTTTCCGTTTACTCAATAATCTTTGCTACCACGCCGGCGCCGACAGTCCGGCCACCCTCGCGGATAGCAAAACGCAGCCCGTCTTCCATCGCAATCGGCGCAATCAGCTCAACCACCATCTGCACGTTGTCGCCCGGCATCACCATCTCGGTGCCCTCCGGCAACTCCACCGCACCCGTTACGTCCGTCGTGCGGAAGTAAAACTGCGGACGATAGCCCTTGAAAAACGGCGTGTGACGGCCGCCCTCGTCCTTCGTCAGAATGTAAACCTCTGCCTCGAACTTGGTGTGCGGCGTAATCGACCCCGGCTTCGCCAGGACCTGGCCGCGCTCAACCTCTTCACGCTTGGTGCCACGCAGCAATACGCCAACGTTGTCGCCCGCACGGCCCTCGTCCAGCAACTTCCTGAACATCTCCACGCCCGTGCAGGTCGTCTTCTCCGTGTCCTTGATGCCGACAATCTCGATCTCGTCGCCTACTTTCACAATGCCACGCTCGATACGTCCCGTTACCACCGTGCCGCGCCCCGAGATCGAGAACACGTCCTCGACCGGCATCAGGAAATCACCGTCAATGGCGCGCTCAGGCATCGGGATGAAGCTATCCATCGCCTCAACCAACTTGTGGATCGACGGAATACCAATGTCCGACTCATCGCCTTCAAAGGCTTTTGTCGCAGAACCAGTGATAATCGGCGTGTCGTCACCCGGGAACTCGTATACCGACAGCAGGTCCCTGACCTCCATCTCCACCAGTTCCAGCAACTCGTCGTCGTCAACCTGGTCGGCTTTGTTCAGGTACACCACGATGTACGGCACACCTACCTGGCGCGACAGCAAAATGTGTTCGCGCGTCTGCGGCATCGGCCCGTCCGCCGCACTCACCACCAGGATCGCACCGTCCATCTGCGCCGCACCCGTGATCATGTTCTTCACGTAGTCCGCGTGTCCCGGGCAGTCCACGTGCGCGTAGTGACGGTTGTCACTCTCGTACTCCACGTGTGCCGTCGCAATCGTGATGCCACGCTCCCTCTCTTCCGGAGCATTGTCAATCTGGTCGTAACCCTTGACCTCGCCACCGTGCCGTTCCGCCATGACCTTCGTCAATGCCGCCGTAAGCGCCGTCTTGCCATGATCAACATGACCAATCGTGCCAACGTTGACATGGGGTTTTGTTCTCTGAAATTTTTCTTTAGCCATTGCCCTGTTCTCGCAGGTTTATTGAATTGATGTGACTGTTTGTCAGGTTCTCGCAATCGCGCGCTGGGGCGCGCTCCCACGGGACCTCGCCATACTACCTAGCTTGCTTTTCTCATTACGGTGTCCGCGACACTCTGCGGCACCGCCGAATACTTCTCGAATTCCATTGAGTAGACAGCCCGTCCCTGGCTCATCGAGCGCAGGTCCGTCGCATACCCGAACATCTCAGCCAGCGGCACCTCAGCGCGAATGACCTTACCCGAAGGCGAGTCGTCCATGCCCTGCGGCAGACCGCGCCGCCGATTCAGGTCACCCATTACATCACCCATGTAATCCTCCGGCGTCACGACTTCGACCTTCATTACCGGCTCCAGCAGCACGGGGGCCGCCTTGAGCGCACCGTCCCTGAACGCGATCGAACCTGCAATTTTGAACGCCATTTCGCTGGAGTCAACATCATGATACGAGCCGTCGTACAGCGAAACCTTGCAATCGACGACCGGATAGCCTGCAACGACACCGTTTTCCATCTGTTCCCGCACACCTTTGTCGACGGCCGAAATGTATTCTTTCGGCACCGCGCCACCGACGATCGCGTTCTCAAACTCGTAACCCGAGCCCGCCTCCGACGGCTCGATGCGCAGGTAGACGTGGCCGTACTGGCCGCGACCACCGGACTGGCGCACGAACTTGCCTTCCTGTTCGACCGTGCGACGAATCGTCTCACGATAGGCTACCTGCGGCTTGCCGACGTTGGCCTCAACCCGAAACTCGCGCTTCATGCGATCCACGAGAATATCGAGATGCAACTCGCCCATGCCAGAAATAATCGTCTGCCCTGATTCTTCATCTGTGTGGACCCGAAACGACGGGTCCTCTTTCGCGAGCTTGGACAGCGCATTGCCCATCTTTTCCTGATCGACCTTGGTGCGCGGTTCCACGGCCACCGATATGACGGGCTCCGGAAATTCCATGCGTTCGAGCGTAATCGGATTTTTCAGGTCGCACAGCGTGTCGCCTGTTGTAACATCCTTGAGCCCGACCGCAGCGGCGATCTCGCCTGCGTACACTTCCTTGATCTCTTTGCGGTCGTTCGAGTGCATTTGCAGAATTCGGCCGATGCGCTCTTTCTTGCCCTTGACCGGGTTGTAAATCGTGTCGCCCGAGTTCAGCACGCCCGAATAGACGCGGAAGAACGTCAGGTTGCCGACGAACGGGTCCGTCGCGATCTTGAACGCGAGCGCCGCGAACGGTTCGCTATCCTCGGGTTTCCGTTCACCTTCGGAGTCATCGTCGAGAATTCCCTTGATGGCAGGCACGTCGATCGGTGCCGGCATGTAATCGACGACAGCGTCGAGCAGTGCCTGCACACCCTTGTTCTTGAAAGCGGAGCCACACATCGCAACGACGAGTTCGCCGGCAAGCGTCCGCGCGCGCAGACCCTTGCGAATATCCGCATTTTCGAGCGTGCCACTCTCGACGAACTTGTGCAGCAAGTCCTCGTCCGCTTCGGCAGCCGCTTCAATCATTCTCTCTCGCCACAACTCGGCATCGGCCTGGAGTTCGGCAGGGATGACTTTTGCTTCATAGGTCGTACCCATGTTGCTCTCATCCCAGTAGATCGCTTTCATTCGAATAAGATCGACGACGCCTTTGAAATTCTCTTCCGCACCGATCGGCAGCTGAATCACCACCGGGTTTGCACCGAGTCGTTCACGCACCTGTTTGACCACCCGCAGGAAATCGGCACCTGCACGATCCATCTTGTTGATGAACACCATGCGCGGCACGTTGTACTTGTTACCCTGGCGCCAGACTGTTTCCGTCTGCGGCTCTACGCCGCCAACCGAGCACAATAAGGTTACCGCGCCGTCCAGCACGCGCAGGCTGCGCTCGACCTCGATCGTAAAGTCGACGTGCCCCGGCGTGTCGATGATATTGATGCGGTGTTCGTCGTACTGCAGGTCCATGCCTTGCCAGAAGCATGTCGTCGCAGCGGATGTAATGGTGATGCCGCGCTCCTGTTCCTGCTCCATCCAGTCCATGACAGCTGCGCCGTCATGCACCTCGCCTATCTTGTGCGAGACTCCGGTATAGAACAGCACGCGTTCTGTAGTGGTCGTCTTGCCCGCGTCAATATGGGCCATAATGCCGATATTGCGGTATCGCTCGATTGGTGTTGTGCGGGCCACGACAAAATCTCGAATTTCCTGGAAGTCTCGGTCAAAAAGCCCGATTACCAGCGATAGTGCGAGAACGCCTTATTGGCTTCCGCCATACGGTGTGTGTCTTCTTTCTTTTTAACGGCCGTGCCACGGTTGTCGGCAGCTTCGAGCAGCTCGTGAGCGAGACGATGTGCCATGGACTTCTCGCCGCGTTTGCGGGCGGCTTCGATTACCCAGCGCATGGCCAGCGTCTGGCGGCGTGCCGGACGAACCTCAACAGGCACCTGGTAAGTTGCACCACCAACGCGGCGCGACTTGACCTCGACAACCGGCTTGACGTTCTCGAGCGCCTGCTCCAGGAGCTCCAATGCCTTGTCGTCGGTGTTTGTTTCCTTTTCCGCGATGCGATCGAGGGCACCATAGATAATGCGCTCCGCGACGGACTTCTTGCCGTCGCTCATGATCATGTTCATGAACTTTGCGAGAAGCTCGCTCTGATACTTCGGATCAGGAAGAATTTGACGCTTGGGCGCCTGGGTACGTCTGGACATTATTGTTCTCGAATTCGGTTATGACTTTGGTCTGCTCGGTGGTCTACTGCGCAATGGCGCTCTGCTCTTATGATTTTGGACGTTTCGTTCCGTATTTGGAACGGCCCTGCCTGCGATCAGAAACACCGGCACAGTCGAGCGTGCCGCGTACGGTGTGATAGCGCACACCCGGAAGGTCCTTCACACGACCGCCACGAATCAGCACAACCGAGTGTTCCTGCAGGTTGTGGCCTTCACCGCCGATATACGACGTGACTTCAAAGCCGTTGGTGAGGCGGACGCGAGCTACCTTACGCATCGCCGAATTTGGCTTCTTCGGTGTCGTCGTGTACACGCGCGTGCAAACGCCGCGGCGCTGTGGACATGCTTCGAGCGCTGGAACGGTGCTCTTCTCACGCTTTGAACGGCGGGGATTGCGTACTAACTGATTCACTGTGGCCATAGGCCTTAATCTCTACTCTGGTTGTCGAAAATAGTCTCAAAAACGCGCGCACCCGGCTACCGAACCTCCTTCGATTCGTTGCCGGGCAGTGGAACGAGGCCGCAAATACCTAATTCATCGAGGAATTTGCGAAATCCGCCCCTTATGTCCGGGCCCGCCAGAAGCGGGCCCTCGTCATGAGGGCGGGCATTGTATTGACGCGTCGCATTGACTGTCAAGCAAGCCCTGATGGAATTAAGGTGACAGTCACCCTAATTCAACTATCCCACTGATTTTCATCGTAATGCCTCGCCGAATTAGGGTGACTGTCACCCTAATTCAACTCGTTGATTTTCAAGCCTCTGTCTTGGCTTCCTCAGCACCATCCGTGGGCGTTTCCGCTTCCGCAGCCGCAGCGAGTCCGGCAGCGATCTCTGCTTCCGGCTCGATCGCCTGATCTTCACCTTCGGCCGGAGCTGCTTCACTCTCCGCCGCCGCAGCCAACTCCGCCTGCTGTGCCTCGTCCAGCTCCTTGAGCTGATCCGCAAGGTCTTGCTCGCGTGTACGCCGGCGCTCGGCATGATGCGCGAAACCGGTTCCCGCCGGAATCAGGCGACCAACAATGACGTTCTCCTTGAGGCCGCGCAGTTCGTCCTTGAGACCGCGAACTGCGGCTTCCGTCAGAACGCGCGTTGTCTCCTGGAAGGATGCCGCCGAAATGAACGACTCGGTCGCAAGCGATGCTTTCGTAATGCCCAGCAGAACCGGATCAATCGTCAGCGGCTCCTTACCCTGGGCCACGAGCTGCTCGGAGACCTCGTGGAAGCGTGCCTTGTCTATCTGCTCACCGCGCAAGTAGGTACTTTCACCAGGCGTCGCAACGTGTACCTTGCGAAGCATCTGGCGAATGATCACCTCGATGTGCTTGTCGTTGATCTTCACGCCCTGCAGACGGTAAACGTCCTGAATCTCGCGCACGAGATAATCGGCGAGGTTCTCGACGCCCTGTAAACGCAGTATGTCGTGCGGATTCGGCTCGCCATCGGCAATCGTTTCGCCCCTGACGACCTGCTCGCCCTCGAACACGTTCAGGTGACGCCACTTCGGAATCAGCTCTTCGTGACTCTCGCCCGTATCGTCCGTAATGACGAGGCGGCGCTTGCCCTTGGTTTCCTTGCCGAAGCTAACCGTACCGGTGTGTTCGGCCATGATCGCCGGGTCCTTCGGCTTGCGGGCCTCGAACAGATCGGCGACACGTGGCAGACCGCCCGTGATGTCACGAGTTTTCGACGACTCCTGCGGGATACGCGCAATAACGTCACCCACGGCCACCTTCGCGCCATCCGACATACTGATGATCGCGCCGACAGGCAACGCGTAGACAGCCGGTATTTCCGTGTTCGCGAAGCAGATGTCTTTATCGTCTTCGTCAACGAGACGCGCAACCGGCCGCAGGTCCTTACCTGCAGCGCCGCGACTCTTCGGATCGAGAACGACAATCGACGTCAGGCCAGTGAATTCATCGACCTGCTCAGTGACCGTCACGCCGTCGACAAAGTCCTGGAACTTGAGCTTGCCCGCCACCTCGGTGACAACCGGGTGAGTGTGCGGATCCCAGTTCGCAACGACCTGGCCCTGTTTGACGTCTGCGCTGTCCTGCACCGTGATCGTTGCGCCGTAGGGAACCTTGTAGCGCTCCCTCTCGCGACCGAGATCATCGATGACGGAAATTTCGCCCGAACGCGATACAGCAACCAGGTAGCCTTTGTGGTGGGCCACGGTCTTGATGTTGTTGAGCTTCGCGACACCGTTCGACTTGATCTCAATGTTGTTGACAGCTGCAGAACGCGACGCGGCACCACCGATATGGAAAGTACGCATCGTCAGCTGCGTGCCCGGCTCGCCGATCGACTGTGCTGCGATGACGCCAACAGCTTCGCCGATGTTGATGCGCTGGCCACGCGCCAGATCACGCCCGTAACACTGCGAGCACACACCGTAGCGAATCTCACAGGTAATTGGCGAACGCACCATGACGTGGTCGATCGAGTGGTCCTCGAGTCTCGCAACCGTTGCCTCATCGAGCATCGTGCCCGCGTCGAAAGCCACTTTGTCCGTTCCCGGAATCAGTACCGCCTCGGCCAACACTCGACCCAGTACGCGCTCGCGCAGCGGTTCGACGATATCGCCGCCCTCAACGAGAGGCGCCATCGCGACGCCGTTCTTGGTTTCGCAATCGACTTCGGTAACAACCAGGTCCTGGGCAACGTCGACGAGGCGACGCGTCAGGTAACCCGAGTTAGCCGTCTTCAATGCCGTATCAGCGAGACCCTTGCGGGCGCCGTGAGTCGAGATGAAGTACTGCAGGACATCGAGACCTTCGCGGAAGTTCGCCGTAATCGGCGTCTCGATGATCGAGCCGTCCGGCTTGGCCATCAAACCACGCATGCCAGCGAGCTGGCGAATCTGCGCAGCGCTACCTCGAGCACCGGAGTCCGCCATCATGTAGATCGAATTGAATGACTCCTGGTCAACTTCCTTGCCGGCGGAATTCTTCACTTTCTCGGTGCCGAGCTTATCCATCATGGCCTTCGCAACCTGGTCATTGGTACGCGACCAGATATCGACGACCTTGTTGTAGCGTTCCCCCTCGGTCACGAGACCTGAACCGTACTGGTCCTGGATCTCCTTAACCTCGCCTTCGGCGACTGCCAGGATCGCCCCCTTGCTCTCGGGTACGACCATGTCGTTCACGCCGATCGAAATACCGGCTGTCGTCGCTAGACGGAAACCCGTGTACATCAGGCGATCAGCAAAGACCACGGTCTTCTTCAGGCCGAGGCGGCGATAGCACGCGTTTATGACGTTGGAAATTGCCTTCTTCGACATGGTCCGATTGACGAGGCCGAAATCGAGTCCCGGCGGCAGAATTCCCGACAGCAGCGCGCGGCCGATCGTTGTCTCAACCAGCCGTTCGACGCGTTCGGACTCGCCATCCTCATTGGTGATGGACATCGGCACGCGAATCCTGACTTCGGCCTGCAATTCGGCCGCGCCAGTCTCGTAAGCCCGACGTGCCTCGTCGAGGTCGGCCAGGATCATGCCCTCACCCTTCGCGTTGACGCGTGTGCGGGTCATGTAATAGAGCCCCAGCACAACGTCCTGCGACGGCACGATGATGGGATCACCGTTCGCGGGCGACAAAATGTTGTTCGACGACATCATGAGTGCACGTGCTTCGAGCTGCGCTTCCAGCGACAGCGGTACATGCACGGCCATCTGGTCACCGTCGAAGTCAGCGTTAAACGCCGTGCATA
>Ga0255053_10002328_pt1 | contig 10158 bp, 8 predicted proteins | sample JV7_2_22_MG_FD_188635 | JGI IMG/M metagenome (GOLD analysis project Ga0255053, IMG submission 188635) | Seawater microbial communities from Jervis Inlet, British Columbia, Canada - JV7_2_22 | ecosystem: Environmental > Aquatic > Marine > Inlet | place: Canada: British Columbia | collected...
CTACTGCAAGCCCGGCAGCATACGCAGCGCCCAGTGATGTTGTCTCAGCGATCTTAGGGCGAACAAGGGGAACCCCCAGTATATCCGTCTGGAATTGCATAAGAAGCCCATTGTAGACCATTCCACCATCGACTTTCAATGAGGTCAGCCTAACGCCCGAGTCCTTTTCCATTGCCTCAAGCACTTCCCGCGTCTGGTATGCTGTCGCCTCCAACGCTGCCCTGGCGAGATGGCCGCGATTAGAATGCCGCGTCAGTCCGACGATCACACCCCGTGCGTCCGGCCGCCAATGTGGGGCGAATAACCCGGAAAATGCTGGGACAAAGTAAATCCCCCCGTTATCATCCACTGACCTGGCAAGCGCTTCAACTTCGGGAGCACTCTGGATCAAGCCAAGATTATCCCGAAGCCATTGAACTAACGCTCCGGTGATGGCGATCGAGCCCTCCAGCGCATATGTTGGGGATGCACTAGCGAATTGATACGCCACGGTCGAGATCAAACCACTCTTCGAATGAATGATCTCCTCGCCCGTGTTAAGCAGCAAAAAACAGCCAGTCCCATACGTGTTTTTCGCGTCCCCTTCTCCGAAACACGCCTGACCGACCAATGCAGCTTGCTGATCTCCCAAGTTGCCGCATACGGGGATGCTGTCCTGGAAGGGACCATCCTCGAGGGTGTTTCCCCACGGCCGGGGATCGGAGGAGGGGACAATCCTCGGCAGCATGCCTTCGGGAATACCCAGAATGTCAAGAATGCCAGAATCCCAGGAATGCTTCTTAAGGTCCATCAACAATGTGCGGCTGGCGTTTGTCACATCGGTGACATGCGCTCCACCATGCGCTCCACCTGTCAAATTCCAGATGAGCCAACTGTCGATGGTGCCAAACAACGCATTTCCTCGTTCGGCCAGCTGCAGGACGCCTTCCACGTTGTCGAGGATCCATTTGAGTTTTGGTCCTGAAAAATAAGTCGCCAGCGGCAGCCCGGTCATGGACCGGAAGCGATCGATCCCGCCCTTCGCTTCAAGCTGATTGCAGATATCCTTGGTGCGGGTGTCCTGCCAGACAATTGCATTTCCGTAAGGCTTTCCCGTCGTTCTGTCCCACACGATCGTCGTCTCCCGCTGGTTGGTCACACCCACAGCGGCAATCTCGCCCTGTCGCACACCCGCCTGGGTGAGCACTTTGCGCATCACATCCTGCGCGTTCTCCCAGATCTCCAATCCATCATGTTCCACCCAGCCCGGTTGTGGATAGATTTGCTGATGCTCCTTTTGAGCGCGTGCTGCAATCGCTCCATGACGATCAAAGAGCATGCAGCGCGTGCTGGTTGTACCTTGATCCAGAGCTGCAACGTATTTTGACATTGAGATTGTTCCCTTTATCTCGCTGGATGCTTCCCATGCAGTGACAAGAATTCCGCAACTCAAACGTTGATGCTTGTTGAATTAAACGGGCAGTCATTTCCTGGTGGCATTAGATTAGCAAATCTCGCGTTTCATGCAAGCCAATAAGGAGCCCGAAAAAAAACCAAGCCATACGCGATCAAGCGTTCGACCGACTCCATAAGGCAAAATAGTTCATCCAATTTACAATTGGCGGAATCGGCGAGCTCGCTCAGATGATCGTGGATTAAGGGCGATAGCTTGACGATCAATTACGCTAGTTTTGCTGCTCCCTTCCATACCATGTGGATTATGTCATCTTGGCCGCATTAACCCAAGCTCACCAGGGAACTCGCTCCTATTTCCTCATAGACCATGGCCCCCCCTCCCCTTCTAATCGACTCTCCCAATCTTCATACAGCAATCACCCTCCAGAGAAAAGATTTTCGCTGCACTTAAAGTATCTACAGCGATTCGACTCCCTTTGGGGAAGGGAAAAGAAACGGAAATAATTACACACACTTTCTTCATAACTTCTTAACAGCTTTCTCAAATTCCTTTCCTATACTTTCGAACGGAAATTCCAACGAAAGCAAAGACGAGGAGCTGGAACGATGTCAGAAAAGTTCTCCAAGAAGACCTTACTAATCGCAGGCACCATCCTCATTCTGGTAGTGGGCGGCAGTTTTGCGTATTACAACTTCGCATACCTGCCAATGCAGACAGCAGATGAGCCCGAGATTAAAACCGCAACTGTGCGCCAAGGGGATCTGGTTATCTACGCCAGCGGATCAGGCGTTCTAATCGCCGGCGACGAAATCGAACTTGGATTCGGGACCAATGGTCCGGTCGCTGAAATCCATGTTCAGTCCGGCGATGAAGTAATCGCTGGTGATGTGCTCGCAGTCCAAGGAGAGCGCGAACAGCTGGATGCTGCAGTTGCAGCGGATAAGCTCACCGTGATCAACGCTCAGCAGTCGCTCGATGCCCTCTACGAGAAAGCCGACGTCACGACCGCTCAAGCGCAGGCCAATCTGGCGAATGCCCGGGATACGCTTTACAGCGCGGAATATTCGAATATCGTCCAGCAGGAGGGTAATCGAGCTAGCCAGGCGACAATCGATGCCGCCGCAGTCGAGCTAGAGAATGCAGAGGATGCCCTTGACCGCGCCAATGAGAACCTCAATCAGGATCCTGACAATGGTACCCTGCAAATAAATTATTCGAACGCATTAAGCAAGTACCAAATCGCATTGGGGAATTGGAACTGGTACACAGGTCAACCGACTGAGATTCAACAGGCGATGCTTGACGCCGAGGTTGCAATGGCAAAAGCTCTCCTTGGCCAGGCTGAGCTCGAGTGGGGGCGCGTAAAGGACGGTCCGGATGCGGATGAAATCACAAAGGCTGAACTGCAGCTCGCCAACGCTGAAGCAAAGCTAACTATATCCCAACGTGATCTGGACCAATCTATCATCGTTGCGCCGATGAACGGAACGGTGATCGCGGTAAATGCAAACGTGGGGCAGAACGTGTCCGGGTCTTTTATTACTCTGGCGGATCTCTCCCAACCGCATCTTGAGATCTTTCTAGACGAAACTGATCTGGGGAAGATCGATCTCGACTATGCAGTCGAAGTGATCTTCGATGCCCTGCCCGATGAGGTTTTCAAGGGAACGGTTATCCAAGTCGATCCGGGTCTATATACATCCCAGGGTGTATCTGCCGTGCGTGGGTTGGTGAAGCTAAGCTCTGACTCCGTCGTCATGCTGGACAGCCTATTAATTGGCATGAACGCTGCTGTTGATGTCATTGGCGGCAAGGCGGAAAGGGTGCCTCTGGTGCCTATCGAAGCGCTGCGTGAACTCTCAGCCGGTGAGTATGCGGTCTTCGTATTAGAAGACGGTGTACCAAAACTCCGGACCGTCGAGGTTGGTCTAATGGACTTCACCTTTGCCGAGATCACGTCTGGTCTTGAGCCGGGCGAGATTGTCACTACTGGCATCGTGGAGACTGAATAATGCCTGGGCAGACAATCATCCAAACATCAGAGGTGAGGAAAGTCTACGGCATGGGGGAAGTAAGCGTAGCAGCGCTGGATGGCGTGAGCATCTCCATCGAGGAGGGTGAGTTCGTCGCCATCATGGGTCCCTCCGGCTCAGGAAAAAGCACGCTGATGAACATCCTCGGCTGCCTTGACCGACCGACGGACGGGCGCTATATCCTGGACAATGAGGATGTAAGCGATCTAGATAAGACTGAGTTGGCCGCTATCCGCAGCCGGCAGCTCGGATTCATCTTCCAATCTTACAATCTGCTCTCCCGGACCACTGCCCTGGATAATGTCAAGCTCCCTTTAATCTACAAACGGGAAAACAAGCTCAACCCGGAAGAGCGGGAAGAAGTCGCCCGGCAGAAGTTGGAAGCTGTTGGTCTGGGGGATCGCACTCATCACCAACCACACGAACTCTCTGGTGGACAGCAACAGCGGGTGGCCATCGCCCGGGCATTGGTAAACGATCCTGTTCTCATACTGGCTGACGAACCCACCGGAAATTTAGATTCGCGCTCCGGTGAAGAAATCATGAATTTACTCCATGAACTGCACGAAGATGGAAGGACCATCGTGATGGTCACCCATGATCATGAGATCGCCGCGCATACCCAACGCACCATCCATCTGCGTGATGGCAAGATCGAAAAGGTTATCAAAAATGGGAAACAACACGCTCCGCGAGATAGCAAGGGAGATTCATCATGAGCCCATCTGAGTTCATTCTTGTCGCCTGGGAGAGCATCTATCGCAACAAGACCCGTTCTCTCCTGACTATGCTGGGGATCATCATCGGCGTCGCCGCGGTCATCATCATGATCGGCATCAGCGCCGGCACCGAAGCCGCGATCGAGGAAGAAATCACTGGGCTGGGGACAAACCTGGTCTTCGTCAACTCGACTTTCTCACGCGGGGGATCCGGCGCCGGAGCCAGTGGAATGACGGGTGGCCTGGTTTACGATGACGGTTTCGCAATCGCTGATGAGGTCACCGGAGTCGCTGGTGTAACGATTGAGCAAGGCTCCATTGCGACGATTAAAGCTGGGGGCGTCGTATTAGACGATGTTTCCATCCTCGGGACGACTCCTGATTTTCCCTCAGTGCGGGACATGGAGATGGAGACTGGACGCTACTTCAAGCAGCAAGAAGTTGATCAAACGCAGAAAATAGTCGTACTGGGCAGCAGCCTGGCGCAGGAACTCTTCGGAGACACCGATCCCGTTGGCCAGGTCGTTACCGTCGACACGACGAAACTGACCGTCATCGGCGTTCTCGATGAGAAGGGGATGGTCGGCGACGTAGATTACGACAATAGACTCTACCTGCCGATCACCGTCGTATTCCAGAAATTTACACCAACCCAATTTGCCAAATTCCGCGGAGACCGCGTACGGGTGATCTATGTTGAGGTCGAGGCTGAGGCAAATCTTGATGATGTGATCCTACAGCTAGAGCTCTTACTCGCCAAGCGTCACGACGTTTCTTTGGAGAGCCCTGATTTTAGCGTGACGACACAGCAGGACATTATCAGGACACAGGAGGCGACGACCGCTGCTTTCCGAAGCCTATTGGCGTGGGTGGCTGGCGTGTCACTTATTGTCGGAGGCATCGGCATCATGAACATCATGCTGGTCAGCGTAACGGAACGGACCCGTGAGATCGGGATCCGGCAATCCGTCGGTGCCACGCCGAATGACATTCGTTGGCAGTTCCTTACCGAAGCTCTGCTCTTGAGCCTCGCTGGTGGATTAATCGGTGTTCTCGTCGGCGTAGGTGGGGCATGGCTATTTGGTTGGGCAAGCGACATGCGAACCGTGATCATCCCAACATCTATCCTGCTTGCCTTCACCTCGGCTGCGGTGGTCGGTGCTTTCTTCGGCTTCTATCCAGCGAACAAAGCAGCGCAGCTCGACCCGATCGAGGCTCTGCGACACCAGTAATATGGTCTCGGTGATGGTACGTTTTTGATTTTGGTACTGGATAATCTACACATAAGAAAAGTGAGGAGTGAAATGATGAAAAAGGTAAAATTCCTAGGAGCGCTCGTTAGCTTGACCTTGATCCTAGTCGCCTGCAGCGGCACCAGTGGCGCAGCAGTTAGTTCGACAACTATCTTGAATGATGGCTATCCTGGCGCACTTTCAATCCAGACCCAGCTCACCCTGGGCACATTAAAACTGGAAGAGACCGATCTGGCTGTTGACTCGGAGCAGGCCGCTGAGCTGCTAACGCTCTGGCAAGCGATTCGCAGCCTGAGCTCAAGCGATATAACCGCCGAAGGCGAGTTCGAGGCCATCGTCAACCAAATCCTGGAGACAATGAACTCTGAACAGCTCGAAGCGATAGCGGCGATGGAGCTCACCCAGGAGGGTGTCCTCGAGCTGACACGAGAACTAGGCCTTGCCCGCGGCGGTGATTTGCCAGCCGATGGTGAGCCACGCATCAGCCCACCAGATGGAATATTCCCCGGCGGTGGTCCGGGCGGCGGTATGGGCGGTGGTCCAGGCGGTGGTGGAATTGGTGAGCTCGGCGGAGACCTGGATCCGGAGCAAATCGCCACACTTCAGGCAGAACGAGCCGAAAAGCAGTCTTCTGGAGATCGATCCACGATGTTCTTGATCAATCCTCTCATACAGATGCTCGAGGAGAGATTACAATCGTAGGCATTCCACTGGAAAAGCGGAGGCGGGGCACGAACCGCCTCCGTGTAAGCGTGAGATATTGAGTTAAAGGGAATAACTGGACTAATCGCATCTCAAGGGTCCTTCATAGTGTCTTCATATTTTCTTGATATGCTTAGCATTAATCGATCGAGCCCACCAGTGATCACGCACCTACCTTCCCTAATCACGTTGGGGTTCTCAAAACTAGATGAAAGTGTGAGCTGAATAACCTGATGGTAAAAAAGATCCTGGTTGTCGACGATGAAGAGCGCATTGTGTCCTTGGTGAAAGTTTACCTCGAGCAGGAGGGCTTTCGAGTCGCAACAGCCAGGGACGGCAAAGAAGCCATGATCGTGGCTCGGACCGAAAAGCCCGACCTGATCGTCCTGGATATCATGATGCCAGAGATGGATGGCTACGAATTCATGCGCTTGCATCGCCGGGAACATAATACACCGATCATCCTTCTCACCGCCAAGGTGGGTAAAGACGACAAGGTCATCGGCCTTGAACTGGGCGCGGACGATTACGTTACAAAGCCTTTCCGGCCGCGCGAACTCTTAGCCCGCATCCGCGCCGTCATGCGCCGTGCAGGTGAAACTGAGCCGACTGCTGAGGTCCTTCGTCATGCAGATATTACCCTCGACCGCGAGAGCCATAACGTAAGTGTAGGAGAGTCGTTTGTGAACCTGACTCCCTCGGAATTCGACCTACTGGCAGTTCTGATGTCATCTCCGGGTCGGGTTTTCTCTCGCTTGGACCTGCTGGACCACATTCAGGGCGTCGCTTATGGAGGCTACGAACGCACTATTGACGTCCACATTAAGAACCTGCGCTCGAAGTTCGAACCCGATCCGCGCTCCCCGCGCTATATTGAAACAATATACGGCGTGGGCTATCGCTTCACCAGGGAATAAATGCGATGCGCTCGTTAACCTTAAAACTCATCCTCGCCTTTCTAGCCGTCGTCCTTGTTGCCGTGGCACTTGTGGCAGTCATCGCCAGTCAAACGACGGCGAAGGAGTTCGCCGACTTCATCTTCGACCAATATCAGGAAGGATACTTCTCGCAACTGGAAGAATACTATCGCAGCCATGGTAAATGGGCAGGCGTGGAAGAGGAAGTGCCATTTCCTGGCAGGTCCCCCCTGGAAGGACACATCCCTCCTGCGCGAGAGAGAGGCGGGATCACGATCACCGATGATACTGGAATGGTCATCATTGCCGGTTCTGGGTATCAGATCGGGGATAAGGTATCTCAAGCTGAATTTACAGACGCACATCCGCTAGCTGTTGATGGACAGACCGTGGGCTGGGTACTCTCAATGCGCATGGAATTTGGGCGGGGACCGTCTGAAGCACTCTTCCTGGATCGCATCAATCAGACGCTCATTTTTAGCGCGATCGGGGCATTGTTTATCGCTCTGTTCCTGGGAATTTTCCTTGCGCGAACACTCACACGCCCACTTCGTGAACTAACGGCTGCGACGCGCTCAGTCACTGAGGGGGATCTAGGCCTGACGGTGCCGGTACGATCGAAGGATGAATTGGGTGAATTGACTACGTCGTTTAACCGAATGAGCGAAGAACTCGATCGATCGACGAGCATCCGCCGCCAGATGACCGCCGACATCGCCCACGAGCTGCGCACACCTATCAGTATTATCCTTGGCCACGCTGATGCTGTACACGATCAGGTTCTCCCCCCCACCCAGGAGACTTTCGACATCGTTCGTGATGAAGCTAGCCGTCTTGAGCGCCTGGTCGAAGATCTACGGACACTATCAATGGCTGATGCAGGAGAACTGACTCTAACACGCCGCCTAGTTTCCCCTAATACGCTCCTGGCAGAGGCAGTTGCCGCCTATCATCCGCTTGCGCTTGAAAGGGGAATCAAAGTGCACAGCGATGTTGCCGCTAATCTCCCTGTTGTAAATGTTGACCCCGACAGAATGGCCCAGGTGCTGGGCAACTTAGTGAGCAATGCGCTGCGCTATACACTCAAAGGGGGAAGCGTAACTTTTTCGGCTTCACTCCTGGAGCATGAGGTTGAACTTCGCATCCAAGACACCGGACCTGGCATCGGAACCGAGGACATCCAACACGTATTCGACCGCTTCTATCGGGCGGATAAGTCGCGCCAGCGCGACAGCGGTGGTTCCGGTCTGGGTCTGGCGATCGCGAAGTCGATCGTCGAAAATCATGGCGGCCGTATCAGGGCGGAGAGCAGCGACCATGCCGGAACGACGTTGTGTATCACCCTCCCGATAGCCGATGCTCACCAATCGGACAAAGAACCATCCTAAGGGGTTAGACCGAGATTCATCCCTCCCAACATTATTGATTCCTCGATTTCGTTTCTTCTTGGAAGTGCCTGTTCCTTCCTCTCCAGATCTCATTGTTTCAGCGCAAGATCACTGATGGCGTTGGATGAGATTAAAACACGGAAGCCATTTAGTCCCATCACATGGGGTGGTCCTATCAACCACTTTAACATGCTTGACAAGGACCATATAATTTGAAGGTTTTTGAAAGCAAGGCACTAGAACGGAGAGTGAATGTAGTAATGGAGTTTATTCATGCTTGATTTCCAACAGATCAATGACCAATATCCGGAAAATATGCAAAGATTCGAACGGACTATATTCCGTGAGTACCTCCAGTACAAGGTCCTGCAAGCAATTTTTGACAGCAAATATGCCAGCAAATTGGCCTTTCGCGGAGGAACTGCCTTGCGGATTGTCTATGGAAACAATCGTTTTTCAGAGGACATCGATTTAGATAATTTCGGTTTAAGCTGGTCAGAGTTTGAAGATGTAATTCAGAAAGTAAAACGATTTTTAGAGTTAGAAGGTTTTGAGATCGAAGTTAGAAATGTAGCTAAGAGTGCTTATCGATGTTATCTGAGCAATCCCGCGCTACTGTATGAGCAAGGTCTTTCCCCTTATCAGCAGGAAAAGATACTCATTCAGGTCGATACAACAGCACAGGGTTATAAATATGAACCCGAGATAAGAATATTAAATAAGTTTGATGTTTTTACCGAGATAAGGGTGACCCCTTTGGACATTCTATTATCTCAAAAATTCTATACGGCAGTAAACCGAAAAAAACCTAAGGGGAGGGATTTTTATGATATCACTTACCTATCAAGCAGGACAAAACCCAACTTCGGATTTTTGAACCAGAAGCTAGGAGTAAAAAATACTGAGGACTTGAGGAGAGGGATTAATAAAAAGATAGAAAAGTTTGATTTTGAGGAACTTTCAGACGATGTGGCACCCTTTTTAATGAACATGGATCATATCAAGAGGGTTGAAAAATTCAGGGATTTCTGGATACAAGTAGACCTAGAACAAGAAACCCTAGCGGATTGATTTGACCTACCCCGGTTAGTGTAATAAAAACCATTCTTCCAAAATAAGGAGCGGTTTTTGCTGCTGGAAGCACGAAATAATGCCCGGACTCTTAATCAATGGCTTCCGGGGACAATTTCTATTGAATCCGTTAGCAATCCCCCCGGGTATCTCAACAAAGAAACCCGGGGGGAGATTTATAAACCTTTAGTTACCGATCTGTGGAACCGATCCTTCAGTTGGCGAGCCGGTGAGTTTGTCCCACAATCCCGGCCACAAGAACACCACGACGAGAATCAGGCTTAAAATCGGCCCGAGCGAGAACAAGGAGAATCTTTGCAGCTCGATCGTTGTCGCGATAGCAAGCGGAATACCCACCACCAGCTCCAAAGTTCCGGCTAGCAGCCCGAGGATCCGCTGCCATTCCTTGGGGCGGATTAAGATCCCCGCTGTAACCACCCCCCAACCGATAAAGGCAATCCAGTTCAAGCGCTGGACGATTACGAAGATATGGTTATCTGTCGTGATGATGCGGCTCCAACTGGCAACGCCGTTCATGAAGCAAAAGATAAAGGTCATTCCGGCTGCCATTCCAAGCAGCGTTCGCCTCCAAGGCACTCGCCCAACAGATCTCAAGAAGATGAAATAGAGCAGGACATTGGGGAAGAAGATCGTAAAATAGACCGGCGGCATGCCGGCA
>Ga0255053_10002330_pt1 | contig 10155 bp, 7 predicted proteins | sample JV7_2_22_MG_FD_188635 | JGI IMG/M metagenome (GOLD analysis project Ga0255053, IMG submission 188635) | Seawater microbial communities from Jervis Inlet, British Columbia, Canada - JV7_2_22 | ecosystem: Environmental > Aquatic > Marine > Inlet | place: Canada: British Columbia | collected...
TGGGCGTTAACCCGCCGGCGGCAGCGAATCGTGGCCGAGGCCGGGGATCGCCGGCCATCGGCCACTCGCTGGCGACGGTGCGTCACGACGGCCGAAGGCCGTCAGTAACCCCAGGAATCGCCGAGAAAAAACATGGTCAGCCCCCGGAGGGGGCGACAGATTATGGCTACGGCGTGAGCCGTAGCCTCGTTCCAATCTTTTTCTGTCGCCGCTCCGCGGCTTAGTATCTTTTTCCGACCTTTAACCTGGGGCTCACGCCCCAGGCTAAACATCTGCCGCGCCTACGGCGCTTTCGGGCTCCCGCATCCTGGGATGGGCGGAACCGGTAAGATAGTTGAACCATGAGTCCCGACGACGACATCCGCGCCGAGGATTTCCTCACCCGAGCGCCGCTCTTCGCGCGCCTCGAGGGCCGCCAGCTCCACCGGCTCGCCGAGCTCTGCGTGCCGCGGTCCTACGAAACCGGCGAGGAGATCGTCGTCGAAGGTTCGACCGGGCTCGGCCTCTTTGTGATCACCGGCGGGCGGGTCGAAGTCTCCAGGGGGACGGGTGATGACAAGGTGGTCTTCGCCGAGCTCGGGAGCGGTGACCTCCTCGGCGAGATGTCGCTGGTCGACGATCAGCCGCGTTCCGCCACCGTCCGCACCCTCGAACCCACCACCTGCCTCCTGATCACCCGCGGTTCCTTCCAGTCACTGGTCGACCGGGAGCCCGAGATCGCGTGGTGCATCGTGCCCGTCCTCGCCGGTCGTTTGCGGGCCCTGCAGGAAGAGCTGATCGCCAGCGGAGGCGGATCCCAGGCCGGCGTGGTGGTCGAGGACGTCACGTGGTCCGACGACGACGGCGACAGAAAAGACAGCGATGGCGCTCGTGCCGCGTTGAGTTTGCTCCGCGGCCAGTACGCGCTCGCGCTGGCGATGGCCGGTGGCATGCGAGGATTCGCCGAAGCCGCCGAGTCCTTTCTCCGCACCCTCGCCCGTGACACCGACCTCGACGACGGTGAGGACCTGGCGGATGTGGTGCGCGAGGCCCCGCGCGGTCTCGTCAACGCCACTGAGGAGGGTCTCGCAGAGGTCGAGCGATTGCCCGAGCGCATGCTCGCACGCTACCGCCGCGCCCGCGGCGGGCGACGCCGAAAATGACCATCCGGTACGATTGAGTCATGGATCGGAGCATCGAGGCTGCCGTGCGACTGGGGGCTGATCGGGACGAGGTCTTCGCTCTACTCACCGACTACCCCCGCCTCTGTGAATGGCTCCCCGGCGTGGAGAGCGCGCGCGTGCTTGCTCGAGAAGGCGACGTCGTGGTCGCGGAGGTGGCAGCGCCGGGGCTTGGCGCCCCGACCCTGGTGCTCGAACTGGTCCACTCGCCGCCCGGTTTGGCCCACTTCACGCGAGTCGATCAGTACCGCGGCGAGGGAACAACCGGCACCTGGGAGCTGAGTGAGGACAACGGCGATGTCGAGCTTCGCGTTCGGCTGCGGCCCGGTCCCAGCTTCGCCGGAGCTCGAGGTCGAAAGCGCCTACGCGCAGGACTGGAAAATGCACTCGAGGCGATCCGCCGTGGTCTCAAGGAGAAGACGGCCGAACCGGAATCTGAAAGCGAAGTCGATGGCCGCCGCAAGATTCTCGAGGTCACACGGCGCGGCGACACGGTTGTCGTCTGGCACCGCGGCAAGGTCTTCGAGCTGCCCCGCCGGGCAGAGGACGACTGATGCGGCGCTTCGGAAGTATTGACGCGCCCGAGGAAGTAGTGCGGCAGGTCTTTGTCGACTTCGTGCGGTGGCCGGAGTGGATGCCCGGCGTGCAGGAGGTGACGGTCCTCGAGGCCGTCGAGAACGAGGCGGTTCTCGACGTCGTCCACCACCAGTTCGGCCAGACCTTTCACATCAAGCAGCGCTGCCGCATCGAACCCGACGGTCTGCGCCAGAGCCAGATCTCGGGGAAATTCAAGTCGTGGGAATCCCGCTGGCGCTTCGTCACACCTCCCGAGGGGGAAGGCACAACGGTGTCCTGCGAAATGCAGCTCGACCCCGGTCTGGTGGCTTTCTTCCTCCCGAAACGGGTGTTGCGCGGCTTCCTCGATCGACTCTACGAGGATTGCCTGAGCGGCGCCGAGGCGCAGGTGCGGGTCCTCACCGAAGGCGCGGTAGCTTCGGCAACTGACCGTGACGTGCTGCTGCAGGTCTTCGAAACCGACGACGGTCTGGAGATCTGGGTCGAAGGCCGCCGCTTCTTCGTCGAGCGTTAGGAATTCTTTCCCCTGCAGGCGGGTCCTTCAGGCCGCCCCACGGTTTTCCCTCTGTAGGCGGGTCCTTCAGGGCCCGCCCCACAGTTTTTCCATTTGTAGGCGGGTCCTTCAGGGCCCGCCCGAGCGCGTTGTGTCTTACGAGCCACCGCCCGCGAGCCGTCGGATCTCGGCCTCCTGGATTCTGGTCTGGAAAAGCGCTCCGGAGAGCCCGAGCTCGGCCTGCCGGAGGTCGTCGTGGCGATCCAATACCTCCGAGAAGGTCACCATCTCCTCGCGGTAACCGCTCTGGGTGACCCGGTACCGCTCGCGGTGGTACTCGAGGTTCTTGCGCGTCGCCTCGACGGCCGCCAGATTCTCCTCGAGACCGCGATAGGCCGCTATCGTCTGCAGCTCGACCACCGACATCGCGTCGGCCAGCATCGCATCGGCCCGGGTCTTCTGCGCCCGCGCCCGCTGTTTCGCCGCCGAGCCCGCCTTGATGTCCTGGAAGAACGGGATCGAGAGGTTGACCACTGCCCCCGCGTACTGGCCCTCGAAGAAGAGCTCGTTGTCGATCCATGTGTAGATCGCAGACAGCTCGAGCTTGGGCCGCGACAGCGACCGTGCGCTGCCGAGGGCGGCGTCAGCCTGCTCGACACCGAGGCCCGCCATCCGTACGCCGGGGTTGGCCGCGGCCGCACCCTCGACGCCGGTCGCCTCGGTTGGCACCTGGAGACGTCCCTCGAGGGAGTCGCTGAGGCTCAGCTCCCCCTCCTGCGGACGACCGAGCAATCGGTTGAGAGAGCGACGGGCGAGATCGAGGTCATTGGTGGCCTCGAGGAGGGCGAGCTTGTCGGCCGCGAGCTGTCCCTCGGCACCGAGGAGCTCGACCTTGAGCGCCTCCTGCTCGGCAAAAAGCAGCGTGATCATATCGAGGCTCTCCTGGGATCGCTCGATGCTCTTCGTCGCCACCTCGGCGCGTCTCTCGGCCAACAGCACCTCGTAGTAGGCGCGGGTGACCTGGTACGAAAGCTCGCGGCGCCGCGCCCGCAACCCTTCCGCCGCCATCCGGCTCTCGACGCCGCTCGCCCGCTTGGCGGCATCGATGCCGCCACCGGCGTAGAGCACCTGCTTGAGCTCGACGGCCGCGGTGGCATTGCGGTCATATTGCCCGACCGGCATCGAGCCATCACCGGGCACACCCGGAATGAACCTCCCGTAGAGCACATCACCGCTGAACGTGCCGTAGCTGCCGGACACCCCCAGGGTCGGCCACGAAGCCGATCCAGCTGCCTTCGCTCCGTGCTCCGCAAACTCCACCTCGGCCTGAGCTGCCGCCACCTGCGGACTGTCAGCCAGCGCGCTTTCGATAGCATCGGCCAGCGACAGCTCCTCGGCGAACGCCGCGCCTGCCATCACCAGGGCTCCGAGGACCACGGCTGTCAATCGAATTCGTGTCATGGCGTCGTACCTCCTTTGCTGCGATGAGCTCATGGGTTTTGGTCATAGTACTCTTGGTTCACTACTATGATGCAGGAGACCACCCCCCGATGAACAGCCCGATCACAGGTCGTCGGTCATGACGGAGGCGTCCGGCGCCCCACCACAAGGCATCCGCTCGCCGGCGCTCATCACCGGCGTGCTGCGGTATTACCGGGTCAGCATCCTGGTGGTTACGGCGCTGCTGATCGCGGGCGCCTGGTCGTTCATCACCCTGCCGCGGGGAGAGGACCCCGAGTTCGACGCCTTTGATTGCCGGATTGTCACCACTTACATGGGCGCCGACCCGGAAACGGTCGAGAGCCTGGTCACCCGGCCCATCGAGGACGCGGTCACCGAACTCAACGACGTCAAGATCGTCGAGTCGACCTCGATCTCCGGCCTGTCGCTCTTCAAGATCACTGTCCGCGACGAGACCGAGCCCGCCGACGTGGTCGAGCAGATTCGGCAGAAGGTGGACGAGGTGGCGCCGGATCTCCCGGAGCACGCCGACGAGCCCGTCGTGATGAGCTACAACACCGGCGAGATCCCGTTGACCATCGTGTCGATCGCCGGTGGCGACGACTATCGCCTCCTCCACCGTGAGGCGACCAGGTTCCGGGGCGCGCTGCGTGAGGTGGAGGGGGTGTCGAGTGTCGAGATCGAGGGCATGCCCGAGCGCCGGATCCTGGTCGATGTGGACAACGAGCGCCTCTCACAGCTGCGAATCCCGCTCGCTCAGATCTCCGAGATCCTGCGCCTCGAAAATGCCGCCGTCCCGGGCGGCACTCTCGACGTCGGCTCGGTCCGTTACCTGCTGGAGAACCCGAACGAGTATCGAAGCATGGAGGATATCGGCGACACCGTGATCGGTCGCTTCGGTGACTCGCTGGTCGTGCTGCGTGACGTGGCGACGATCCACGATGGTTACGAGGATCCGAGGTACCTGGTACGCACCAACGGCGAACCGGCGCTGCTGCTGACAGTCGTCAAGCGAGGCGGCACAAACACTGTCGCGGTGGCGGATCGGGTGCGCGAAACGGTCGGCAGCCTGCGGCGCGACCTGCCGCCGGGTCTCGAAGCACGGCTCGTCTCCGACCGCGGGCTGAGCGTTTCCAGCCTGCTCGCCACCCTCGGCTGGAACGCCCTCGGCGGCGGCCTGATCGTGATCCTCATGGTCAGCCTCTTCCTCGGTGCCCGGCAGGGACTCGTGGTCTCGGTGTCGATCCCTCTGGCGGTGCTGATCGCCCTGACGTTGATGCGCCTCACCGGCGTCGACCTCAACCAGGTCTCGATCTTCGGTCTGGTGCTGGCGATGGGGATGCTGGTGGATTCGGGTCTGGTGGTGGTGGAAAATATCGGCCGCCACGTAGAGCTGGGCCGTGAGCTCAGGGAGGCGGTCATCGTCGGCGTCGACGAGGTCAAGCTGCCGGTCCTCGCCTCGACCCTCACCACCATCGCCGCATTCGTTCCGTTGCTCATGCTCAAGGGCAACCTGGGCGCCTTCATGTCGGCCATGCCGCTGGCCGTGATCTACGCCCTCTCGGGCTCCCTTCTGGTGGCATTCACCGTCATCCCGCTTCTCTGCTATACCCTATGGCGCCGGTTCCCCCCGCCAGCCGAAGACGCGGCCGAGAGCTCACGCGCACTCGATACCTACACCGAGATCGTCAAATGGGCCCTGCGCAACCGCTCGCTGACCCTCTTCCTGGCCTTCGCTGCGTTCGGCCTCAGCCTCATGATCATCCAGGTGCTTGGCCTGCAGCTCTTCCCAAAGGCGGAGAAGAGCCTCTTTCTGATCAACATCCGCCTTCCCGGCGAGGCCAACATCTCCGCCACCAGCCTGATCAGTGAACGCGTCGAGGAGCTGCTTGCCTCAGAACCCGGGATCCGCGACTTCACGGTCAACATCGGCAAGGGCAGCCCGATGATCTATTACAACGTCGAACGCGAACGGGAGCGCACCAACTTCGCGCAGGTGCTGGTCAACCTCGAGGGGGGCAACGCCGACGACTTCGTGGGCGAGCTCGCCCCCAAGCTCCGCCGCATTGCCGGCGCCACCGTGGTACCGAAGGTCCTCGAGCAGGGCCCGGTGGGCGGCGCGGCAATCCAGGTGCGGATCACGGGGCCGAACCTGGAGGTCTTGGCCGGGTTGGCACGGGACATCCAAGAGCGCGTTAAGGAGGTTCCCGGTATCACCGACCTCCGCAACACGCTCGGCGACACCACGCCGCGTCTCGTGCTCGACCTCGATCGCCGCCAGGCGGCGATGCTCGGCGTCGACAGTTTCTCCTTCTCGCGCACCGTGCTTATGGCCCTCAACGGCGAGGTGGCTACCCACTTCAGGGGCGACGACGACGAGATCCCGGTGGTGGTCCGTCTCGACCGGCGCTCGGTCACGGAGACCTCCTCCCTCGAGCGGCTCTACCTGCCGTCGAAAGAAGGGGCGGTACTGCCGCTCAACGAACTCGCCACGGTACGCGAGGAGTTGGGCTTCACGACCATCCTCCACCGCGACGGGCGGCGTTTGGTGACCGTCGAGGCCGACGCCTCCGGAAGGCTCGCCGACGAGGTCCTCGGTGACGTCCGGATGCGGCTGAGTGACTTCGATCTGCCCGAGGGCTACAACCTCGCCTTCGGCGGTGAGGAGGAGGAACGGCGTGCGTCGTTCGCCGGTCTGTGGGAAGCGCTACTGTTGGCAATGTTGCTGATCTACGCCCTGCTCGCGATCCAGTTCAACTCCTTCATACAGCCGGTGGTGATCCTCTTGACGGTGCCGCTCGGCCTCACCGGAGCTCTCGTCGGGCTGCTCATCACTGGCAATCCCTTCGGCCTGATGGCGTTCATCGGCGTCGTCAGCTTGACCGGAATCATCATCAACGACTCCATCGTGCTCACAGACTTTGCCAATTACCTGCAGCGGGTGGAGGGCCAGCGCCGGCTCGAGGCGTTGTTGGGAGCCGGCAGACTCCGCTTCCGGCCGGTCCTCCTCACCAGCATCACCACCATCGGTGGATTGACTCCACTGGCGATCTGGGGCGGCGCCCTGTGGTCTCCGCTGGCGTGCGCCGTGATTTTCGGTCTGATCGGCGCCACCGTACTGATCCTGATCGTATTGCCGGTGATCTACTCGGTGCTTGTACGTACCGGCGAAGGCGAGCGCGAGTTCCGCTTCTGGAACGTACTCGGACAACGATTTTTTTGAAGAAGAGTCTGGATTCAGGAGTCGATGAGCGCCGGAGGCGCGACATATGAATAGCCTGGGGCGTGAGCCCCAGGTTAAGGATTCGAAAAAAGAGAAAAGCCGCGGAGCGGCGACAGATGCGTCGCCTGGAATCTCTGCGGCTCACGCCGCAGAAAATATCTGCCGCCCCCTCCGGGGGCTGTTCATATTTTTTCTCGACAAATCCTGGGGTTACTGACGGCCTTCGGCCGTCGTGACGCACCGTCGCCAGCGAGTGGCCGATGGCCGGCGATCCCCGGCCTCGGCCACGATTCGCTGCCGCCGGCGGGTTAACGCCCAGGCTAACCATATGTCGCCGCTCCGCGGCTCAGTCTCCTGACTCCCGCGGCTTCAGTCCTCGCGGTAGGTCGCAACCGGCTGGCCATCCCGCACCTGGTCGTGGCCGTAGACCACCACCTCATCACCCTCGGCAAGCCCCCGGACGAGCTCGACGTCCCGGTCCTGACGACTGCCGATGCCCACCTCGACGCTGCGGGCCGTGCCACCCGAGACGAGGAGCACCCGTGCCTCGCTCTCACGTTCATCAAGGAGCGCGGCCGCGGGCACAACCAGGCATCGCCGTTTCTCGAGCAGGATCCGAATGGTCGTAATCATGCCGCTGCGCATCTCGCCCTCGGGGTTGCCGATCCTGGCCTCGACTTCGAAGCTCCGGGTGACCGGGTTCGCGACGCTTCCCACCCGTTCTATGACTCCCTGGAACACCCGTCCGGGGTAGGCGTCGGTGGTGGCCTCCGCGACCTGCAGAGGGCGCAGTCGCACCACATCCCGGTCGGCGACCTCGACCACCACGAGGACCTCCTCCATGTCCTCGATCACGGCCAGTGGCGTGCCCGGGCCCACGAACTCGCCCGGTTCAACGAGGAGCTGTGCCACCACCCCGGTTAGCGGTGACGCGACAACGGCTTTGGCCGCGCGCTCTCGAAGCTGGGCGATCCGCGCCTGGGCCGTGCGGTAGGCGGCATCGAGGCTGAGGTAGTTGTTCTTCGCCTGGTCAAGGGCCGATCGTGTGACCGCGCCGTCCGCGAACAACCGCTCCTTGCGTTCGAAGTCCGACTTCGCGAGGTCCACCTGCTCACGCGACACCGATGACGAGGCCTCCTGTATTTGCAGCCGAATTTCGCGGTCGTCGAGGCGAACCAGCTGTCCACCCGCGCGAACCGCCGAACCCTCGCCGACCGCAACGGAAAGCACACGAGCCCCGACCTCGGCGCTGACGGTGACCCGCCGTTGCGGGGTGACGGTGCCGGCCGCGGTCACGCTGAAGACCAGCTCCTTGTACTCCACCGGCTCCACCTGGACCATGATTTCGCCCGGCCCGCCCGCAGCCGGTGTCTCGACCGACGCACCGGTCTCCGGCTGCAGCCTGGCCAATCTCCACGTCACCGCGGCGGCAATCACCAAAAGGGCCACGACAACAGCGGCGGCGAGGCCCCACCGCAGACCGCGGCCGAGGCCGGACGCGTTGTCTCCTGCGGTAGCGGATTGTTCGTGATCCGGAATGGCGAACCCGCGCTGGGTGCGGGCCAGCAGGACATCTTCGTCGGCCGTCTGCGGCGGCTGTTCGCTGATGGCGAACTCGGTGCGGCCGACCGTGAGGCGGTCGCCGGGGTGGATTTCCGCCTGGTCGACCTGCTCACCGTTGACGAAGGTGCCGTTGGCGCTGTCGAGGTCACGCACCGTGCACCGGTCGCCGCGGAGAATGACCACCGCGTGGCGGCCCGAGCACTGGGCGTCGTCAACCACCATGTCAGCGCCCGGTGATCTTCCAATAGAGTATTCGACACCTTCCGCCATCTTGAGGCTGCTCTCGCCTCCCCTGCCGATCAGCCGGTTGAGGTAGAGCACTTTCGGAGGTGGCTCCGGCTTCGGCTCCTCCGGTTTCGGCGCCACGTCGGCCATCGACATCATGGTGGTCTTCGGTGTCTCCTCCTGGGGGATCGAAAGGCTGAGCGTGTAGACGCCGATCTCCACCGAGTCTCCATTGGCGATCAGCTGCTCCTGCACCCTGGTTGAGTTGACCGAGATGCCGTTGGTGCTGTTGAGATCGACGATCTTGTAAACGCCACGGCCCAAGAGGATCTCCGCGTGGTATCGGGAGCAGCTGTCGGACTCCAACACGAGGTCATTGTCCGCCTCTCGACCGATGCGGATGCGGTCGATATCGAACCGGTCGGTGACCGGTTCTGAGCCCGGCTGTTGGACGGTGATCACTATCATCCGCATGCTCCGTTTGATTCTCGGCTACAACGTCGATGGTAGCACGTGGGGTACTCTTCACCGGCGCCCGTACGACCTCCGGCGGGAGCGCATTCGCGCCATGTTGCCGGAGTCGGCCCGACCATTCTCGGACTCGGAATCCGTGGCGAAAGCAGCCAGGTGGATCAGATGGCCGTCGACGTCAAGGCCGCCACCGACCATACCTGGACTCGTCAGCCGCAAATCGTTGCCGAGACCGACCGCGTCGTAGCTCAGAATCTCCGCCTCGCCGAGCTTGGCGAGGAATGCCTTCGCATCCTTCTTCTTCGCACCCTTGCCGTCCTCCCTCTCAGTTTCCATGGCGTCGATCGCGTAGCTCCTCACCAGCTTCGGCAGCATAGCGGCGAGGGTCGTTCGGCGGTCAAAGAGATCGAGGCCAACGATCTCGGAGCCGATGGCAAAAAGGCCGCCGGTCTGTTTTTCGCCGTGGGTGAATGCCTCGACGAAGCTCTCGAGCGAGGTGCGATGGCGGTCGAAGATTTCGGCCATCGCCTGGGTCGCCGACGGCGCCTCCATGCGGGAGGCCTTGGCGGAGATATCGGCCCACACCCTCCGTTGGTCGGAGCGCCGGCTGCCGTCCCGCCGCATCGAGTGCGAAACAGAGGCGTTTCTGACCGCACGGCCGCGGGCGAAGTGATGACGGTCCGACATCTCGAGGTGTGACGATTCGCGCCGCCACCGCCCCGCCTCGACGCACGAAACCGGGATTTTTATGGTCTTTCCGGCCGGCGCCAGGATGGTCAGGTTGACGGTTCGGTTCTGTTTGGCCCCGAGGAGCTCCTCGCCGTCGAGAATCAGCACCGGAAGGTCGGCCGAATTCTCGAAAAGCAGCTCTGGAACGCTGCCTCCGTCCGAAATTTCGGACACCTTGGCGACCCCGAGCTTGATGGCGTCGGCAAATGTCAGGTAGTCCAGGCCTTCGTCCAATGTCCCCTCGACCGCAAACA
>Ga0255053_10002334_pt1 | contig 10148 bp, 9 predicted proteins | sample JV7_2_22_MG_FD_188635 | JGI IMG/M metagenome (GOLD analysis project Ga0255053, IMG submission 188635) | Seawater microbial communities from Jervis Inlet, British Columbia, Canada - JV7_2_22 | ecosystem: Environmental > Aquatic > Marine > Inlet | place: Canada: British Columbia | collected...
ATTTCGACCGAATGTGCCCAGCCGTCGGCGTGAAGTTGTTCGTAGGCTGTGATCATATCTTCGGTGATCCAGGTGCCTTGCTGCGATTTGCGCTCTCCTGCGCAAGCGTGGATGACATCAGCGAACGCGTGATTGAAACGCAGTTCGGCCGTTGACTTGGGCAGTTGTTGTTTTAGTCGCCGTGAAATATGCAGCTCATTAACTCGCAAAATGCAGCGGGGGTCGGGCGACCACCAGAGAATCGGCTGCCCATCGTCGTACCACGGAAATATTCCCTTCCTGTACGCGGCGAGCAATCTGCTTGAATTGAGATCGCCGCCGGCCGCCAGCAGGCCATCAGGCTCTGTGAGCGCACTTTCAACATCCGGGAATGTACCAGCCGGGTCTGAGGGACTGAGCCAGGCAATCCGGTTTGGGTTCATTCCGGATCCCGGGACTTATAAGGGCTGCGTGAATCGAGAGCTTCCATGTAGCGCTCGACATGTTGGCGCTCTTCATCCAGATAGTCTCCGACCGCCGAAAAAAACTCGGGCTGTTTGAGCCAATGCGCAGACCACGTCGGTACCGGAACAAAGCCTCGGCTGATCTTGTGCTCACCCTGAGTGCCGGGTTCGAACAGTTGTTTGCCCGTTTCAATACAATAGTCAATTCCCTGGTAGTAGCAGGCCTCGAAGTGCAATGCATCGTAGTGGCCGTCGCTGCCCCAATATCGGCCATACAAGACGTGAGAACTCTCAAAAAACACCGCGGCAGCGATAGGCTGGCCCTGCTGCTCGGCCAGGATCACGAGGACGTTGTCCGGGAGCGAGCGACTGATCTCGATGAAAAATTCCATGCTGAAGTAGGGCAGTGATCCCCTGCGCATGAACGTCATGCTGATCAGCCGATAAACAACGCGCCACGCCGCTGCATCGAGATCCGCCCCCCGGAGGCGCCGAAAAGTAATACCAGCTTCTGCAACGCGGCGTCGATCGCGATTGGTCTTTTTTCGCTTCACGGCACTGAACGTTGCGAGAAAATCATCGAAATTGCCGTAGTTATCGTTGTGCCAGTGAAACTGGCAGTCTTTCCGTAAACGCAGGCCGGCGTCGCGAAGTGCAGGGAGGTCAGCCTCTGCAGGAAACAGTATGTGCAGTGAAGAACAGTCCGTGTCCTCAGCCAGAGTGATCGCTGCTTTGATAAGGTCGGAAGACGCGTTTTGATCACTGTTATCCGCTAGTAGAAATCGACGGCTTGGTGCGGGCGTAAAGGGAATTGCAGACACCAATTTGGGGTAATATTTTAAACCTGCCTGCTCATAGGCCTGAGCCCAGCCCCAGTCGAACACGAACTCGCCCCAACTATGGTCTTTTCGGTAAAGTGGCAGAGCTGCGCAAAGTTCGTCATTGTGACCGCGCATGGAAAGGTGGCAAGGATGCCACCCGGCATCGGGAGAAACCGACCCGCTTTGCTCGGCCGCCAGCAGGAATTCATGTCGCAGGAACGGGTACTCGTCACCGGCGAGCCTGTTCCACTCGCTGGCAGAGATGTCAGCAATCGTGTCGTTAACGGTGACCCGTGTCGTCCTCACCCGGACACCGTAACATCAGGCGGCAGCGCCGCCAGAATTGACTTCGTCACTATCGGACGATTCCAGTGAGTCAAGGTACTTCTCAGCGTCGAGCGCAGCCATGCAACCAGCACCTGCGGATGTGACCGCCTGGCGATATACCTGGTCCGCAACATCGCCGGCAGCGAAGACACCGGCAACACTTGTCGCCGTTGCATCGCCATCAAGGCCCGATTTGATCGTTATGTAGCCATTCTTCATATCGAGCTGACCGTCAAACAGCCCGGTGTTCGGGCTGTGGCCGATTGCGATGAAGATGCCGGCCAGATCGATGTCGGTTGTCTTTGACTCGTCCTTCGTACTGCGCACTCGTAATCCAGTGACGCCCGAATCATCGCCCAGAACTTCGTCAACGACGTGGTCCCACATGATCTCTATCTTGTCCTTCTTCTCAAACAGGTGATCCTGGAGAATTTTTTCTGCGCGCAGTTCGTCACGGCGGTGTACGAGCGTGACCTTCGACGCAATGTTGCTCAGGTAGAGCGCTTCTTCGGCGGCAGTGTTACCGCCGCCAATAACAGCGACGTCCTTGCCGCGGTAAAAGAACCCGTCACAGGTTGCGCACGCAGACACGCCTCGCCCTTTGAAGGCCTCTTCTGAGGGCAGGCCGAGGTACATGGCGGTCGCACCGGTAGCGATGATCAATGCATCACAGGTGTAGCTGCCATAGTCTCCATCGAGTTGAAACGGGCGCCTTGAAAGGTCGGCTGTATGAATGTGATCGTTGACGATTTCGGTATTGAACCGCTCGGCGTGCCTGAGCATGCGGTCCATCAGCTCTGGGCCCTGTAGCCCTTCAACATCGCCAGGCCAGTTATCCACGCCCGTCGTGGTCATGAGCTGCCCACCCTGTTCGATGCCAGTAATGATCACCGGATTCAGGTTGGCCCGCGCCGCGTACACGGCCGCGGAATAGCCGGCTGGCCCGGATCCCAGAATCACAAGCCGCATATGTCTCAAATCACTCATGTATAATTTATTCCTATTCGTTCAGGCACTACACTTGCCCGCTGAAGCCCAGGACATACGGTCCCTTGGAGGACTTTCAAGGGTGCCGATGCGGGCAATTTGTATGTCCGGCAATTAATTATGGTTCGCAGTTTACTTTAGATATGGCAAGAGCCCAAAAGAGTACACAAACGGTACAACGACTATCCGCACAAGTCTCGAGGGCGTTGCGCGAGGGCGCCCTGTACGTGTTCGGAGCGCTTGCACTCATTCTTTGGTACGCGCTGTTCACCTACGACCCGGCTGACCCGGGATTCAGCCAGGCCACAAGTAGCACTGAAGTAAATAACGGCGTGGGCCAGGCCGGTGCGCTGGTAGCTGATCTGTTGTTCAACTTTTTTGGCCGTCCTGCGTATCTGTTCACCGTCATGGTCTTCTACTTTGGCTGGATGCTGTATCGCGAGCAGAAAACGCAGCAGATCCTGACGAAGATGGATTACACGCTGCGCATCAGCGGATTTGTTGCAACGCTCATAACCAGCTGTGCGTTGGCAACGCTGCACTTTTCATCGGCAGGCTTCAACGAGACTGCGGGCGGGATCATCGGCCAGATAGTCGGTCTTCGACTTGAATCGGTAATGAAATTGCTTGGTGCCAGCACCTTGCTATTTGTGATCTGGGTCGCGTCCATTTCGCTTTTCCTCGGTATCTCCTGGTTCAACGTAATGGACCGGGTCGGTCGCTGGTGCCTCAATGGCTATGAACGTTTGCGCTTCAAGATCAGTGAGCTAAAGGACAGGGCCGAAGGCCGGCGCCAGCATGCGGCACGCCAGGACGTTATCGAAACCGAGAAGAAGCGTGCGGCGAATCGCGGCAAGCCACGCATCGAACCAACCTTGCCAGCGCTCGAGCCGAGTGTTCGCGCCGAGCGCGAACGGCAAGTGCCGCTGTTCGAGCCACCGGCTGCCGGCGAATTGCCGCCTTTGTCACTCCTCGATAATCCGCCAGCACAGAAAAAGGGCTATTCCGATGAGTCCCTGGAGGGCATGTCGCGACTCGTAGAACTCAAACTGAAGGACTTCGGTGTCGACGTCGAGGTCAGGTCGGTGTCGCCCGGACCGATAATCACGCGTTTTGAGCTTGATCCGGCGCCCGGCGTAAAAGTCAGTCAGATATCAAGCCTTGCAAAAGACATCGCAAGGTCGTTGTCGGTCGTCAGCGTTCGTGTCGTTGAAGTCATTCCGGGCAAGTCCTTCGTTGGCCTTGAAATACCAAATGAGAGTCGCGCGCTCGTGACACTGGGTGAGATATTGAAGTCGCGGGCGTATGAAGAGCTCGCATCGCCACTAACACTGGCACTCGGCAAGGACATTGGCGGCAATTCGGTCGTTGCTGACCTCGCACGCATGCCTCATCTACTGATTGCTGGCACGACTGGCTCGGGCAAATCCGTTGCGATCAACGCCATGGTGTTGAGTCTGCTTTACAAGACTCAGCCGGAGCAGGTTCGCTTGATCATGATCGATCCGAAAATGCTCGAGCTGTCCGTGTATGAAGGTATTCCACACCTGCTGACGCCGGTCGTGACTGATATGTCCGAAGCGGCTAACGCACTGCGCTGGTGTATCGCTGAAATGGATCGACGTTATCGCCTAATGTCGTCCCTCGGTGTACGCAACATTGGCGGCTACAACCGCAAGGTCAAAGTAGCCATCAATGCCGGGGACCCGATCAAAGATCCAACATTTACACCGCCACCTTTTGAGGACGAAGAAAAACCCGTTGAACACCCGATCCTGACGCCACTGCCGTACATAGTCGTAATCATTGATGAGCTGGCCGATTTGATGATGCTCGTCGGCAAGAAAGTTGAAGAAGTCATTGCCAGACTTGCGCAAAAAGCCCGGGCATCCGGCATTCACATGTTGCTCGCGACACAGCGGCCGTCGGTAGATGTCATCACCGGGTTGATCAAGGCCAATATTCCGTGTCGGATCGCGTTTCAGGTTTCCGCGAAAGTTGACTCGCGGACCATCCTTGATCAGATGGGTGCGGAGAATCTGCTTGGTCACGGCGACATGTTGTATTTGCCACCTGGTACGTCGCTGCCCACGCGAGTTCATGGCGCGTTTGTTGCTGATCACGAAGTACACTCAGTTGTGCGCCACCTCAAAAAGAGCGCGTCACCCCGATATCTGGATGAAATTCTTGAGGGCCCGACGAGTCTAACTCCAGGACTGGTCGGGATAGATAAGATGCCGGTCGATGCTGAGCAGGACCCGCTGTACGACCAGGCGATCCAGGTCGTAATGGATACGCGCAAGGCATCAATATCGGGCGTACAAAGACGCCTCAAGATCGGCTACAACCGCGCTGCCCGGATGGTTGAGTCGATGGAAGCAGCCGGATTGGTCGGACCGCTGCAATCGAACGGGACAAGGGAAATCCTTGTGCCTCATGTTGCAGAGGACTAGGAGCTGGAGATTGATGGCAAGACAGACATGCATCGCGATGCTTCTTCTCGTAGCCCGGCTTGCCGTCGGCGAGACCTCAGGGACGGATGACGGCAAGAGGCTTGTTGACGAGTTCGTTGACGATGTCATTACGTTTCAGGGCAGCTTCGAACAAGCGCTTATCGACGCGGACGGCGTGGTTGTCGAAAAGACGAACGGCCTACTTGAGATTCAACGTCCAGGCCAGTTTCGCTGGAGCTACAGTGAGCCGTATGAGCAATCGCTGGTCGCCGATGGCGTCAACATATGGAACTACGACGTTGATCTGGCACAGGTCACAGTCAAACCACAGGCCGAAGCATTGGCGAACACGCCAGCTCTATTACTTGGCGGTTCGGCTGGTGCATTGGACCAGTTCGACTATGAAGGCAGCTACGTCGAAACCGTTACGACCTGGGTGCGCCTGGTGCCGAAGAACACGGAAAGCGGTTTCGTCCGGGTCGAACTCGGCTTCGTCGCCGACACCTTGAGCCGCATGGTGTTTTTCGACAATCTGGAGCAGACGACCCTGGTTGCGCTGGATGAGGTTGCGGTGAACGCGCCGATCGATCCAGCCCGATTCGAGTTTGTGATACCTGAAGATGTAGACGTTGTCGGCACGCCCGCCGCCGGCTCAATGGATCCCTGATGCTACCTTTGCGTTACGCGCGTCGCTGGCGAATCGCCAGTATCGCTCTGCTGATCCTGGTCCTTGTCGCGACGTTGATGCCGGCCGTATGGTTCTGGCCAGACCGTCGTCAATTCGTGGCGTGGTTTATCGATATGGCCAAGTGGTTACACGGCATCACATTCGTATTTCTCGCGATCTGGTTCGCGGGCCAGTACCGTCCGCGTTCATATTGGCGTATTGGCGTCGGCCTGATCTCCTTCGGTGTGCTCATAGAAGCATGTCAGCGTCTCGTCACGTATCGATCGGCAGAGCTGTTCGATATTGTGGCTGATGTTGCCGGCATTACGGTTGGCCTGGTTATCGCGACGGCGGGTCTCGGTGGCTGGAGCCTCTGGGTCGAAAACCGGCTGGCCAAGAGCAAGGTAGAAGCAGGCATTGACTGATTTGTTTGCCAGCGAAGTGGCGGAGGCGGCGGAGCGACCGCTGGCCGATCGTATGCGGCCGGCAAATCTCGATGAGTTTTCCGGGCAGTCGCATCTGCTTGACGAGGGCAAACCCCTGCGCCGTGCGATTGAGCAGGGCAGAGCACACTCGATGGTCTTCTGGGGCCCTCCAGGCACAGGCAAGACTACGCTCGCGCGCATGATAGCCGCAACCACTGATTCCCACTTCATCGCATTGTCGGCCGTTATGGCTGGTGTCAAGGATATTCGGTCAGCAGTGTCCCAGGCGGAACAGCACCGGCAGATGTCAGGTCGAGGCACTGTGCTGTTTCTCGATGAGGTGCATCGCTTCAACAAGGCGCAACAAGACGCATTCCTGCCTTTCGTCGAAGATGGCACGCTGACCTTTATCGGTGCCACAACCGAAAACCCATCCTTTGAACTGAACAACGCACTACTGTCGAGAGCGCGGGTTTACGTGCTGAAGACACTCGATGAGGGCGCAATACTTGGCATCCTGCAGCGTGCACTCGTGGATGAGACACACGGCTTTGCGTGTCAGTATCAGATTTCCGATGACGCGCTCTCTTTGATCGCCATGGCCGCCGACGGTGACGCCCGGCGGGCCCTGAACTTGCTGGAGCTTGCCGCCGATCTTACCGATGGCAGCGACATCAAAGTACCGACCGTGAAAGAGGTGGCGACCGGCGGCCGGCGACGCTTCGACAAGCAAGGTGAGTACTTCTATGACCAGATATCTGCCTTGCACAAGTCGGTGCGTGGCTCAGATCCGGATGCGTCGCTGTATTGGCTGATGTGCATGATCGACGGAGGGTGCGACCCGCTGTACATCGCGCGACGCATGATCCGCGTTGCTTCGGAAGACGTCGGCAACGCCGATCCGCGGGCGCTCAGGCTTGCGCTGGACGCCTGGGAGACTCTGGAGCGTCTTGGCAGTCCGGAGGGCGAACTGGCGCTGGCTCAGGCAGTCGTTTATTTAGCCTGTGCGGCGAAGAGTAATGCTGTTTATACAGCTGCTAAAGCGGCACAAAGCGATGCACACGAATTCGGATCGCTCGAAGTACCGATGCACCTTAGAAACGCGCCAACCCGCCTGATGAAAGAGCTCGGTTATGGCGAAAATTATCGCTACTCACACGATGAGGAAGGGGGCGTGGCAAAAGGGGAGACGTATTTTCCCGACGACATGGATCCGCGTACGTATTATCATCCCGTGCCTCGTGGACTTGAGATAAAGATCCGCGAAAAACTGGCCGAAATTAAGAAACCCGAACCCGGAAAACAATGATCGATCCGAAACTCCTCAGACAAGCGACCGCCGATGTAGCCGCCAACCTGGCGCGTCGTGGTTTCTCCTTTGATACGGACGGTTATCTGGCGCTCGAAGAGAGGCGCAAGGCTCTTCAGGTCGAGACCGAAGAATTACGCAACGAACGAAATACCAGTTCGAAGAGTATTGGCACTGCCAAGGCGCAAGGTGAGGACATCGCGCCGCTCCTGGATGCAGTCAAAGAACTCGGCGAGAAGCTCGAAAGCAATGAAGCTGAGTTGCTGTCGGTGCAAACAGAACTTCGTTCGATTGAACTCGGCCTGCCCAATCTGCTGCAGGACGATGTTCCGGATGGTAACGAAGAAGCGGACAACGTGGAGATCCGACGGTGGGGCGAACCACCCAAGTTCGAGTTTGAACCCAAAGACCACATTGAGTTGGGTAACGCGTCGGGGCTGCTCGATTTCGAGGCTGCGAGCAAGATTTCCGGTTCACGCTTTGTCGTCATGCGCGGCCAGCTTGCGCGTATGCAGCGCGCCCTGGTCCAGTTCATGCTCGACACGCACACGATTGAACACGGCTACCAAGAAGCGTATGTGCCGTACCTGGTTCAGGACCAGGCACTGGTCGGTACCGGTCAGCTGCCGAAATTCGAAGAAGACCTGTTCAAAACAACCACAGAAACTCCATTTTACCTGATTCCGACGGCAGAGGTGCCGGTAACAAACTTCGCCCGCGATGTGATTTTTGAGGCAGACGAGCTACCAGTGCGTTACACGGCACACACGCCTTGTTTTCGGTCCGAGGCGGGCTCCTATGGCCAGGACACCCGGGGCATGATCCGGCAGCATCAGTTTGAAAAGGTCGAGTTGGTGCAGTTCGTATCAGCAGAGGACTCGGTGCGGGCACTCGAGGAGCTGACCGGGCACGCTGAAGTAATCCTGCAGCGCCTCGAGCTGCCGTATCGAGTGGTTGCTTTATGTGTGGGTGATATCGGATTCGGCGCCACCAAGACCTACGATATCGAGGTCTGGTTGCCCGGCCAGGAGAAGTACCGCGAGATCTCTTCCTGCAGTAACTATGCGGATTTTCAGGCACGCCGCATGCAGGCGCGCCGCCGCAGTCCCGAAACCGGCAAGCCAGAACTGATTCACACGCTTAACGGGTCCGGAGTAGCGGCGGGTCGTGCGCTGATCGCAGTGATGGAGAACTACCAGCAAGCCGACGGCAGCATCCGCGTGCCGGACGTGTTGCAGCCATACATGGGCGGCGCCACTACAATCTAGGGATAAATCCGGTAGTGAAACTCGGGCGGTACCACTTCGTAGTGGGGCTGCAGGAACATGACGATATCGGTAAGTTCCTGAACCGTCATGAAGCCATTGTATACGTACATATTGGACGCACCGTCTTCAGATACCAGAACTTTCGAGTAGCCATCGGCCAGCTTGTGTGACGGGTTGATGACAGCAGTTACAAGTTCCCCATAAGTCTTAATGCGTGTAATCGACCCGCCGAGTTCAACATATGGCTCGAAGCCAGGAATTGACGGCAACTGCTCATCATGAATCGTATGGCACTGATTGCAGTGCATATAGAGAAACGTCTCACGACCTGCCACAGCATTGCCATCGGGCAATCGGAAGCCGCGTTCGGACATCGTGCGGTCCTCGTCGCAGCCGCTCAAAGCGACAACAAGGCTCAAGAGCAGGGTCAGAATAGATAGTGTTCTCATCACAGCGCTCCTATCTGAATGCCGTTCGCCAGCTGGCAAGGTACTGATAACACGTAGTCACTGCTGGCAACATCCGTGAAAGCCGCAAGTGTTTTGTGCGCAAAAAAGGCCCGCAAGCGGGCCTTCTTTTATGTCATTTATGACCTCAATTTACTCACGCATGAAGCGCAGGATCCACAGGAACAGCAGGGCGATAGATCCAAACAATTCCAGCGATGCGGCCACGTACCTGTTAGTTGGATACGTACGCATGATCTCTGATGTCTGGAACAGGATCGACGCACCAAGAAGCCCGATCATTGCCAGTGAAAACCACTGCCCCCACTGAAAGCCGAGAAAAATGCTTGCCAGTATTGCCACTAGCGCGAGCGACATCCCCCAGAACACAATACCGCGAAGGAAGGAAAAGTCTTTTCGCGTGATCATGGCGGTAGCGATCAGGCCAACCGCACCCAAAATGGTCACACCAGCGGCGCTATCAACGACACCCGGTTGCTTCATTTCGGCAAAAACGATCGCCGGTGCCACAAACAGGGAAAATACAAAGACATAGGCTGCCAGGGCGGCATATTGAATCGTCGTTGACTGCGCGCGATGGGCAACAGATTGGGCCGCCATGGTGGAACCGATGAACAGGAAGAAAGTCAGAATCGGGCTGGAGAACATAAGCGATATAAGGCCGTTGACCATCCCAGAAGTGAGGATGTAAGCCTCGATCGCGACCAGGGCCAGGATTGCGCCGACGACGTGTGCGTAGACCTTCCAGATAAAGGTGGAGCGCTCTTCGACTGATGCCTCGGCTACCGGCGCCAGATAATTTACTTGCTCTTGCATTCAGATTTCCTCTCGGTGTTTAGTCCGCGAATTTTAGCATTACCAGGGCAATGCATAGCCCTCGGCGTGCCAAAATCCACCAGTATTGGACAGATTTAGGTCGTCAATTCGCTGAATCAAGCCCTTTGCCGAGTCTTCAGGCGCGATTCCCTGGCCACCACTCAT
>Ga0255053_10002335_pt1 | contig 10148 bp, 6 predicted proteins | sample JV7_2_22_MG_FD_188635 | JGI IMG/M metagenome (GOLD analysis project Ga0255053, IMG submission 188635) | Seawater microbial communities from Jervis Inlet, British Columbia, Canada - JV7_2_22 | ecosystem: Environmental > Aquatic > Marine > Inlet | place: Canada: British Columbia | collected...
TCTGTGACTTCAGGAATCTGTTGCCGCGCGGCGTGTCGTTGGCACCGGAGGACGTTTGGGACGGGCTCAACTTCGTTCTCAGCGCCAAACTGGAGGACCCGCAGTTCTCGGGGCAGACGAAAGAGCGGCTGTCATCGCGTGAATCGGCGACATTCATTGCGGGCGTCATCAAGGACACAACGTCGCTGTGGCTGAATCAGCATCCCGAGACCGGCGATCAGATCGCGCAACTCGCGATTACGAAGGCGCAAAGTCGTCTCAAAGCGGCCAAGAAAGTGGTGCGCAAGAAAATCGTTTCCGGCCCGGCGCTGCCGGGCAAGCTTGCGGACTGCACCTCGCAGGAGCCCGAGTTGTGCGAGATTTTCCTCGTCGAGGGTGACTCGGCGGGCGGCTCCGCCAAGCAGGCGCGCGATCGCAATACGCAAGCGATCATGCCGCTCAGGGGCAAGATCCTGAACACCTGGGAGGTCGATGCAGGCGAGATTCTCGCTTCGCAGGAAGTGCACGACATCAGCGTCGCACTTGGTGTCGATCCGGGCACAAACGACATCGATGGCCTGCGGTATCACAAGATTTGTATCCTCGCGGACGCTGATTCCGATGGGCTGCATATCGCGACGTTGCTGTGCGCCCTGTTCCTCAGGCATTTCAGGGAACTCGTGCTCGCGGGTCACGTTTATGTGGCGATGCCGCCGCTGTACCGCATCGATGTCGGCAAGGATGTGTATTACGCGCTCGACGACAGCGAGCGCAAAGGCATACTCGATCGTATCGAGGCCGAGAAAATACGCGGCAAAGTCACCGTGACGCGATTCAAGGGCCTCGGCGAGATGAATCCGTCGCAATTGCGGGAGACGACGATGAATCGCGACACGCGGCGCCTCGTGCAACTGACCGTCAGCGCTCGCGACAAGACGGATCAGGTCATGGATATGCTGCTCGCCAAGAAACGTTCGAAAGATCGCCGTAGCTGGCTGGAGACCAAGGGAAATCTGGCCGAAATCTAGATTCAAGGACTCTCAAATATGCAGAACAGTCTGAATCTCGAGGGCGTCGAGCAACAGCCGCTCCGCGAATACACGGAGAAGGCGTATCTCGATTACTCGATGTACGTCATCCTCGATCGCGCATTGCCGCAGATTGGCGACGGACTAAAACCCGTGCAGCGACGCATCATCTACGCGATGAGCGAGCTCGGATTGTCGGCGGGCTCCAAGCCCAAGAAATCGGCGCGCGCGGTCGGTGATGTGATCGGCAAGTTCCATCCGCACGGTGATTCCGCCTGTTACGAAGCCATGGTTCTCATGGCGCAGGATTTCTCGTATCGCTACCCGGTCATCGATGGCCAGGGTAACTGGGGTTCGACCGACGACCCGAAGTCTTTCGCCGCCATGCGCTATACGGAGTCGCGACTTACGCCATACGCGAAGAGCCTGCTACAGGAGCTCGGACAAGGCACCGTCGACTGGGTGCCGAATTTCGACGGCATGCTGAACGAACCGGTCGTGCTGCCGGCGCGTTTGCCCAACCTGTTGCTGAACGGGACCACCGGGATTGCGGTCGGCCTGTCGACGGACGTGCCGCCGCACAATCTCAATGAGGTCGCGAGTGCGGTCGTGCATCTGATCGACAACCCGAAAGCGACCGTTGCGGCGCTGATGAAGCACATCAAGGGTCCCGATTTTCCTACCGGAGGCGAGCTCGTCTCGCCGCGCACTGATATCAAGCAGATATACGCGACCGGCACCGGCACACTGCGCCTGCGCGCCTCATACAAGATCGAGAACGGCGATATCGTGATCACGTCCTTGCCGCACCAGGTATCGGGCAGCAAAGTGCTCGAGCAGGTTGCGATGCAGATGCGCGCGAAGAAATTACCGCAGGTCGACGACCTGCGCGATGAGTCCGATCACGAAGACCCCATACGGCTCGTTATCAGCAAAAAACGTGGCGTCGATGTCGAGGAGCTGATGTCGCACCTGTTCTCGACGACGTCACTCGAACGCACTGTGCGGGTCAACATGAACGTCATCGGTCTCGATGGCCGGCCCAGATTGTTCAACTTGGTCGGGATGCTTGTCGAGTGGGTCAAGTTCCGCCGTGAAACGGTCAAGCGGCGTTTGAAGCACCGCCTGCAAATTGTCGTCGACCGTTTGCATACCCTCGATGGATTGCTCGTCGCGTACCTCAACATCGACGAAGTCATCAAGATCATCCGCACCAAGGACAAGCCGAAGCCGGTGCTAATGAAACGGTTCAAGCTATCGGACATGCAGGCCGAAGCCATATTGAATCTGCGCTTGCGTAATCTTGCGAAGCTCGAGGAAATGAAGATCAAGGGCGAGCAAGAAGAACTCAACGAAGAACGAGACCTGCTGGAAAAAACGCTCAAGAGCGCTACACGCCTGAAAACGCTGATCAAGAACGAGATCCTCGAGGATGCAGAGACCTATGGCGACAAACGTCGCACTTCGATCGTCGAGCGCGAGGCTGCGCAAGCATTGGATGAGACGCAGCTTGTTGCGAGCGAACCCGTGACGGTGGTCCTGTCGCAGCGCGGCTACGCCCGCGCGGCGAAAGGCCACGACATCGACGCAATGGCTCTGAGTTACAAGTCCGGCGACGGCTTTCTTGCATCGGCGCAGGGGCGCAGCAATCAGCTCGCGATGTTCATCGACAGCACCGGACGGGTGTACTCCGTCATGGCGCATACTTTGCCCTCGGCGCGAGGGCAGGGCGAACCACTGTCATCACGCTTCAAGCCGCCGGACGGCGCCGAGTTTTGCGGCACGATGATCGGTGACAATGACCAGAGGTATCTGCTCGCAAGCGATGCGGGATACGGTTTCATCGCAACACTCGAGGACCTGGTGTCGCGTAACAAGGCCGGCAAGGCGATATTGCGCATACCGGCGGGTGGCAAAGCCGTTGTACCTGCTGCGGTGCCGAAGGACTCCGAGTGCCTGATCGCCGCAGTCAGTTCGATTGGTCGCTTGCTGATGTTCGAAATGGATGAACTACCGGAACTCGCCAAGGGCAAGGGCAACAAGCTCCTGAACATACCGGGCAAGAAATATCAAAGCGGTGAAGAGAAACTTGTTGCTGCAACCGTTGTGCCCGAAGACGGCGATCTGCAGGTACTCTGCGGCAAGCGCGTCATGACGATCAAGTGGGACGACTCCGAACCGTATTACGGGGAACGGGCGCTTCGCGGAGGACTGCTGCCACGCGGCTGGCGCAGCGTGGATCGCATCATAGGTATCGCACCGGAAGAATAAAGTAGGGTCGAACCGCACTTTTTCTTCGCGGCCAAATCCTGGCCGCGAAGAAAAAGTGCGGTTCGACCCTACTTTATTCAGCTCGCTTTGGAGCCCCTGCCTTTGGGCATCTCGACGGTCTTGTCGTCTGCGCTGATGTTGGCGGTGACGTCGTGATCGTCGCCAACTTCATCGTTCTGGGCATCGAGATTCGCGGTTAGATCCATGTCGGACAGGTTCGCGAGCTGCATTTCAACTGACGTTTCGTCACCAGTCGTTTCGTCGTCGTCCATGCTCACGGCGAGATCTTCTGCCGCTTTTTGGATTTCCTCGTTGAGCGCTTGCGTTGCCGTGAACTCATCCTCGTAGTCTTGCTCGAGGGTCTCGAAGTCGACTTCCTTGTTGATCGTATAGTTGTCGCTGATGATCGTCTGGCCGCTATCCTCGACGGCAACGGCCTTGAGGTCGCGTTCGGTGACGTCGGCGGGATTGGGCATCTTCGTCGCATCGATGATTACCGACATATTGTACTGACTGTCATCCGGTAGAACTTCGCTGTCGACCACGATCTCTTGCTGCGTGCGTTCCAGTGGCGGGAGGATATCGGTTTCCGGTGATTCGTCTTCCCGCATCGATTGCCGGGGCAGCTCCAGATCGAGTTCCGTAGTCGCCGCGAAACCGAAATCCTGATTCACGTCGACGTCGGTTGACCCGTCGAGGCCGGTACCCATGACAAGATCGGCATCGAGTGCAAGATTTTCTTCGGTGGGCGAGTCATCGGACAGGTCGAAGTCAATTTCGTCATAGGCCGGTCTGATTTCCTCGACGCCGATCTCGGAATCCGGTATCGCAATCGCAGCGACTCTTGGCGTACCCTGCACGGACTGTTCGCGCGGCGTTTGCGCCGCGGCGCCCACAGGCGACGAACCGAATCGCTCCCGCAGTCGCTGCCCGAACATCAGCACGCCTGTGACGAGCGCCATGCCGCCAGCTGCCAGCCATAGCAACCAGTTCCACGAGGACTCTTCGGCGGCCGGTGACCTGATGATTTGCGGCGCGGCCGCTACCTGAGGGGTGTCGACTGTCGTGTCGATAACGACATCGCCAGGCTGCAAGTCGGCGTACGCCGAGTCGGATGTGCTGCGTGTATCGCTGTCTACAACGGCCGGTGTCGGCTCAGACGCCTCTTCCGCGGTATCCGTGACTGTCGGTTCGAATGCCGCTGCAACCGTCGCAGCTGCTGCTGGTTCTTCGCTGACGCTCGTATCAATCGTCTCCGCACCGTCATACACGTCGGCATCGACGCCGGTATCGGTAACCACAACAGGGCTGACTGCCGCTTCCGTCGTATCCTGGCCGCTGTCAGCGGACGTGAACGTCAGGGGAGCAATACCGCCGCCGGCAAGCGACGGAATATGTAGCAAGCTTCCCGCTTTAAGTCTGTTCGGGTCGTTGTTGATGAATGCATCCGCGTTCGCCGCGAATATCGCATCCATTGCGGCCGGCAGTCCGACCTGTCGGTCCTGCAAGCGCCCTGCAATGCGTGACAGCGAATCACCAGGCTGCACCCGGTAACCTACGCCCTGTTCGACAGCTGTCGCCGTGGCCGGCGCCGCCCCCACGGCGGGCCGGGCCGGTGCCGCTGGCTGCTCGGCTTTGACCACTGTTGTCTGCATGTCCACCGGATCGATGAACATCGTGTAGTTACGGTTGACGTGCGGCGTGTAGGGGCAATTGACCACAACATTCGCCGACATCAGGGGTTCGAGGATCGCAGGGCGCCCACTCAGCGAGATGACGCCATTGGCCACGCTAACGGTGGCAGTCAACGCATCGGGGAGCGCACGGCCACCCGTACTTGACTGAACCGAGACGCAGTAACTGTCGATAATTTCATTCGGGCCAAGTGCGTAGGCAATACTGGCACGCAGCGGCTGTCCCAGTTTCGACTGAACTTCGAGGTCACCGAGTTCGAGAGCGCCTGCAGTCGTCGTCGCCAGGCCACCGCCAACGGCGACGAGTGCAGGCAAAACGGCCCTTCTGCTCATCGATCGGCGTTCGATCGGATTTTTTCGTTGATGTCGTGTCTTGTTCACTGATCTATACCTTGTCCATCGTGCGGCGTTCAGGGTACGAGTGCCGTAACTTCCGGTCCATGTGCCCATTCTATGTTTTGTATCGAGAAAGCCCGTAGCGCGTGGTTCGACCAACAATGTGTGACCTGCGTCACACTCGTCCGGCAACCCTTATCCGGCGTTAGCCGCAGCGAGCTCCTCGAGGGACTGTTGCTTTACGCTGTCTGTCTTGTCCTGCAACACCACTTCGGGCTCGTGAACATAATGTCCCTGCATATAATCGAGCCCGAGTTGAAAAAGTACGGCCATCGCGTTGGCATTCTCGACGCGTTCGGCGATGGATTTGATGTCTCGTTTCGTTGCGGCAGTAACGATCCTCTGTACCGCGTCCTGCATGCTGGAATCCGTCATTAGCGAATGCATCAACTCGCCATCGATCTTGATGTAGTCAGGCTTCAGGATGTCGAGAATCTGGAAGCGCTCCTGGTCGACGCCGTAATGTTCGATTGCGAAACCGACTCCGAGTTTTCTGAGCTTGCGGACCATGTCCCGGGTCTGCTTGATGTGCTTGGCGGCGTCCCGTTCGGGGATCTGAGTAACCAGTCGCGAACAATCGAACTTGCGTTTATCGAACTCCCGCTCCATCCAGCCGAGTGTGCTTCTGTCGATAATCGACTGTCTCGACAGGCGCACGAATACGCGGTCGGCATTGCTCCTGTCACAGAAATCGATCGCTGCCTTGATCATCCAGCGGTCAATATTCTTCATCATGTTATTGCGTTCGGCCGCCGGCAGAAATTCGGACGGCAGGACCGAGTTGCCCTGTTCGTTGACCATCCGTACGAGCAGGTCGTACATCTCCACTGAGTCGCGGCGCAGGCCTGCGATCGGCTGCTGCGCGAGCATGAAGCGATCGTCCATGAGTGCCGATTTCAGGTGCTTGACCCAGATCGCGTCGTACTCCTGCAGCTTCGAGTCCTCGTGCGCCGATTCGTTCAGGAAACAGGTGTTACCGCCTGCCTCCTTGCCGAGTTTGTAAGCATCGACGGTTGCAGCAACGAGTTCCTCGAGGTCGCTGAATACGTCACTCACGGCGCACACGCCGACCGTGCAATTGATGTGCGTGGACTTGTCGCCGACTTCAAACGTCGACTTGTCAATGTATTGCGCGAGTTGTGTGCCCCAGACCTGGGCGTCACGCGCGCTGCCACGTTCGAGCAGAACCATCAGGGATGTGCCCTCGAAACGGCCGCCAACGTCGCGCGGATGCATCCGTTTACGTACTTCCTCGGCGAACTGCGCAAGAATCTCCTCCGATTCCAGAATGCCAACCTTGCTCTGTACCGCGGCAAACTTGTCAACCTTGACGTAGGCGAGCACGTGCAATCCCGATTTCGGCTTACGGCTAAGGCGCTTCTCGATGCGCTCGAGAAACTGCGCCCGATGGTAAAACAGCGTCGTAGGGTCGCGCTGCAGTGCGTCGTGCACCAGTGCCGTCGGTTCCATTTTTGACTTGTCGGGCGGCGCGATGCGCACATGCACGCTGGGAGTGCTGTCGAAATCGATGCGCTGGAACTCCAGCTCGAGTTGATCACCGCGTCCAACGTCAAATTGCGGTTTGACCTTGAGCTTTTCGTCTTTCGCCCATTTGCCCTTGATCGCTGCATTCAGCGCACCTTTCAATGCGGCATGGCTTTCTGCGTCAAAGTTGTCCATCAACGGCAAGCCAGTGACCTCGTCGATTGTCGCGGCTTTGAACAACTCGAGCCAGGCGTCGTTGGCCTCAATGATGATGCCTTCCTGAGCGAGAGCGATTGCGGCTGAAGAGGATTGCATGTAGTCGCGAATCTGACGTTTATATTCGCTTGCGGACGCGATCGTCGAATTCAGTGCACGTTCGGCGCGTAATGCACGCAACTCCCGCGTGACGACGGACTGCAGTCGATTCTTCAGGCCGATCGACACGAGATCACATGCGCCGTCGCGCATCGCTTCCTGAATAGCCGTTTCGTCCGCTTTCTTGCGCAACGCAATCACCGGCACTTCGGGGTTGAAGCGATCCTTCTGCTTAATCACCTGGCGCACGCCGTCGGAGTAGCGATCGCAGTTCAGAATAAGGAGTTCGACGTGCTCGGCGGCGAGTGTCTGGTCGAGCTTGTCGGGGCGGTCGATCCAATGGCAATGGGCGGCGTGCCCGCCATCCCGCAGGGTCCCGTTAATCAGCGCCACGTCGTCCTCGTTCTTGGATAACACGGCGATGGAAATACTATGGCGATCGTTCAATTCGCGTTCCTTGCCAGCCCCCGGAGCGAACTCCGGACATCCATATTTTGTTAAATACACTGGATCTAGCGATGTCCCAGACTATCCGTCGGTGATATGTCATACCGTGACGAGGGTCTGATTTCGGGCGGGCCCGGGATCGGGCCTGTCGCGGCGGCAGGACTTATGTAGAATACGCCTCGCCGAAATCCCCGGAAACCGTAATGGCCAGGTACAGCACCAATGAATTCCGATCAGGACTCAGGATCCTGATCGATAACGCCCCCTGCACCATTGTAGAAAACGAGTTCGTAAAGCCCGGCAAAGGCCAGGCGTTCAATCGAGTCCGGATCAAGAATCTCAGGACCGGCAAAGTCGTCGACAAAACCTTCAAGTCCGGCGAAAGCGTCGAGGCCGCGGATGTCCTGGAAACCGAGATGCAGTACCTCTATGCGGACGGCGAGTTCTGGCATTTCATGGTCGCGGATACGTTCGAGCAATTTGCCGCCGACGAGAAAGCCGTGGGCGATGCTAAAGACTGGCTCAGCGACGGTGACATGTGCGCGATTACTCTTTGGAACAATGCCCCGATCGTCGTCGAGCCGCCGAACTTCGTCGAACTCGAGATCGTCGAGACGGATCCGGGCGTCAAAGGCGATACGGCCAGCGGCGGCGTCAAACCAGCCATACTATCGACGGGCGCAGTCGTACGCGTGCCCCTGTTCGTCGAACAGGGTGAGGTGATCAAGGTCGATACACGTTCGAAAGAGTATGTGAGTCGGGTCAAATAAATTTGTCGCGGCCTGATTGCAGGACGCAGAAATTTTCACACAAGCTCTCGATGCCCGTCTGGTCGTCTGCACTGAAGCGATCGATCGACGGGCTGTCAATGTCGAGCACGCCAACCAGACTGCCATCGACGATTAGAGGTACCACGATCTCCGATCGTGACGCAGCATCGCACACGATATGGCCTGGAAATTCGTGCACGTCGCGCACGCGCTGAGTCTCGAGTGTCTCCGCCGCCGCGCCGCAAACGCCGCTGCCCATCGCGATGTGTACGCACGCGGGCTGTCCCTGGAACGGCCCCAAAACAAGTTCGTCGTCACGTAACACGTAGAGGCCGAGCCAGTTGATGTCGTCGAGTGCGTTATAGAGTAAGCCGACGAAGTTGGCCGCGCTCGCCAGTGCGTCCGGTTCGTCGCGCAACAGCGCGTTGGCCTGTGAATTCAAAAGAGCGTAATCAGTCATTATTCGTCAGCCGCCTTTATTCCTCGAATGCAAAAGTGACAACATCCCGGATATCGTTATTACCGGTCGCGATCATCAATAACCGCTCGAACCCCACCGCAACGCCGGCACATTCAGGCAGGCCGGTATCGAGTGCCGCGAGCAAGTGCTTGTCGGCCGCAACGTCGTGACGTCCGGAAATGTGGCGTTTTTGCCGATCGGTCTCGATGCGGCGCTGCTGCTCCGCCGCATCGACAAGTTCGACGTAGCCGTTCGCCAGTTCCACAGAACCATAGAAAACCTCAAATCGGTCGGCGAGCGAGGGGTCTGCGGGGCAGGTTCGCGCCAGCGCCGCCTGCGTGACCGGATAGTGCCGCAAAACGGTCAGCCTGTCGGTGGCAAAGGACTCAGCCACGCGTGTGCTCAGTAGCAGGTCGAGCCAGGCGTCCCTGTCATCACCGAGCGTCTCGCGCAGATGAGGGTCGGCGCTCGCTGCCTCGGCGAGTTCGTCTATCGTGGCCGACGACGGTGAGATTCCGGCATGGTGCTCGAGCGCGGTGCTGTAATCGTAATCCTCGACATTGCTCTGAAATTCGGGCCGTTCGAGCACGTCGGCGATGAAAGTAACCGTCTCATCGACGATCGCGTCGAGCTCGTAACCCTGCCGGTACCATTCCACCATAGTGAATTCCGGTTGGTGGAGTCTTCCGGCCTCGCCGTCACGAAACACTCGGCAAATGGCATAGATATCGGGATATCCGTCCGCGAGCAGGCGCTTCATGAAAGACTCGGGCGATGTCTGCAGAAACAGCTCACGGCCGGCGCTGGTTCTGACCTGGTGTCCTTCGAGCTGTGGATCACTTGCGCCGTATCGGCCAAGCGCCGGCGTATCGACCTCCAGCACGCCACGACTTTTGAAGAATGCCCGGGCACGCTCGAGCATGCTGGCACGTTTTTGTGCAACGGATGCGCCGGAGGACGGCCGCCAGCTCACCTGGCAGGATCCGCGAGGTCGCCGATCGCTTCTCCCATCCGGGTTGTGACTCCTGCATGGAAATCCGGCCGCCATTGGCAGGTCGCTTTCGGCAACAAGACGATGACGGTCGAGCCCATGTTGAACCAGCCAAGCAGGTCGCCTTTTTTCACGTCGCATGGGTGCGCCGACAGGGACAGCAGCTCAACGACACCGGATTTGCGTGGCCTGATCTCGCCGCTCCAGGGCGTGGATATGCTGCCGACGTTCAATGCGCCGACCATAATCAATGCCAGCGGCCCGTGTGCTGTTTTGAAGTGCAGATTGAGTCTCTCATTGCGGGGAAATATC
>Ga0255053_10002340_pt1 | contig 10141 bp, 12 predicted proteins | sample JV7_2_22_MG_FD_188635 | JGI IMG/M metagenome (GOLD analysis project Ga0255053, IMG submission 188635) | Seawater microbial communities from Jervis Inlet, British Columbia, Canada - JV7_2_22 | ecosystem: Environmental > Aquatic > Marine > Inlet | place: Canada: British Columbia | collected...
CCAAATAGATAGTGCGGGGTCGGACCCCCGAATATAGTCGGCGGTCTGTTACTTGTTGGGCTGGCTTGCTCCAATGGTCTCAACCGTCCAGTCTCGCATCACAGCATGCCCATCCCACATGTAGAACTTCAGCGCTCCTCGCAGTATCGCAGGCTCACTCCACCTTGCGACTTTAATGTTATTGAGAAGGAACCGATATCGCTTATTGATTCTCTACTGATTCAGCATCCTCAAGACTGGCCGGTAGTGGTTACAGGCTCGCAGGGACTCCTGCAGCGTTGCTACCGCTCCCGACTGATCGTTGCCATTGTACTGACCTAACGCTTTGTTCATGAGTATTGCAGGGTGGTTGGGATAATTGGCAAGGATTGCCTGGTAATACTGCATCGCTTCCTGAGGTTTTCCCGACCTGGACAGCGAATTCGCCTTAGTGAGACCCTCAAAGTCATGCTTGCGATTCATAAATGATTTTAACTTCACCCATATTGCGCTTGGAACGCCTAGCACGAAGATCAAATTCAGACCGAGAGCTTTCAGAAACAGCTTGTTGGCGCAGCTGTGGCACAGGAAAACCCGCTTATAAGAGAACCCGTACAAGATCACAAAGAAATAGAAATAGAACTCGGTGTAAGGCTGAATATGGTCAAACATTTCGCACTGGTCACAGGTTCTGTACTCGTTGCCGTTCATACATTTGTCGCGAGTAAAAAGAGATTCGCAGAATCGACAGTAGGTGTAGTCCGTTCGCTCCAGTCCTGAAAGATCAACCATCGATTCACAGGTCGGACATATTTCCTCACGGACCAGATCCGCGTGCCCGTCGGCCACCAATTGACGCCGTCTCGCCGCAGCTTCTCTGGCCGAGCAGCGCCGATCGATAGCCATCTCGAGTTGCCTCGCCGATACGCCCGTAGGTTCTATCGCGATCATGTGGCCTTCCTGGAGGCGCTTGGCCATTTTCCCGGTTGGGTGAAAATTCGGAGCGAGTAGTATCGCGATCCTCGTGCCACGTGTCGTCGTATCAAGAATGGCGTCAAATGGCAGAAAGTCTTCTCCACAGTGGATACCGTCACCGGCCCAATGAACCTTGACCCGACCGAATCCTACAGGTTGACCGCCAACAACATATTTGAACTTGAAATCTTGCTCTGACGCCCAGTTCGTCTGCTTGTTAGACGGAATGTCATATGAATTAGCCATCTGCCCCCCGCTGGCCATTGGACTGAAAACGCATCATACCCGCCGTTCGACCTGAGTTGTCACAGCTAACCCATGAAGAATCCCTTGCGGTGGGAAACACCTAATGTGTTCAGGCAGGACGGGCAAAAGTAAATGTATCTTCTTCCCCAGAATCCACCGGAGAGCTCTCTATAAGAAACTGTATCGACATCCTTCTTGCAGTGCGGACATTTTGGGATTGCCATTGTTTCTCGCTTTAGTAATAAGCCAGTTTCTCTCATCCTGTCTTGCCTCGTGATTCGTAGATTGTATTTATGCTTCTAAACGAATAGAGATAGATTGCTGTCGCTAACACGCCCAACAATATGCGCTTGGTTACCCCAAATATAAATCCAGCGCCGCCCAGCATGTCCCGAAAAAACACTAGTTCGAAAATGACCGATAGAAAAAGAAGCACAGAAGTAATTAGAAGCAGGCCTCGTCTTTCAATGGGTTTTATGGCCCCCCAAGCCAACAATACAGTCCAGCCCGCCATAAACATCGCTCCAATATACATCGCCAGTTGATAGTCTGAACCCGATCCAACATGGCCATTGAGTATATTCGGTATTTTCATACCTGATGCTATCAGGAACCACGATACTGCAATTGCGCCATCAACTATTGCTCCCAGGATAAACATAAATTTCAGCATTTGGTTTGAGCTTATTTTCATATTGATACCTTTACCGTTCGCACCTGAAGGTCTGGCCCACCAGGTCCAATGATTGACGCGACGGTTGCGTATGCAAGCCGCATGACAGATGCAGAGGCAGCAGGTGCAGCGAAATTCCCGCAAATTGATTTCCAGAAAATCGGGCTTTTATCCTGCTTATACGCCGCGCTCCAGCAGCAGTCGCCGCGCATAGGGGATCAATCCACCCGCGTCGATGATGGCCTGGCGGGCCTGCGGCAGCGGTTCAATCGCAAAGGACTTGCCAGAAGTCAGGTTCCAGACCTTGTTGTCCCTGACCTCCAGTTCATGGCCCTCCTCGGCCTCGATACCGGGGCAGATGACCATTTGCAGCCCGACGTTCATCGAATTCTGCAGGAATATCCTCGCGAAGTTGCGGGCCACAACGATCAGGTCGTAGCCCTTGATGCACGAGGCGGCCTGTTCGCGTGAGGAACCGCAGCCGAAGTTATCCCCGGCCACGATGAAGCTCCCCGCGGGGACATGCTTCTTCTTGAGCGCCTGATTGAACCCGGCGTTGTCCGCGAAGGCGAACTGCGGCGTCTCCGTCGGCAGCACCGTCGCCATGTATCGGCCCGGGTAGATGATGTCCGTCGAGATATCGTTGTCGAGCTTCAGTACGACTTTGCCTTTGGCCATTTCAGTCCACCTCCCGCGGGTCGGAAATAAAGCCGGTCAACGCGCTCGCGGCTGCCACCACTGGCGAGCACAGGAACACCTCCGCACCCGGGTTGCCCATCCGGCCCTTGAAGTTGCGATTCGTGGTGGCGAGTGCAGTCTCGTTGTCGCCCAGCGCCCCCTGGTGAATACCCAGGCAGGGCCCGCAGCCGGGGTTGCAGACCACCGCACCGGCCGCGATTAAGTCGCGCAGGTAACCGGCGTCCAGCGCATCGGAGTAAATGCGCCACGATGCGGGGAACACGAGCATGCGCGTCCCCTCCGCCACCTGCTTGCCCTTGAGGGTCCGCGCGACAATCTCGATGTCATCAAGGCGGCCGTTGGTGCAGGAGCCCACCACGATCTGGTCTATCTTCCTGCCCTTCACCTCGCCGATCGGCTTGACGTTGTCCACCGTATGGGGGCAGGCGATCTGCGGGTCAAGCCGCGTCGCATCGATCTCCACCACCCGGTCGTACACCGCGTCCGCATCCGGAGCGAACAGGTCCAATTCATCCTGAACGCCGGCCTCGTCCCGCAGGTAACGGCACGTTTCCTTGTCCGGCGGCACCACGCCTCCTGTTGCACCGGCTTCCACCGACATGTTGCAGAGCACCAGGCGACCCGAGGTCGGCAAGCTGCGGATCGTGTCCCCGTGGAACTCGATCACCCTGAAGTTTGCGCCTTCTGCGGTGAGCTGGCCCACCAGGTGCAGGATCAGGTCCTTCGCATAGACCCCACGCGGGAACTCGCCGTTGACCGCTACCTTGATGGTGCCCGGCACTTCAACGTTGAGAATGCTCCCCAGCGCCCAGACCGCGGCCATCTCCGTGGCCCCAATGCCGAATGCAAAGGCGCCGAGCGCACCGTGCGTGGTCGTGTGGCTGTCAGTGCCCACCAGTACCTGGCCGGGCCGCACGTAACCGTTTTCGGGGAGGATCTGGTGGCAGATGCCGCCCACGTCGCCCCGGATGTCGTGGAACCTGGAGATCCCCTGCGCCGCGACAAAATCACGGATCTTCCTCTGGTTGGTCGCCGTCTTCGCCGACTCGGCGGGTACGCGGTGGTCGAAGATGATCGCAATCCGGTCCGGATCCCACACCCGGGGCTCCCGTCCGGTGTCCCGGAAGATTTCGTTGAACTGGTTGATGACGAGCGCAGCGTTCTCGTGCGACATTGCCAGGTCCACCGGCAGCTCGAGGACTTCCCCTGCTTCCACCTCAGCCCTCCCGCACGCCCGGGCGAGCAGCTTCTGTACATACGTCATGCCCATATCAATCTCCTTCCCTCAGTCGCTGTCAGATAACATGCTTCGCCTTCAGAGCGACCAGTTCGTCCTTCGTGACGCCGATGCCCGTCAATACCTCAGCGGTGTGCGCCGAAAGTCGTGGCGGCGGGGAGGTAATGTCCCCTGGCGTTTGTTCGAACTTCGCAGTGAGCGTAAACAGCGGAATGGTGCCGATGCCATCGACCGGCACGTCCTTCAGGGTCTCACGGTGCTTGATCTGTGGCTGTTTCAGTGCATCCTCGAGGCTCAGGATTGCGCCGCTCGGCACACCATTCGCATTGAGTAGTTCCACCCAGTCATTCGTGCCGCGCTCCGCCAGTTTCACCTCCAGTAGCGGTGTCAACTCCTTGCGGTTCTGCTTGCGGACGTCGCGCTTCTGGAAGCGCGTGTCGGTCTTCAACTCTGGCAGGCGGAGCGCGTCACAGACCGACTCCCACTGCTCCTGCTTATTGGCGGCGATGTTGATATAACCGTCCTTGGTACGGAACACCCCGGACGGCGCCGCCGTGAAGTTGTCGTTGCCCATGGGTACTGGCTCCCGCTTCGCGATGAGCAGGTTCGCGGCCACCCAGCCCATGAGGGGCATGATGGAATCGAGCATCGCGACGTCGATAAATTGTCCCTCACCCGTCCGCTCGCGGTGGTACATGGCCGCCATGATTGCGAAGGCACCGTTCAGGCCGCCTACCGTGTCGCACACCGGGAATCCCGTGCGCAACGGATTCAGCCGCTCGTCTCCGTTGATGGCCATCTCGCCGCTGAGGCCCTGGATAATCTGGTCGTAGGCGGGTTTGTCCGCGTCGGGTCCGGTCTGCCCGAACCCCGAGATGGCGCAATAGATCAATGCCGGGTTGATCTCCTTCAGAATGTCGTAGCTGAGTCCCAGCCGGTCCATGACGCCGGGCCGGAAGTTCTCGACCAGCACGTCCGCGTTCTTCGCCAGCTTCTTGAAAATCTCCTTACCCTCGGGAGACTTTGTATTAAGAGTCACCGACTTCTTGTTCGCGTTTTGCGCCAGGAAGCTGGTCCCCATCAGTTGCTCGTTCAACTCGGAAACGGTGCCCAACTTACGCGCCAGGTCACCGCTCCCGGGCCTCTCTATCTTGATGACCTCAGCACCCAGGAGCGCCAGGTGCAGCGTGGCAAACGGTCCCGCCAGTACGTTCGTGAGGTCGAGGACCCGGACACCCTTCAGGATCTGTTCGCTCATGCCGCCACCTTCTTACGGGTTGATCCGGTCTTGTAGACGCAACCGGGCATCTCGCGCCCGAAATATTTCGCGACGCCGACAGCCACGCTGATTAACTGATCCAGGTCCACATCTTTGCGCAGTCCCTGCAATTGCAGTGCGTTCACGAAGTCCTCGGTGGCGACATTTCCTGCCGCCACCTTCGTGAACGGGCAACCACCGAGACCCGCGAACGAGGTTTCGAACGAAGTTACGCCGACGCGCAGGCCGGCCATGATGTTCGCCATGCCGAGTCCATAGGTGTTGTGGAAGTGGCAGGTGCATTCGATGTTGGGGTCGAGGTCGAACACCGCCGTGAACAGCCGCTCGACCTTGGCCGGGTAGGCGTGGCCGGCCGTGTCGGCCAGGCTGATGTTGAACAGACCTGCTTCCAGGTACGCGCCTACCATCCCGAGTACACGTTCCTCGGGGATCGGACCTTCAAAGCCGCAGCCGAAGGCCGACTGCACCGAGACCTGCACTTTTTTCCCTGCGGCCACCGCCTGCTGCGCCGCGCCGATGATGCGGCGCGTGGCCTCCATGGTCGCCATGCCCGTGTTCCTAAGGCTGTGGCTCTCGCTGGCGGAGGCGCCCAGGCAGAACATCTCCACCCCGCACTCCAGGCCGCGTTCCAGACCCCTCTCATTAAGCGCCAGTCCTGCGAGGATCACGGGGGAACTATTGTCACTAGCAAGCCGCCGGATCAGTTCATCGGTGTCGGCCATCTGCGGGACCTTGACCGGGTGGACAAAGGAGCCGACCTGCACGATGTCCACGCCGGATTCCATCACGCGGCGGATCCAGTCCTCCCTGGTCTCGATCGGCACGACCTGCCGCTCCATCTGCAACCCGTCGCGGGGGCCTACCTCGTGGATAACGATATGTGTCATGAAGAATCCCGCCTAAAGCTTGCCGGCAATGGCTTCGGCCATCTCGAGGGTAGTGGCCGACCCGCCCATGTCGTAGGTTCGCTCCTCGCCCTCGCTAACGACCGCGGCGACGGCATCCTCGATGCGCCGCGCCCCGTCCGTCTCACCCAGCCAGTCAAGCATCATCTTGGCAGTCAGGATGGTGGCGATCGGATTGACCTTGTACTGCCCCGAGTACTTGGGGGCCGAGCCATGCGTCGGCTCGAACACAGCGAGCTTCTCACCGATGTTCCCGGAGCAGCCAAAACCAAGCCCGCCAACCATCTGGGCGCAGAGGTCGGAAACGATGTCTCCGTAAAGGTTGGGCGCCACCAGCACGTCATAGTTGAACGGATTCTTTAGCAGCCACATGGTAATGGCGTCGATGTTGGCATCGTCCATGGCGATGTCCGGGAAGTCCTTCGCCACCTCGCGCGCCTCCTCCAGGAACAGACCGTCAGTGGCGCGTACCACGTTCGCCTTGTGCACGACTGTGACTTTCTTGCGCCCGAACTTCCGGGCGAACTCGAAGGCTGCGCGAACGATCCGCTCAGAGCCCTTCCTGGTGTTGATCTTGCAGGAGACCGCGTACTGATCGCCGGGCAGCTCCTCGAACGCCTTGAAGGCCGGCGTCAATTCTGACAGCAGGTCTCGCAGCTTGTCCGGGACGGGGTTGAACTCAACGCCGCAGTAAAGATCCTCGGTGTTCTCACGGAAGATGACGAGATCGATACCCTCGTGGTAGTTGAGTGGATTCTCGGGGTAGGCCTTGCAAGGCCTCAGACACACGTAAAGGTCGAAGAGTTGCCGCATGCGCACGATGGGCGAGCGGTACGTCAGTCCTTTCCCCTGGAGCGCGGGCACCAACTCCTTTTCCGTCTCCTTTACAGGTTTGGAGGTGATCGCACCGAACATCGCGGCATCCACCTTATTCAGGAGGTCGATGGTCCGGGACGGAAAGGCGTCGCCCTCGCTGCACCAGAATTCCCAGCCGATATCACCGTGCACGTAGTCCGCATCCAGGCCCACGCGATCGAGCACTATTCGCGCCGCTTCCATGACCTCCTTGCCGACGCCATCGCCAGGCAACCACGCGATTCTGTACTTCCTGTCCATGCCGTAAATCTCCTCGTATGTGCTGCCCACCGGGTGTGGTTAAGTCTTATGCGGCAATAGGAAGATCGCTTCAATGCGGAGAAGTACGTAAGAAGCAATGTGCGCATTGGATCGACAACCGATATCCCGATGGGCCGGTACGGGCTCGTCCAAACGCAAAAAGCCTCGTCGAAACGAGGCTTTCTGGTCGCCTGCATATGACTAGCCTGCATCCGCAGGGCGTGAATTTAAGAGTCTCACGCCCTTTGAGCGTTGCTGCCAATTGACATATCTAACACGATATCTGAATACGGCACAAAAGGCTGTTTACTACCGCGTGTCCCTGTTTTCATTTTGACAAGGCCGTAGCTCTCCATCTTCTTGAGAGTACGCGTTAGATTAGACTGCGAACGACTCGAGAGTCTCGCCAGCTCGGTGATGCTTTCCGGCTTTTGTTCAGCAATCAAGGAAAGCAGCTCACGGTTTTGGTCAGATAAAACCTGGGCAAACGAAGCCATTGAGCTGAACCAGATTTGAGGCTCTCCTCTTTTGCGCTTATGTTTGCCAGTCACAATGGCCTTGGTATAAGCCTGAAATTCTTTCAGGGGCATAATCCCTACTTTGACCTGTTTCATATTTTGACTCCTTTCCTTTTCAGGGCGGCATTGACACCCTTGTCAAAATCGGCCAAGAGCGTTTCCGCATCCTTAAACTCGTAGGCGTACACTCGCCCGCCTCTGTGCAAGTGGTCAGCGGCCTTGGGTTGCGTTGACTTGGCGGCCGGGTCACCCCGTTTTTTTGGTCGATGAGCGTTATCGATGCCAAAAATGCGCTCTCCTTGACGATCATGCAGGGTCAGCGAGTATTTGATGCCGTGGGGTCGCTCTGGGGTCTTTTCCACGGCGCTAACCTCAGTATTTGATCCAATATCCGCCATCCTGGGCAAAATTCAGACCGCCTAGGTCTTTCAGCAGTTCTAACGAGTGGTCACGTTTTTTCCTCACTCCCACCTATATCATCTGATGATATATAATGTCAATCTACGAACACTCGAAAAACATAAAGAAATAGTAGTTGCCTGGTCCGCTAGCAACCGTCCCGCAAACGCAAAAGCCCCACCAAAATGGGGCTTTTTGGTCGGCTGCGTATAAACAGCCATTTTGTGGTAGCGGGGGCGTGACTTGTGCTGTTCCGACAGTGCTGAGATGGGTTCGAGTGAAGTAGCTTGAAATACGCTAGTCACCGCCTGTTGTGCCAACGCGACGCACTGCAAGTCCGCCGTTACGTGATCGCTTCAAACTGAAGCTTCCGAACCTGGGAGAGATTTGTAGAATTTCTGGCCTGCCAGAGATCATAATTGTCCTGCATGGCTAGCCAACTCTCAGGAGATCGGCCGATCGCCTTGGACAGGCGCAACGCCATCTCAGGACTTACCGCGCTACGCTCGGAGACGACACGCGCCAAGGTAGAAGCAGCGACGCCCAGATTCTCAGCCAACGACCTGATGCTAATATCGAACGGCTCAATGTATGTTTCCCGGATAAACTCGCCCGGGTGCGGGGGGTTATGCATAGCCATCAGTGATAGTCCTCGTAATCCAAAACGTACGCGTTTCCGTCTCTGCATTCGAAAGTCAGCCGCCAATTGCCGCTGACCCAAATTAACCATCGATTTTTCGCCCGCCCCTTGAGGGGATGGAGCCGATACCCTGGAACATCCATATCCTCAATGACTTGGGCGGTATCGAGGGCCGCTAACTGCAATCGAAGTCGACGGGCGTGTTTGGTCTGAATCCCTGTCTTGCTTCCGGTCTCAAAATATCTCCGTAGGCCTTTATGCTTGAACGACTTGATCACCGAGATAGTATAGCGTGTTGCGCACCGCGCAACGAGTTTGATTTACGCAGGTGATGAAATGGTCCAGTTGCACCCTGCCCCAAAACGAAAAAGCCCCGTCGAAACGAGGCTTTCCGATCGGCTGCATATAAACAACCAAATCCTGGTAGCGGGGGCGTGATTTGCTCTGTTCCTACAGTCCCTCAGCGGGTTCGTCTCAAATAGCACCATCCCCCATCACGCCCGTTTCGCTGTTCGCGGTTCGGTCGGGAGCACCTGCAAGCTGACGTCGCAGGCTTTGAGCAAAGCATGCATCGTCGTGAACGACGACTCGGTGTCAGGCTTCAGCGTTTTGTATACGGTAACGCGATTGATGCCAGCTTTTCGAGCAACGGCCGCAACGCCTTTTGCCCGAATGACATCGGCCAAAGCCGTCTTTAGTACGGCCTCATCCCCGTCCAGGAATGCCTCGTTGATATACGCGGACGCGTACGCAGGATCCTTGAGATCCTCGTACAATTGATCCTTGATGTTTAATGCTTTGCTAGCAACCATGTTCTTGCTCACTTGGTCCGTTGCTCAAAATCTTTCAGTCGTGCGCGTGCCTTTGCTATTTCACGGTCCTGGTTCCGCTTACCGGAACCGCCCAAAAGCAGCACGATTTGACCGTCAATTTCTGCGAGGTAGATGCGAATGACCTGGCGAAACTTGAGTTCGTGCAAACCGCCGCGCAGATTCTTTCTCTTGCCAAAGTGGTCATTGTCCTCAATGGCTCGAAGTCGTCGCTGTACCGCGCGGCGTAGCGTCCCGTCCAGCCCATTAAACCAGTCGAGGTACGGAACTCGTCCCCCACTGGTTTCGTAGGCTTCTAACTTCACAGGTACATGCTAACCGATATGTAGCCTACAGGCAACACTTTGTGCGAAAATTGTGACGTCGGTCGGCCTCTTTGGGACTAGGCACGCAGTGCAGCCAAATGAAAACACTGCCCACACGAGACGGCGCTTTTTGATTGGTAGCGCGGGCGCGCTTTGTACGTTAGCAAGGTCCCCAGAACCGCTCGCTATGCTGGACATCCCGCTGATAGCTGCCTAGCTTCATGCGCCCTGCTCCGTGAATGTCTGCTCTTTCCGAAAGCGGTCGTTCAATCTGCTTGAAAATCGATGTAATCAGGGGCAGCTTTCGGCCATTAGCGGACCTTCGCGACAAAGACAAACC
>Ga0255053_10002341_pt1 | contig 10136 bp, 9 predicted proteins | sample JV7_2_22_MG_FD_188635 | JGI IMG/M metagenome (GOLD analysis project Ga0255053, IMG submission 188635) | Seawater microbial communities from Jervis Inlet, British Columbia, Canada - JV7_2_22 | ecosystem: Environmental > Aquatic > Marine > Inlet | place: Canada: British Columbia | collected...
TGGAAAAACGAAAGCCAGCCTGGATAAAAGGAGGTAAATGAAGGAGGAAACTGGTTATCCAGGCCAGGTAAAGGTGGTAGAGGTAGGTCCACGAGACGGACTTCAAAATGTACAGGAAGTCATACCTACTGAAAGTAAGATAGCCTATATTGAAAAACTGGTTAAAGCTGGATGCCGGTATATTGAGGTAACTTCCTTTGTTCATCCCAAGTGGATTCCGCAGCTTGCAGATTCGAAAGCGCTATATAGTCAATTGCCCAGGGAGGAAGGTGTGCATTACATAGCCCTTGTTCCCAATTTGAAGGGGATGGAGACAGCTATTGAGGTTGGGGTGCAAGAAATAGCCATATTTACGAGTGCCAGTGAAACCTTTAGCCAGAAGAATACCAATGCCTCCGTAACCGAATCCTTGCACAGATGTCGTGAGGTTGCAGAGATAGCCCAGAAACATAAGATACCCTTCAGGGGATATATCTCAACTGCGTTCGGTTGCCCGTTCGAAGGATCAGTCTCGCCCAATAGAGTGGTGGAGATAGCTGATGAACTCTTTGATATGGGTGTCTATGAAGTATCGATTGGGGATACGATTGGCATAGCTGTTCCAAGCGATGTCGAACGGCTTCTTAATAAGATTCTCGGGCGGTTCGGTCCAGATCGAATTGCATTGCATATGCACGATACCCGGCATACAGCTTTAGCCAATATCCTAAGAGGACTCGATTTGGGAATTACAACCTTTGATGCCTCTTCGGGGGGATTGGGGGGGTGTCCCTACGCACCTGGAGCTTCGGGAAATCTCGCCACGGAGAACCTGGTCTATATGCTTAATAAAATGGGAATCACAACAAATATAGATTTGAAGAAACTGGGGGAAGCAACAAGGTTTATTGAGAAAGTCCTTCGCCGTCCACTTCTTTCTCACATAGAATGCGGAGCGGAAATGACTCAACCTTAGAAATAACTAATGCCTTATCGACAGCGTGTGCGGTATACTATAAATGGGGAAATTCCGGAAGAACTAGACTGTTTTGTAGCACAACACTACGATAATGAAATGACGTAGCATTTAGCGAGACATCGACAAGGGAACGAAAAATCGACAACGCCGATGAGTTGTTTTTAGAGAGGAGGACAACCTGGGTAAGCTACTTTGGGAACCGACGGAAGAACGGAAGAAGAATGCGAATATCACCAGTTTTATGGAGTTCGTTAATAAACGACATGAACAGAACTTTCATTCATATAAGGAACTTCATAACTGGTCCATAGATAGAATACCGGATTTCTGGGCTTCTGTTTGGGATTTCGTTAGCGTGAAGTCTTCCAAAGGCTACGAAATGGTGGTCGACGATGTGACCAAGATGCCGGGCGCAAAATGGTTTACTGGAGCGAGGCTAAACTTCGCCGAGAACCTACTGAGATACCGGGATGAGAAAACAGCCTTCATCTTCAAGGGAGAAACTCAGAAGTCAGTGAGGATGAGCTACGCTGAACTGTATGACTCTGTGGCACGCCTGGCAGAGTCTCTTCGAGAAATGGGAATCAAGCCCGGAGACCGAGTAGCTGGTTATATGCCTAATATGATAGAGACGGCTGTGGCAATGCTTGCCACCACGAGCATCGGTGCTGTCTGGGCGTCTTGTGCCACCGATATCGGCTCTGGTGCAGCCATTGATCGCTTTGGTCAGATCGAACCCAGAGTCTTGTTTACGGTCGACGGTTATTTCTATAAAGGGAAACCGTTCAATTCTCTTGCCAACGCCGTTGAAATTGTAAAGGGGGTACCTTCTATTGAGAAGGTTATAGTGGCCCGCTACAGGGAAGAGAAACCCGATATCAGCCATATTCCCAACTCCATGTATTATGATGATTTTCTATCACCAGGGAGGCCCGAGATTCGCTTCGAGCAATTACCTGCAGACCATCCTCTGTTCATCATGTTTTCATCAGGGACGACCGGCAAGCCGAAGTGCATGGTTCAAGGAGCAGCCGGAATTCTGGTTAATCAGTTAAAGGAACTGGTAATCCACACCGATTTGAAGCGAGATGATGTTCATTTCTTTATCACAACTTGCAGCTGGATGATGTGGAACTGGATGCTAGCTTCTTTAGCTACAGGCAACACCATTGTTCTGTATGATGGCAATCCTGCCTATCCCGGGCCGGGGGCTATGTGGCAACTGATCCAGGATGAAAAAGTGACTATGTTTGGCTGCAGTGCCAGTTACATCAACTATCTGAGGAGCGAGAATTCTAAACCGGGTAAGGACTACGATTTGTCATCACTAAAGGAGATATGGCAGACCGGTTCGCCTCTCTCAGCGGAAGGGTTTGAGTGGGTGTATCAGCAAGTCAAGAAGGACTTGCATTTCAATTCCAGTTCTGGTGGCACAGACATCAATGGCTGCTTTTTCACAGGAAGTCCGATTCAGCCTGTATATGCAGGTGAGTTGCAGGGGCCGGGTTTGGGCATGAAGGTGAAAGCGTATGATGAAAAAGGTCGTCCGATATTTGACCGGGAGGGCGAACTTGTCTGCGAAGCGGCTGCCCCGCCTATGCCGCTTTATTTCTGGAACGATCCCGATGGTAAGAGATACCGGGATGCTTACTTCGGTGTTTACCATGGTGTGTGGCGTCATGGGGACTACATCGTGTTTCACGGCGATACGGGAGGGGCTACTTTCTACGGTCGCTCGGATGCGGTACTGAAACCGTCCGGTGTTCGCATAGGTACTGCCGAAATATATAACGTGATGGAAGGGCTGCCGGAGGTCGCAGATAGTTTGGCAATAGGCCAGAACTGGGCAGGGGACCAGCGTGTCCTCCTTTTTGTCAAATTGGCTGAAGGATATCAGCTGACGGAAGATCTACAAAGCGCGATCAGGAAGAACCTCCGTGAAAAGGCTTCTCCGAGGCATGTCCCGGCCAGAATCTTTGCAGTACCGGATATACCTTACACCACGAATATGAAGAAAGTCGAGAGCGCAGTCACGAACATAATCCACGGCAGGCCTGTCACGAACAAAGGCGCCCTGTCCAATCCCGAAAGCCTGGATTACTATGAGCGGCTTACGAGAGAAGGAGCACTTAAATCTTGATCTACTCCTATATAGCAGGAGAAAGGAACCAAAAATTAAGAGCAACCGGACAGAGTAAAGATACTGCTGAGACATACTTTGAAAATAGTTAAGTCGTTTAGTGTCGCCGTTTGGGCGTAATACGTAGATAGTGCGCTTGAGGGAGATGAGTCATGGATTTTGATCTAAGCGAAGAACAGAATCTAACACGTCAGGCCATTCGGGCTTTCGCTGAGAAGCAAATTGCCCCGGTCGCTCGAGAGCTGGACGGAAAGGAAGAGTTTTCTGTCGAGCTAACTCGTAAAATGGCAGACCTGGGACTGCTAGGCTGCTTTGTCCCCGAGAAATATGGCGGATCCAATATGGGCTACGTCTCGTACGCAATTGCAGTTGAGGAGTTAGCCAGAGTGGATGCCTCGCAAGCCGCTACTATTGCTGCTGGAAACTCTCTGGGAATCAGCCCCATTTATTATTTCGGCAACGAAAAGCAAAAGCAGGAATGGCTTCCCAGGCTCTGTTTGGGAGAGTGTCTGGCTGCGTTTGGTCTGACGGAGCCTGACGCTGGCTCCGATGCTGGAAGCTCTAAAACCACTGCAACCCTTAAAGGGGATCACTGGACCATCAATGGACATAAGATCTTCATTACGAATTCGGCTTGCTCATTGACCGGCGTTCTCATTGTTCAGGCCGTCACCGGTAAGCATGAGGACGGCAAGCCGGAGCTCAGTTGTCTTATCGTTCCCAGCGGCACACCTGGTTTGACGTCTGAGGAGATGAAGGACAAGATGATGTGGCGAGCATCCAGCACGGGTGAACTTTTTTTCGATGATTGCGTTGTGCCTGAAACAAATCTTTTGGGAAGACGAGGGGATGGCTTCCATCAGATGCTGGCAACGCTGGATGGAGGACGCCTCAGCATCGCCGCCATGGGCTTAGGCGGATCTCAGGCGGCTTTTGAGTTGGCCTTACAATACGCTAATTCACGCACGCAATTTGGACATCCCATCGGTTCTTTTCAAGTTAATGCTTTTAAACTGGCCGATATGGCTTTGGAAATCGAATTAGCCAGGAATCTTCTCTACAAGGTCTGCTGGCTACGAGAAAACGAACGTCCGATTACCAAAGAAGCTGCCATGGCAAAATTATTCTGTTCCGAGGTTATGCGCCGCTGTGTCCATCACGCAGTACAACTTTATGGAGGGTATGGGCTGATGAAGGATTACGAAGTCGAGAGATTGTACCGGGACCAGAGGATTCTGGAGATCGGCGAAGGAACGTCGGAAATACTACGCATCGTGATTGCCCGCAACATTGGCGTATCGGGACGGGCAATCTAGAAAGAAGGGCACCATGAGAAAAGAGAGGGCAAAGCGCAAGGCATCTCCCAGACCGAGTCCGAGCAAGGAAAAGACGGCTAAGCATCATGATCTTCTCACCGACCTGACCGGTATGGAACATACTGATGAAGCGAAAGAATCTCCGGGTGATCGGATTCGCAGGGTTCGACAAGAGCGAGGACTGACTATTAAGGACCTCAGTAGCCGGACGGGGATCGATACGGCTGCTTTGGAAAGCATTGAATCAGGCGAGACGATCCCTGCATTAGGGCAGTTGGTTAGACTGGGCAGAGCACTTGATATGAAGATGGGCTACTTCGTCTCCCCGGGGATTGACCAACTCATGACTGTAGTGCGCAAGGATGCACGACGGCCAATATCTCGCTATGGAGAGACGAAGAGTATGGAGCACGGCTACTTTTATGAGTGCCTGGCCCCGGGAAAAGCTGACCGATTGATGGAGCCCTTCATCGTGACACTGGTGCCAACGGCCACGGAGGAGTTTTCCACTCATGCCGGACAAGAATTTCTTTATGTCTTGGAGGGCGAATTGAAACTGCAGGTTGGGGACCATGTCGAGTTTCTCAAGGCTGGAGATGCCGCCTACTACGACTCGAATCAACCTCACCTCGTTAGATGTGCTGGCGCCACTGTGACGAGAGTATTGGCCGTTCTCTATACGGGATCGAAATAGACCACGAGAAGAGCCGAGCCTGCTCGGGATTCAACCCTACCACACAATTTACCAGCCTCTGACTTATCGGTCGAGAATTCGGAAAAAGTGAAAGACACTTGACAGTTTGTGGAGGGGTGATACAGTATAAGTTGAGATTCTGGTGCAACTAAATTATTACTGATGCATTGTATTGGTGAGGTATATTTAGTCTCTTCTGGGGGCTAATATGGATTTAAGCGAAGAAAAGGAACTCGTCAGACAGGCGCAAAAAGCCCCTGATGCTTTTGCTAAGCTTTACGACCAGTATTATCCCAGAATCTTTGGCTATATCCTGAGGCGGACCGCCAATCTTGAAGCTGCCCAGGACCTCACTTCGGAGACATTTTTTAATGCATTGAACAAGCTCTGGCAATTTCGCTGGCGCAATATCTCCTTTTCCTCATGGCTATATAAAATCGCCTCCAACGAGATTAATCAATATTTTAGAAAAGCCGAATATAAGAAATCCATATCACTGGAAGAGTTACAGGAACAGGGTTTTGAACCCATGTCACCCAATGACCCCGAAAACGAACTAATAGCAGCGCAGGAAAAATTAAGACAACATCGAGAGTTTCGGGAAGTTCAGGACAAAATCGTGTGGTTACCCACCAAATACCAGGAGGTCATTGCTCTCAGATTTTTTGAGCAAAAGCAGATTAAAGAAATCTCCCAAATCCTGGGTAAAAAAGAGGGAACCGTAAAATCCCTGCTCCACCGGGCAGTGGAGAAATTGAGAGAAGCAGGCTGAACCACCTCGCGTAAGTCACAACGTCTTCCCGGTAGCGTAATGCAACCTTTTTAGATGCTGTGCATTTATATTGGTGTAAGGAGGAAAATGAAATGTTTGAAAAGCAAATCAAAACACAACAGGTGCTGGGGTGCAAAGACATGAGCATTTCCGGCCGAGCGAATGAGGCAGATGGACTACGCTCTTCGTCAGGGATCTTGTCTTGGCGCTTCGCCCAGGGCGCGCTGCCCGAAGTGAAGTATGCACTTACAGTCAACGGGTACATGATTCTTCCATAGCAATAATAGAGGGAGGAAAAGACTATGAAACACGAAGACTTAATCAAGAAACTGGAAAATCTTAAAACTCCCGATATCGAGCTCACCGGGCATAAGCGGGCATTGAGAATGAATTTGCTCAACTCCGGGCGTTTTAAGAAGAGAACTATCATGGATTGGACAAGAATATTAGCTCCTGTCGCTACTGCTGTGATTCTAATAGCGGTTGTGGGACTTTTTATGGATACGCCCGGGCGTCCGTATCTGGGAGGGAGTCAGATCAGCAAGTTTTCGTCTTATTCGGAATTGGAAGATTTCGTGAAGACGAATACACAAAATATGATAAAAAGGGACAGCGGTTTCTGGCAATTATCTGCATTTGGAGAGGGAGAAGGAGAACCAGCCCTTGCCCCCGTTGCCTCTGAAGACTCTGGCACTGACTACTCCGCTACCAATATCCAGGTTGCAGGGGTGGATGAAGCAGATATAGTCAAGACCGACGGAGAGTATATCTACCTAGTTTCAGGGAACAGAACTATTATCGTGAAAGCATATCCCCCTGAACAAGCTCAAGTCCTGTCTGAAATCGAGCTGGAGGGTAGAGTGATAGGAATATTCATCAATGGAGACAGGCTGGTCGTGTTTGGGGAGGAAACACCTTATTATCTTCATGATGATATGCCCGTTGTAAGGGAATATGAAGTCATGCCTTATATATCACCTAGAGTACTTATCGAAGTATATGATATCTCGGACAGGGAAAACCCTCGATTGCAGAGGGAGCTTTCCGCCGATGGTCAATACGTGAGTTCACGGATGATAGGCGATTACGCATACATGGTGATAAACGAATCTGTGTATGAGGACGACGAAGGAGTGAACCTCCCCAGGGTTTATTCTGACGGCGCTGAGAAGGAAATACCGGCCACAGACATCTATTATTCTGATGTCGCTGACTATTATTACATGTACAGCACTATCATAGCAGTAAACATACAGGATGATAACCAGGAGCCAACATATGAGACAATCCTGTTGGGGGCCAGCAGCAACCTGTACGTTTCCACGGATAATATTTACCTCACTTTCCCGGTATGGGGTAGGGATATAGGGGATGTTGGAGGAACTTCTATCCACCGCATCCATATAGAGGGTAGCGCGATGAATTACACAACCAGCGGTGAAGTCCCTGGCATGGTGCTGAATCAGTTCTCCATGGATGAGTATGATGGCTACTTCAGAGTAGCAACCACAACCCGCGACGAAACATCACGGAATAACGTGTACGTTCTGAATATGTCCCTCAACATTACCGGCTCGGTGACAGGCCTCGCTGCCGGAGAAACCATATATTCCGCCAGATTTATGGGTGAAAAGGGCTATCTGGTGACCTTCAAGCAGGTTGACCCATTATTTGTGATAGACCTCAGTGACCCCTATAACCCTGAGGAGCTCGGTAACTTAAAGGTAACTGGCTATTCCGATTACCTGCACCCCTACGACGAAAACCATATCATAGGAATAGGTAAGGAGACAACGGATGCGGGGGAATTTGCCTGGTATCAGGGAGTTAAGATATCACTCTTCGACGTCACGGATGTCAGCAACCCGCGGGAGATATCAAAGCTGGAAATAGGGGACAGGGGAACCGATTCACCGGTCCTGTGGGACCACAAAGCTTTCCTGTTTGATAAGTCCAGGAACTTGATGGTGATGCCCATTTTGGAGGCAGAAGTAGATCAGTCGGAGTATCCTGAGGGAGTTCCTTCGTGGGCTTACGGTGAACCTGTCTACCAGGGCGCGTATGTATTTGATATATCCGTAGATAACGGGCTTCAACTCAGAGGTAGAATCACTCACGTCGAAAACATCACCGACCCTGAGCAAGGATATTACTACTATTATTCTCCTTTTGCAGTAGAGCGGTCTCTCTACATAGACGATGTTCTCTACACTATCTCGGAAGCCAAGATAATGATGAACAACCTGGAGAATCTGGATTACATTAGCGAGGTCGCGCTCCCCTACTCGACGTGGACGCCAGATGACTATCCTCCCATGGAGCCAGGGGTCTTGGAACCGTCTCCAGGTGCTGAATCTGTAGATTAGATGCTTCCGGAATAGCCAAATGTGAACGGAAGAGCAAGATTGAACAACTTAAATGCTTGTAGGAGGTGAATGAAATGAGTAAGGGCTTAATAGTCGCATTAGTGTTGGTGCTGGTGCTGCCGGTGATTGCTTCTATTCAGATGGCTCAGCCGGTAGCGGGCGAGGTGCTCGAATCGGATGAAGAGCGGATAACTTCACCGGATGTCAGCACGAGTGAACAAGCATCGCTGGTTGAAGGAAACAGCGCCTTCGCCTTCGATCTTTATCAGGCGCTGAAAGAAGAGGGGGGCAATCTTTTCTACTCTCCCTACAGCATCTCACTGGCGCTGGCCATGACATACGCCGGAGCGCGTGGCGAAACCGCTCAGCAGATGGCCGATACCCTGCAATTCCTTCTTGAACAGGATAGGCTGCACCCGGCATTTAACTGGCTCGACGCTGAACTCGCCAAAAGGGGTGAAGGCGCTGCCGGCAAGGACGGGGAAGGGTTCAGACTGAATATTGTTAACGCTATCTGGGGACAAAAGGACTATGAGTTCCTGACTGAATTTCTCGATGTCCTGGCCGAGAACTATGGTGCTGGACTGAGAATACTGGATTTCATAACCGAAACGGAAAAGTCCCGCCTCACCATCAACAAGTGGGTCTATGACCAGACCGAAAAACGCATTGAAGACCTTATCCCGCAAGGCGCGATTGGTCAACTAACCCGCCTTGTGCTAACCAACGCTATTTACTTCAATGCTGCCTGGGCGTACCCATTCGATGAACACATGACAGCAGACGGCCTGTTCTATCTGCTTGACGGCGGGCAGGTTAGCACGCCGATGATGAAGCAGACGGAGTCATTTGGCTATACCGAGGGGGAAGGATATCAGGCAGTCGAGCTGCCATATGATGGTGGTGAACTCTCTATGGTTATCCTCCTGCCTGAAGCTGGTGATTTCAAGGCTTTTGAAACAGGACTTCAATCTCAACAGATCAGTGACATCATAAGCAGTCTGCGAGCTACCGAGGTTGCCCTGACAATGCCCCAATTCGAATTTGACTCAGAATTCAGCCTGAAGGATACCCTGGCTGAAATGGGTATGCCGGTTGCCTTTTCTGGTGCCGCGGATTTCTCCGGAATGACTGGTGAATCTGAGCTGTTTATATCAGACGTTGTGCACAAAGCATTCGTTGCCGTGGACGAAGCCGGCACCGAGGCCGCTGCTGCCACTGCAGTGATTATGGAATTAACAGCAGTGCCCGAACTTCCTGTGGAGGTCACCATAGACCGCCCCTTCATCTTCCTGATTCGCGACATTGAGACAGGCGCCATTCTCTTTCTCGGGCGCGTCATGAATCCCAGTGCTTAAGCAAATGCCGTCTGTATTGTGAGATTGTTGGGTGTGATTTACGAAATTCAAGGGCTGGATATCCTGGCACCGGGAGAATCCAGCCCTTCTGATTTCACGGATAGCCGTTAAGCATCAGCCGAGCTTCGCAGCTCTCCTAACTAATTGCCTCTGAACAAGCTGGTAAAACCTAAGACAGTTTTAGTCCTGTACGAAAGTAAGGTTACCAATGGGTGATTGACGGGAATGTGGCCGGATCTTAGACTATATTCAGTTAGTTTTAGGGGGTGTTGATATGCCTGTAAAAATAAATGGACGAGTTTATTATAGAACTGCTGAAATTTGCCAGATGGTTGGTATAGGTAAGAGCACTCTGTTCCGCTGGATCAGGCAGAACGTCGTAAAGGATGCCGAATGTAGAGACAGGAAGGGGTGGAGGCTGTTTGCGGAGGATGAACTGCTTAGTCTTAAGTCGGAGACTAACAAAATTCAGAAGAGCCGTGTGGTTAAAGTATGATAAATACCATCGACTTTGAGAAGCAAATTTAAGGAG